>VOFD01000482.1_pt1 | contig 338001 bp, 422 predicted proteins | sample 5384101 | NCBI WGS metagenome assembly VOFD01 (sample SAMN12384723, study PRJNA508395) | human gut metagenome | isolation source: healthy gut C | host: Homo sapiens
AGCGGCAATCTTGTTCAGAAAGAATGCGTTGGAACAGAAAGCAAAAGTGAAACTGAAAAACTGCTCCGTCAGGCAATGGATGATTATGAGAAAAAGAAATTTGTTGCCAAAGCGGAAAATCTCACAGTCGGACAACTTCTGGATGTGTGGGCAGAGGAGGAATTAAAAACAGGTACGCTCAGCAATGGTACTGTGGAGAATTACCTCGGAACAATCCGAAATATTAAGAAACACCCATTGGCAGAACGTAAACTGAAAAATGTAACCTCTGAGCATTTGCAATCCTTCTTTGATTTGCTTTCCTTTTGGGGGAGTTCATCCCGATGGAAAAAGAGAAAAAGGGTTACAGCAAAGATTACATCCATTCTTTTTCCGCAGTCATGCAGCAGTCCTTCCGCTTTGCAGTATTTCCAAAACAGTATATTACGTTTAATCCCATGCAGTATATTAAACTGCGGTATCAGACGGATGAAGTTGATTTGTTTTCAGACGAGGACATGGACGGAAATATCCAACCAATTTCACGAGAAGATTATGAAAGATTGCTTGCGTATCTTCGAAAAAAAAGAACCCAGCCGCAATACTTCCAATCCAGATAGCCTATTATGCCGGGCTTCGTATTGGAGAAGCTTGTGGTTTGGCATGGCAGGACGTAAATCTGGAAGAACAATGCCTTACCATAAGACGCAGCATCCGATATGATGGCTCAAAACGCAAATATATCATCGGACCAACTAAGCGGAAAAAAGTGAGGATTGTTGATTTTGGAGATACACTGGTAGAGATTTTCCGTAATGCCCGGAAAGAGCAGTTAAAAAATCGAATGCAGTACGAAGAACTTTATCACACGAACTACTACAAAGAGGTCAAAGAGAAAAACAGAGTGTACTACGAGTATTATTGCTTAGACAGAACGCAGGAAGTCCCGGCAGATTATAAAGAAATTTCTTTTGTCTGCTTAAGACCGGATGGTTGTCTGGAACTTCCGACTACTTTGGGAACGGTATGCAGAAAGGTGGCAAAAGCATTAGAGGGATTTGAAGGCTTTCATTTCCACCAGTTACGTCACACCTATACAAGCAACCTTTTAGCAAATGGAGCAGCCCCAAAAGATGTACAGGAATTGTTGGGACACTCAGATGTCAGTACCACAATGAACGTCTATGCTCACTCCACAAGAGATGCGAAACGAAAATCAGTTCGGCTTCTTGATAAAGTGGTGGGCAATGACTAAAAAATTTCCCTTATTTCCCTTGTGATTATCTCATAAGGGCAAAAATAAGGGAAACTACATATCATTTCACTAATGAACAGGCGGGAAAGCCTGTAAAATAGGGAAAGTTAGAGGAATAATTATATAAATTCCAGTTTGCAAAACTGACCAAAAATACAATCAGTTCGTAAAAGTATGATTTTACGAACTGGTTTTTGTGTATTTACGGCATTCTTTTTTGTATACGAACTTTTGGTGTGAAAAAGCTGGTATTCGGCTGAGGTATTGAAAGAGCTGGGATTGAAATGAGGGAAGTGGATAAATGTTTTGATTGACGAAATAACCTATACATGATAGTATAAATCCAAAGATGATGGTCTATCAGAGAGACTGTTATATATCTTCAAGTTTAAAAAGATAAATTTCAATAATTTTTCAAAAATCAGAATCGACAATTCATGACAAATCAACCCTGAATCGGGGAACGTTTCTCATAGAAAAGAACTACAAAAAATAAGAAAATAAAAAACGGAAAACCATTGTCTGTAGTATAAGTATTTGTTATTATGAAGTAAATAGAGGATATTTTACAAAGTAAAGCTTAATCTATAGAATCTGCCAGTGGCGGGCCTCTGTAGATACCAAGGTATACAAAAGGAGAATGAAAAAACGAAAAAAGAAGACATGTCCTGTATCGACTGCGCAGTAAAAAACTGCAGCAAAATGGATAAAACCTATCCGGATTTCTGTCTGACAACACACATGGATGAAGAAGTTCTAAATGAAGCTATGGAATGCTACAATGAAGACGAGAACCGCAAAGTAACAATCGCTGCAGCTGAAGTAGAGTATGAGAATTACTGCAAACATACCCGTGTCGAAGAAATCATGGATTTTGCAAAGAAGATTAATGCGAAAAAGATTGGGATCGCAACCTGTGTCGGATTGTTGAAAGAAAGCCGTATCCTGGCAGATATCCTGCGCAGACATGGCTTTGAGGTGTATGGTGTCGGCTGTAACCGGAACACAGAAGAAGACATCGGTCGGCATCCCGGAATGCTGCGAAGGTGTCGGTGTGAATATGTGTAATCCGATCCTGCAGGCAAAGCTTCTGAACAAGGCGAAAACGGACCTGAATGTTGTGGTCGGACTTTGTGTGGGGCATGACAGTCTGTTTTACAAATATTCCGAGGCACTGACTACGACAGCAGTGACGAAAGACCGTGTATTGGGGCATAATCCGGTGGCGGCGCTTTATACTGCGGATAGTTATTATTCGAAGTTGAAGAAGAGTAATATTTCTAATTTGGGCGTTTAAAGATACATAAAGATATAACAAAGCGAAAAAATGAAACTAGAGCTTGTGTAAATGTTCTGTTATAATAATGTGTTGATGTTCTCTCCGATGGGAGGAAAAGAGCGTACCAGTGTTTATCTGGTAGGATGGGAGAATGCATGGGATTGGATGCCATTTTGGAAAGACTGGGGTCCGACATATCAAGAAGGCTGGTGCGGATTCTATAACATTCCGAGAGAGGCAGTATTAGCAGAAGATAATACATTAAAGTTTATTCCTGTAAAAGAATTACAGAATCTCCGGAAGAATTAGCAGGAAGAAGCGGACATTCTGATAAAAGAAGACGAGAAAAAAAGAACTTCGGAGTGGCTGTGTTTATGAAACGGAAATGCGGATAAATCTGAAAAAATCAACTGCAGACAAGATTAAGCTGAACTTAAGAATGTCACAGGGAAAGAAGACAGAGATCCTATTTGATCTGAAGAGAGCGGAAGCATATTTTGACCGTAATAATTCCGATGGCTGGAGTAAAGGAGTCGCAAGATGTCCATTGAATTTTGTTCTAATTTTTCTCTACTCCATTAATAACTTATTTTTTTTAACAATCCATCGTTTTCTACTACTACCTTTGCAATCACCTCCCCTTTTCACATATGTAATAAATACCGTTCGTTTCATATACCACGTCAATTTCATTGAGCTGATATCTTTTGTATATAGAATTATTTTCTTGAACAATTTGTTTAATTAAATCATCTAAATTATCTTCATTTTTTCTGATATAGTATACAAGAGTGAAATCACCTTCATGTTTATAATCATGCTCGTAATATATGGACGCCGCCTCAAAATAATCATATTCGCCAAAATTCAATCCATAATAATCCAAAACTCTATCAAATGTATTATTTACACCTGATGCCGAACCCATCATAAGACAAAACAAACCAAAAAGAATGTCCAAAAAACATATATAAGACAATATTTTTTTTTTACTCTTTATATTTTCTCTATCACGATGTCTTCCATAACAAATCACATCCGTAATTTGCTTTGGGAAAAATAGCGTGATAAAAATTGAAAATATTGCATATAACAATCCCATAACAGTTTCTCCCATTTCTTATTATTCCATCATTCATTTTAATTATATCATTTATACCATGCTTCGTCCATTTTTATCTAAATACGCTCATATAAAAGAACTTTTTTGTGTATTTTGCACATTGGTATTGCTCTTAATTACCCTCATTTTTTTCCTTAACAGAGTTCATAAAACACTATGGGAAATTATAATACAAGGGAAAGACTGAGGAAAAGCTCACCTGCGATAAACTTAGTGTTTTAAAGCATTAGAGATCTTGTAGGATTAAACAAAATGTCCAATACTTTGAAAAAAGTGTCAAAAAACATAAAATAATAAAAAAGTTTTGAACTAATTGACAATTGTTTAATTAATATATCTTGTGATAAAATATCCGCGAAGATAATGGAGTGCCATTATAAGGAGGTATTCAGAAATGAATAAAATAATAAAAAAAACAAGTTCTTGCTACGTTTGCATTAGTTACTATCATGGCAGGAGTGTTAATAGGTACTAATTGTATTTATGCAGCGCAGGACGGAAAAGAGACAACAACTATCCGGCTTATAAACCAGACTTATTTTAATGTTAAGAATATCAAGGTAACCTGGAACGATGGCAAAGAGCAGACTGTCAACACACTTGGCAGCCATGATTCAATTGATTTCTCATCAGATGCCGGAAGCGTATACAAAATGGATGTTACCGGAACAACCCAGTCCGGAGAGAAATTCACCGGACATTTTAAGGGACTGGTCGGCAAAGATACAAGAGTATTTATAGAGCTTGACGAGAATGCTGATGTTCAGGTTTTTATCCCACAGGGAGAAATTGATTAAACATTAATTATTGTTCTTCAAGATCCGCCAGAGTGTGCTTCGGCTTATGCCGAGCCGCCTGGCGGTTTTTTTCTTTATTGTCATGTTCTTCGTGTAACACCTGAAGAATGATTTGATAATTTATCTCATCTAGAGTTCCATCAAATTTTACTGAATCATCAAAGACGCGTCCGTAGTCGGGCTCCTGTTTCAGGATGGCTTCTACAGTGTCACAGGAGATATACGGTGTCTTTGTTATTGTGACAAGCTCTTTAAGGACATGCTGCAGCTGGTCGAGATTGTTAGGCCAGTTGTACGAGCATTTTTTCCATTGCTTCAACATCAAAGCCTATTATCTGTTTCCCGAGGGAGACATTGAACCGGTGCAGATAGAGCGCGGTTATACCGGAGAAATCGTCAATGCGCTCTCGAAGCGGTGGGAGATTCAGGGTAAGGCAGGAAAGATGGTTCTCCATGAAGGTGCGTATTGTGGCAAATGCAGGCTGATTGGAGTTGTTGGTGGAAAGCGAGACTATGAGTCTCATTCTCGTGCAAAGCTTCGTCTGGTCTATATATTGAAACAAATCACCAATCTGTTCCAGACTAAGAGCATCGGCTTTTTCAAAAAAATACTGTGCTGTCCACTTCGTTGAGAGGAGAATTCTCATTGTTTAGCAGGCTGTGCCACTTACGCTCTTTTATCAGAGAACAGTCGATACTGTAAAATGGAGCGTGCTTATAGTTGCTTTGCTTGTAAATAAGTGATGCAGCCTTGCCTTTGCCGGTTCCGTTTTCTCCGAGAATAAGCACAGGCAGATGGCTTTTAGCGTATTCTTCTACTATCTGCGCTATTTTGCCTGCCTTACCGGTTCCGTTGTAAGCGTCAGCAAAGTCGTTGGAGGAGGTGTTGTCAATATTGTAAATCTGAAATCCAGGGTCGTCCTCGGCGGTTAATGCAGGACTCTTACATATAGTAATTGCAGTGTACTTCTGGTCCTCGTAAATCAGGTGGCGGTTGTACAGAGTATAGACGTTATCGCGTATCTGATGCGAAACGGTCTGGTTCGGAACTTTCAAAAATGACTTAATGTATGTCTGTACAAAATTCATCAACGATGTATTCATTTCATCTATTGCGATGCTTGAAAACCACAGAGTACCTGCAGGCGAGTAAATTAAGAATTCGCGGTCATCCTCGGTCAGAAGCGACTGGAACAGATCCTTCTGCTTGTGGACATAATTGGAAGAGTGCACAAGCTTTACAGCCTCGGCAACGGCGTTTTCTATGCTTTCCCTGCCAGAGGTTACAAGATTATAATTATCCGATATCCTTTGCGGCTCTGGCACCGGTCACGTCACATAGGACAAGTGTGCAGCCGTTTTCTTTTGCTTTTTTAAGGTGATTGACTGCATCTGCCGAGTCCTTGAAAGTGATTATGTCAATATCATATTGAAGCAGGTCGCACAGCAGATGTGCATTTGCAGTGATTCCGGGAAAACCGGCAATTACAAATTTTCCGTTGTAGCTCTCGGCAAGCTTGATGCTCAGAAGTATATCGTAAACAGAGATGGATATATCTATGACGGGAAGCTCAACAGCAGATTGTATAAGCTCTGCAGTGCCACCTCGCGAAATGATAACATCGTAATTTTTATGTGCAAGCTGCATTGCTATATCACGGCCGGTGAACAGATCGCCGGTCTGGACCGTAAGAGCAATGTCATCGCGCGACTGTGCTATATCGGTAAGTATGTCAGCCATGCCCTCGTAAGGGGCGACTGCAAGAATCTTGGTTTTCTGCATATATTTCTCCTTATGGGATTTGTAAATGTTAAGTGGTTATTTTAATGTTTAAAATTGAAACGTAAAGATAGCGCTAGTGATGCTTTTGTTACTATTCAACCATATTGTATTACAGAATGTTTCAAAATGCAACAAATAAATGCGGCTTATGTTTCGAAATAGAACAAAAATAACAAAACAACGCGTTGAACGTGGCTCAAAAAACAGATATTATATGATTAGTTCAAAGAGATGTTCAAAAATAAAACACAAGAATAACAATATAACAAAGGAGAGGTAATATATGAGTTATCAGATTAAAATTCCGTCATGTATCTTTGGCGGAGCAGGAAGCATTGAGAATGTGAAAGCGGTAATAGAAAAAGAGAATGCAAAAAAGTAATAATTTTTACTGATAAAGGCATTCGCTCAACAGGACTTTTAGATCTGCTGACAGACATTCTTGAGGAAAACAAGACAGAGTATCAGGTATTTGATGATCTTGCTTGTGAACCATCATATCAGGATGTTGAAAAGGTTATGAAGGAAGTGGAGAACACATCAGGTGATCTTATCATAGCAATCGGTGGGGGAAGCGTTATGGATGCAGCAAAGCTTTGCTGCGTATTAAAAGATGCAGACTATACTATAAAAGATTTGCTCAATGATCCGATGCTTGCAAAGAAACAGATTAAGACGGTTATGATTCCGACAACATGCGGAACAGGATCTGAGGCAACCTGCAATGCAATCGTTGCGGTTCCGGAGGAACAGTCAAAGAAAGGAATTGTAAATGACAGTATGATTCCGGACTATGTGGTATTGGATTCGAATATGATCAGAAAGCTTCCAAAATCAATTGTGGCAGCAACAGGTGTAGATGCATTGGCCCATGTGGTTGAGTGCTTCACCTCAAAGAAAGCAACACCGTTTTCCGATACCTATGCAGCAGCCGGAGCCAAGCTTATTTTCCACAATATCAGGGAAGCTTATAACAATCCGGACAATATGGAAGCAAAAAGCAATATGATGACCGGAGCCTTCTATGGCGGAGTCGCAATTACAGGAAGCGGAACAACAGCAGTTCATGCGCTTTCATATCCACTGGGAGGCAAATATCACATTGCTCACGGTGTATCAAATGCCATACTTTTTGCACATGTTATGGAATTTAACAAGGACGCATGCAGCAAGAGACTTGCAATACTTTGCGATGCTGTTTACCCTGAGCTTGCAGGAAAATCTGAGGATGAGAAAGCACAGTACATGATCGATCAGATTGCTGACATTGTAAAGGTTACAAACATTCCAACAGATTTAAAGGAATTCGGTGTTAAGCCGGAGGACCTGGATTTCCTTGTTGATGCCGGAAGCAAACAGCAGAGACTTCTTGTAAACAATATGAAAGAATTAAGTCTTGACGATATCAGAAACATATATCTTAAGGTGTTAAAATAAAGGAGGACCTATGAAAAAGCCAATTATCGGAATTACAATGGGAGATCCTGCAGGAAACGGTTCTGAGATTTCAGTAAAAGCGTTATCAAGATCGGAAATATATGAGCAGTGTCGTCCGGTGATTATCGGTGATGCTGCATGCATGGAAGAGGCAGTAAAAATCGCAGGAAAAGAAGGACAAATAAAGATTCATGCGATTAACGATATTAAAGCTGCAAAGTTTGAGTACGGAACGATTGATGTGTACGACATGAATCTTGTGAACATGGACAGACACATATTCGGAAAAGTATCAAAGATGTGTGGAGAGGCTGCTTTTCAGTATGTCGTAAAGGTAATAGAGCTTGCGCAGAGCGGCGAGATTGACGCAACTGTCACAAATGCCTTAAATAAAGAGGCAATAAATATGGCAGGACATCATTATTCGGGACATACAGAGATTTATGCAGAGTACACCCATACAGACAAGTACACAATGATGCTTGCGCACGAGGATTTGAGGGTTGTACACGTATCGACGCATGTTTCTCTCAGGCAGGCATGTGACAAGGTAAAGAAGGACAGAGTCCTTGAAGTTATAAGAATTGCAAATGATGCCTGCAAGGCGATAGGCATTGAGAATCCAAAGATTGGTGTGGCAGGTCTTAACCCACACTGCGGAGAAAACGGACTGTTTGGAACAGAGGAAATTGAGGAAATCCAGCCGGCAATAGATGAGGCAATGGCAGAAGGAATCAATATTCCTGAGAAAAAACCGACACCGCCTGACAGCATATTCTCTAAGGCAATCGGAGGCTGGTATGATATAGTTGTAGCAATGTACCATGATCAGGGACATATTCCTCTGAAGGTTAAAGGTTTTGTATACAACAAAGAATTAAAGAAATGGGATGCGGTAGCAGGTGTAAATGTAACACTCGGAATTCCTGTAATAAGGGTATCGGTAGACCATGGTACAGGCTTTGACCTTGCAGGAAAAGGCGAATCGAATGAGTTAAGCCTTGTAAATTCAATTGACTATGCGACAAAGCTTGCAGTAAACAAAAAATAGCGGGAGGAAATGCGATGGTAAAGCTGTTGATCATAGCAGATGACTTTACCGGTGCATTGGATACCGGAATCCAGTTTGTGAATAAGGGAATTGCCACCCAGGTATTTACAAAAATGCCGGAAGCTATCGGGGATATAGATGAGACAACAGAGGTTCTGGTTATAGATTCTGAGACCAGACCAATGCCTGCAGCTAAGGCATATGATGCTGTGAAAAATATTACAGGATGGGCAAAAGCAATTAAGATTCCTGTTATTTTCAAAAGACGGACTCAGCGCTCCGCGGAAATATCGGAAGTGAGCTTCAGGCAGTTTTGGACGGAAGCAGACACGACAAAGTTTATTTTCTGCCGGGGTATCCGAAGATAGACCGCTGTACGGTAAACGGAACTCACTACATACAGGGACAGCTTCTTGAAAAAAGTGTATTCGGGCAGGATCCGTTTGAACCGGTAAAGATGTCGTACATACCTGATATTATCGCACAGCAGACATCTTTGAAATGTGCCTGTGTTAAGCGGAATGAAGCTTGAATGATATAAAAAGCGATGAACGTATCGTAATCTGCGATGTGGAAAAACACAAAGACATAGAAGAAAGGCTTGATGAATTGCAGGAAAAAGATGAGCTTTGTATTATTGCCGGATGTGCCGCACTTGCGGAAGCGCTTGCCGACAAGCTCAGATTTGATGCAGTGAAGCCGCAAAGCTATAGGGAAGAGTGAAAATTTTCTTGTGGAATGTGGCAGCTTGAATATGATTACGCAAAATCAGCTTGACTATGCCGAAAAACACGGATTTTCAAGAATCCATATGACCGTAGAACAAAAATTGCAGAAGGATTATTACAGCACGCAGGCGGGCTTGGAGTTTTTGCGCAAAATGCAGGAAGAATGTGAAAAAGACAGATGTCTCATCATTGATTCCATAGACCGGGAAGAAGACAAAAAGGGCTTTATGGAAGCAAATAAGCTGACTATGAATGATGTAAGAACCCTGATTCCAACGGCACATGGACACATAGCTGACCATCTGGCAGCAAATAGGCAGGATACGACAATACTTATGACAGGCGGCGATACTTTGATGGGGTATATGAAGCTGATAGGCTGTACCCAGATTACACCGGTATGTGAGATAGAACAGGGTGTGGTTGTTTCCAATCTGAAAAATCACGGATTTGTGCAGCAGATAATATCCAAATCAGGTGGGTTCGGAACCAAAGATGTACTGGTAAAGATTGCAGACAAAATATTAAATCAAAAATAAAAAAATAAACAAGTTTAAAAGGAGAAGAAAAAACATGAAACAGACAGAATTAAAAGGAATTATTACACCAATTTTAACACCAATGAACGCAGATGAGAGCATCAACACTGACGAGCTCAGAACACAGATTGACAGACTTATCGATGGCGGTGTGCACGGAATTTTCCCATTTGGAACAAACGGTGAAGGATATATCTTAAATGAAAAAAGAAAAATGCGAAGTCCTTGAAGCTGCAATTGATCAGGTAAAAGGAAGAGTACCTGTATATGCTGGATCAGGTTGCATTTCAACACAGGATACTATCAGGATGAGCAAGGAGGCAGAAAAGCTCGGAGCTGACGTCCTTTCAATAATCACTCCAAGCTTTGCGGTTGCGTCACAGAAGGAGTTATACGATCACTATGTAGAGGTTGCCAAACATGTAGATACTCAATTGTTCTTTACAATATTCCTGCCCGTACAGGAAACAAGCTGCTTCCTGAGACAGTAAAGAAGCTTGCAAAGGATGTTGACCTTATCATCGGTGCTAAGGATTCAAGCGGTGACTGGGATAACTTAAAGGCATATATCACAGAGACACGTGAACTTGACAAGAAGTTCTATGTATTATCAGGAAATGATTCACTCATTCTTCCTGCGTTAAAAGAAGGCGGAGTCGGAGGAATAGCAGGATGCTCAAATGTTTATCCACATGTGCTTTCATCCATCTACAACCTTTTCAAAGAGGGCAAGCTTGAGGAGGCAGAGGCAGCACAGGATTCTATTGCAAGCTTCAGAGCTGTATTCAAATACGGCAATCCTAACACAGTTGTTAAAAAAGCGGTTGCTATGCTCGGATATCCTGTTGGCGATTGCAGACGTCCATTCAACTATCTGTGCGATGAGGGTGTGGAAGCGCTTGCAAAGGTATTAAAAGAGAATGCTGACAAAGGAATGAACTAACTCTGGGGAGGGTGAATTAATATGAAGTTTGTAATGACACAGGCTGTATGCCCTGAAGGAATGCAGCTTTTAGATGGAATAGCTGATGTATATGTAGCTGACAATCAGGATCCGAACAATTATCTTGACGAGATGAGGGATGCAGCTGCTCTTATTGTAAGAATTGCAAAATGTGATGCAAATGCTATAGAAAACAGCCCGAAGCTCAAGGTAATTGGACGTACAGGCGTAGGATATGATTCGGTTGATGTAAAAAAAGCAACAGAGCTTGGTATCCCGGTGGTCATCACACCGGGAGCCAACAACAGAAGTGTTGCTGAGCATGCGGTAGCAATGATTTTTGCATTGTCAAAGAATCTTATCGAGGCACAGAACGAGATGTGCAAAGGAAACTGGGAAAGCCGTGGAGCAAAGAAGGCTTTCGAGCTTGAGGGAAAGACAGTCGGAATCCTTGGGCTTGGAGCAATCGGAAGAGAAACAGCCAAAATCTGCAAAGGCTGCGGAATGAGAATTGCAGCGTATGATCCTTTTTTATGACAAAAAAGAGCAGGTAGAAGGCTATGGTGCTAAATATTATGAAGATTATGTGGAGCTGTTAAAGGACAGCGATGTGGTATCAATCCATGTACCGCTCACAGATCAGACCAGGAACATGATCTCAAAGAAGGAGCTTTCTGTTATGAAGCCGACGGCACTTATAATAAACTGCAGCCGTGGAGGAATCATCAACGAAGCAGATCTCGTAGAAGCATTAAATAACGGAGTTATCGCCGGTGCGGGAACAGACGTATTCTGCAGCGAGCCACCAAAAACAGATGATCCGTTATTGAACTGCAGAAATCTTATCGTAAGTCCGCACTCAGCAGCCCAGACAAGAGAGGCAGTTATCAAGATGGCACAGATGTGTATCAAGGGCTGTCTGGCAGTCGTAGAGGGTAAAAAGTGGCCATATGTAGCCGACAAGTCAGTATATGAGCACGAGAAATGGAAGGGTGCTGACTGGGCAGAGATTTAAAATAAAAATATATCGGGGGATATAATATGGATTCTAGTATTATTTCAATTATAATTGTATTAATTACAATGGGCTTGTTTGTCTGGAATAGACTGCCGATAAGCGTGGTTGCTATCCTTGGGTCGGTAGCAATGGCAATGTTTATTCCAGAAATGGATTTATCCGCAGTATACAGCGGATTCAGCGCAACAGGCTGGCCGATGGTAGTCGGAATGTGTGTTGTAAGTGCCGCACTTTTTGAAACCGGAATAGCAAGAAAGATAGGAGAAAAAATCGGAAATTCTTTTCTTGCCAAGACGGAGAGGCGGTTATAGTAACGGTAAGTGCTGTGTGTTCATTGATGTCAGCATTTATGAGTAACAACGGAACAGTTGCTATCTGGATGCCTATCATCGCAATCGTAGCAGCAAACTCATGTGGAAAAATCCGTTCAAAAATGGTTATTTTCCCAGCCGGAACAGCAGCCATTATCGGAGGTGCGTGTTCACTAATCGGCTCAACCTCACAGCTTGCAGCAAACTCAGTATTACAGGGATATGCCGGTTATGAGGAAGGTATGGGAATGTTTGACATGACAAAGATCATGTTTCCGGCAGCAGTTGTACAGATTATTTTCTGGGGAACAATCGGCTACAAGCTCCTCGACAAGGTATTAAAACCGGATAGTCCTGACTTCGACAAGGGAAATATGTATTCAGTTGCAGAGATACATAAGCTCGAGAAAGAACAGGAGTCAGCTGCTCCGGCATGGAAGGGCTATGTGGCACTCGGAACCATGATTTTATGCATAGTATTGTTTGTATTAAGTGGTTTCCAGCCTTTCAAGAGCTATTTTAACATTGGTACAATCGGTCTTATAGGTGCTGCAATGGTACTTGGAACAGGCTGTATCTCGATTAAAAAAGCATATTCGGATCTTCCTTGGGATGTTTTCGTATGTATCGGAACAATATCAGGAATCGGAACAGGACTTGATGTATCAGGTGGTGGAGCATTAATCGCAAACGCTGTACTCAACCTCTTCGGAGGAAAGAACGCATCGGTTGTGCTTCTTACAGTAGTTATCGCAGTGCTTACAAGTGTGCTCACGAATATCATGTCAAACAACGCAACAGCAGCAATGCTTACACCAATCTGTATAGCAATTGCATTATCGCTTGGAATCAGTCCTATTCCATGGGTAATCGTAATCGGTGCCTGCTCAAACCTTGCAATAGCAACATCTTTCGGAACAGCTGTAAATATGCAGATACTTCCGGCAGGATACAAGTTTTCGGATTTCGTAAAAATCGGTGGACCGTTACTTATAATACTTATTGCAGTTGTTTCTATATGCAGTGTGGCATTCCTGTTCTAAGAATTGAGTGTCCTGAAGCGCAAATATTTGCCAGTACACCGAATAATAAATCAGTATGGAAAGTTTGTGTACATAATAAAACAGATACTAACAAAACAAACAGAGCTATCATTTATGATAGCTCTGTTTGTGGATATGAGCATCCCGGGAGCAATTCATTCAATAATACAATAACTGAGAGGAAGACCGAATGATGAAACAATTTTTTAGGAAAACCATGAAAAACATAGCGACCTACGTGGAACTGGTATTGTCTGCATTTCTCGTATTTGTGATAGCGATACTTATTATAAAGCTTGTAGGTCAATGTTTTTTTGATATATGGCATGACAAGCTTGAACTGGAGTATTACATGGAATATGCCATGTCGCTTGCTATAGGCGTGGAGTTTGTAAAGATGCTCTGTACGCATCAGCCAGGCACGATAATAGAGGTTCTGCTTTTTGCAACAGCCAGACAGATGATAGTCGAGCACCTCAACGTATATGAGACTCTTGTTGGAATTGGCGCGATAGCAGCATTGTTTACAATCAGAAAATTCCTGTTCTGCAGTTTTGATGAGGCTGATCACATGATATGCCGGGGCAGCCAGACAGTAGCACACGCGAATCTCATAACCGGAGCCAAAATTCCGGAGGAAAAGACAAGAATTCTTCGCAATGTCATAAGCGACAAGCTGAGTGAAGAGGGAAAGACGGTTGCAATAGGTGCCTGCGTGTATTATAAGGATTGTGCACTTAGAGTGGATAGTATGCGCGAAGGCATGGTAACCAGAGTTGAAGTGATAAAGAACCTGTAATGTATATTTAACCTATATTATAATATTTTTGATTTCTGTGCTGCCATTACCATTTGGATTTTATTTCTCGCGCAAGCTGTTGTTATGGGGTGTAAGAGGTATCTTTCTTTGCTTGTAATCGTTTCAAAAGAATTTGTTGGGTATTTGCTTGCTGCGATTGGGCCTATTGCGTTAGGGAAAATCTACGATGTTTGTCATAGTTGAACAATGCCTTTGGTATTACTGCAGGCCGGAGACACAGTTGTGTTCAAGGATTTGTATCGTTTTACCAGGGAAGCAGAAAATGGCTATAAGAAATACATGGAATGGCTCGACAGAGGTATTAACATGGTATTTCTTGATAATCCAACGGTAAGTAGCGACTACATTCGACAAATGATGACAACGGCAGAGCAACAGGACATTGTAACCAAAACTGCTATGGAAAGCATTATTAAGCTTCTGATCATAGTGGAGCTGGACAGAGGAGAGAAGCAGCGCCTTTATATATCCCAGTCTATTAAAGATGGAATTGCTGCAAGCAATAAGAAGAGTGGAAGAAAACCAGGCCAGCTTGATAAGATGTCTGATGCTCTCAGAGAGGATATTTTGAAATATTTGTCTGATAGGTCTATCAAACAAGTGGATTTAATGAGGAAGTATAATATAAGCAAATACATTGAAGAAGTATGTTTATAAAATTCAAAACCATAATATAATATAAAAGGCTGATTGATGCCCAAAAAAGTGTGCGGGAGAATATCATAGAGCTTATCGCTTCATCCGGGGCACGCCTGGAAAATGAGGTAGCGATGTACCTGAATTCGGAAATTTCCAAAATTACAAGAGTACTACATTTAAATATGTTTGTCATAACTGGATATAGCTTCAAACTATGACTAACCGCAAAAGAAATGTATTATACAAAGTCATAGTGACATGGTAGGATAACCCTAGAAAACGAACAGAAAAACACAGGAGGTTATCAATATATGAGTACATTAAAGACACCTTTTCGATATGATTTTGTGGGAAGTTTTTTGAGACCAGAAAAGCTTAAAGCAGCAAAAAAAAAAGCGTTTGAAGAAGGAACAATCACACAGGAAGAACTCGACCGCGTGACGGATGAGTGCGTGACAGAGATCGTTGCAAAGCAGAAAGTAGCAGGATACCATGCGATTACAGATGGGGAATTCAGAAGAAAATTCTGGCATCTGGATTTTATGTGGGGATTTGAAGGAGTTACCCATGAAAAAAGATGGTGGCGGCGTACAGTTTAACGGAGAGATGGCAGACCTTGAGGCTACTTATCTGGTGGGAAAGGTAAAAGCAAAGGTGCATCCGTTTGTAGAGTATTTCAAATTCTTAAAGCAGTTTGAAGATGAACAGACCGTTGCAAAGTATACCATTCCGGCACCGGCGCAGATGTATCAGCAGATGATCGTCCCGCAGAACATTGAGCAGACAAGAAAATTTTATGCGACAGATGATGAATTGATCGAGGATATCGGTAAGGCATATCAGGATGTGATCAAACAGTTCTATTCAGCAGGATGCCGTAATCTGCAGCTTGATGACTGTACCTGGGGTGCAATTGTCGGAGATGCTGCAAAGCAGAGATAACAGTCACTTGGTGTTGATATTGAAGAGGTAAAGGCACGGCTTTTGAAAGTAAATAATCTGGCACTGGAAGGAAGACCGGAGGATATGGTGATTACTTCCCACATTTGTCGCGGAAATTATCACTCTACCTTTTTTACAAGTGGACCATATGATTCTGTAGCTGACTATGTATTTGCCCAGGAGCATGTGGACGCATTACTTTTTGGAGTATGATGATGCGAGATCCGGTGGTTTTGCACCGCTTGCAAAAAAGTGTCTCCGGACAAGAAAGTTGTACTTGGACTTATTACAACAAAGAAACCGGAACTGGAAGATAAGGATAAGGTGATCGCAAGAATTCACGAAGCAGAAAAGTATATTCCGCTTGAGCGTCTATGCTTAAGTCCACAGTGTGGATTTGCATCCTGTGAGATTGGAAATAAGATCACAGAGGAACAGCAGTGGGCAAAACTTGCACTTGTAAAAGAAATTGCAGAAGAAGTTTGGAAATAGAATATTGTTTCACGAATAAACCCCGTATAGATTGTCTATAATAGAAAATCTGTACGGGGTTTTCTGGTATATCTGCAACAATTTAAAAAATTTACATAATTTTTTTCCCCAAACAGATTCTCTCCAACTGAAGAGATAATAAGACACTGGAGATTAACATAGGCATTAATAGTTTGCCAGTGTTCATTAACGGAATAGAGATTGAATATTGTCCTATGTGCGGACGTAAACTGTAGTACAGATTATTAAATGAATACAGTAAAAAGCCAGCCGTTTGCAAACGGCTGGCTTTTGGGAAGTTTAGTTTTTGAAAAAATATTTAAAAAAAGGGATAGTGAGTGCTATTTCGTTCCCACTCACATTTTTATAATAACATTAGTAAAGAAAATGTGCAAGATTACATTAGCCGACTGTTTTCATAAATGATTCCTCTCTTTCTGAATCTTATTATATACGTTTGAGATGCGTGCTTTCTGCTCCGTAATTATTGTAGATTGTTCCTCGTCAGATAAATTGTCGATATCAGATAAATCCTCGTATGGAGAATCAAGACCAGCTTCGTATTTATTTAAAAGCTCATCTTTACTTGGAAATGGCTCAAAAAGATATTTATTTGATTCTTCTCTTTGCACTGAATAAATGCTTTCAATGTTATTAATAATGTCTTCAGCATCATGTTCAAAAAATTCTCTTGTTGTAATCATGTTGACCCTCTCCTTTACATTTTTATTATGAAAATAATTATATCATAACTGTATCATTATAATTGCCGCATATTTGCGTTAATTATAATGACCAAAAATAACGGACCAAAAATAACGACTATTAATGTTATTGAAAAAAAAAAAAAATTATCATGTATAATACAAGCATAGAAAACTAAGAAAAAAACATTGAAAAGAAAAAATATGAATGTGAACAATGTGGCTATATTTATGAACCAGCAGTAGGCAATCTAAAAATAGATATCGCTCCCCAAATTACATTTGAGGATATTCCAGAGCACTGGGTATGCCCAATCTATGGATTTGGAAAAGATGTTTTTGTTCCTTTAGAAGAGTAAGCAGAAAATTTAGATGTGAAACTGACAGACACAAAAAAGAATCCAAGAGAAAATAAAAAAGAAATGGAGACCAGATTATGACTTATGATTTAAATATTACCTTTGATGACAATTTAGTAACAGGAAATGAAACAATTGATACCCAGCATAAAGAATTGATCGACCGTATCCAGAACTTTGTAACTGCCTGTCAAAATGGCAACAGCAAAGTAAAAGCAATCAAAATGCTGGATTATCTGGATGAATATACTGACTTTCATTTCAAAGAAGAGGAAAAGCTTCAGGAAAAATCCGGTTATCCAGAGCGTGAAAACCATCACGAAAAACATGAAGAGTTTAAAAAGACAATTCAGGAACTGCAAGAATACCTTCAGGATTATGAAGGACCAACAGAACAGTTTAGTGAACTTGTACAGAAAAATGTAATCGATTGGCTATTTGGACACATTAAAACATATGACCGCTCTGTAGCAGAATTTATCTTTATGAGAGAGAATCCAGACCGATACTAAAATAAAACAAGGACGTATCGAAGGTAAGGGAAGATAAAGCCAGATAAATGTGAGGACGTGGGAGAGATCCTGCGTCCTTTTTTAGTACGTAATAGTATCAATCTTGTGTTTCTCTTTATTAAGACTTTCAGAAATTTCATATATGACACAAAAAGAACCACCAAGGCAGAAAGGTGGTTCTTATATTTTGCAGTGAATGAATCAATTATTTTGTGATGATATCACAGAAAATAATTTACCTTTTGCTTATAATGTAGCTACAAATTAAGTAAGGAGGTAGCAAGAGAACTAGGACCTAAAGGTATTCGTGTTAATGCTGTTGCACCTGGGATTACAGAAACTGATATGATGAAAGCTGTGCCAAAGGAAGTTATCGAACCTATGATTGAAAGAATTCCATTGCGTCGTCTTGGACAGCCAGAAGATATTGCCAATGCGTTTGTGTTTCTTGCATCAGATGAGGCGAGTTACATTACAGGTGTTATATTAAGTGTAGATGGTATGGCAAGAAGTTAATTTAATGTGGTATGGTGATGTAATCACGGAAAACAAATGAATTTAAGACTATAACAAAGCTACAAAAAGAAAAAGATAAGGAGGACTGTAAAATGTCAGCTATTAATATCAATAAAAATAATTTTGAGAACGAAGTACTGAATTCCGATAAAACCGTTCTTTTTAGATTTTTGGGCATCTTGGTGTGCGCCTTGCCGTAGGGTAGTACCTATTGTAGAGGAGATTGCAGATGAGCGTAGGGATATTAAAGTTGGAAAGATTAATGTAGATGAAGAGCCTGAACTGGCAAATAAGTTCAATATTATGAGCATTCCGACTTTAGTAGTTATGAAGAATGGGAAGATTGTACAGCAGGTTTCAGGGGCGAGACCTAAGAATGCGATATTAGAAATGCTTTAGGGAGGTGTGCTAATGGGATTTTTTGATTTCTTTAAACAGTCGAATATTAATCAAGGCATAGAAGAATATAAAAGGACTGCTGGTGCAGTTCTGCTGGATGTCCGTACTCCGCAGGAATATCAGGAAGGACATATACCAGAAAGTAAAAAATGTGCCGTTGCAGCAACTAGACAATATTGTTTCTGTAGCGAAGAATAAGGATATCCCTCTGTTTGTATACTGTTATTCCGGTTCTCGGAGCCGTCAGGCAACTGGGATGTTGCAACGAATGGGATATTCTAAAGTAAATAATATCGGTGGTATTGCAGCTTACTCAGGAAAGGTGGAAAAATAAGATGAAGGTAATAATTGTAGGAGGTGTAGCCGGAGGAGCTACAGCCGCAGCAAGAATACGCAGACTGAATGAACATGCTGAAATTACTGTGTTTGAAAGATCCGGATACATATCCTATGCAAATTGTGGACTTCCATATTATATTGGAGACGTGATCACAGACCCGGAAGAACTTACACTACAGACACCAGAGAGTTTTTTTAAACGCTTCCGTATTAACATGAAAATTCATCATGAAGTTATCTCAATACATCCGGAACATAAAACGGTTTCAGTGAAAAATTTAGAGAATGGTGAGATATTTGAAGAAAAATATGATAAGCTGATCCTCTCTCCAGGTGCAAAGCCAACACAGCCGAGACTTCCCGGAGTAGGTATTGATAAACTTTTTACACTTCGTACTGTAGAAGACACTTTTCGGATAAAGGAATATATAAATAAGAATCATCCAAAATCGGCTGTATTGGCAGGTGGCGGTTTTATTGGTCTGGAACTGGCAGAAAATTTGAGGGAGCTTGGCATGGATGTTACGATTGTCCAGCGGCCTAAGCAGCTGATGAACCCTTTTGACCCGGATATGGCATCCATGATCCATAATGAAATGAGAAAGCATGGGATAAAACTGGTACTGGGCTATACAGTAGAAGGATTTAAAGAAAAAGACAACGGAGTGGAGGTCCTGTTGAAAGATAATCCATCCCTTCAGGCTGATATGGTAGTAGTGGCAATCGGAGTTACACCAGATACAGCATTAGCAAAAGAAGCCGGTCTGGAACTTGGCATCAAGGAAAGTATTATAGTGAATGACAGAATGGAAACTTCTGTACCGGATATTTATGCTGCAGGTGATGCAGTTCAGGTAAAACATTATGTTACGGGTAATGATGCGCTGATTTCTTTGGCAGGACCAGCCAATAAACAGGGCAGAATCATCGCTGATAATATTTGTGGCGGTGATAGTCGTTACTTGGGTAGTCAGGGAAGCTCCGTTATAAAAGTGTTTGATATGACAGCAGCCACTACAGGTATCAATGAAACCAATGCCCAAAAGTCAGGATTAGAGGTAGATACAGTAATTCTTTCTCCTATGAGTCATGCCGGTTACTATCCTGGTGGAAAAGTGATGACCATGAAGGTGATTTTTGAAAAAGAGAGCTATCGTTTGCTTGGCGCTCAGATTATTGGATATGAAGGAGTTGATAAACGTATTGATGTGCTGGCAACAGCAATTCATGCGGGGCTGAATGCAACCCAGTTGAAAGATCTGGATCTGGCATATGCACCACCTTATTCTTCTGCCAAGGATCCGGTAAACATGGCTGGATTTATGATAGACAATATTGCAAAAGGGACATTAAAGCAATGGCATTTGGAAGATATGGACAAGATTTCTAAAGATAAAGATGTGGTGTTGCTAGATGTGAGAACTGTAGGTGAATTCAGCAGGGGGCATATTGATGGATTCAAAAACATACCTGTAGATGAACTGAGAGAACGAATTAGTGAAATTGAGAAAGGAAAGCCTGTGTATCTGATATGCCAGAGTGGTTTGCGCAGTTATATTGCGAGCCGTATTCTGGAAGGAAACGGCTATGAAACGTATAATTTCTCTGGCGGATTTCGCTTCTATGATGCAGTGGTCAATGACCGTGCGCTGATTGAAAGGGCATATGCATGTGGTATGGATTATTAAAAAATAATCACGATATTTTTATAATTTTCTTATAGCATAAAAAGATCCCTATTTATTAGAATGACTTTCATAATTCTGATAAATGGAGGATTCTTCTTTATATGTTACAGAAAAACAGTTTTATGACCTTTGGAGTGTTTCCAGTCTTTTTGAATCAAGGATTGTGATTTTGCCGCGAGAGAGTTTGACGAGTCCTTCGACTTGAAAGTATCGAAGCATTCGAGTGATAACTTCCTGTGGGAACCAAGATGGTTTGCGATAGTTTCGTGAGTGATTTTCAGTTCATTTGTTCCTTCAATGGATGTTTCTTCTAAAAGAAATGAAGCAACACGCTTATCCAAACTCTTCCACATAATCTGTTCAATCAGCCACATGACATCAGAAAAACGGGTAGCCATTAACTCATTGGTATAGTTTGCGACAGGAGCAGAATCCTTCATGATGCCTTTATAGATTTCAGCAGGGATGATCCAAAGATCCGTATCTTTTTCTGCTTCAATGGTTACTTCAAATTGAATGGACCGCATGATACACGAGGCGGATAAAAGACACATATCCATATCGAACAGACGGTAGAGTGTAATTTCTCGTCCTTCATTTGAAAGTATGTAAGTTCGAAGCTGCCCGGATTTAATCAGTAATAATCCGGTACAATCCATGTTCCCGTTGTGAATGATTGTTCTTTTTTCACATGCTGTGTGATCAAATTGTCTGAAATTAGTTTTTTCTGTGCTGTATTTAAGTCATTCCATAGTGGAAAATAATTTTCGAAGCTCATAATAGTTATCTCCTTTATGAACATAGTATACTTGCTTTTTTAAGATGCGTCAATCGAATAATTGACATATGCCCTTTATAGGACTATTATATAAGAAAAGCGAGAAAGGAGCAATTTCATGCCGAGACCGGTAAAATGCAGAAAAGTCTGCCATTTCCCAAATGTTTTAGAATTTCTTCCGGCAGATGATACCGAGAAAAAAATGCCCATTGTTCTGACGGTAGATGAGTACGAGACAATCCGTCTTTTGGACAAGAAAGGTTACAGTCAGGAGCAGTGTGCAGATTCTATGAAGATCGCAAGAACGACGGTCCAACGGATTTACGAGATTGCCAGAAAGAAAATAGCAGATGCTCTCATTGATGGACATCCGCTAAAAATTGAGGGTGGTGATTTCATAATCTGTGACGGTCAGAGCAGCGACTGCAGCTTTGGAGGATGTTACAAACATGAGATTTATCAAAAATATGCAGTAGAAAAAGGAGAAGATATCATGAGAATAGCAGTAACATATGAAAATGGACAGATTTTCCAACACTTTGGACACACAGAGACATTTAAGATTTACGATGTAGAGAAAGGAAAAGTGCTACATTCAGAAGTAGTAGATACGAATGGAAGTGGACATGGTGCATTGGCAGGAGTTCTTAATGCCTTAAATGCCGATGTTTTGATCTGCGGCGGAATCGGAGGAGGTGCTCAGACTGCGTTAGCGGCAGCGGGCATTAAGCTTTTGGGCGGAGTTTCAGGAGATGCGGATAAAGCAGTAGAAGCTTTTATCAATGATACGCTTGATTATAATCCGGATGTGAAGTGTTCTCACCATGAGCACAACCATGGGGAAGGACATACGTGTGGTGAGCCTGGATGCGGAAGCCATAGCTGTCATTAAGAAGAATCTACTTGTCGAAAGTAATGGATGGAATGTATAATATTGTTAATGATTCAGAGATATTTATTTTGGAAACAGCTTAATCAATTTGGAGGTATAATAATGAAAGCACATAAATATTGGTCAATCGGACAATAGTTACAATGGTTGGAACTTTTTATACAGGATATAAAGGGTTAAAAGCAGCACACAAATACTTTGCATTTGGCTCTCTGATATGCATGATTATGGCAGTCTATTCTGGTCATAAAATGATTTCAGGTAATAAAAGAACAAGAAAACAGGTGGAAAATACAAAAGCGGAGGAATAGTAAATGTTAGAGTTAGGAACAAAAGCACCGGACTTTGAATTGCCGGATCAGAATGGAGAAATGCATAAATTAAGCGATTATGCAGGTAAAAAAGTAATTTTATATTTTTATCCAAAGGATAATACACCAGGATGTACGAAGCAGGCATGTGGCTTTTCTGAGCGTTATCCACAGTTTACTGAGAAGGGAGCTGTTATTCTCGGAGTAAGCAAGGACTCTGTAGCGTCTCACAAGAGATTTGAAGAAAAATATGGATTGGCATTTACACTTTTAGCAGATCCAGAGCGGAAAGTTATTGAAGCTTATGATGTATGGAAAAGAAAAGAAAAATTATGGCAAAGTATCTATGGGTGTAGTAAGAACTACATATCTTATTGATGAGCAGGGAATCATTATAAAGGCAAATGATAAAGTCAAGGCGGCAGATGACCCTGAAAATATGCTTAAGGAATTAGATTAATGAAGATAATATTATCCCCTGCTAAAAAGATGATTACAGATACTGACAGCATAGCACCGGATGGATTGCCAGAATTTATTGATAAAACATTAGAGATACAAAGTTGGCTGAATTGTAAGTCCAAAGAAGAACTGAAGACTATCTGGAAATGTAATGAAAAAATTGCAGAACTGAACTTTAACAGATTGCAAAATATGGATATATACCATATGCTCACACCGGCTGTTTTATCATATGAAGGAATTGCTTTTCAATATATGGCACCATCCGTGTTTGAAAATAGTCAGTTTGAGTATGTACAAAATCATTTGAGAATATTATCAGCTTTTTACGGTGTTTTAAAACCTATGGACGGAGTAACGCCATATCGCTTGGAAATGCAGGCAAAGGTCGAAATAGGAGATGCAAAAAATCTGTATGAGTACTGGAATGATATGCTGTATCGTTCAGTAATTGATGAAAGCAGAATTATAATTAATCTTGCATCAAAGGAATATTCTAAATGTATAGAAAAGTATCTTACACCGAAGGATAAATATATTACAATTTCATTCTGCGAACAAGCTGGAAATAAACTGGTAACAAAAGGTACTTATGCTAAGATGGCTCGTGGTGAGATGGTTCGATTCATGGCGGAAAATGATATTGAAAATCCTGATGATATAAAAAAGTTTGACAGGCTTGGTTATATATTCAGGTCTGATTTATCATCAGATAGTAAATATGTTTTTGAACGCAAAATAGCATAATTATTTTAAGTTATCAAGAGAATATGATTTGAAAATAATAACTATTACTAATTTTATATTATAAGATAACCTGTAATAAAAAAGAGGACATATGGATTTATACATATCCATATATCCTCTTTTTTATTGATATTAATCTACAAGCTTGTCAAGCTCCTTGATATACTCAGTTTCGCTTGAGGTTTTATGAGTAGACTGTTTTGCATATAATCCGACAGAAGTCTGTGATTTCTTAATTGCCTGCATGGTTCCAGCACCGGCAACACAACCTCCGGGACATGCCATACCTTCAAGTAGATATCCGGGATACTTGCCTAGAGTTGCAAGTTTAAGGAGCTGACGGCATTCCTTTAAACCTTCTGCATTTGCTACCTTTATCTCCTGATCCGGATGATCACGTTTTATAACATTAACAACAGCCTGTGCCACACCTCCTGCGACTGCAAAGTTTCTTCCGTCTGTTGAAGCATCGCTGACACCTGCAGGGTCTTCCTCGATATTTTCAAGGTCCACATGCTTTGCGGAAAAAAATACCGGTCATCTCTTCTGAAGGTGAGTACAAAGTCCACTTCACTTCGTACACTGCGTCGCATAGCTTCAAGTTTTTTGGCAGCACATGGTCCGATAAATACCACGCGCGCATCTGGATTATGCTGCTTTATAAGACGTGCAGTGAGCGTCATAGGTGTAAGTGCCATTGAGATACATTTTGCATGCTCAGGGAAGAGTTTTTTAGCCATGACTGACCATGCCGGACAACATGAGGTTGCCATGAAAGGAAGTTCATCCGGTACCTCTTTTAGGAAGTCCTCGGCCTCCTGCTTGGCACAGAGGTCTGCACCTATAGCTACTTCAAATACATCTGCAAAACCAAGAGCCTTCATGGCTGCACGTAGCTTTCCGGGAGTAACTTTTGGACCAAACTGTCCAACAAATGCAGGAGCAACTGCAGCATAGACCTTTTCACCGGACTGTATAGCTCTGATAGTCTGGAAAATCTGGGATTTATCAGCAATCGCACCAAAAGGACAGTTTACAAGGCATTGTCCGCACGAAACACACTTGTCATAATCGATATTTGCTTTGCCGTTTTCGTCAGAAGAAATGGCATCCATGCCACAGGCCTTTGCACATGGACGTTCCTGAACAATAATTGCATTATATGAACATACGCTTGCACAGCGTCCACACTTTATGCATTTTTCCTGGTCAATTACAGATTTTCCGGTTGTGCGATCCAGCGATACAGCATCTTTTGGACATACCTCCATGCATGGATGAGCCAGACATCCCTGACAGCCGTCTGTAACATGTACTCTTTTTTCAGGGCATGCATTACAGGCAAATTTTATAACATTGATAAGAGGCGGTGTATAGTAGGTTTCATCTTTGTCGGCAGCCTCGATTCCATCTGATATAGGTGAATGCTCTGCAGCACTGCGGTAAGGCAGACCCATTGCCAGACGAAGCCTCTCTCCGACTATAGCACGCTCCAAAAATACATCGTTCCTGAAATTTCCTTTTTCGCCAGGAATAATCTTGTATGGAAGAGCTTCCATACGATCTTTTACAGGCCATTCGGTATGATATGCCATACGCGCAACCTCTGTAAAGATTTTATGTCTGATTTCCTGAATTCGGGTTTCGACACCTCTCATTATTGATTCCTCCTTATAAAATAAAATTTCAATTTTCCTTATTGTATCAGATAAAATAAGCAGTCTCAATAAATAGGCTGTACTTTTTATGATACATAAATACTAGATAATTAATGAATTTTAAACCTGATTTTTTGAGTTTCTTTGAAAATAAAGGATAATATAAAATTTTAAAATAGGAATGATTACTGTTTTCGTATTGACTAAAGTACTATAATACTATATAATAATTATTGTCAATTAATCCTAATTAATAAGAATAAAAAGTTATAGAAGCAATTTAGATTTTATTTTTTACACATGGAAGGAGAAAAAAGATGGAAGTAAAATATTATGTATGCAATCACTGTGGAAACATTATTGAAATGGTAAAGGATAAGGGCGTGCCGGTAGCAGATTTTTGTCTTTGCGATGGTGAGCAGGTAGAAGAAGTATATGCATATTGTAACCTGCATGGATTATGGAAATGCTAAGTATAGATATCATCGGACTTGCAGGAGCCTATTCTTATGCTTTGGACTGTATAGAAGCAGAGTTGGTAAATATCAAAAACAAACATGGAAAAAGAGTGGCTTATATAAGTATACGCATGGCTGAATATTGGAAAATTCAAGGTGATGAATTACAAGATTTAGCCATGTGTGCTTTACTGCATGATAATGCTTTGACACAATATATTTCTGAGGAGCTAAAAAAGGATTCTGTTATTGACCTAAAAAAAGATTTATCCGAGAAAAAACAAATCTTCATTGTATTTATGGTGAAAAAAATATTACTAAAATTCCTATTTAAAACGGATGTGTCAAATGTGATTTTGTATCATCATGAACATGCCGATGGAACTGGTCCTTTTCAAAAAAAAAGTGGAATGAAATTCCATTGTTTGCAAGGATTATTCATCTTGCAGATACTATTGATATTATAGGAAATAGTATTGATTCTGATGATAATAGCTGGGATTTTATGTGTCAATATCTTTCAAAAAATAAGGATAGTCTATTTGATTCGGAATGTGTTAATGCTTTTCTTCATGTATTCACAAAAGAATCGTTTATGTGTTTAAGTGATGATTCTTTTGAAACTAAGCTATGGGAAGCTATCCCAAGAGAAAAGCTGGATTTTGATTGGGAAACATGTAAAAGATGTTGCAGACTTCTTTGCAAAGATTGTAGATTATAAATCTTCTTTTACCAGCAGGCATTCTATAGGAGTGGCTGAAAAAGCATCCATTTTTGCCCAATATATGGGATATGATTCAATCACTGTACAGAAAATGTATTTGGCTGGTGCCCTGCATGATATAGGGAAGATGGCAGTAGGCAATGAGATTTTGGAAAAACCGGATAAACTTACGGATGATGAATTTTCAAAAATGAAGAATCATGCCGGCTATACATATCTTATATTATCAGAGGTTAATGATTTTGAAGATATACGAGATTGGGCGGCATTCCATCATGAAAAGTTAAATGGAAAAGGGTATCCTTTTGGAAAAACCGCAGATGAATTAAATGAGCAGGAACGTATTATGGCATGTATTGATATTTATCAGGCTCTTACGGAAGATAGACCTTATAAAAAGGATTATCTCATGAAAAAACGTGTGAGATACTCGATGACATGGCGCAGAAAGGTTTTGTTGATTCGGATATTTCCAAGAAAATTAGAGAATGTTTTGGAAGAAACCGATGATATATAAGATAATAGTGTTTTCCATTGTATACTTGTATTACGTGGATATGGAAAAAGAAGAATAAGAATGAAAGTAGGATTAATTTATGTATGAAATGAAACCAGAATATTATATCGGTATAGATATGATAGACGAAGAACACAAGCAGTTATTTAAATATGCAGATGAGGCATATGAACTGCTTCTTGATGAGTTTACACCGGATAAATATGATAGAATTGACATGATACTTGAAGACCTTCGTGATTATACAGTAAAACACTTTAGTGATGAAGAGCAGTATATGGAATCTATTAATTATAAGAAGATATTTACACAGAAAGTTCAACATCAGGAATTTATACATAAACTTGATGAATTTATGGAACATCACAATGATGAAATAAAAGATCAGGATGAACAGATTATGGGTATTTTAAAATATCTCACAGAGTGGTTAGTTAATCACATTCTGTATGTCGATGGTCAAATTGCAGAATTTGTATCAAAAATGTAATCTTTTGAATTACTAATAAATATTATATTTGATGGTCATAATATATCTTCAGTTGGAGAGCATACCTTTTGACCATCAAATCCACCTGTTTGTTTGACGGAGTAATGGATATGAAAATCAGAGAAGTGAATGAAAATAAAAAGTAGTTTATATCATTATTGCTATTAGCTGATGAACAGGAGAGCATGGTTGATCACTATCTTGAAAAAGGTAATATGTATGTACTTGAAGATGGTAATGTAAAAGCTGAATGTGTTGTCACCGATGAAGGTAACGGAATACTTGAAATCAAGAATATCGCAGTCGATGTTGTTATGCTTTTATGTATGTATCAATTGAAGTGATAAACTTTATCAATAAGTCCGGGAGGACGCATAATAAGGGCGTTTGAGGGCATGAATTAGCAATAACTGTATGAGATTAGGCTTGAATAACAGTATTTCCGGGAAATATAATGTTTCTTGTAAGTAAACTTTAACTAGAATTTTTGTAAATATACAGGAGGAAAACATTATGTCATTTAATTGGAAAGCTTCAGGTTTATTCGCAGCAGGTGTTGCTTTTGGTACAGCAGGTATCAAGATTTTATCAAGCAAGGATGCTAAGCGTGCTTATACACAGTGTACAGCAGCAGCGCTTCGTGCTAAGGATTGTGTTATGAAGACTGTTAATACTGTTCAGGAGAATGCAGAGGATATTCTTGCTGAGGCTAAGAGCATCAACGAGGAGCGCGAGGCTAAGGCTGAGGCTGCTAAGGTTTCGGATGCATCTGAGGATGTATGCGAGTGTGCTGAGGCTGATGAGCAGGAAGCAGAGCAGGCTGAGGTTACAGCAGAGACTGCTGAGGCATAGAAGATAAGAGGCGGTCATATGAAATTTACGATTAAGCATGAGTCAAGAGGCCGTATGCGTGTTCATATGGAGCAGTACCGCATGACATATGAGCAGGCAGACACTCTGCTTTATGTGATTCACAATCACAGGAATGTTACCTTTGTAAAGGTTTATGACAGGACTGCTGATGCTGTGATTGAGTATGTAGGAGACAGAGAGCAGATTATAGAGCTGCTTCGCCACTTTCATTATGAGAGCGCCAATGTGCCACAGACTGTTATCAAGACATCAGGAAGAGAGCTTAATAATTCATATCAGGAAAAACTTATCGGAAGTGTTGTCTGGCATTACAGTAAAAAGCTCCTGCTGCCTTTGCCAATCAGGATAGCGCTTACTATTGGACGATCTGTAAAGTATATTGGAATTGGGCTTAAGTGTCTGCTGCAGAGAAAAATTGAGGTGCCGGTGCTTGATGCGACTGCCATCACGGTTTCTCTTATTACTAAGGATTTTTCTACCGCAAGCTCTATTATGTTTCTGCTTGGAATAGGTGAGCTCTTGGAGGAATGGACGCACAAGAAGTCTGTTGATGACCTGGCCAGAAGCATGTCGCTTAATGTGAGCAAGGTATGGCTTAGGACACCTGAGAATCAGGAGATACTCGTTGAGTCTTCAAAGATTGAAAAGGGCGACAAGGTTGTTGTCCATATGGGAAATGTCATACCATTCGACGGAGAGGTCTTAGATGGCGATGCGATGGTCAATCAGGCTTCCCTGACAGGTGAGTCGGTTCCGGTTCAAAGAACTGTCGGCAATACTGTGTTTGCAGGCACTGTTGTCGAGGAGGGCGAGATTACTATCAGGGTCAAGGAGGTTGAAGGAAACAACCGTTTTGACCAGATTGTTACTATGATAGAGGAGTCCGAAAAGCTTAAATCTGAGCTGGAGGGAAAGGCTGAGCACTATGCTGACAAGCTTGTGCCGTGGACGCTTGGAGCTACAGGGCTTACATATCTTCTGACAAGAAATGTGACAAAGGCTATGTCAATTCTCATGGTGGATTTCTGCTGTGCACTCAAGCTTGCTATGCCAATCTCTGTGCTTTCTGCTATCAGAGAGGCAAGCCTTTATAATGTAACAGTAAAGGGAGGAAAGTTCCTTGAGGCTGTTGCAGAGGCTGATACCATCGTCTTTGACAAGACCGGTACACTCACAAAGGCACATCCGACTGTGGTTGATGTGGTGAACTTCAATGATGAGTATTCATCTGATGACATGCTTCGTGTTGCAGCCTGTCTGGAGGAGCATTTCCCTCATTCAATGGCAAAGGCAGTGGTAGACGCTGCGTCTAAGAAGGGGCTTTCCCACGAGGAAATGCATACAAAGGTTGAGTATATTGTGGCTCATGGAATTGCAACCTCTATCAATGGCAAGCGTACTGTTATCGGAAGCTATCATTTCGTCTTTGAGGATGAAAAATGTGTTGTTCCTGCAGGAAAGGAGCAACTGTTTGAGTCGCTTCCGCTGTATTATTCTCACCTGTATCTTGCTGTTGAGGGTATGCTTTCGGCAGTTATCTGTATTGAGGATCCTCTGCGTGATGAGGCAGCGGCGGTTGTTACTTCATTAAAGAAGGCCGGTATATCAAAGGTTGTCATGATGACAGGCGACAGTGAGCGTACAGCTTCTGTCATTGCGAAAAAAGTAGGTGTAGATGAATATTACGCCGAGGTTTTACCTGAGGACAAGGCTGCCTTTGTGGAGAGAGAAAAGGCTAAGGGCAGAAAGGTCATTATGATTGGTGACGGCATAAATGATTCACCGGCTCTTTCAGCGGCAAATGTCGGTATTGCAATCAGTGACGGTGCTGAAATTGCACGCGAGATTGCTGATATTACGGTGGGCTCTGACGATCTCTACCAGATTGTAACTCTTAAATATATAAGTAATGCTCTTATGAAACGTATAAAGAGCAACTATCGAAAGATTGTTGGTTTTAACTCAGGGCTCATTGCTCTTGGTGTGGCAGGTGTGCTTCCGCCGACTACGACAGCACTTTTGCACAATGGATCGACAATTCTTATCAGTGTGAACAGTATGAAGAATCTGCTTGAGTAGATTTTGGATGTAGTAAGGGGCGCTGCCGCGGGTACCGCGGTGGCACACGCACTATCCCGCGTGCTACGCTTCGTGGGTAAGATACTGTACGAAATTATGCTTGAAGGGTTTCTATGCTTGACGAAACCGTCGAAACGCGCCGTCCGTGGCGCGATTCTCCTCGCCCCTGCGTCCTTGCAGGGGCGTTTCTGCGCTTCATGGCATAATTTCTACAGTATCTAACTCACTGCGCTATTCGCACACGTGATAGTACGTGTGCCACCGCGGTGCCCGCGGCAGCGCCCCTTACGTTGTGGTGGAAATAATGTAGGAATTGTGATAAACTAACTCATATGTAGTGCAGATTATTTTTATATGAGGTTAGATTAGTGAAGGTTGAAGAGGTTATAAGCAGGGTTGCAGAGCTTTGCAGACAGCATGATGCCCAAAAGGTAATTTTATATGGTTCAAGAGCTAAAGGTACTGCATTGGAACGTAGTGATATTGATATAGCGGTATCGGGAGTGAAGGATTTTGATACGCTTTCTGATGAAGTGGAGGACTTACCTACCTTGTACAGTGTGATTTACTGAATTTGGATACATGCAGGAATGATTTATTATTGGAGGATATCAGACAGTATGGACGCAAAATTTGAGAGACGTTTTAAATCTTTTTGTAATTCACTAGATGCGTTAGCTGAGGCAAGGCAGAGAGACCTTTCCGATTCGTTTGTTTTGAGTGGGACAAGTGCTAAATTTAGCATTACTTTTGATTTATCGTGGAAGGTAATGAAAGATATTCTGGTACAATATTATTCGATAACCGGGTTTGTTACAGGTTCACCGCGAGAGGTGTTACGTGAATCCTTCAAGGCAAAGCTGATTTCTGATGATGCGTGGATGGATATGCTTAAGGTCAGAAATGAACTTGCACATGACTATGATTGTGAGGTTGTAAGGACACATTGTAATACAATTGTTGAAAAATATATTGATTTGTTTTATGATTTTAAGAATACGATAGATGAATTATTGAAGGTTGGATAAATTTTACGTAGATATATCTAATGCACATAATTAACACAATATAGTAATAAAAACATAGAATTAAAGATAGCGATGACAAATATAGAGGTTGAAATAAACGATAATTATATATGTGTATATGAGAGGCTTAATGATGATTGCATTAGGCTTCTTCATATGTATGGGAAAAATCCGGTGTGTGTGGTGCCGGATATGCTTGACGGCATGAGAGTGACGGAGCTTGCGGAGTATTGCTTTTCTTTCAAGAGCATGCCTGAAAAATTGAAAACAGAGCTTGGAATTGATGATATTCTGCGTCCTGATATGACGGAACTGTGTGATGATTATATCGAGAGGGTCATATTGCCGGACGGAATGCAAAAGATTGGCAGGCTCTGCTTTTACAATTGTTCAAGGCTGTCTGTGCTTGAGCTGCCATCTGACATATGTGATGTGGATGGTGACGCTTTCATGAACTGCACAAAACTTTATATGCTTGTGATGAGAGGCTCACCGAAGGATAAGTCGTGTCTTAAGCAGATTCTTTCACAGATAAGCACTCTTGTGAGGGTTAGATGGGCTGACAGCGATGGAAATGCGATTGCGCAGGCATGTTTTTTCGAGTACGACCAGACATATGATGAGATTGGTCCTGCTCATATTTTTAAGCTGAACATGAATGGAGAAGGCTTTCGCGCCAGACAGGCTTTTATGGACCGCGTGTTTGTGTGGAAGCAGTATGATGAAATATTTTCAGAGGCGATTGCGCAGGAGAGTGAGGATGACCTTTTAGATATGGCTTTTTACAGGCTTATTTATGCGTATGAGCTTTCAAAAGAAGCTAGGCAGCAGTTTTTGGAGTATATTGTCAATCATAAAAAAAAAAGGCTGTCTGAGCTTATCATAAGAAAAAAGGGATTCGGGTTTGCTGCAGAGTTTTCTGGAGCTTAAAGATGGTGAGGAGAATTTTATCGCAGATGTCCTGGCTGTTACTGATATGCTTGCACTTGCAGCACAGGATGAATGGAGTGAGGGCAGTGTGATTTTGCATATTTAAGAAGGAAAATCTGTCGGTATCCAGGAAGAGGCGGTTTGAATTTTAAATTTAATAATAAATGAGGGGTAAAATACCTTTTGACCCTCATATCATGTGTATAGTGTAATAAATTTTAAAAATATTGCAGTAGAATAATACTCGCATCATTGGTGAGAGAAATGGAGAAGTATATGGGAAAGGAGGCAGCTTCATGAAAAAACATGTCCAGACAGATTCAGAGTGGCAGGAGGAAATGTCACAGAAAATAATAGATGAAATACAGTGCGAGTTGTATCTCGACATGCCTTTTATGAAGCTGGCGCTCTCGGCTCTTTCCCCAAAGGTGAACGAGCAGCTTTACTCCATGGCAACTGACGGCACATATATTTATTACAATCCCATCAGGCTGATTGATATATTTAAGAAAAATGGCATGTATCTGAACCGGGCTTATCTGCACAGTGTGCTGCACTGTCTGTTTTTTTCACCTGTGGACTAAAGGTGAGAGGGATGAATTCCTGTGGAATACAGCATGTGATATAATGGTTGAGTACACGATTGATACAATGGAAAAGAAAAGCACAAAGCGTATCCTGAGTTATATAAGAAAAACCACGTATGAGAGACTTAAAAAGAGCATATCGTGATTGCTCCCGGAGCCTTGTACGCATGGCTATACAAGCAGTATGCAGAAATAGAGGCTGAAGAAATCACGGATATAGATGATACTGCAAACACAAAGGATAAAAATGAGCTTGCACTTCTGGCACGGGAATTTTACACAGATGACCATGCCCTTTGGCCGGAGGAGAAAAACGGCAATGCTATGCCACTAAGCTCATCCGAGGCTAAAAAGCAGTGGCAGAAAATATCCAGACAGACACGCATGGAGAAAAAACATTCAAAGGACAGTGAATCTGAGGGCGAGCAGGTAATGATGAGGGAACTGTCCGCAAAAAAAGAAGCAGACGAAGCTACAAGGAGTTTCTGCGCAGGTTTGCAGTGCTTCGTGAGGAGGTGCACGCAGATTACGATTCCTTTGATATGGGGTATTACGCGTATGGACTTTCGCTTTACGGCAATATGCCGCTCATTGAGCCTCTTGAAACGAGGGAGACATACAAGATAAGGGATTTTGTCATAGTACTTGATACGAGCTATTCTGTTAGCGGAGAGCTGGTGGAGCACTTTTTACAGGAGACCTTTACAATTCTCACGGAGTCGGACAGCTTTTTTTTTGTCAGGAATAAAATACGCATCATACAGTGTGATGACAGCGTAAAGACGGACGAGGAAATTACAGATGAAAAGCAGATTAAGCCGCTTTTAAACAAGTTTACGCTCGTAGGAGGCGGAGGCACAGATTTCAGACCGGCATTTTCGTATGTGAGAGACCTTTTGGATAAGGGTGAGCTTAAGAACATGTGCGGACTTATATATTTTACTGATGGCAAGGGAATTTTCCCGGCAAAGTGTCCATCGTACAAGTGCGCATTTGTGTCGGTTGGTGCATATGAGGGTAATGAGGTGCCGCCATGGGCGATGCAGGTGGAGCTGGAGGAAACAATATGAATATAAAACAGGCAAAAAACGAAGTGAAAAATACAGTGAAAGCATACCTGTCAAAGGATGCACATGGAGAGTACGTGATACCGCAGATCAGGCAGAGACCGATGCTCTTAATCGGACCGCCCGGCGTAGGCAAGACACAGATTATGGAGCAGATTGCAAGAGAGTGCAAAATAGGTCTTGTGGCATATACCATCACGCATCACACGCGCCAGTCAGCGGTAGGACTGCCGTTTATAAAGGAGCGTGAGTATGACGGAAAGAGCTATTCAGTCACGGAATACACGATGAGCGAGATTATAGCCAGCGTCTATGAAAAGATGGAAGCAACAGGGCTTAAGGAGGGCATACTTTTTATTGATGAGATAAACTGCGTGTCCGAGACACTTGCGCCTACGATGCTTCAGTTTTTGCAGTGCAAGACATTTGGTAATCAGGCTGTTCCAAAGGGCTGGGTGATTGTTGCGGCAGGAAATCCGCCTGAGTATAATAAATCAGTGCGCGATTTTGATATGGTTACGCTCGACCGTGTCAGATATATATCGATAGAAGCGGACTATCAGGTGTGGAAGGAATATGCCAGAGATGTGCATATCCATGATGCACTTTTAAGCTATCTTGAGCTTCACCCAAACAATTTTTACAGGGTGGAAACTGACGTGGACGGTATGAATTTCGTCACGGCAAGAGGCTGGGAGGATTTAAGCAGTCTGCTTAAGGTGTACGAGGCGGGAGAACTTGCAGTCACGGAGGAGGTAATAGGTGAGTTTATCCATCATCCTGATATAGCAGAGGATGTGTACGCATATTTGGAAATCTACAGAAAATACAATGAGGATTACGGTATAAGCGATATATTGTCCGGAAATGTGAAAAAGTCAGTATATAAACGTGTGTTTGATGCTGATTTCGATGAGAGAATCACTGTGGTGAATCTGCTTTTAAGCGGACTGACAGTTGTTTTTTCGGATGTGGCCAGAGAGCGGAAAATGGTGCAGCTATGGTATGAGTTTCTGAAGGAATACAGAAAGTCACAAAGAAGCACTGAAGAGCAGCATGCGCTGTACAACAGCGCTGTGGAGCAGTTTTCAAAGAATATGGAGATATTGAAGGAGAGCTCTCTTATTTTGCCAAAGGAATATTATATCAGACAGGATGTTTTAAAGCATATCAAGGGTGATTTTGATACGGTGATGGATGATTTTACCGAAGAATCAGAGAAGCTTTCAACTATGGAGGATGCGGCAGGAGAGAAGCTAAACCACGCATTTGATTTTGTGGAGGATGTATTCTCGGACGGCCAGGAGATGCTTGTCTTTGTGACAGAGCTGACCATCACACCGGAAATCAGTAGCTTTTTAGCTGAGAACGAGTGTGAAAAATTTGATATCTACAATGAAAAGCTCATGGTTGGAAGCAACAGGACAAGGCTTTTAAAGGAGCTTGAGAGATAAATCCTGGTTATGTATGCAGGGAAGATTTGAAGGAATTATCTATGATTTATATATTTAGCGCTTTTTATGCTGAGGCAAAAAATATAATAGACCACTATGGCTTAAAAAAGGAAAAAAGCCCTGAAATGGTCAGATTTGATGTGTTTGCAAATGAGAGTATCAGGCTTGTGATAACAGGCGTAGGAGAAATCAATGCGGCGGCAGCGGTTTCAAATATCGGTGGTGCGTATGGGATTTCACAGGATGATGAGATTTTGAATGTGGGGTGTGGCGCTGGTTTTAGCAGTGATATCTGTATGGGCAGTATATTTCTGGGAAACAAGCTTACTGAGCAGATGACAGGGCGTACATTTTACCCCGATATGCTGATGAAAGCAAATTTCAGGGAGTGTGAGATAGTAACGGTCGCAAGGGTGCTTAATGAAGGGAGCGATTCGGTTGTATATGATATGGAGGCAGCCGCCGTTTATCAGGCAGCAGCGTTTTTCGTGGGACCGCATCGTATGCATTTTATAAAGCTTGTTTCAGATGCCGGTGAGAGAATTGACCAGTCGAAAATCACAGAGCTTTTTGCTTTGCAGGAAGACAAAATATGCGGCTATATTGATATACTTTTAAGTGTAGGTGGTAATAAAACTTCAATAGATGATAAGACTAAAGGCGAAAATATGGCAGACGGCAATGCGACAGATGATAATAAATCCGCTTGGAATATTGACAGGCTGACCAGCGATATGCGCTGTTCCAAGGTAATGGGAGATCAGCTGGCACAGCTTATAAAGTATTGCAGACTAAGTGGTATAGATTATAAAGCTGTTCTGGATGAGTACTATACAAATGGCTTGCTGCCGTGTGAGAGCAAGCGTGAAGGAAAGAAATGTCTGTTTGAATTGAAACAGAGATTGTTGTAAGAAGGAAATGTCAAATGTGCCAATACAATAAAATGTTTTCACATGTATATGTGGAAAAAGGCGTGGCCGAGCATCCACGTACAAAGCAGATTTTAGAAAAGCTGAATAATACAACAGTCATAGAAATTGACCACTACAAGGATGTTTTCTGCCGCAAAAAGCAGAGTATTTCTGCTCAAAGCAATGCCAAGGCGCTCATTCTGGCAGAGAATACAAGCGGCTGCATATATGAAGGTGCACCGGTGTGTCAGAGCTTTGGAAATGAGAATTTTTACTATTGCTCATGCATGATGAACTGTATATTTGACTGCGAATACTGCTATTTAAAGGGCATGTATCCGTCTGGTAATCTTGTGCTGTTTGTAAATTTGGAGGATATTTTTGCGGAGCTTGAAGCACTTCTGTCGCAAAAAAGCATATATCTTTGCGTGTCATATGATGCAGACCTCGTGGCCATAGAGTCGCTTACCGGCTTTGTGAGGGAATGGATTGCTTTTACAAAGAAGCATGAGAATCTTACAATTGAAATCCGCACCAAGAGTGGCAGGTGTGATTTGTTGAGCAATTACGAAGCCTGTGACAGGGTAATTATTGCCTATACAGTTTCGCCTCAAAGGATTGCAGCAGAGTATGAGCATTTTGCGTCCGCACCTATGGAGCGGATTCAGGCAGCAAAATGTGCTATGGATAGTGGATTTCCAGTGCGACTGTGCTTTGATCCGATGATATACTGCAAGGACTGGAGAGGTGAATACAGCAGGATGGTTGGTGACGTATTTTCACAGATAGACGGTTCTAAGCTGTGGGATGTGAGTATCGGAAGCTTCCGCATATCTCAGGATTATCTGAAGAAAATGCGAAAGGACATGCCTTGTAGTGCTGTGGTGAATTTTCCATACGACAATGTGAATGGGTATTACCAGTATCCGGAAAATATACGAAGTGATATGGAAGAGTTTATGATACAGGCTGTATCCGAATATGTGGATAAGGACAGGATATTTATGTGGAAGTGATATTATTGCAATACATTTTCAATATAAATATCACATAGTATGATTAAAGGGTCAAAGTATAAAGGAGCAATCAGATGAACAAAGCAATTGTAACCGGGGCGTCTTCCGGCATCGGAAAAGCTATATGCAGTCAGCTTGCAGCGAATGGCTGGCTGGTTTACGGAATAGGAAGAAGCTTCAATCAAAGTGATGATATAGCAGGGATAGAGAGTATAGTATGCGATATTACCGATACTGCAAAGCTCATCAAGACAATAAAAGAAATTAATAAAAATCATGACATATCACTTCTCATAAACAATGCAGGTGTCGGCTTTTACGCTCTTCATGAGGAGCTTAATCCTGTAAAAATATCACAGATGGTGAGGACAAATCTTGAGGCACCGATGATTATCACAAATCTGCTGCTTCGCGATTTAAAGAAAAACAAAGGAACAATAATAAATATCTCATCAATCACTGCTGAAAAGACGAATCCGCACGGCTGTGCCTATGGTGCCACAAAGGCGGGGCTTACGAGCTTTTCCCACAGCCTGTTTGAGGAGGCGAGAAAGTACGGTGTGCGTGTGGTGAATTTAGAGCCTGATATGACCGACACCAATCTGTACAGGAATGCTGATTTTACAGTGGATGAAAATGAAGCTGCAAGAATACAGCCAAATGAGGTTGCAGACGCAGTGCTTTATATTTTGGGGCAAAGAGAAGGCCTTGTGATGACAGATATCACCATAAGGCCACAGTTTCACAGAATTGCAAGAAAGTAAAGAGTTTATATTTTAAAAAGCATCAAATGCCATTCGAACGATTGACTTATAGTCATTAAGCGTCTGGCATTTTTTAATTTTCTTCCAGAGCTTTTCAGAGTCAGAAAACAGCTCATGCATATATGCCCAGATTTCCTTCATGCGGAAAATGGCATCTTTTTCACCGGAAAAGATGGACAGATAACCGGATAAAATCTCATCATGCCAGTTCTTTAAGCGCTCGCGAAGCTCGGCTTTATCCATGCTTATACCCTTAAGCTCTGCGATAAGAGCAGGATTTGCAAACAGTCCGCGGCCTATCATGATTTCATCAATATCAGGAAAGCAGTCGGTTAGGGCATTAAAACTATTAGTATCAGTGATATCTCCGTTGTAGCAGAGTATGGTTTTATCAGGATTTATTTTCTGCATGGCGAGGGCGAAGTCATCCATGCGCGGCGTATTTTTATAAAAATCCTTCTGGACTCTCGGATGAACGGTAAGCTCACTTATCGGATATTTACTGTATATTTCGATAAGCCTGGGCCATAGTTCATCATCGTTAAAGCCCACGCGGGTTTTTATTGAAACAGGAAAATCAGCTTTTGTATACAGATCATCAAGGAAGCTATCCAGCATATCAGGATATGCAAGTATGCCGGAGCCTCGTTTCTTGGATACGACGGTACCTGACGGACAGCCGAGATTTACATTTATCTCATCATATCCGTAAGGAACAAGCTGCCTGTGCAGGTCGATGACCTCGTCTGCCACTATAGACATGGCCTGCGGTATGAGAGTGATTCCGTCGTTGTTTACCGGGTCGATGTCTCTTTTTATCTTGGCATTCATGCGCTTTGCGGCAGGGATGAACGGTGTGTAGTATTTGTCTATGTAGTCAAAATGGTGGTGGAATGAGTTTCTTACTGTATATCCGGTCAGCCCTTGCATCGGTGCGAGAAAAAATTTCATGTGATTGTGAATCTCCTCATTTATGATTAATCAGATTACTGCATGCTACGCATTCGCGTAATCTGACTCTATTTTTTGATCCTTTAATCATAATATGGGAAAAAGCCTGAAATGTAAACCCCCATAACGTGAAAAGAAGCCGAGGGAAGCGGCTTCTTTTCGAGGAGTTTAGTTTATGAAAAAATGTTTAAAAAGGGAATTTGTAAAGGTGTATCTCCTTTACAGGTATTACTATACTAAATAAATTTGTCCAAATTGTGTCCTTAATCGAAAAGAATAATAAAAAACTTAAATAATTTATGAAGAAAAAAGCTAAAAAATCATTTGAATTTGCACATTGAATATATTGAAAAAAAAAGATAATTAGATACAATAGACAGTAAACGGGTAATTGTATCGGTTGAATACTTATGGTTAGGGAGCAGATAATATGAGTTATGCAGATAAAGTTTTTGTAGCGATGTGTCAGGATATTCTGGAAAATGGCACAAGCACTGAGGGAGAGCTGGTGCGTCCCCACTGGGAGGACGGCACAAGCGCCTATACAATAAAGAAGTTTGGTGTCGTCAACAGATATGATTTGTCAAAGGAGTTTCCGGCTATCACTTTAAGAAAGACATATATCAAGAGTGCAACGGATGAGCTTCTTTGGATATGGCAGAAGAAATCCAACAATATCCATGATTTAAAAAGCCATGTGTGGGATGAGTGGGCAGATGAGGATGGTTCAATCGGCAAGGCCTACGGATATCAGCTTGGTGTAAAGCATCAGTATAAGGAAGGCATGATGGATCAGGTGGACAGAGTCATCTATGATTTGAAGCATACACCTTTTTCAAGAAGAATACTTACCAATATATATGTGCATCAGGATCTGCATGAGATGAATCTGTATCCGTGCGCATACAGCATGACATTCAACGTGACACAAAAAAAGGGTGATGACAGGCTCACATTAAATGGTATCTTAAATCAGCGCTCGCAGGATGTGCTTGCCGCCAACAACTGGAACGTCTGCCAGTATGCGGTGCTGATGCATATGCTGGCGCAGGTATGTGATATGAGAGTCGGAGAGCTGGTGCACGTGATTGCAGATGCACACATTTACGACAGGCATGTGCCAATTGTGAAGGAGCTGATTGAGAGACCACAGTACGATGCTCCAAAGTTCTGGCTCAATCCTGACATAAAGGATTTCTATCAATTTACGACGGATGATATCAAGATAACAGACTATGTGACAGGTGAGCAGATTAAGGATATACCTATTGCGGTTTAAAAAATGTGGATATGAAGCAGTTATAAGAAGGTTATTGTTCACTACTTTGTGTGAACAGCAACGATTACAACAGGGAGAAAATCATGAATTTAATAGCAGCAGTTGACAATAACTGGGCAATTGGAAAAAATAACCAGTTGCTCGTTCGGATACCTATGGACCAGAAGTTTTTTCCGCGAGATGACTACAGGAAAGGTTGTAGTCATGGGCAGAAAGACACTTGAGAGCTTTCCAAACAGCAGACCTCTTAAGAACAGAACCAATATAGTGCTCACACATAACCCATCCTATGAGGTGGAGGGCGCTGTCGTGGTTCACTCACTTGATGAGCTTCACAAGGAGCTTGAAAAATACAATTCTGAGGATATTTATATCATTGGTGGACAGAAAATGTAGGAGCAGCTCGTGGATGAATGCGATGTAGCCCACATTACAAAGGTGGACTTTGAGTATGATGCGGATGCATATTTTCCAAATCTTGACGAGAAGCCTGAGTGGCAGATTACGGGAGACAGCGAAGAGCAGACATACTTTGATTTGGAGTTTTATTTCCTTCGATATGAGAAAGTAAAATAAACTATTAAATAGAAACGAGGATGACAGCAGTATGGACATCACAGGAAGAAAATTATTTGTAAAAGCATTGGAGGAGGAAGGCGTAGATACTATTTTTGCCTATCCGGGAGGAACAGTTACAGATTTATTCGATGAGTTATACAAGACTAATTCAATCAATCTGGTTCTGCCTAGACATGAACAGGGCCTGATTCATGAGGCTGAGGGCTATGCCAAGTCTACAGGCAAGGTGGGTGTCTGCCTTGTGACAAGCGGTCCCGGAGCTACCAACACAGTTACAGGTCTTGCAGATGCGCATTATGACAATGTGCCGCTTGTGTGCTTTACAGGACAGGTACCGCTTCCACTTATCGGAAATGATGCCTTTCAGGAAGTGGATATAGTCGGAATCACCAGAAATATCACAAAGTATTCTGTTACAGTCCGTGACAGAAAGGACCTTGGAAAAATCATAAAGATGGCATTTCATATTGCAAGGACCGGAAAGCCGGGCCCTGTGATTGACCTGCCAAAGGATATACAGACTGCATCCGGTCCGGCAGAGTATCCGGACAAGGTGGAAATCAGAGGCTATCGTGTAAATGATACAGTACATGTCGGACAGCTTAAGCGCGCCTACAAGATGTTAAAGAGTGCCAAAAACCGCTTATCCTTGCAGGAGGTGGTATAAATGTTGCCAGGGCAAATGAAAACCTGCGCCGTTTTGTGGAGGCAGAGAATGTGCCTGTTGTCACCACAATAATGGGTAAGGGCGCTATACCGACCACCCATCCGCTTTATGTGGGCAACTGCGGTATGCACGGCAAATATGCGGCAAACAAGGCAGTCAGTGAGTGTGATTTACTTTTTTTTTTCAATAGGTACACGATTTAATGATAGAATAACCGGTGACTTAAATGAGTTCGCTCCAAAGGCAAAGATTGTACATATTGATGTGGATACTGCATCTATTTCACGAAATGTAGTGGTTGATGTTCCTATCGTTGCAGATGCCAATGTGGCGCTCGACAAGTTAAACGAGTGGGCTGAGCCGATAAAGACTGCTGAGTGGCAGAAGCAGATTAAGGCATGGGATGAGGAAAATCCTCTTGGCATGAGAAGAGACAAGGGCATGACACCTCAGATGATTATGGAGCATATCAATAAGAACTATAAGGATGCAATCTACGTTACAGATGTAGGTCAGCATCAGATGTGGGCTACACAGTACTTAGAGCTTGACAGCAACAGCCAGCTTCTTACATCGGGAGGTCTTGGAACCATGGGCTTTGGTCTTCCGGCAGCAATAGGTGCAAAGATTGCAAATCCGGACAAGGATGTTGTATGCATAAGCGGTGACGGTGGACTTCAGATGAATATACAGGAGCTTGCCACCTCAGTTGTACAGGGAGCAGGAGTGACCATATGCGTGCTCAACAACTACTATCTGGGCATGGTGCGCCAGATGCAGCAGCTTTTTTATGGCAAGCGTTATTCTGCAACCTGCCTTCTGAAGAAGAAAGGGCTGTCCGGCTGAGTGCAAGGGACCAAATGAGGCATGTCCGCCATACACACCGGATTTTATCAAGCTTGTTGAAAGCTATGGTGGACACGGAATCCGCGTGGAAAAGGAAGAGGATATTGATGCAGCCTTTGCAGAGGCAAAGAAATATAAGGATGTACCTGTAATTATTGAGTTTATGATAGCTACGGATGAGATTGTTCTTCCAATGGTCAAGAGCGGAAATCCTATGAGCGAAATGATTTTTAAAGTAGGAGGTGCATAAGATGAATAATATTGAAATGAAAAACAGATGGATTGCACTTTATGTGGAGAATGAGGTCGGTGTTTTAGCAAAGGTTTCAGGACTTTTCTCTGCAAAATCCTACAATTTACAGTCTCTTACGGTTGGAACCACAGAGGATGAGACTATTTCCAGAATGACTATTTGCGTTACAAGCGATGATATTACCTTTGAGCAGATAAAAAAGCAGCTCAACAGAATGGTCGAGGTCATCAAGGTTATTGACCTGACTGATGTGCCTCTGCATATGAAGGAAATACTCTATGTCAGGGTATCAAAGCTCACCCGCGAGGAAATCACCGATATCTTCCAGACAGCGCAGGTTTTTAATATTGACGTGGTGGACAAGAATGCCGACAGCGTGATCTTAGAGAGCAAGCTCACAGAGCACCGCAATGATGATCTTATAGCCCTGCTCAAGTCACAGTACAAGCATATCTCGGTTGTGCGCGGTGGTGCCGTGGCTATTGAAGCTATGAGTACCGGCTGCCGCTAGATTATATATAGAATCTTGTGACAGTAATGAGGGGACAATTTGTATGTGTTGTTGCACAATGGTAAAATTAGTGTAATATTAACATAGAGTAAGGGACGAGAAGAACCTAATATGTATTTATAAGCGATTACGAAGTGACTTAGATATTGTTAGAATTATGCCATGAAACACAGAAATGCCCTGCCATGGACGGCAGGGCAAGGCGTTATGCGCCACGGACGGCGCATAAAAGCCGGTTTCGTCAAGCATAGAAAATCTTAAAGCATAATTCTTACAATTATCTTAGCCACGTAGTTTTAAGCGCATAAATACATATTAGGGTTCTTCTCGTCCCGTAGTATTGCAATAAATTAGCGAGCCGCAACCTCAATAATTTCACCAACATACATAGTGTGCATATCGTGATCGCCGTACCATTGATGCATAATGGCTTTGTCTGTAAATGAAGCCTCTTCAATAGGCACAGCAGCCATCTTGCGACAGAGGAATACGAGATTTGCCTCATCCGGATATGGTATGCCATGGCGTGTAGCAGGAGACAGACCGGCCTTTGACCATTTGTCTTCTCCGCGTCCTGAGTGAGCACCACAGTATTTTAAGGCATCGCGGTATTTCTCGCTAAGGAAAGAAAGTGAGAAAAACTCACCATTGTCTATGAAATCCTTAGTATATCTTGATTCCCTGATAAAAATAAATACGACATTTTTGCCCCAGAGGACACGTTCCACCCCATGAAACGGTCATGGTGTTTGATTTTTCCTTGTCACCGGCTGTCACGAGAGCCCACTCCTTGCTAAGCTTGGTGAATGGATTGATATCGAGCATGTCGATTGGATATGGTTGAAATGTATGCATAATTTTCCTCCTTAATATTAATAAAATTGACAAATGCTGCTAAGTGACATATAATACACTTAGTAAGGCAGTCGGTAGGTGAGTGCACTTCACCTGATCCGGCAAATTAAGTTAATAAGTTATCGTAAGAGATAGCCGTTCCCAGACTTTACCAGAGGCAGGACGGCTATTTCTTATGTTTTCTGTGAGTATCTATGTATGTCAGAATCGCTACCAGCATGATAACGAAAGTAAATAAGTCGTTCCAAGAAACCATAATAATCATCCTTTCCGTAAGACTCGGATCAGATGAGAGCACGTCCCCCAACCACCTTAGTAAGTGTATTGTATGCAGTGCAAGTCAGAAAAATCTGAGATTTTCCTGACTGTACGGGCAGTCGCCCTATCAAATTAAAAATATATAAAAAGTGCTCAGCAAGCTGGCATTTTTATATATTTTCAATTTGGCACTGCTCGTTGCCTACGCTCATTATATCATATGCGCTGCACTTTGTGCATATTATTGTAAAAAGATATTAAGGTAATAATATTCATGAAAAATCTGCACATTTTACAACAGGAGTCAATTGATGAGGGGCGGCTTCAGGTGAGAGTACGACAGAAAAACATGGGGACGCCGGTTGCGGATGCAAGGGTGTCAGTCAGCTATTCCGGGGATCCGCAGGGAAAGATAGAGGAGACTGACACCAACGAATCGGGAAGCATAGAGGCAGTTGAGATTGCCACTCCGCCACTTGAGTATTCTATGTCGCCCAGTGAGTCACAGCCGTATTCGGAGGTGACGGTAACTGTTTCAGCTAACGGATACAGAAATATCACGGTTTCGGGCGTTGAGGTGATGCCCGACAGACTTTCCATACAGGATATTGAACTTGAAGTACTTGATGCACCGGGAAATGATGTGGACAATATTGTTATTCCGGCACATACACTTTACGGTGATTATCCGGCCAAGATACCTGAGCCGGAGATTATGCCGGTTGCTGAGACCGGTGAGATTGTACTTAATCGTGTTGTGATTCCGGAATATGTTATTGTGCATGATGGGGCACCATCGGATTCCACAGCGGCAAATTATTATGTCAGATATAAGGATTACATCAAAAATGTCGCTTCCAGTGAGATATATGCGACCTGGCCTGATGCCACTATAAGGGCAAATGTGCTTGCGATTATGTCATTTACATTAAACAGGATATATACGGAGTTTTATCGCGGAAAGGGCTATAATTTTAATATCACCTCGTCCACGGCATATGACCACAAATTCATCTATGGCAGAAATATATATGACAATATCTCGCTGATAGTAAATGAAATGTTTGAAAACTATCTGTCGAGACCTAATGTGAAGCAGCCGATTCTGACGCAGTACTGTGACGGACAGAAGGTCTCCTGTCCTAGCTGGATGACACAGTGGGGCTCTAAAAGTCTCGGTGACCAGGGCTACAGTGCAATTGAGATACTCAGATACTTTTACGGCAGCAACATGTATATCAATACCGCGGAGGCTGTATCAGGAATCCCGGCGTCATGGCCCGGCTACAATATAGGCATAGGCTCGTCAGGGCAGAATGTATACCAGATACAAAAACAGCTCGCCCGCATCGCAAAGGCATATCCGGCCATTCCATCTATTGTGCCGGATGGAATATACGGACCAAAGACAAAGGCGGCCGTGGAAAAATTTCAGACTGTATTCGGACTTCCGGTATCAGGTGTGGTGGACTACAATACATGGTATGAGATATCAAATATATATGTCGCTGTGACACGTATTGCGGAGCTTGCTTAATTGGATTAAAGGAGCTAAAATAAAAGTAACTATTCACAACCCTATTTTTTAGATAAAGAAAGACAATTTTATGAATACAGAAACTCAAAATTACAAGATAATTGTGGCATACGACGGCAGACGCTACAAAGGCTGGCAGGTGCAGAAATCCACAGATGATACAATACAGGGAAAGCTTCAGCATGTGCTGTCCACACTGGCAGGAAAGCCGGTTGAGGTCATAGGCTCAGGGCGCACGGATGCTGGAGTGCATGCGGTGGGGCAGGTGGCAAGCTTTCACATGCCGAAGCATTTTTCCAAGGATGAGATATTTATATGGCTGAATGAGCATCTGCCGGCAGATATTGCGGTGACAGATATTTCAAATGTGCCTGACAGATTTCATGCCAGGTACAATGCTGTGTCAAAGACATATGTGTATACAATACACACCGGTATTGTGTCAGATGTGTTCAGGAGAAAATATGTATACGACTATGATAAGCCGCTTGACACAGACCGGATGAAAAAAGCAGCAGCGTATCTTCTCGGAGAGCATGATTTTAAAGCTTTTTGTGGCAACAAACATATGAAAAAGTCAACGATCAGGACAATTTTTTCTATTGATATAGAAAAAAACAGGCGATGATATTGTTATCAGCTACACCGGAGATGGATTTTTACAGAATATGATAAGAATCATCACAGGAACGCTTATCGAGGTGGGCGATGGAAGGAAAAATCCAGATGCTGTGATGGAAATTTTAGCTTCAAAGGATAGGGCACAGGCAGGCTACACGGCACCGGCGTGTGGGCTGAGCCTGGAAAAAGGGTAGATTATGGCAAAGTGGTATGTTAGTGCGAAGAAGGCTGATTTTGTGGCAATCGGAGCAAAGTTTGGAATAGATCAGGTGACGGCGAGGATAATCAGAAACAGAGGTGTTATAGGAGATGACGCGGTAAATGAATTTTTAAACGGCAAAATCTCAGACATTGCAGACCCGGCTCTTTTAAAGGATGGTCAGAGGCTGGTTGACATTCTTGCCCAAAAGATAGCTGACAGGGCCAAAATCAGGATAATCGGTGACTATGACATAGACGGAGTGATGTCTACATATATTCTTGTGAAGGCACTTAAAAGAGCCGGGGCATGTGTGGATTATATGATTCCAGACAGAGTGAAGGATGGCTATGGTTTGAATGGGCATCTGATTGACAAGGCATATGAGGACGGATAGACACTGTGGTCACCTGTGACAACGGAATTGCGGCGATTGATGAAATCGCACATGCAAAGGAGCTTGGAATGACGGTTCTCGTAACAGACCACCATGCAGTGCCTTTTGAAGATATAAAGGGTATAAAGATTTACAAGGAGAGCAAAGCAGATGCCGTTGTAAATCCGCATCAGATAGAGTGCAGCTATCCGTACAAGGAGCTTTGCGGAGCAGCTGTTGCCTGGAAAATTGTCATATTACTATATAGAAAAATCGGCATAGATGAGAAAGAGGCCATGGATTTTATAGAGAATGTGGCATTTGCAACAGTCGGTGATGTCATGCCGCTGACGGGTGAAAACCGTATACTCGTAAAGGCCGGTTTAAAGAGTATTCATCATACGACAAATATCGGCATGAAAGCCCTGCTTGAATGTTGTAATATAGAGGCTGAAAACGTGGATGCATATCATTTTGGATTTGTTCTTGGACCCTGTGTCAATGCGACAGGCCGTCTGGATACAGCCAAAAGAGCACTTGAGCTGTTTTTATGCGACAGGCAGGAGGAGGCCATGCGCATCGCATCAGAGCTTGTAGCACTTAATGATGACAGAAAGGAAATGACTGCAAAGGGCGTCGAAACCGCAGTTGAGATATATGAGAGGGACAATTACGAAAAAAGACAGGGTGCTTGTCATATATCTGCCGGATGTGCATGAGAGCATAGCAGGAATCATAGCAGGCCGTATCAGGGAGAGATACAATAAGCCAACCTTTATACTCACGAAGAGTGAGGACGGAGTAAAGGGCTCAGGCCGCTCGATAGAGGAGTACTCCATGTATGAGGAAATGTGCAAATGCAGTGAGCTGTTCACGAAGTTTGGTGGCCATCCGATGGCTGCAGGACTTTCACTGCCACAAGAAAATGTTGAGCCATTCCGTCAGAAAATAAATGAGTATGCATCGCTTACTGACGATGACCTCGTGCCTAAAATACATATAGATGTGCCGATGCCGGTGGATTATGTATCAATGAGACTGGTGTCTGAGTTTTCAGTACTGGCACCGTTTGGAAAGGACAATCCAAAGCCTGTTTTTGCAGACAAAAATCTACGTGTGAGCCGCATGTGGATAGTTGGTAAAAACAACAATGTGCTTAGGCTTTCTTTGATATCCTCATATGGCACGCCAATCAATGCAATTTATTTTGGTGATATAGAAAGCTTTTTTTGATTATATCAGGCAAAGATTTGGTACAGATGCGCTTGAAGCTGCACAAAGAGGAAGGTTTAATAATATAGTGCTGTCCGTAGTATATTCACCAAAGATAAATGTATTCAGGGAAAATGAGTCACTGCAGTTTGAAATACAGTATTATAAGTGATATTATATTCTAAAAAGGTAACCGGTAAAGGAGAATAGATCAGTGTTTGGGAACAGAGCAAAAGTATCCGCTGAGGAATTAGCGTATATGAAGGAACAATTGGATAATGACAGGGGATTTTTTCGAGAACGTAAATGCAAAGTCAAAGCTTATAGAGGCTGATTTTGATGAGCTGGAGAAATCAAGACAGCTTGAGGAGTCATCTCTTAAGCAGCTGAATGATAATGCAAATAATGTGGTGGAATTTTCAAAGGACAGCATGGATGCCATATCAGCCTTAAACGACAGCTTTACAGAGTGTGTAAAGGCGGCTGCGGACAATCTTACAAGCCTTGAGAGTGCGGCAAAGGCAATTGCCACACAGCATGAGGATACATGTGCGCTTGTCGAAAACAATAAGCATTTTACAGCTCCGGCTAAGAGCTTGTCAGAGACATCGGACAGGCTTGAGGAGCATGTGGACAGCTGTGCGGATATAGCTGCGCAGATGAAGGAGCAGAATAAGCAGATGAGTGTTCTCTCACTCAATGCTGCTATAGAGGCGGGCATGCTGGGAGAGCAGGGAAAGCTGTTCGTGGAGGCTGCTGAGAGCATAAAGGGAGGCATCTGTTTCATATGACAGTGCAATTGATGCTGTTGAACAGGAGCTTTCAGAAGCAAAAGCTGAGATTAGTGCACTTAAAGAGCAGGTGAGCCACCTTGTAGGGCTTCTAAAGGACAACAATGTTGCCACAACAAAGCTCATGAAGCAGGGAGTAGAACTCAATCATGTGTTTTCACAGTGTGATGAGATTTCAGTTGACATGATAGAAGCGTGCAGACAGCAGATTGTGTCAATCCGCAATACACAGGAGGAGATTATCAAGTTTGAGGAGCGCAATAAGCTGCAGATAGAAGATGCATACGCAGAAATTTCGACTCAGAGGAAAAATTCAGTAGAAATAAAATCCACTGTGGACAAGGTGCTCGACTACAGCAGGGAGAGAGTAAGATAACAGGACAGGTATGCAGACTGTGAGTGTCATGCATTCTTATGAGTGAAATATAAAAAGACATCAACCGGTGTAAATTCCGGCTGATGTCTTTTTGAGTTGAAAGCTGTAATCATTAAATCAAACACGAACCTTGCGGTTTGCCGCATCCTGGAAGCTTCCGCTCTTCTGTGGCAGATGCATCCAGTTTTTGATGTAGACCACATTGTACATAACGAAAGCAAGCATAAAGGCTGTAGAAACGTCAAATACTGAGTGCTGTTTGATAAACATGGTAGACAGTATAATCAGAACACAAAGCACTAATGATGCATGCTGAACGTGCTTTTTATCCTTGAAATAGCTGCTGTGCATAACCGCAAAATGAATGCCGAGCGAATTGTATACGTGAATGCTCGGAAACAGGTTCGTCGGTGTGTCAGTGGAGTAAAGCCACTCGCAAAGCGCTGTAAACATATTGTGGTGCGTGAAATAATAAGGCCTTAAATTGTGACCATTCGGGTAGAGCGTTGATATAACCAAAAATACGGTCATACCGGTATATAAAAACGCACACAGTCTGTAAAATTCTTTTTTTTGTCATGTAATGCCGTGAAAGCAATTCCAAAGGCCACATAGCCAAACCACATGATATAAGGAATAACAAAGTATTCACAAAACGGTATATAATCATCTATCGGAAGATGAATCAAGTGATAATGTGTGGTAACAGTGCGCTCTAAATATCCAAACCAGGTCAGATATATGATAAAGTATGATAAAATCCACACATGCTTGTAGCGGTTGAAAAGCTCTATAAGCTTATTCTGTATTTTCTTCATAAAACCACCTTTTTAATCCGCTTGAAATTATAACACTGAAAAATAATTCAAACAACACCAAAACAAAAGACTTAATAAATTTTATGAAAAAATTAATAATTAAGACCTTATATAATGAGCTTTTTGTGAAATATTTATCTGCAGCAAAAAGCATAGGATATAACCTGTGGGCTAATCAGCATAGAATACAGAAATCCCATGGTGCAAGAGCTATACAATCGCCTGCTGATACTGTACTGTCATCGCAAAGCTTCTTGAGACCGTCTGCATGGCAGATAACAGTCTGCTCATCATCCGAGTAGTTAAGCAGATAAATGATTTCTTCGCCCTGCATATTGGTGCCGCGCTTTATGACAACGGGATAAGAAGCATCAAATTCATTTTTTTGCTCGCCGAAGAAAAGCTTTAGGGCTTCTATCAGCGTGTCCTCACCAAAAAGTGTGGCAAGATACATGGCACGGCCACAGCCATAGCTGTTTTGGGTGATAGCTGCGTGTACTCCCCAGTGCTTGTGCTCATACATAGCAACAGGTGTGGCAGTGGTACAGTCAACCATCTCCATCCAGTCACGCGCTTTTGATGATTTGCCGCCACAACTTACGGTGACATTGTCAGGCAGGGTGAACTCATCGTACTGTATGCCGAGAGCCTTGTTTATAATATAAGGCTGTACGTCATGGCGTATTTTAAGGTGTTCATCCGAAAAAGCAGATTTAAAGGTCACCACCATATTGCCGCCGTTTGCAACAAATTCATTTAAGGCATTGAGCACATCATCTGTTGCGCTATAGAGTGCAGGCACAAGTATATTCTCATATGAAGCAAAAAGTGCCGGGTCGGCAGGAATCACGTCGTACTCAATGTTCATCAGATACAGGGCATCGCAAAGCCATCTGAAAACGGTATTGTAATTGGAGTCACTTTCGTTGTTCAGCTTAAATTCATTGAGTCCTGTAAGAGAAGAGTTGTCAGCAATAATCGCAAACTTGTTTGTCTTTTTTAAATTGACCAGCCTGTGTCCGTATTTTTTTAGTTCGTTTCCGATAACACTGCACTCCTTATAAAGCCGGTTCGGTCTAAGGTCGTGGGAGAGCACGCCCTTCCAGTAGCTTTCTATGGCATTGTGGATAGAATGCCAGTGCCAGTATTCAACCATGCATGCACCGTTTGCAATGTGGCTTATGGCCTGCAGACGCAGTTGTCCCGGATAAGGAAGCCATGGGTGATTTCCGGCAGCCTCGGTCTCAAGTACCAGATAATTATCACCTTTTATGCCTCTTGCAATATTGTCGCAGGCGGTAATCTCGCGGCCGCTCAGATTGCTCTGGGAAGGGTGATATATATCGCAGCCTGCGATATCCATACACTTGGCAGCCTCGTACTGATTGACCTCCGGCTGTATGCCGTAAGAGTAATCGTGCCATTCAAAGTCGAAATTGTGAGTGATGAACTGGTCATCTCTCTTGTATTTTTTGACGATATCGGCCTGCCATGCAAAAAAGTCTGTCACGAGCTTTCTCTGGAATTTTTTGTATTCCGCATCAAGACTCATATTTATGGTACCGCGGATATCAGGAAAGGCATTCCAGTCATCCACACGGTTGCTCCAGTAATCAAGTCCAAACTCCCTGTTAAACTCGTCAATGTCAGGAAATTCATTTTTCAGATATTCTACGAATTTAGCCTGTGCGCATTTGGAACAGGTGTCATAGGGCTTTGTCTCATTGTCGAGCTGGAAGCCGATCACGCAGTCGTAGTCCTTTACCTGCTCCATGAGCTTTTCAATGATAATCTGTGCATGGTGCAGATAGTCAGGGTTTGTGATATCCATGTTCTGGCGGTGGCCGTAGAGCTCTTTGCCGTTATGTGTTACAGCGAGAATATCGGGATATTTTTTTGCAAGCCATGATGGAATAGCATATGTAGGTGTTCCGACAATGACCTTCAGCTTATATTTTGCTGCGCAGTCAAGCATACGGTGCAGGTGTGCAAAATCAAATACTCCCTCCTCAGGCTCCCATGTGCTCCAGGTGGATTCGGCAATCCTGATAACATTCATGCCGGCATCGCGTATCATCTTAAAATCTGTTTCTATGCGGTCGTAAGGCATATATTCGTCGTAATATGCCACACCATATAATATTTCGTTAAAATTCATTTATATGTACCTCCAATAGTCTATAAATATACGTTAGTAAATGAATGGTGTAAACATTAAATCATCAGAAAGCAAAATGTTGAGCGAATATGCGTGGAAGAATGAGTCAGTTGCGCAAAAATTGCATGTCTGGGATGACAAGTGTATGAAGATAGGTTATAATGAAAAACAATAGAGTTGCGCAACAAATAAAAGTTGTTCAGTGATTAATCACATTTAGATGAAAGAGGCGGCAGAATGAGTAACAATATCACTATATCAGATGTAGCAGAGGCACTTGGCGTTTCAAAGACAACAGTAAGCAGGGCTATATCGGGGAAGGGCAGGATAGGCGCTGCAACAAGAAAAAAGAGTGCTTGAATATATACAGGAGCATGATTATAAACCTAATGTAATAGCCAGGGGGCTTGCACAGTCAAAGACATTTAATATATGTGTGGTGATGCCGGGGGATTATGCACTTGTCGATCTGCCTTTTTCCAGGAAGCTATAATGGGGATTCAGGAGATAGCAGGTATGATGGAATACGACCTTTTGCTTTGTATAGGCTCAGGCAATGATATGGCGGGGCTTAGGCGTATCATACAGAATCATAAGGTGGATGGAGTGGTGCTGCTTCGCACGATGGTAGATGATCCACAGGTGACATTCTTGCAGGAGCGCAGGATACCGTTTGTCACAGCTGGCTCATGCAAATATAAGGATGTAAAGCAGATTGACCATGACCATAAAAGTGCCTGCAGGGAGCTGACATCAATTATGCTCATGCGTGGCATGAAAAATATGGCACTTCTCGGTGGAAGCGAGGATATTGTTGTAAATCAGACCAGATACGCAGGCGTAGTGGATGCCCATGAGCAGTTTGGAAAGAAAATAAATGACAATCTTGTATTTTTAAACCTTGAAGGAAAAGCATATGTCGAAAAGGCTGTAGATGATGCAATTGACAGAGGCTGCGACTGTCTGCTGTGTATGGATGATGCAGTTTGTGCGCAGGCCATGAGACGGCTCCGCGAAAGGCATATAAAGGTGCCGCAGCAGGTGAAGGTGGCTTCATTTTACAACAGCTCAGTGCTGGAAAATAATGTGCCGTCCATTACATCGCTTTCATTTGATTCAAAGGAGCTTGGAGCAAGAGCCTGCAAGAATCTGCTCAGACAGATAGAGGGGGAAGAGACTGAGAACAGGACACTTCTGCCGTATGAGGTAGTGTTAAAGGAGTCCACACAGTAAATAGTAAAAGCCGGAGCCGACAAATTGTCAGACTCCGGCTTTTTGCTTTATATAGTTTTAAAACGGTTAAATCATCGCCAGATAAACCGTTGCGAGTGACACAACAATCTGGATAATTTCAAATCTGAAAACGACTTGTGCATTTGACCAGCCAAGCTTCTTTCTGACGTGGTCATGGATAGGAGTTGTGGTATTCTTTAAAATATGTATCTTCAAAAATCTAAGAAGAGAAACCTTTACGAGTCCAAGTCCACCATCGATGATAAGCACGAGACCTGCCAGTATGTAGATGAATGGGCTTTGTGATTTAAGAGCACAAATAGCTATGAATATACCCATGGCTCTTGAGCCTGCATCACCCATCAAAAGCTTGCTAGGTGTGGCATTGTACCACAGATATCCGAGCAGACATACCGCAAATAATAAAATACAATAGTTGAAGCTGTCAGCTATTTTGAGCACTGAATCAAGCACGAAGAAGGTCATTATGGTAATGATGGTAAGTGTTCCGGAAAGACCATCAACACCGTCTGAACAGTTTGTGACATTGATTGATACCCAGACTAAGATGACTGTAAGTATTCCAAACACAACAGGTGGAATATTTACAGAGCCGCCAAATATGGCAAAGGTGATTGTGCTTGAGTTGAAATGCAGATACACAACTGCCACAACAATGGCAACCGCAAAATCAAGTGCGCCCTTTAAATACTCGCCCCATGGCTTTTCAGCCGCATCGTCAAAGTAGCCTGTGAGCATCTCAATAACTATAAGTACAAGATAAATGGCAATCTCCGCATTGATTTGTGAGAAAAGCAGTGCCGATATCACAAATGTGAATATAAAGATAATACCGGCTCCTCTCGGCTTACCGGCTGAAAGCTTTCCGTCCACAGCAAACTGTCTGCCGAGGTCCTTTGGTAAAAATTTATTTAATTTTGCAATAGCAATACATGTGAGTGCGAATGCAAAAATCACTCCGATGAAAGCTATTATCGACATATCTGCCGAAGTCAAATAAGAAATCATATAGTCCTCCTTTGATATTGTATTACAACCTCATTCATTATATTAGTCTGACAAAAAAAAAGTAAAGTTTTACTTGCAATTTTAAATAATTGTGTTATTATACTTATATGCTTTAAAGCGTTGAAGCATTAAAACTTTAAATTGTAATATCAAATTACAGTAATATTTATATTTGTTACAATAATATTTATACTTGGAGGAAACAAAAATGGCTCAGAAAGGTGATTTAATGACAGCACGCCCTGATATCCGTGTGCTTGACGCTACCATTAGGGATGGAGGACTGGTAAACAACTTTATGTTTACAGATGATTTTATCAATGCTCTTTATCGTGCAAACGTAAAGGCAGGCATCGACTATATGGAGTTTGGTTATAAAGCATCTAAGGAGCTTTTTGATGTAAATAAATTTGGCAAATGGAAGTTCTGTGATGAGGCAGCTATCCGTGAGATAGTCGGGGACAACAACTCTGATATGAAGATTTCTGTCATGGCGGATGTCGGCAGATGTGACTACAAGAAGGATATTCTCCCTCGCGAGGACAGTGTGATTGACATGGTGCGTGTGGCTACATATGTACATCAGATGCCTGCGGCAATCGAGATGATTGAGGATGCCAAGTCCAAGGGCTACGAGGTAACCTGCAACATCATGGCTATCTCAAATACACAGGAATCAGACCTGGATCAGGCACTTGACATGGTTGCCAAAAGCTCTGCAGACGGCATATACATCGTAGACAGCTACGGAGCTCTCTATCCTGAGCAGATTCGCCGCACTGCCGATAAATACACAGAAATTGCTGAGGCAAACGGAAAGTTCGTAGGAATGCATGCGCACAATAATCAGCAGCTTGCATTTGCAAATACCATAGAGGCTGCAGCCCAGGGAGTCAGCCTGTTGGATGCAACAATGATGGGCATGGGACGTGGCGCAGGAAACTGTGCGATGGAGCTTTTACTCAGCTTCCTCAAAAATCCAAAAATACAACGTATTCCCTGTACTCAAATTCATTGAAGAGCATATGCTTCCGCTCAAGGAGAGCGGTGCTGTATGGGGCTACGATATTCCATACCTGCTCACAGGACGCTTAAATCAGCATCCATCAGCAGCCATTGACTACATAAAGTCAGGCGAAACACATTACGCAGATTTCTACACAGATTTGCTTGATAAATAAAAAAGATAGATGTATATAAATAAATCCGCTATGCCAGATTTTGGTGTAGCGGATTGTTTTTATGCGCGTGAAAACCAAAGTAATGCGAAACTCGGTATTATTATGTGAAACAATAGCCCGCCCATTCATCTGCTTCATCATAAGGGTAATATTTCTGATACCCATGCCGGTGGTATTAAACAGAGAGCTTTTATCTGCGATATGGTTTGTTATCTCGATACCTGCATCTTTACTCCGGTAGATAGAGCTTATGCAGACAGGCGCTTTGTTATCTGCATATTTGCATATATTGTTTGTTATATTGTTAAAAATCCGTCCGAGAAAGTTTGAGTTTACAGTGATTTTAAAATCCTTCCATATGAGCTTTTCTATATCAAGTGAAAAACTGTTTTCACGGAGGATAAAAAGCCATCTCAGAAAGATAGTCACCTATTGCACTTTCCATATTGCATGGAGCGTCAAGCTCAAGAGCTTCTTCGTTGCAGGCAAGTGAATAGTCAAAAAGCTGGTCGGTAAGGCTTTTTATTTCGCATATTTTATTGAAAATCACATCTATGTGTTCAGTGGGAATCGCACCCTTTTTTTATTTTCCATTTTGATAATTTCAGCGTATGACTGCAGCCCTGCGAGAGGAGTGCGGATATCGTGTGCCATGCTTCGTATCAGCATATTTTTTTCATTGATCAATTCGGTTTCAGACTGCTCGACAACGTTTAAAGTGCCATATATTTGTGTGAGAATATGCCTGAAAATGAAAAACAAAATCACTATTGCTGTAATTAAAGTGAAGAGAGCATCACAAATAAGCAAAGCTTTGAGATATTTGTCCTGATAGTTATTATATATAAAAATTTTAGCTGTCCTGTCACTAAAGTTTAACGCTGTAAGATAAACAGATATTTTCTGATTATATAATAATAGATTTTGGGGCTTTTTGAGACTTAAATATTCTGTTGAAGCGTAATATGTTTCATTGTCAATGGATATGAGAAAAAATTCGGGCTTTTCTCTTTGAATCCATGCTTCAATGCTTTTAAAGTCGTTTGACGAAACCTTATTGTCAGACACATATTTTTGAAAGCTGGTAATATACGCAGCCTGTGTATTGTAAATATAGCTGTCGGAGCTTACATATTCATTTATTATTTTTTCCCCGCAAAGGTATATAGCTGTAAATACAGTAATTGAAATCAACAAAGCTATTAAAAATGAAATCAATAAGCTGCTTATGTATTCCTTATATCCGTTAAATTTATTCTTCAAATTTATATCCCTTTCCCCACACTGTTTTAATCAGGTGGGCACAGCCACAGCCGGCTTCAAGCTTATTGCGCAGATTTTTAATATGAACCATAATGGTGTTATTGGAAAACTGTGTATACGGTTCATTCCAGACGCTTTCAAATATATTTTGTGTTGAAAATGTCTTTGTCGGATGTGAAATTAACAGCAGAAGAATCTGATATTCTTTATCCGTGAGAGCAAGCTGTCTGCCATCGTAACTGACATTGTTGCATTTTGTGTCTAAGGTTAAGCCACATCGTTCAATAGTGGATGAAGCGGTGGTGTCTGATGCATCTGCATTGTCGTAGACGCGACATCTTCTGATAAGAGCCTGAATACGCGCTATCAGCTCCACGTAGGAGAATGGTTTTACAAGATAATCGTCCCCTCCGGCGGAAAGGGCTTCCATTTTATCGGTTTCAAGAGATTTGGCTGTCAAAAAAGAGAATCGGAACATATGATTTTTCCCTGATTTTACGGCATACATCGATGCCGGAAATATTTGGCATCATTATGTCAATAATCAGCAGATCAAAGGTTGAGTCAAATTTTTGGAGCCCTTCTTCACCGTCATGCGCTTCTTCGATGAAGTAACCTTGATTTTCAAGTAAAATTCTAAGTGCATTTCTAATAGTAACATCATCTTCAATAATAAGTAGTTTATTCATACGCAAATATCTCCTAAGTAGTATAATAATATAAAATATAATAGCACATAAAAATGTAAAATGTGCTTAATTAAATCTAAAAAATCTGAAGAAATCTGAAGTTCTAAAATTACAAAGCTTGTGTTATCGAAAAGCAATCACATAATAATTCAGAAAAATTTAGAATAAATTAAGCCGATAATTCAGAAATATAGTTTAGTATATAAGCATAGACGTCTATGGTAACAATGCGGTAGTAAAAAATGTAAAAATTACAAGGAGGAAGGCCATGAAAAAAAGAATTGTAATGGCAGCATTAGCAGCAACGATGCTTATAGGCATGAATGCAAGTCAGGCTTTTGCATCGGATGATAATATTCCATATAGCTTTAAAATAAAAGCTAATTATGCAAACACATATTCTGATGAGGAGTACAGACAGACTACTAACACACAAAATAAGTGGAAAGTCAATATGACATATTCAGAAGAAGGAAAAGGTACGATAACTACATACTGGTTAGCTGCTTATAATAGTAACCATGATAGAGTTTCGGCTACACACGATATTAAAGAAGGTACTGGCGATCATTATTATTCAGCTTTTTCAAGTGCAAGTCAGCGCGATGTGTGCCTTGGAGCTGAAAACAACAATAATTCTTCTGAGTACTTACACTGTTAGTGGATATTGGGATGAAGAGACAGATTAAGTAGGACTATATTTAACAACAGAAGCCCGCTTATATATGGGGCATCTGTTAGGAAAGGGAAATATGAGACAGCAATTAAACAGAATTATAAGTGATAAAAAAGTATAGGAATGATAATTTTTATGCTTGTAATTCCAATTTTGGATATTGTACAGATTTATTATCAGGATATTATTAAAATTAATGGAGAAATGGGGAAACCCTATCCGTTATATGTCACATTTTTATCATGCTATTCACAAGGGCACATATTTCAAATGATTTATCTGTGGTTTTTGCCATTATATTTGCTTGTAATAGTGGGAGAAGAGAGTATTGTTGATTATATTACAGGATATAAGAATATATTGATATGTAAAATGGGAAAAAATAAATATATTTTACAAAAAATGAAATCAGCCTTTATCGTCTCATTTACAATTGTATTTGTAGGACTGGGATTAAATCTTATACTATCACAAGTAGTATTTAATGGGGGAACAAATACACCGTTTGATGCAGAACCATTGAAATATGACAGTTCTGTCATGGTAGAAACATTTTTTTTGAAATAAGCTATACACATCCATTGACAACGAATATAGTCTACATTCTTATAACGGCAATATTTGCCGGTGTTTTGGGAATGATGGGAGCTGCGTTGGCAATATCTATACACGAAAGAAAGATGGTATATGCGTTGACCTTTGCAATTTGGTTCATACCTATTTTGTTTAAAAATTCATCAATGCATATTTTTCAACCGTTTATGGAATATGGTTTTAATGTTGTTGTTCCAATGGCGATATGGTGTATAGTGCTTTACATTTTAGTGATTATAACAGCTATTATATGGGAGAAAAAAATTGTTGAAGTATAAATATTTAGTATGTGCTTTAATATATGTGGGATTGTGTAGTATAGATTGTTATTTTTCAAATGTACCTATGCTTAATTCAATAGGGCAGATGGGGATAACGGAGGATGTAATTTTCCTGAATATCCACAATTCAGGCAGTAATTTCTGTGGAATTAAAGAAATATTGGTTGTAGATACAATTCCTGTCTTATTGGGAATATACTATGCATTAGATAAAGAAAAAACATATATATTACTTAGATATAAAACGCGGGAAAAATATAATAATAGCCAGATCAGGATAATTATTGTAATGGCGGCAATATTTTCGGCAGTTCGTCAGATAGTTGATTATATTTTTACGGTGTATAGTTTTAATGGTGCAACAATTAAGAAATATCCATTTGTGCTGTATTCTCTTATGGAATTTGTTGTTATTTGGATTTTCTTTGTCGCAACAGGTCTTTTTTTACAAAATACTTAGAGATTGTTTACAAAATGAACTTATTGCTCTTATAGGAGCTTTTGGAGTTAATTTTGTGCAATTCATTTTGATAAGATTTTGGCTCGTTAAGTTTTGGATACCGGGTTTAGATGTTGCTGTAGCATATAATTTTTGGAAGGAAATAAATCGTTTGTAAGCTGTTTGGGTATTCTTGCAAAAAATATAGTAATGGCAATAGTTCTGTACATAGCTGGAATAGTAACGTTTGCAAAAAGGGATATTTTAAGAAATGAAAAATAAGTGGTTAAACATAATATTGATCATATGCATGATTATTATGCAAAGAGTTGTAATACAAATGAGTGGCTATGAGGTATATCAATTACCATTTGCCAGTACACTTTTTATTTTTGACAACCCAACAAGTAATTTAGTGCAAATTTTATATGCATATATACCATTACCATTTGTACTTTTTTACTTTTCGGGTAATGCAAGAGAAATTACAACCGGATATGGTAAGCTTTGGCTGATCAGATCTTATAGCAGAGAGAGGTTATACTTAAAAAATGCTATATTATCAGCAGCGAAATTAGCCTGTATAGTAATAGGTCAGACGATTATTTTTTTAATATGTGATGGGACATGGAATGATTTATCAAGTATAAAATTAATACAGGTAATAGTTACATATTTTGTTGGAGTATGGACATTGGTACAATTACAATTTTTACTTGAATTATTTATGGATGCCAGTATTTCAAATATATTTGTAAATATTTTTTTTTTGTGGTATCACTGATAATTGGAAATAACGTACTGATAAATCGTGATTTAAGCCGGATTGGAGTTATGCTTTTCCCCAATATGCTATTTGGAACGCGTAGTGGGATAATTTATCAAAAAAACATATATGTGAGATACGAAGCTTCAATTACATATGTGATTATATTATTAGTAGTTTTAAATATTATTTCAATAATAAAATATAAGAAAACAGACATTTACTGAGGAGATGATATAGTATGATACAATTACAAAATGTAACAAAGAGGATAAAGGAAAATACGGTATTGGATAATGTATCGTATACGTTTAAAAGTGGTTTTGTTTATGGTTTATATGGGCAAAATGGTTCAGGAAAGACTATGCTGCTAAGAGCTATAAGTGGTTTGATAAATCTGGATAGTGGAAGTATTTTCATTGATGGGGAAAAGCTGCATGATAAAATTGAGTTTCCACCTGAGACCGGTATTGTTATAGAAAATATGGAATTGCTGCCGGAATGTTCCGCAAAGAGAAATCTTCAGATGCTTGCAAAGATAAAAAATATAGCTGATGAAAAAGATATAATCTTTTTCTCTGGAAAGGGTGGGTCTGGACCCCGACTCTGATAAAAAAGTGAAAAAATTTTCATTGGGAATGAAACAACGATTAAATATTGCACAGGCAATTTTTGAAAATCAGAAAATTATATTGCTTGATGAACCGACAAATGCATTGGATGAAGATGCAGTGCAGCTTATATATAAAATAATAAGAGAGGAGAAGTCAAGAGGCGCAACGATTATTGTAGCCACTCATCATAAAGAAGATTTAAAGGAAGTGTGTGATGTGATATTAAAAATTGCGGAGGGAAAAATTGTTGAGGAAAATGAAAATAAATAAGTATTTTCTTGGAATTATTCTTATAATCATAATAATTATGTACTTTATGGCTGGAGTTCTTTTCCTGGGAAATACAAGAGAAGATAATAATATGAAAGTTAGTACTGAACAACAGAGAATAGAATATCAGACTTTTAAGTCTGAAACAGAAGGCTATAGTCTTGCATCAAAATACGCAGAAAATCTGCAGAATAATTCTTTGGACAAAGAAGCTATTAATTTACAATTGCAGGAGGCAAAGAAATTTTTACAGGATAATATTAAAGGAATAAGCAGGGAAAGCGATAATTTTGCGCAGATGTTTTATTATTGTGGGATCATATATGGGTTAGATGATATTTACAATTGTGGTGATTATGAATTTGTAAAGGTTGGAATTGAAGTCAGAAAGTATATTATTAAAGTTCAAAATGGTGATATGGATGATGAGCTTGAAGCTGACTTATATGATAAGCTGACAAAACTCACTGCTGATGATATACAGGAGGTTGTCGAAGCAATTGATAATTAAAACAAGATAAAAATAGCAAAAATCTCTGGACACTGCAACAAATGGGATATGTACAGTTCTAAATTAACCCATTCTTTTGTAGTGCATTGTAAAACATAGCACGTCCAGAATAGTTCCAATACGCACAATTTTGACGAGGAAGATTACTTGAATAAAAGCAGATAAAAATCAGTTGTAGAAAATCCAAATAATGGATATAATAATAATATAGGAAAAGAGACGAACATAGATTTCTAACAGAAAGGACGTGATATTATGGTAACAACAGAATCTGTAACTATTAAAGTTCCGGTAGGAATGTCAAAATATCTGGTAACTATGAATCCGGAAACAGAGCTTACTCGAAATGCACTGTTGCTGTATCCATATATACTGAATCAGACGATATCCCATGGTCGTGCGGCTGAAATTCTGGGAATCAGAAAATCCGAGTTGATTGATCTGTATGATAAGCTGGGATATTCCTATTTTGATATGACGATGGATGATCTGGATGATGAACTGAATACTTTCAGAGAACTCAAAAAGAAGGAGGCTGCGGTATGATTGTTGTATCAGATACAACACCGCTGATATCACTTCTTAAAATCAATCGTATAGATTTGCTGGAAAAACTGTTTGGCGATGTTTTGATTCCGCAGGCAGTATTTGATGAGCTGACAGTTGATGAACGATTTCGGCTGGAAGCCGATGAGATTAGGCAGAAGAAATTTATCGTAGTGAAGCCTGTCAATAATCCGGAATCAGCCAGTATATTAAAAAGAGCGGCAGGTCTTGACCAGGGCGAGAGTGAAGCGATTGTCCTGTCAGATGAATTAAAAGCAGATCTGTTATTGATGGATGAAGCAAAGGGAAGAAATGTATCAGCTCAGATGGGACTTAGAATCATGGGGACGATAGGGATTCTTATGGCAGCCTATGAGGAACACGAACTGACATCGGATGAAGTCAGAGAATGCGTGAATGGTCTGCAACGTGCCGGACGACATATCGGACAGCGGCATTATCAGATGCTGTTAAGCAGATTGAAAGACTAAATATACTCTGATTCTCTAATAGTATCGTGGTTCTGGATTGGTTCTAAAAAGTTCTGAAACGAGATGCAGGATAGAAAAAAAAAATGAAAATAGTAGTAAATCTGACAGCCACGGGAAAAACTTCTTTCCTTTTATCAGACTAATCGTTTTCAACAGTTTGACACTAGACAGACAACAAGTTCAGAAGGGCAGCATGAGCTAGTACAGCTTTTGAGGCTGCTTTAAAATTACATAATGATTCAAAGGTGCGTGGAAAAAGTTTTAAGAGCAATCCATGCACCTTTTTTATTTGGGAGATACCGTCTTGAGAAAATTCAGGGCGGTATCCGTTTTTGATGTATCGCAGACAGATGGTAAGCCTATACCGGAGTTGGAAGCATTGGAGCTGTTATCTACGGTGGAGGGGTATGAGGACTTTGTAAATGCCCTGATGTAATTGGTTAGTATTTCGTGTTTGAAAGATATTTTTGAGAAGCAGTATATAACAGTTGACAACAGATGTAAACTGTTATATACTGTTTATAGCAAAGGGGATGAACATGAACCTTATAATCAATCATTCCTCCATGCAGCCGATTTATGAACAGATCATCGGGCAGATCAAAGAGAAAATTATGCATGGGGAATTACAGGAGGATACGATGCTTCCGTCGGTGCGGACGCTGGCAAAGGAACTGAAGGTCAGTGCCCTGACAGTAAAGAAGGCATATGACGCACTGGAGGAAGAAGGCTTTGTAAACACAGTCCACGGGAAAGGCAGCTTTGTGGCCTGTGCAAACCAGCAGATGCTGTTGGAGGAGAAGCGTAAGGAAGTGGAAGCGGAACTGGAGCGTGCCATCCGAAAAGGAAGAAGCTGCGGCATGAACAGGGATGAACTGAGAGAATTGTTTCAGATAATATTGGAGGATGAGTAAGATGTTATCTTTAAAAAAGTAGAAAAGCATTATGACGGATTTGATCTGCAATGCTCAATGGAGGTACAGAAAGGATGTATCACCGGATTGATCGGCAAGAACGGAGCAGGCAAGACGACAGCCTTCAAAGCAGTGCTTGGATTGATTCGAAAGGACGGGGGAGAAATTACGGTGTTTGGAAAATCGGTAGAATCCCTGGATGTAAAGGATAAGGAGCATATGGGGGTAGTATTGTCGGACTCCGGGTTCAGCGGCTATCTGTCAGTGAAGGATTTGATACCGGTACTGGACAGCATGTATCCGAAGTTTCAGAAGGACTGGTTTCTCAGAAAATGTTCCGAGTACCGGATGCCGATGGATAAGAAAATCAAAGATTTCTCAACGGGAATGAAGCGGAAACTGCAGCTTTTGGCAGCCATTTCCTATGGGGCAGATTTATTGATTCTTGATGAACCGACATCCGGAATGGATGTGATCGCAAGAGATGAGATGCTGGATCTGCTGCGGGAATATATGGATGTGGGGAACGGTCGATTCTGATCAGTTCTCATATTTCGAGCGATTTGGAAAGTCTGTGTGACGATTTGTATATGATTGACGATGGGAAAATCATTTTACACGAGGAGACGGACGAACTTCTGGCAAACTACGGTGTGCTGAAGGTGACAAAAGAGCAGTACGGACAGCTTGACAGGCAGTACATTCTCAGACGTCGGAAAGAAAATTACGGGTATAGCTGCCTGACTGCGCAGAAGCGGTTTTATCAGGAAAATTATCCGGAGATTGAGATTGAAAAAGGAAGCATTGATGAAGTGCTTACCATGATGATTCGAGGTAAAGCGTTATGAAAGGATTATTGATAAAAGACTGGAAGCTGTTATTAAGAAATCAGAAATCATTTTTAGTGATTATGTCTGTCATGATGGTGTTGTATATGGCAATCGGAAATCCGGTATTTGTTATATCTTATACACCGATGTTGTGTGTGTTTGTGGCATTGAGTACGATTACTTACGATATGTTTGATAACGGAGCAGCTTTTTTTTTTGTTTAGCCTGCCTTTCAGCAGAAAGGATTATGTACGGGGAAAAATATATTTTCAGCGGGCTTATTACACTGACGGCGTGGGGAATATCCGTGCTGGTAGCAGTGGGATATTCTGTTGTAAAAGGGGAGGACTGGAAAGAACTTCTGATGACGGCGGGGGTACTTCTGGTAATGGCAATCCTGCTTATGGGTGTATCCGTACCACTGCAGTTGAAGTTCGGGGCAGAAAAAAAGCCGCGTGGTAGTGATCCTGGTTATGGCAGTGATGTTCGGTATGGTGATTGGATTTTTTAAGGTGATGGAGATACTGAACCTGAAACCACAGCAGATACTTTCTATATTTTACAACATGAATACGCTGCTGCTTGCACTGGCTGGAATCGTAATCTTTCTGGTACTCATGTGCATTTCCTATCATACATCGGTAAGAATCATGCAGAAAAAAAAGAATTGTAGGAATTCTTTACATTTTTGCAGGGAATAACGATATAATGAGCACAACGTGCGCAATGGAATACCAGGTGTCAGGCACTATTAATGGAGTCCGACAATATATTTTTTAGTCGAGGAAAATGTCCTTTTAATTGTATATCTTCTGTGGTAGGATCAAGATCCAATTTTGAAGGAGAGTGTTGCGGATAAGCCAGTGACAAGGGTGTCATTAAAGGAAAGGCTGGAAAATATGAAGCAGAAAGTAGCCGGAGCGGATAAGCATGAGAAAGTAAAGGAGAAAGAGGCGGTTCGCTGATTTTAAGAAAAATTCACAATTATGTTATTGCAAATTTTGCAGTTACCGAATACAAGAAAGATAGAAAAGTATGATTAAGCGAAGATAAGCCATACTAATGAAGGAGGTGTTTATATGGCAACTTCTAGTATCAAGAAAAAAATTTTGTCATTTCAGGTCAGAAACAGGTGGAGATGTTTGTTGATGCGATTGAAGCATCTGCCAAGAACCGTCCTGTTCGTACACCAGTTGCAGCAAGATTTGTCAGCAGCGATGATGAATTGATAGAATTTTTAAACAAAAGGGAGAAAGCGAATGTCGGTAAGTGATAAATTTTTAGTCACCAACATTCGGCGTTACCTTAACAGTGACAATCCAAAACTCGGAGAGGACAGACTTTTGCATGAAATCTCCGAGTTTTCTTGTCCGAAGAATCCGGATGTTGAAAATTTTTTGAAAAACAATGCGGTAGAGTTTACGAAGAAAAGCCAGTCGGTTACATATTTTGTGTATTCATTAGAAAGTAAACGGTTAGTTGGATATTTTTCCATTGCATTAAAGTCTTTGACAGTCAGGGGCGAAATGGTAAGCAAAACCGTAAAAAAGAAATTGCTGCGTATTAGTGAGTTGGATGAGAATCTTGATACATATAATATGTCGGCGTACTTGATTGCACAGTTAGCGAAGAATTATACGAATGACTGTGATAAGGAAATTACAGGGGCAGAGTTGATTGAACTTGCATGGATGGTAATTGAAGAATTGCAATATATGGCGGGAGGAGTAGTTGCTTTTCTTGAAGCAGAGCCACGGGAAAAACTTCTTTCCTTTTATCAGACCAATCGTTTTCAACAGTTTGACACTAGACAGACAACAAGTTCAGAAGAGCAGCATGAGCTAGTACAACTTTTGAGGCTGCTTTAAAATTACATAATGATCCAAAGGTGCGTGGAAAAAGTTTTAAGAGCAATCCATGCACCTTTTTTATTTGGGAGATACCGTCTTGAGAAAATTCAGGGCGGTATTTTTTTGCGTTTAGAAGAAAGAATCCTGTATAATTTAAATAGGTCAAGAGATTGACGAAAAAAATACCTCAAGTAAAATTAGATTATTACTGACCTGCCAGTTGGTAAAATTTAACGAATACAAGAGGTATCTATAATGAATATTAAAGGCTCAAAGAAGAAAAATCAAGTTTTATCAGTAAATATTTTTGAACAGTAGGAGATTATTGCAAAAGCTGAGGCTATTAAGGCAGAGTTAAGAGAACTCAGTAAGTCCGCTTTTGGCTTTAGTAATACGGCAGAGGGCTTTGAAAGTATGTTAGACTGGAGCACTAAGCTTGCAGCTGCAAATGATAAGAAACAGATTGTCTTAGGGCTGGAGCCTACCGGTCATTACTGGTTCTGTCTGACAACCTGGCTGGTTGCAAAGGAAATCAGTGTTGTGCAGGTGAATCCATACGCAGTAAATCAGACAAAAGAGGTGGAAGACAACAGTCAGCTTAAGGATGACAACATATGATCCGAAGAAACTGTTGGGAGACATTGTAAGGCCAGAACAGTCAATACCACAGGTAGCATAAGTACTACTTAAGATAGCATTACAATTCCAGACCATTGCCGGGATTCAGAGTTTATCTGGATTCATGCAGCATGGAGAAACTGTCGCACCAGATCGAAAAGCAATTTATGATTCGAGCATGAAAAAAAAACCGATGGGAAAATGAATGCTGCCTGTATGTTTTGGGATAGTAAGAGATATAAAAGCCTTTCATATAATCCGGCAACTGGAAATTGGAAGGCAATAAGCACTGATGATGAATTTGCAAGAGCTAGACAGTTTACATCAATTTATAATGATGAGTTAAGCAGATTGAACAAAGAATATGGTGAGAAGGCAAGAGGGAATATATCATATCAGAAGATATAAAATGATTCATTAGGAGTCAATGCAAAAGTGTTAGATGTTGGAAATGCAATTGATTATTCTATATAAAAGTTTAATGGATTAACACCTGATACATCATGGACTGTATGGATTGAAGGAGATGCATGGTCAACTGTAACGTGTGGCAGCATAAAAGTATATTATACATACTGAGACATAAAAAATATATAGAATAATCATTGTTGATGTGGGAGCTGAATTTTTTCAGTTCCCACATTAAATTATAGCTGAATCATTATAATAGTATGAGATGATACCTATAACACTATAAAAGCAATGAATGAGAGTATGACAGCAAAATCTATGCCTGTTATGGTTGGAAAGAAACGATAAGAAGATATTCCTTGAATTGAACTTTGGTTTGATTCAAGGGGATTTTATATTTGGAGTGTCATTTTCTGCAATTAGGAGTCACTTTCTGCAAGAACAATTGAACAATACAATTTATTTGATATATTTAAAGAAGAAAGTGATATTTAATTTGACAAGAGTATAATCGTTTGTTAAAGAAGGAAATGGATTTCAGAGTAATTTATCAAGGAGAGAAAATTATGCTTATAGTAAGAGAGTTTAGCAATAGATTTCAGCAAATGTCTGGAATGCCTATCAATAGTAACGAAACAAAGGAAAGACTTAAAGCGGCTGGAATAGATATAAATAGTAAACAATATCGAGCTGTTATGAGTGAGATGTCTAGAGATGGTGGCGGTGGATATACTACAATCTCAGCCATTAAGAAACGAATGAGCCGATATGATAAAGATGGAGACTGGATTAATCCACGCACAGGATTGGCGGGTTACTCGTTACAGATAAAAATTGTGCTAGCAAAAATAGAATTGTTTCAATTTCAGAAAGCATTATGGATGAGATGTTTGAAAGCACTAAAAAAGAATTTTTTATGGAAAATGGGGTGCATAACGGCGATACAACAAACAGATCAGAGATATATCAAAAGTTGTATCAGCAAACTGAGAAAAACGACAGATTAGCAGCAGGGTATACATTAGAGGAGTATGAGCGACAGTATTGGCAGGCATTCACAGATGCCGTAAAAGTAGCAGACCCTAAATGGGAGGCTGGAAAACCTATCATGCCGGGAGTTTTAGATAGAATTACAAGTAAATCCATTGATGCTTTATTAGTAAAATCTGGTAGTCAACTGATTAGAAAGTCATTTGAACGAATGATATAAAAAGTATCCATTTTGCGGGAGAGCATTCTGTTTGATAATATTTATGTTTTGACTTAAGGAGGATTTTTTTATGAATACTATTAAGAAGAGAGCTTTAACATCAATTGCAGTATGTTTTATGGCATGTTTAATGTTTTCAATGCCGGTATTAGCAGCTTCAAATTCATTTTCGAAGACCACTGTAAAGTTAAATGCGATAGATGGTGGGGTATCTCAAATAGCAAAAGTTTCTTCAGGAAGTGTTTTAGGAACCAATCCTAAAATCACTCAGGTGAAAGTATACTTAAATGTAGCAAGTGGTACAGATCCGTTTGACCTTTATATTGAGAGTCCAGAAGGAACAGTAGCAAGGTTGACACCTTCTACAAAGTCAAGGACATATTATGTAACCGATTTTGTGGGTGAAAATCCCAAAGGAGATTGGTATCTTCAAATTGAAAATTTGGGCAAAACCTATGATCCCAATAAACTATATCCTGCATCAACGGTAACGGCAACAATAACAGTCACATACAGTTACTGATTTAATATCAATAGGATGACATTCTCGCAAGTAAATAATGATTTGTTCATTTGCAACATGTTAAACACGATACTTTTTTAGGATAAAGGTTTTGGGTTTTACAAAAAAGGCACCATTTACAAAGCCAATTGACCCTTGAATTGTTGTCAATTATAGTTGTCAAAAAAATACGGAGGTGAGTTAAAAAATTTTAGTAGTATTTTGTTGCTTTATAATTGTATGTATTAAGAAAATTAAGCGGAGGAAGTTTTATGAGAACAAAAAATTTATAGTTGCATTATGTTTTAGCTTTTTTATGTTCATGTGTAGTGTGTCAACTGTGTATGCGTATAATACATATAATCAGCACAAATTGACATATGGTGTGGGAAATTATGGAAAAGATACACAACATTACTTTATTACATCAAGTGCAAGCGGCTATGCATCTTATATTAATACGGCAATGAGCGAATGGGTAAATACAACTAGTAGCATGGGAGTAACAACACCTATTTCTTATACAAAAACACAACACAATCAAGTAGTAGAATGGATATATATCAAGTAAGTACTGTTAATGAATGGTGGGGTTAACACTATGTATAATAATGGAAGTACAGAGGTTGATCCATTCAGTAGCAATTGGGCTTGGGGAAAAATACAATTAGATGCGGATTTTTCGGATTTAAGTGAAAATAAAAGATTGGCTGTTATAGCTCATGAAATGGGGCATGTTATGGGGTTGGCACATTCAGACTTTAGTAATGTTTTGATGAGGGCAGATATTGCTTATAATTCAAGTAGTACCTCGAGAGCACAAACTAATGATTTAGGTGGAATAAATTATTTATATAAGTAGGAGGAAGTAAAATGAAAAAAAAATTGGTATTAGAATATTAGGGTGTATGGCATTATTGTCAATGGTTGGTTGTGGAAGGATAGAAGGTGCAAGTGTTCAGGATTTAAGCAATACTAAAGATGCAATTGTTGAAAGTGAAACCACTTTGGCAGAAAATAATAATGAATATTCAAATAAAAATTCCCTATTTTATAGTGATATTTCTAGTTATGAAATTTTTACAGATGTAAATAGTGAAGCTGCGTTAAAAAATCTTTACTATAATATTGATGAATTTATTGATAGTGACTCATCAGATGTCATTGTAAAAGGAAATATTATAGAAATAGAATATGTGTATATTGATGGATGTTCTTATTCTGTGCTTACCGTTGATGTGGAGAGAGCATATAAAGGCGAGGTGCAGGAAACCATCACTGTGTATGAGGATGGAGGATATACTCGGCTGAGCGATGAAAAGGAACAAATTGAAGCACATGCCGATTTGTCACAATACACAGAAGAAGAAATGGAAAATTTGCTAATTAACCATACTTTTATGGGTGCGGAACATTCAAATGTTGGAGATACTGTTATTCTATTTCTGAAAACAAATGAAGGCAGTATTCTGGGTGACAGTTATCGAATTAACTGTTCAGTCTTTGGACGGTACACTTTGAATAAAGATAGCTATATTAGACCTGAATTTATTGTTGAGAATGATAATCCAGAGAAAATAACAACATATAGTAATATGGATACATTCGAGTTTTCGGTGTCTAAATCAATGCTTGAAGATAAACTTTCACAGCAGTAAAATGTCTATATTGAAAATATTGGAAAAAAAGTAAATGTTTGATATAACAGACTATCAAAGAAAATTATGCATTTTTTTTCTATGGGGTATTCTTGCAACAGTGATGTAATTTAATAGGCACAGGAATATGTCAAAAGACCAAAACAGAAAGTGTTAATGATAATAGGTGTTTACTGTTATAACATTTGTTATTTAAAGGGACTGTCGCTTTAACGATTTAGCATGACAGCCCCTTTTTCGAATCTCTTTTTTAAAATATTATAGGGAAGAAACAAGATGGACTAGAACAAGTCCCTTTTCATCATGCATATTGCATAAAATAATGCAAAAAAGAACCAAAATGGGTTCATAGGCATGGTGAAAAGGGATGGAACAGAAAATAAAGCAAGATGAGATATTTATTGGTAAGAATATCTGGCGTATAAGGAAAGAAAGAGGAAGAACATTCTAAAGAGATATAATTATCTCTTTAAGTTCGGAGACAGTAGTAATGCCGGCATATGCTAATGCAAATTTGGTAATAGAAGAAAGATTAAACTGTTCAAAATGTTGATTTTGGTCATTTTCTACAAATATAGGTCGATTTCTGCCTTTTATTTGATTGTTCGGGTGAGAAATAGTAATATATGACTGTAAAATGGTTTTATATTATTCTAATTGAACGAGGGAAAATAAGCTATGTTTATATGGAAGTAAATAGAGTTTTTGTTGGAAGGTGCCAAAATATAAAAATATGTACAAAATTAAAAAAACACAACCAACCAAACGAGGAAATATGCAAAATTTAGAGGGGGGTAAACGTATGTTTAGAATTGCTATATGCGATGATGAAAAGATTTTTAGAGATGACCTAAAGGAAATACTTATACGTTATATGACTGACAGAGGAATAATGCTTGAAATTGATACTTTTAGTTCAGGAAAAGAATTTGTTGAACTGGGAATTGAAATGGTAAAATATAAGATTGTTTTTCTGGATATCAACATGGATGAACTGGATGGAATTATGACAGCAAAAAAGATCCGGGAAAACAGCAAGGATATGTTTATTGTTTTTTTGTTACAGCCTTTGTAAACTATACGATAGAAGGATATAAGGTAGATGCAGTAAGATATATTTTAAAGGACAATAAAAATCTGTTTGCCAGTGTTTATGAGTGCATGGATGCAATTCATGAAAAAATGGATTATAAGATTACTTGGGCTGAATTTGATTTCTGCGAAGGTACAAGGAAAGTTTCATTGAATCGCATATTGTATATTGAGAGTAAATTACATAAATTGGAGTTTCATGTAATGGAGGATTGTCTGCAAAAATATACATTACAAGGGACGCTAAATGAAATAGATTATAAGTTTGCCGGAAATGATTTTCTGCGGATACATCAGAGCTTTCTGGTTAATATGAAATTCATTAAAAATATAAGCAGATACAGAGTATTGCTGAATAATGGAATTCTATTAGATATAGCTAGAGCGAGATATAAATATGTAGAAGAAAAGTTTATCGCTTATAGAGGTGAAGTATAAATGTTTGTTTACATTCAGAGTCTTTTGATTATGATGTTGGAAATATTATGCTGCAAAATTTTTTTTGAAGCATTTGGAATAAAAAGAGAGGAAAATAATTGTTGGAAAAATTATAGTATAGTTATCGGATTGACAGTGCTTTGCTATTTTATTGCAATGATTTTTCGAGACTATTTTATTGTAAAGCAGGTATTTTCAATTATTCTCATAACATTCTTTATGTTGCTTTATCTTAAACTGAGTTTTGGTAAGGCGATGATTTTATCAGCATTATTTGAGAGTCTTTTGCTCGTGATGGATTATTTCGCGTTACTTATGAATATTTATATTTTTCATAACATGGAAGAAGTATGGGAATCACATGTTATACAGGGTTCATTGGTCGTTGTTTTAGGAAAGGCATTGTTACTTTTTGCTGTATTAATTATTAGAAATCATATGGAGAAAAAATCTTTGGCTATGCTGGCAGATACAGAATGGCTTCGGTTTATTTTTTTTCCCTATTTTCACAATATGTGTTATTACAGCTATGATAAAAATGTCTGAAGATATAAAAAATAAAGCCCAGGAGAATTTATTTTTTTTGTTATAGCGTGTGGATTGGCGGGAATGAACATAGTTGTATTTTATTTAATATATGATATTTTAAAACGAGAAAATAAATTGCAGGAGGAACGTATTTATAGGATACAGGTTAAAAACCAAATAGGTATGTATCGTTCTATTTCTGAAAATTTTGATAAACAAAAGAAAATGACACATGAATATAAAAATCAGATTATGTGCATTGATTCTTTGATAAAAAAGAAGAAATATGATTCATTGGAAAGCTTTGTAAATAAAATCAGTGGTCAAATTAGTAAAGAATTGGATTTTATTTGTACAAATAATGTGATTGTGGATGCGGTATTGAATACTAAATATCAGGAAATAAGGGATAAAGGTATTGTTTTTGTATTTAAAATTACTGATTTATCATCTTTGAATATTAGCGATGAGGATGTTGTGGTTATTATGTCCAATTTATTAAACAATGCGATTGAAGCATGTGAAAAGTGCAGAGGGGATAAAATAATAAAATTGAAAATTGTTATAGAGGACAATAATGCGATTATATCGGTGAAAAATACTTATGAGAATGCTGTTATTTATGAAAATGGAGAGATACAGACTACAAAGATTCTGGATACAGATGAACATGGAATAGGAATAAAAAATATAGCTGAAACAATAAGGAAGTACGGGGGCTCTTATGTGATTCAAAACGATGAACGAGAGTTTTATTTTTCCATTATGATTCCTCTAGTGAAAAGTGATTTCTGAGAACAAATCACTTTTTTGTCGTTTTCTGCAAAATAAGTACACTTTCTGCAATAGACCTTGTTAAGAAATTGTGTATTGTTATACTTACAGTAAAGGGAGGCGTTGATATGATTGAGAAGATGGCAATGGGGTTGGTTGACCAAATGGCTGAGGAAAAAATGATTGACAAGGAAGCGGAAGAATATTATGTCTATACGCTTGTTTCGTTAATGGAAAAATTTATAACCATTGGAACTATTTTGCTAATAAGTGTACTGATTGAGAAATTAGTTCCAACAGCATTCTTTTTGTTATTCTTTTTTGTCATTAAGAAAAAGAACAGGCGGATATCATATGAATACCTTTTTTCAATGTTATTTGGGTACAGTGGTTACTTATATGCTTGTCTTAGGTTTATGTATGGTTCTGGTTGACTATCCGCAGCTGGTTTTTGGATTATTATTAGTTGCAATTTGCATAGTTGAAGTTATAGGGACTGTTAATCATCCCAACATACATATGGATGCGGTAGAAATGTCAGAATCAAAGAGGGCGGCAAGAATTTTGTGTGCAGTTGAAGTGTGTGTTATTTACACTTTTACTTTGCTCGGAGCGATATATGATGTATGTTTGCCATATGGCAGTTGCTGTTATATTATGTGCGGTTCTGTTGCTGATAGCTAAAATATTAAAACAGGAGGTAAAGAGAAATGAAGAAAATTAACAAAAAGGTATTGAAGGTTGTGGAGAGGGTGATAAGAAATGAGATTAAGAGAGCCAGTGGTGATCCTCCGTTTTGTTTGGGGATATTTCATCAACCGAAAAGACCGGTAGAACATAAATGTAATAGAGAAAATAAATAAAGAAATAAATGGTAGTATATTTCTTCACAGACTCCTTAAATCCTATAATTTCAAGCTTTTGCGATACTTTGTTGTTCATATCATTATTCACCCACCAGGTGAAGAAAATATATGGTAAAATAGACGTAACAAAACCTATAGATTGGAGTCTTTTACCATGAATAACAACCACCGAATCACACTGAGCACCAATAAGAACATTATTGTTGAGTTTACAAATGATACAATAAATCGTTCTGAATAAAGTGTTTTCAGGAAACATCCAATTTAGGAATTTTGATTAAGAGAGAGATAATAAAATGAAAATATGTTATATAGTTGTTTCAGCTTTTTTGATTATTTTCTATCCAAGACAATTAACACATCTTATGTGCTTTGGGAGACATCGTGATAAGAATATTGTCAAAAGCAAAGCTGCTTATTGGGGAATATATTTGTTTTGGACAATTATTTTTTTGATTGGTTGTCTGATGATGGGTTCAGCGATGAAAGTAAATTCTACAATGGATAAATTAGTGTATTATTTCATTTTAGGAAGTGATAATAGGGATTGTGTTGAATTGGGAAGTGAAGAGAATGATGAGGCATATATTTCTACATATTATACACGAAAGGAAATCAATGAGAGCTTTTTATTTGAGGTTGTCCAAAAACATGAATATGCATATGAGATGTGTCAATTACAGGAGTTGATAATTAAGAAACAGGATGAAAGATGGATACTTTATTTGAATGATGAGGTGATGGGATATGTAGAAGTAAAAAAAGGTTTTTTAATTAAGGAGTTTTGTTTTGTGTGGGATAGGCAAAAAATAGACCAAAGGAGGCAGTTATATGAGTAAAAAAATGTGCAAGAGGATATTTTCAGTAATTTTATCATTAGGTCTTGTTATGGTTCAATCCATGAATGTTAATGCAGCAGGTAATGAAATTGGTAAATATTCAGTATTCGTTTAGTGGCAGATATGCGGTGCGGACAGGCATCTATTTGGGATTTTAAAAAATAGCAAAAATCTCTGGACACTGCAACAAACAGGAGCCTCGCAGGAGCACTGCTGCAAAATTCGCGTAGTATGAGCGTATTTTGCAGCAGTGCTCCTGCGAGGCCCCGTCATTTAAGCCAATAAACTGAAACACTTTATTTCTTCTTCTTCCACGCAAGTAGCCTCTCCACATGCAGCGGTTTCCCCTGAACAGCCTGCACCTTCAATCTGTTTTCCTCACTGAAACCAACCAGAATATCATGATTAGCCTCAGCCAGATAATCGATGATACCATCGATATCAGACTTCGTGTTCTTCGGACAATGAATATACAGATGCTTATTTGCGGAAATATGCAGTGTATATGAGATGCTGAAATGATACCACAGAATCTTGTGCAGGGTAGAGTATTTGTAAATCCATAAAATCTCTTTGATAGGCACGATGGCATTGCCATAAGGCGAGGTCATGATAAAATAGTGCTCTGTGATAAACATGTCCTCGGTGGCAAGCTGTGGCAGTGTCGCAAGCTCCTCCTCAGCCTCGGCAAGCAGCTTGTGCGGATTGCCGAATACAACAAGATTCTGACATGCCGGTGCCAAAACAGGAAACCTGATGCATAGGATGTAGAATATCAGGCTGATAACAGCATAGATGAGAGTACCAAAATAAAAAACAAACATAAAAATAGTAGTTTTCAAATGGTACTCAGGCTCATTAAGATAGTAGCCTGTTATGGTATAGGAGAGTCCCTTGGAATCCCAACTCAGATCCTTCGACAGTTTATTTACAAACTGTGTATAGGTGCCCTTGCCCTTTACGATTTTACCGACCACCGTGAGCTTATCTATAGAGGGCAGACCCTCCTCACAGGTGGATGGTGCAAGCAGTACAATAGAGCAGTGCTTATCACGCATGCAGTAGTAGTAATAGCCCTTGATATCGTTGCCGTCCTTCATGGTGTAGCCGGTAAAGTAAAGCTTTTTAAGGGTGGTTTTTACATATCTGTCCGAATCCTTGTATGCAGCTTCAAAGCTGACAGAATCGTCAATGTGTATGGGCGATAAAATATCTCCGAGTGAAAATGCAAACCATAGCACGGTAAGCAGAATGATGTATACAATCGGAGAGAAAAAGACGCCTTTTGTAAAATGCTTTGATGTTTTTTGTTATGTAGTGTTCGTAATTATCAATCATATGCTTAGTATAATGTTTTTTGTGCCTTATATCAACCTTGATTTTGAGACATTTAATTGTTATTATATGATTAAAGGGTCAAAAGGTATCATCGATGCATGCTTGCATGCAATTCGATGTATACCTTAGTGACCCGCACTACACCGAGAAAGTAGCAATTTGCTGCGGAAACGCAGAAAATTAGCGGATTTCGAGGTGGAGTCAGATTACGGGAATGCGTAGCATGTAGTAATCTGATTAATCATAAATGAGGGGCAAAATACCTTTTGACTCTCATATCATTACGGTAAATAGAAACACGAAATGAGGTAATTATGGAAGCATACACGAGTTTTGCCCGGGTGTATGACATGTTCATGGACAATGTGCCATATGAGGTGTGGGGCAGATATATTGTCGAAAAACTGCGTGCAAATGGCATAGACAGTGGATATGTCGTGGACTTAGGCTGTGGTACGGGAAAGCTTACCACGCTTCTTGCAGATGCAGGCTATGATATGATAGGCATTGACAATTCTTTTGACATGCTTGATATGGCGCTTGAGAGAGAGGATGACAGAATCCTTTATCTGATGCAGGATATGAGAGAGTTTGAACCGGGAGAAAAGGTGAGTGCCGTCGTAAGCGCATGTGACAGCATCAATTACATTCTTGAGCCTGAGGATCTGCAGGCAGTTTTTTTTCTGCGTGAGCGAAAGTCTCACAGAGGGTGGCATTTTTATATTTGATATCAATACTCCATACAAATATGAGGTGCTCATGGCTGATAATACCATAGCTGAAAACCGTGATGAGGGCAGCTTTATATGGGACAATTATTATGATGCCGATGAGAAAATAAACGAGTATGACCTGACACTTTTTATAAAGGAGCAGTCAGAGGATGAGGATGACATCTACAAGAAGTTTGAGGAAACTCATTTCCAGAGATGCTATGAGATTTCAGAGCTTAAGGAGCTTCTTGAACAGTCGGGACTTGTGTTTGATGCGGTGTATGATGCGTACACAGACGATCAGGTGAAGTGTGACAGTGAGAAGGTCACTGTAATTGCACATAAAGCATAGAATTAGATAATGAGAGGTAAATTATGTCAGATTATATAGTAAGAGCAACAGCGGCGGATGCCAATATCAGGGCGTTTGCTGTAACATCAAGGGAGATGGTAGAGACTGCCAGAGAGGATCACATGACAACACCTGTCATGACTGCAGCGCTTGGCAGGCTTCTTTCAGCAGGAGCCATGATGGGAGCTATGATGAAGGGCGATAAGGATATCATAACTCTTCAGATACAGTGCAGCGGACCTGCAAAGGGGCTTACCGTCACAGCAGATTCGCACGGCAATGTAAAGGGCTTTGCCATGAATCCACAGGTTGAGCTGCCACTCAATGCGGCAGGCAAGCTCGATGTGGGTGGAGCGCTTGATCTTGGTATACTCACAGTCATAAAGGATATGGGCTTAAAGGAGCCGTATTCAGGTCAGTGTGAGCTTAAAACAGGTGAGATAGCTGAGGATCTGACCTATTATTTTGCCACATCTGAGCAGATTCCGTCAGCGGTTGGTCTTGGCGTGCTGGTGGATAAGGACCAGAGCGTAAAGCAGGCCGGTGGATTTATCATCCAGCTTATGCCGTTTACACCGGAGGATGTTGTGGACAGGCTTGAAAAGAAAATCACAGAGATTGATTCTGTGACACAGATGCTTGACAGGGGCTGACTCCGGAGCAGATACTTGAGGAAATTTTAGGGGATTTCGGGCTTGAAATCACAGATACGACTGAGACACGCTTCCACTGTGACTGCTCAAAGGAGCGTGTGAGCAGAGCACTTTCCACACTGAGTAAAAAGGATCTTGATTCCATTATCGCAGATGGTGAGAGCATTGAGGTAAAGTGCCAGTTCTGTAATAAGGCATATGAGTTTACGGTGGATGAGTTGAAGGAGATGCGCTAATTGAAGGACGGATATATAAAGGTCGCTGCAGCGACACCAAAGGTAAAGGTAGCTGATACTGTATACAACGGACAGCTTATTAAAGCTCTTATGAAGGAGTGCACTGACAACGGGCAAAAAGGTGGTTGTTTTCCCGGAGCTTTGCATTACCGGATACACCTGTCAGGATCTTTTCTGGCAGGATAAGCTCATCGCTGCAGCAGAGGATGAGCTTATAGGAATAGCTGATTACAGCAGGAGCCTTGACGGCATATTTTTCATAGGGCTTCCATATGAGATAAACGGCATGCTCTATAATATGGCGGCAGTTGTATCGCGCGGAGAAGTACTTGCCATGGTGCCAAAGACATTTCTGCCAAATTACAATGAGTTTTATGAGGCAAGGCATTTTGCATCGGGAGAAAACCTTAGCACATATGTCACACTGAAAAATGGACAGCAGGTGTCTGTAGATACTGATTTTATTTTTAGCTGCAAGCAGCTGCCAAAGCTTAAGATAGCGGTGGAGCTTTGTGAGGATCTTTGGACTCCGAACCCGCCGAGCATCAGACACGCGATGTCGGGTGCCACTGTGATTGTAAATCTGTCTGCATCAGATGAGGTGACAGGCAAGGCAATATACAGGAGAGAGCTTGTGAGCGGACAGTCTGCCAGATTAATCTGTGGATATATTTATGCGTCAGCGGGAGACGGTGAGTCTACACAGGATGTGGTCTACTCAGGACACAATCTCATCTGTGAAAACGGAAATGTGCTTGCCGAGTCAAAGCGCTTTACAAATGAGACTATATACAGCGAGTTTGATGTAGAAAGAATAGAGACTGAGAGGCGCAGGATGACAACATTTGTTGTCGAGGATGATCACAGATGGGCTGAGTTTGATCTTGAGGTAAAGGATACCATTCTTAGCCGCTATGTAAATCCGGCTCCGTTTGTTCCTGCAGACAAGACAGACAGGGACAGACGCTGTGATGAGATTCTTATGATTCAGGCTATGGGGCTTAAAAAGAGATTAGAGCATACCAACTGCAAGACAGCAGTTATCGGTATTTCAGGAGGACTCGACTCCACACTGGCACTGCTTGTCACGGTAAGAGCATTTGACCTTTTGGGAAAGGATCACAAGGATATAGCGGCAGTTACCATGCCGGGCTTTGGAACAACAGACCGCACATATGACAATGCGGTAAATCTCATTAAATGCCTTGGGGCTACATTTATCGAGGTGGATATAAAGGATGCCGTAAATATACATTTCAGGGATATCGGACAGGATCCGTCTGTGCATGATGTCACATACGAGAATGGACAGGCACGCGAGCGCACACAGATACTTATGGATATCGCAAACAAGGAAAACGGAATGGTTATAGGTACAGGAGATTTGTCAGAGCTTGCACTCGGCTGGGCGACATATAACGGCGACCATATGTCCATGTATGCGGTCAATGCCTCCGTTCCGAAGACGCTGGTGCGCCACCTGGTAAAATACTATGCAGATACCTGCGGCAGCGATTTGCTGGAAAGTACACTTCTTGATGTGCTTGATACACCTGTTTCTCCTGAGCTTTTACCACCTGAAAACGGTAAGATTTCACAGAAAACAGAGGATCTTGTGGGCCCTTATGAGCTGCATGACTTCTTCCTTTACAATATGCTGCGCTGCGGCTATGCTCCTGCCAAGGTTTACCGCCTTGCAAGGATAGCATTTGAAGGAAAATATGATGACGAGTTTATTCTCAAATGGCTTAAGAACTTCTATCGCAGATTTTTTGCACAGCAGTTCAAGCGCTCATGTCTGCCGGATGGACCAAAGGTAGGAACAGTGGCGGTCTCACCGAGAGGAGACCTAAGGATGCCTTCTGATGCGTGTGGACGTATCTGGATGGATGAGGTTGATAAGCTGTAATAGTAAGAGGAGAACAATGGGAAAGACACATAAGAAAACTCATAGAAGGCAGGGAAGCATAAAACGTGCAAGGCACCGCGACAGGCGTATGAAAATAGGCGCAATAGTTCTTTGTGCAGCGATAATCATAACAACATTTCTGGCGTGTGGCATGCAGCTTTTGGTTCCCGTAGCTGATGCAGTGGTAGGTGCTGATAATAAGACGCAATCAAGAGATGTTGATGTGCAGAAGAATAATAATTCACTTACCGCATCTAAAATGGATTCAGAAAAAAATCAAAACAGCTCAGAGGCTGATGTAAACGCTGCGGAGCAAGACAGCGAGCCTGACAAGGAAACGAAGCTTGATGAGATACTTCACAGTGCAAAGTATCCGGGGCAGCTAAAGGAGCTTGCCAAGAGAAATGATGAGGCAATTGACTTCATATATGAGTATCCTAAGGAGCACTCGAAAAAGCATGACATTGATCTGACTGCAGAGGCCTCGCAGGATACAGTACCTCTTTTGCAGCAGTGGGATAAGAGATGGGGCTATGAAAAGTACAGTGGCAATTATTTTGCGGCGAGTGGCTGCGGTCCGACTGCACTTTCGATGGTTGTATTATATCTGACACATGATGCACAGGCATCCCCTCTTGCGGTGGCAGAGTATGCAAAGGAGGCCGGCTACAGTGTGGATGGCTCCGGAAGTGCATGGAATCTTATAAGCAAGGGCTGCAGGCACTTCGGCGTAAATGCTAAGAGCGTAAAGGTAAATGAGGATATTTTTAAGGAAAAGCTTGATGAGGGCAATCTGATAGTCGTAAATGTCGGTCCGGGAGATTTCACAGACAATGGACATTTTATGGTGATCACAGGCTATGATGATGAGGGCTTTACTATAAATGATCCAAACAGTATCATAAAGAGCAATACCCACTGGCAGTTTGAGAGGCTGGGTTCGCAGATCAGGGCTGCATGGAGGATGTTTGTGTAGATAATAGCAGCAACACATGCATTTATGCTGATGTTTGTGATGCATATGGAAAAATTAAAAAATAAGAAATAAAAAACCTGCTGTGTCATGATTGTCTGACACAGCAGGTTTTTAATAACAAACAGTAAAGTATGGTATGCAGATTATAGCAATTGAATACCATGCTCCTCACATTCCTTAATTGTCTCCTCAGGCCACAGTGAGCTCTGTACCTCACCGATATGAGCCTTTCTGAGGAAGAACATACAGATTCGTGACTGTCCGATTCCGCCTCCGATAGTGTACGGAAGCTCCTTGTTGAGGATAGCCTTCTGGAATGGAAGCTTAGCACGCTCAGGACATCCGGCCTTGTCAAGCTGCTCCTTAGGGCTTTTTTCATCTACACGGATACCCATTGATGAAAGCTCAAGTGCGATATCAAGAACAGGATAGTATACGATGATATCAGCGTTTGAAGCCCAGTCGTCATAGTCAGGGGCACGTCCGTCGTGAGGCTCTCCGTTTGCAAGCTTGTCACCAATCTGCATTACACAGATTGCACCCTTTGCCTTTGCAAAATAATACTCGCGCTCCTTTGGAGTATTGTCCGGGAACATTTCCTCAAGCTCTGATGTGGTGATAAATGTGATATCCTTTGGCAGAATCAAATCTATGTAGTCGTACTGGATCGCCATGTATTTTTCGGTCTTGCGCAGGCATTTGTATACTGTCTTTACTGTTTCCTTAAGGAAATCTAAGTTTCTGTCCTCCTTGCGGATGACCTTTTCCCAGTCCCACTGGTCAACAAATATAGAGCGCATATTGTCAGTCTCCTCATCACGTCTTATGGCATTCATATCTGTGTAGATGCCCTCGCCGAGAGAAAATCCGTATTTCTTTAATGCATATCTCTTCCACTTGGCAAGAGAGTGAACGACCTCTGCCTCCTTGTCACCCTGCTCAAGGATGCCGAAGGTAACAGGTCTTTCATATCCGTTTAAGTTATCGTTTAAGCCTGTGGTAGGATCAACGAAAAGCGGTGCTGAAACACGTGTCAGGGAAAGACGCTGTGCGAGCATGCCCTGGAAGAAATCCTTAACAGTCTTGATGGCAAGCTGTGTATCGTGAAGATTCAGTGCCGAAGAATAGTTCTTTGGTATTGTTAATTTGCTCATTTTCGATTAAACCTCGTTGTATTATTAATTTTTAAATAAAATTCCTTTAACCTGATTATTATATCACAATTTTTCTAGAAAGATAGTCCATAATATGATAAAATTAGATAGTTTAAAGAGAAACAATATCGTTTTACCTTATTTTTACGTGTTTAAGGTGTTAATGAAAGGTAGTAGATTTATATGAGAAAAAGAGATATGACCTTTGCTTCGGCGGTGCTTGAGGCAATAGATGCGCTTTTAGCTCTTGCGTATATAGGCTTACAGATTTATTATGGAGTGTGCTATCACATACAGGTATTTAAGTTTGTGGCCAATATACTTGTGCTTTTGCTTGTATACATTGCAATCACATGGCTGCAGCATTATCCGGAAAGGCTAAATCACATAGCAGCGGAGCTGTGTGTGGGCAATATCAGAAAATATTCGCTCAGGCTTTTGACGTTTGTAAAGCTTGTTTTTACTGCGGGGCTTCTGGTGCCATGCGTGTGTGATGCGTTTGGAATAGCAATCCGCGATGTATACAGCCTCATTATGATAGGGCTCATCCTTGTGGTGACGGCATATTATGAGTACAGGATATTTCAGGAAATAAAGTCATTGCGGAAATAATATAGGAGAAATAAAATGCAGCTTAGTATAGAAGAAGTTAAAAAGCTGGATAGTAACAGCTATCAGATAATAGATATAAGAAGTGAGGAAGAGGTGGCGCACGGTGCCATAAAGGGAGCACTCAATATTCAGGCAGAGGAAATAGAGTCAGATGAGAGGGTGCCACATGATAAGAAGCTTGTCATAGTCTGCAGCCGTGGTAAGACGAGTGTGGATGTGGCAGAGTATCTCACAGAAAAAGGTTTTGATGCGGCAAGCTTAAAGGGAGGCTATATAAGCTGGCTGCTTGATGCCATGAAAGAGGATGAGGTGGCAGAGCGCGATATAAAGGCAGATGTGGAGCAAAGCATCAGAAAGAAATTTAAGAAATCCATCTGGCGCAAGTTTACAAAGGCGATAAACACCTATGAGCTTGTAAAGCCGGGGGATAAGATTGCGGTGTGTATATCGGGAGGTAAGGATTCCATGCTCATGGCAAAGCTTTTTCAGGAGCTTAAGCATCACAACAAGTTTGATTTTGATGTGAAGTTTCTCGTCATGGACCCGGGCTACAATGAGGCAAACAGGCATGTCATAGAGGAAAACTGCAGGAACCTTGGCATCCCTGCCACTATTTTTGAGTCAGATATATTTGATGCTGTATATGATATCGAAAAATCGCCATGCTATTTATGTGCGAGGATGAGAAGAGGACATCTGTATGCATTTGCAAAGGAGCTGGGCTGCAACAAAATTGCGCTCGGACATCACTATGATGATGTTATCGAGACGATACTCATGGGCATGCTCTACGGTGCACAGGTACAGACCATGATGCCTAAGCTTCACAGCACAAACTTTGAGGGCATGGAGCTTATCAGGCCTCTTTACCTGGTCAGGGAGGACGATATCAAGGCATGGCGTGATTACAACGGTCTGCATTTCATACAGTGTGCCTGCAAGTTTACAGATACCTGTACCACCTGTAATAATGAGGAAAACCGCTCAAAGCGTGTTGAGATAAAGCAGCTCATCGCTAATCTTAAAAAGGTGAATCCTTTTGTCGAGGCAAATATATTTAAGAGCGTGGAGAATGTAAATCTGGCTACGGTTGTAGCATATAAAAAGGATGGCATAAAGCACAGCTTCCTAGATCACTATGATGAATAAGACAGATATATTTCAGGAGGGCATTGTATGGCAGATATCATGGATTATATTGACTGGCGTGGAGATATAGGCTTTGATGAGGTGCATGTAAATGAGGTGGACGGACTGATTTTTTCACAGCTTATTTATGTGCAGATGAAGCCATATATGCCGGATGCAAAGAAGTCATACCTTACGATAAAACAGCTTTCAAGCCTTTACTGCGCGGACCACAGTGATGATGAGATTGAGCAGATGCCTAATCTTTTTCGCCATTCCGCGAGGCTGCTTCAAAAGCTGGCGCACTCAAGGCGCTATGCTGACTGCATTTTGAGATATTATATATACGATATAAGTGAAAAAGAGGAGTCGCAGTTTTCTGCGGTTACGATAGAACTGCCTGACGGCACATATTTCATTTCCTACAGTGGTACAGACCATTCCGTGGTAGGCTGGAAGGAAAACTTTAATCTAAGCTATCTCGATGAGACCCCGGGACAGAACAAGGCGAAAAAATATTTAAAGCAGGTGGCAGCATATATATGCAATGATGATAGGGGCATAAATGAAAAAGCCATAAATGATAAAGCTTTAGATGATGAAAATATCAACAATAAAAAAGCATAAGTGCAAGAAGACTGTGGATAGGCGGGCACTCAAAGGGTGGAAATCTGGCAGTGTTTGCCGCCATGCATGTGGATAAAGAGGTGCAGGATGTCATTATTAAGGTGTTTAATTTTGACGGGCCGGGCTTCAATCACAAGATGATATATACGGCAGGCTACAAAAAAGAATTTTTGACAGAATAGAGACATTTATGCCACAGTCGTCTATTGTTGGCTTATTGCTTGAGCATGTGGACAATTATGAGGTGGTAAGAAGCCATAATTCGGGGCCGCTGCAGCATGATGCTTTTTCCTGGGAGATAATGGGCGGAAGTATCATAAAGGCGGATGGGCTGGACAAAAACAGTGTGCGCCTTGACAAGACACTCAGAAACTGGATAGGCAGCATGGATGAGGCGCAGCGAAAGCAGTTTGTAAATGTGCTTTTTTCAATAGCATCGGACTCAATTTTGAGAACCTTGACCAGATGTCATTTAAGCAGCTCATTGAAATGATAAAGGCTGCCGATGAGTTGTCAAAGGCTGACTGGAGCATGCTTAAGGATACAGTAAGACTCCTGATTTCTGCCGGTGTCGGCGTGGTCAGGGATGAAAAGGAGAAATAAATGTTAAATCAGTTTTCAAGAACACAGCTTTTGCTTGGAAAAGAGGCGATGGATAGGCTAAAGGGCGCAAGAGTCGCAGTATTTGGAATAGGAGGAGTGGGCGGATATGTCTGCGAGGCACTAGTCAGAAGCGGCGTGGGAGCGATTGACCTTATCGATGATGACAAGGTGTGTCTTACAAACCTAAACAGGCAGATAATTGCAACCCGAAAGACCATAGGAAAATACAAGACAGATGTGATGGAGGAGAGGATTCATGATATTAATCCTGATGTCAGTGTCGTGACGCACAGGTGCTTTTTTGCCGGAAAATGCTGATGAATTTCCGTTTGAAGAGTATGATTATATAGTTGACGCGGTTGATACGGTCACAGCAAAGATTGCGCTTGTCATGAAGGCACAGGAGAAGAATGTCCCTATCATCAGCAGTATGGGAGCGGGAAACAAGCTGGATGCAAGTGCATTTAAGGTGGCTGATATATATAAGACCAGCATGTGTCCTCTTGCAAAGGTCATGCGCCGTGAGCTTAAAAAACGTGGCGTGAAAAAGCTCAAGGTGGTATACTCTGAGGAGAAGCCTACAAGACCGATAGAGGATATGTCCATAAGCTGCAGAAGCAACTGCATCTGCCCGCCGGGTGCCGAACACAAGTGCACAGAGCGCAGGGATATTCCCGGAAGCATTGCATTTGTACCATCAGTGGCAGGACTTATCATCGCGGGCGAGGTGGTACAGGACATAGCCTTTGACAGGGTATGATGAAGAATACAATTACGAAAAGAGAGGAATAAAAATGCCAGTATTTGATTTTAGCGATACACCGGTAGCAAACGAGCATCCGGAGTGTACATATGAGACATTTCATTCGACGGAGACCAAGGCATCGGCCGATAAACCGATTGTTGTGATAGACAATAAGCAAAAGGAATGGGCGCATCATGCGCTCGGTATGTTTACAAATCCGATAAAGCGTACATCCTTTGAATTTGAGGATGGTGATGGGGTGACCAGTGCAGATATCCTGCGCATTGATTCCCGCTTCGTCAGCCTTTTTAAGTGGCTTGGCGAAAATCACATAAAGGTACAGCTTTCAGGAGCCAATACACCTGACGGATACGCAGTATACAGGGTGAGGGAGGTGTCTCTTGGCAGAGGCACAAAGCTGTCTGCAGAGGATGGATTCCTGCAGTATATGATGGAAAGGCTCTTTGCCAGCACCATGCCTGAGGATGAACCTGACCTCGATGATTACGAGGAAGAGGGCGACAGCATGAAGCTCACCAGTATACAGAGCATCACAGATTTCATGACCTGTGCAGGCCGTACACTGCCTGACAATATACTTCTGTGGGCCAGAAGAAATCTGGCAGTTGCGCGTTCAAGCGAGGTATCACCTGAGGAGAGACGCCATGCGCAGAGAGCACTTTCCATCATGATGAATATCCAGTGGAAGGGAAATTACTTTGAGGCAATTGACCCTGTGGAGGCAAGGCGCATACTCGATGAGGAGCTCTATGGCATGGAGAGCGTGAAGCAGAGAATCATTGAGACTATTATCCAGATAAACAGGACTCATACACTTCCTGCCTACGGACTGCTGCTCTGTGGACCGGCAGGAACCGGAAAGTCACAGATTGCATATGCTGTTGCGCGTATACTCAAGCTTCCATGGACCACACTCGATATGAGTTCCATAAATGATGCAGAGCAGCTCACAGGAAGCTCAAGAATCTATTCAAACGCAAAGCCGGGAATCATTATGGAGGCATTTTCACAGGCAGGAGAGTCAAATCTTGTATTTATCATCAATGAGCTCGACAAGGCCTCAAGCAAAAACGGCAACGGAAATCCGGCAGATGTGCTTTTGACACTGCTTGACAATCTGGGCTTTACAGACAACTATATGGAGTGTATGGTGCCGACCGTCGGAGTATATCCGATTGCAACAGCCAATGATAAATCCCAGATTTCTGCACCGCTTATGTCACGTTTTGCAGTGATTGATATTCCGGACTATACCGATGAAGAGAAGAAGGTCATCTTCCAGAGATTTGCCCTGCGCAAGGTATTTGAGCGAATGGGAATGAAGGAAGAGGAGTGCGTTCTCACAGAGCGGACTTGATGCAGTGATTAAGCTTCACGAGAACACATCGGGCATAAGAGATCTCGAGCAGGCTGCAGAGCATCTGGCAGCAAATGCACTTTATCAGATAGAGGTTGATAAGGTAAAGCAGGTGGTATTTGACGCTGAGGCTGTTTTTGAGCTTTTAGGCTAGCAGGATATGATTACGGTTACAGGAATTGTTACGAAAATAAAAGGAGATGGTCAGGATGAGAGAATTTGTAAAATCCAGAAAATTAGATAATGTGCTTTATGATGTAAGAGGACCGGTGGTGGATGAGGCGGCCCGCATGGAGGAAAACGGCACAAATGTGTTGAAACTCAATATAGGAAATCCTGCGCCGTTTGGCTTCAGGACACCTGATGAGGTGATATATGATATGTCTCGCCAGCTCACGGACTGTGAGGGGTATTCCAACTCAAGGGACTTTTTTCTGCCAGAGAAGCAATCATGCAGTATGCACAGTTGAAAAAGCTCCCTAATGTGACGGTTGAGGATATCTACACCGGAAACGGAGTCAGCGAGCTTATAAACTTAAGCATGTCAGCGCTTCTTGACAATGGTGATGAGGTGCTGGTGCCGGCACCGGACTATCCGCTTTGGACAGCCTGCGTTACACTTGCGGGAGGCATGGCAGTGCACTATATCTGTGATGAGCAGTCAGAGTGGTATCCGGACATAGAGGATATCAAAAAGAAGATTACAGACAAGACAAAGGCAATCGTAATAATAAACCCTAATAACCCTACAGGAGCGCTCTATCCAAGGGAGGTGCTGCAGCAGATAGTTGATGTGGCAAGAGAGCACGAGCTTATGATTTTTTCGGATGAGATATATGACAGGCTGGTGATGGATGACTATGAGCATGTGTCTATTGCGTCGCTTGCACCGGACCTCTTCTGTGTCACCTTCAGTGGTCTTTCCAAATCGCACATGATCGCAGGCTTCCGTATCGGCTGGATGATCTTAAGCGGCAACAAGGCACTCGGAAGGACTATATCGAGGGTCTCAACATGCTCTCAAACATGCGTCTTTGCTCGAATGTTCCGGCGCAGTCGATAGTGCAGACGGCTTTAGGCGGATATCAGAGTGTAGGCGAGTATATTGTGCCGGGCGGACGAATCTATGAGCAGAGAGAGTACGTCTACAAGGCATTAAACGATATACCGGGAATTTCGGCAGTAAAGCCAAAGGCAGCATTTTACATATTCCCAAAGATTGATACTGCAAGGTTCAACATCACAAACGATGAACAGTTTGCACTCGATCTGCTTCGTGAGAAGAAGATACTCATCATCCACGGCGGCGGCTTCAACTGGGATAAGCCGGATCACTTCAGAGTGGTATATCTGCCTAGAACAGAGATATTAAGGGATGCCACAGGCAAGCTTGCAGACTTTTTGTCTTCATATAAGCAGAAATAATTATTGGCATAGATAATTATAAAACATAAAACATAAAACATATAACATATAACATATAAGCTCCGGCACAGAAAACTTTTTGTTCTGACCGGAGTTTTTATATTATGCTGTAATATTTTTTAAAAGTAACCTACCTGTAACTTTACATAATGTATTATACACTTGTATCGCGGGGCGGCTGCACTTTAAAGGACGGACCGCACAGCACTCAAAAATGTATAGAGAAGAAAAGGAGAATTAAATGGAACTGCTTAGAGTAGAACACTTATCAAAAATATACGGAGCCGGAGAAAATCAGGTCAAGGCTTTGGACGATGTGTCATTGAGCGTGGAAAAGGGAGAGTTTGTGGCAATAGTCGGGGCGAGCGGCTCCGGAAAATCCACACTGCTTCATCTGCTCGGAGGTGTTGACAGACCAACAAGCGGAAAGGTGTATATAAACGGCACTGATATTTTTGCAATGAATGATGATGAGCTTGCCATATTCAGAAGAAGACAGGTAGGCATCATTTATCAGTTTTATAATCTGATACCTATATTAAATGTGGAGGAAAACATGGCAATCGATGGAGCTTGATGGAAGAAAGGTGGAAAAAGGCACAGATGGATGACATGCTTTTGCGCCTTGGACTTACAGAGAGACGTACTCATCTGCCAAATGAGCTATCAGGTGGACAGCAGCAGCGCACATCTATAGGAAGAGCCCTGATTACGAGACCATCTATAGTGCTAGCGGATGAGCCGACCGGAAACCTGGATACCAAGGCCAGCAACGAGATTATGCATCTCTTAAAGACCTCAAACCGTGAGCTCAACCAGACAATCATTATGATCACACACAATATGGAGCTTGCAAAGGCGGCTGACCGCACAATAATGATAGAGGATGGTAAAATCAGATGAATTTGATGAAGACACTCACATTAAAAAACTTAAAGCTCAACAGGAAAAGAACTATTGTCACGATAGTCGGAATAATTCTTGCAACAGCGCTTTTTGTCGGCGCTTGTCACACTTGTGTCAAGCTTTCAGTACAGTATGATTGAATACCAGAAGCAAAAGGGCGGCGACTTTCATGTGAAATTTTCGAATGTGAAAATGTCTGAGCTTTCGGAGTTTAAAAACAACAGAAATATTGAAAGCACATTTGAGACAATGGGAATGGGCTTTGCAAAGCTAGACGGCTGCAAGAATGAGGATAAGCCATATGCATATGTCATGGCAACAGATGAGGCCGGCTTTGAGAGAGGCTGCTTTAAACTGATAGAGGGACGCATGGCAAAAAATGAGGATGAGATAGTCATTCCAAGGCACTTAAAGACAAACGGACGAATCGACATAAAGGTGGGGGATGAGATAACACTGGATGTCGGAAAGCGATATGATTCAAACACCGAAAGTGTCATATCGGAAAACTGCGCATATGAGAATGAGGCAGAGACACTTACCGATACTGTGACAAAGCACTACAAGGTGGTAGGCATCATGGAAAGACCGGGCTATGGAATGGAGGACTATAGTGCCGCCGGATATACATTTGTCACATACTCTGATGAGCTGGCAGCAATTGATAACGGCACAAAGAGTGAGGCAAGTGAAGCTGACACTACACTCACAGTGTACAGCAGATACACTAAAAAGGCTTTAAGAAACAAGGATGCTGTGACTGCTGATATAATTGGTGTGGATGAAAAGCTGTTTGCGAAAGCGAATAATTCATCTGTTGAAATGTCTGCTGAGGAGAGTGATAGATTTCTTAAAGAGATGGAAAATGCAAAATATGATATATATATGAATGGATACCTTATAAGCTATGAGTGCGTTTTCCCGATTGACGGCACATTTAAAGCACTGTTTACAGTGGCCACTGTTGTGGCTTTGATAATTATACTGACATCAGTGTATTGTATCAAAAACAGCTTCAACATATCAATCACTGAAAAAATCAGGCAGTATGGCATGCTTGCAAGCGTGGGTGCTACGAGACGCCAGATAAAAAGCAGCGTTAAGACAGAGGCAGCAATGCTTGGAGTGGTTGGTATTCCGGTGGGTACCATGAGCGGTATTTTGGCATCGCTCATACTTGTCAAGGTGGTAAATGCGCTGTCAGCAGGCTGGCTTAACTTTGCTTTGAGCTTTCATACTTCCCTGCCTGCACTTATTCTTGCTGTGATACTGAGTATAGCAACCATTTATTTCTCAGCAACAGGCAGTGCAAGAAGGGCTGCAAAGGTTACACCGCTTGAAGCAATAAGAAACACAAAGGAGATTAAAATAAAGTCATCAAAGCTTAAGACACCGGCGATTATAGGCAGAATCTGGGGTATCGGAGGCGTTATCTCATATAAGAATATAAAGAGGAACAATAAAAAGTACAGAACCACAGTGACATCCATTGTCATCTGCTCAGTAACCTTTATTGTGATATCATACTTTATGTCTATGGCCTTTAGCAGGGTTGGGATGTCATATGCATCAGTAGATTACAATATCGGAATAAATATGTCATGTAAAAAGGACCTTGATATTGAAAAGCTCTCTAAGCTTTTGAGTGGCATTGAAGGAGCTGAGGATTATCTGGTTGGAGCAGGCTATGATTTCGATGTCAGTAAGCCGGAGTATACAAAGGAATATGGAGAGTATTGCGGGCAGCTTTATGATGACAGTGAGGATGTCTCACAAGAGTTTTTAATCACAGTTTTGGATGACAAATCGTATGATAAGTATGCGTCTGACGCAGGCATAAAAAATGCAGCTGCAGGAGCAATTCTTGTGAATAAAGGCACATTTGATGTGTATAATGAGAATAGCTCAAAATACGTCAAAAAAGAGATGGAGCTGTACAAATATAAAGCAGGAGATACAATCGAGTGTGGCTATAATGTGTATGATGATGCTTCTTCTGATGACAATGCAGCAGAAGGCGATACTGAAAGCAGCACAGATGATAATAATGCAGTGGAAGGTGATACTGAAAGCGGCACAGAGGATAACAGTGGATACGTTGACGAGGAAACAATAAATAACGGAGTCAGAAAGACTGTGGATGTAACTATTGCAGGTGTCACAGACAAGGTACCAACAGGTTATAAGGGCTACGGCAATACCACGCTTTTGTTTATGAACCAAAAAGGCTTTGAAAGCCTATGGGGTGACGGCAAAAACGGTAATGAGATTAAACCGGGATATGCGTCATATTCGGCATATGTGGTTGCAGAAAATGCAGATGAATATCAGGATACATTCGAAAAGGAGACGGAAGAAAATCCTGAGTATTCGCAGATTAGTTTTTATGTCAGCAATCTGGATAAGGAGATGCGCGATGAAAAGTCACTCTTTACACTGCTTGGAGTATTTGCATACGGACTTATTGTAGTCATTGCCTTAATAGGAATCACAAATATCATCAATACGTTAAGTACCGGAATGGAGCTTAGAAGCCGCGAGTTTGCCACATTAAGAAGCATTGGAATGACAGATAAGCAGTTTGTGGGAATGGTCAGACTCGAGAGTGTGTTTATATCTGTGAAGGCGCTTGTAATAGGAGTACCGCTTGGTATTTTAATAAGCTATCTCCTATGTGTTATGATGAACAGGATGGATGATGCAATCATTTATGAGCTGCCGTATAAAGCAATTATATTGTGTATAGTGGTTGTAATAATGCTGATTTATGCTATCATGAAACTATCAATGACGAAGCTTAGACACAATAACATTATTGAGACAATCAAGAATGAAAATCTGTAGGAAATGCGGGAGCTGATATGAAAAAAATACTTCTCATAGAGGACAATAGAGGAATAACAGAGGGACTGTGTGATACCTTTACAGAACCTGAATATGAGCTTTTGACAGCAGGCAATTTAAAGGAGGCTGGGGCGCTTTTGAGTGAGCACCCCGGCCTTGTGCTGCTTGATGTGTCGCTTCCGGATGGGAACGGCTTTGATTTTTACAGCGAAAGGCTGGAAAAAGAAAAAACACCGGTCATTTTTCTTACCGCAAGGGATGAGGAAAATGATATAGTAAAGGGACTTGAGCTTGGAGCGGAGGATTACATCACAAAGCCTTTTTCAGTAAGAGAGCTTGTGGCGAGAGTAAACCGCGTATTTTTACGAAGGAAAAGTGATGACAGTTCATCTGTCATACACGCAGGAAGCATAAGCTATGATTTGGACAAAAAAGGAAGCAAGAAGGGCTGGACAGGTGATTGCTCTTTCAAGTCTTGAAAACCGCATACTTGATCTGCTTTTTACCAATCACGACAAGGCTGTGTCCAGAAATGCCGTGCTTGACTGCATCTGGGAGGCGACAGGCAACGATGTCTATGACCATACCGTGACTGTCTATATGAAGCGCATCAGGGCAAAGCTTGGTGAGGATGTGATAAAGACTGTGAAGGGAATCGGGTATCGTGTTGATTCAGATGAAACTCTTTAAACAGTATCGACTGACAGAGACAGTTCCCGGGGAAAGCATGAGAAAGAAGAAATATAATTTAGAGAACAGAAAACATTTTGTGTATTTTGCGATAATATATACATGTATATGTGTGACGGTTATGGCTTTTACCGTCTTTTTTTTTCCAGTACAGGGCATATACGAAAAACTATAACGCCACAGTGGCTAAGCTATGTGCACTCATTCATGAAAAATATCCCGATGTATCAGATGGCAGCATAGCCGCGATTCTAAATGACAGCAGCTTCGATAGTGATTATACAAATTTAAAAAGCGCAGAGACGCTCTTAAAAAAATACGGCATTGATATGGAAAAGGATTCCGCGGTTTTGTCAAATGAAAAAGCGCTTAAAGGAGCGCTTTGGCTTGACATATTTCTTGTTGTGCTTTTTGCTGGGGGCTTTTGCCTTTACATTGTGCTTATAAGATTTAGCTTTAAAAGACAGGTCAGACAGGCTGCGGATTATCTGCGCCGCATAAATCAGGGAGACTACAGACTTGTTATGGCAGATAGCACAGAGGGGGAGCTTTCTATACTAAAGGGAGAGCTTTACAAGACAGCAATCTATTTGAGGGAGTCTGCGGAAAATGCAAAGGCAGACAAGCTTTGCTAAAGGATGCGCTTTCTGACATATCGCACCAGCTTAAGACACCGCTCACATCACTTTCGATAAATCTGGAAAATCTGGAAGGGAATCCTGATATGGCATCTGAAAACAGAAACAGGATAATGCGCAGGGCAAAGCGTGATGTGGATAATATATCGCATATGGTGCAGGCTATCTTAAAGCTTTCAAGGCTTGAAGCGGATGTTGTGGAGTTTGATGAGAAGGATACGCTGCTGTCTGAAATTGTGTATGAGGCAGCCGATAATGTTATGGCACTTTGCGATTTGAGAGACATAAGGCTGTCCATAGATGAAGGCTCTGATAAGGATGCCTGTATACATGCTGATGCATACTGGCAGTGTGAGGCCATTACAAACATAGTAAAAAATGCAGTGGAGCATGCAGAGAGTGAGGTAAAGATAGGCTTTTACAGGTATGATATGTATGCAGAGATAACAGTGCAAAACGATGGAGAAGCCATAAGTGATGAGGACAAAAAGCATATTTTTACGCGTTTTTACAGCGGCAGCGGACAGCCGGCAGACAGCATCGGCATAGGACTTTCGCTCGCGGAAGCAATTGTGCGTCATGACAATGGATATATCCTTGTGGAGGATTGTAAAAAAGATGTATTAAATGAAAAAAATGAATGCAGTGGCACACGCTTTGTGGTAAGATATTTGTGATAAGTTGAGAAAAATTATCAATAAATACACTAGGAAGCGATAAAATGACACTAAAAGAACTTGGCATAGGACAGAGTGCCAGAATACTTACAGTAGGCGGTGAGGGCGCACTGCGTCAGCATTTCCTGGATATGGGAGTAATCCCAAAGGCCGAAGTGACAGTAATCAAATTTGCACCGATGGGAGACCCGATGGAGCTTCAGGTGCACGGCTATGAGCTCACATTGAGGCTTGATGATGCGGCACAGATTGAGGTAGAATTAATTGACAGCCGTTCAAGAAAGCATGAGGGTCCTAAAAAGATAAGCAACACAGCCCATCCCGGACTTGGTGAGGAGGGCAAATACCATGTGAAGGGCAGTGGCAATCCCCTTCCGGATGGTGAGAAGCTCACATACGCACTTGTGGGAAACCAAAACTGCGGCAAGACAACACTTTTCAACCAGCTTACAGGCTCAAACCAGCATGTGGGCAATTTCCCGGGAGTGATGGTGGACAGAAAGGATGGCTCTATTAAAGAACATCCGGATACATCAATCACAGATTTACCGGGCATTTACTCAATGAGCCCATATACTAATGAGGAGATTGTGTCGAGAAACTTTGTGCTCGATAACAAGCCAAAGGCCATAATAAATATCGTAGATGCGACAAATATCGAGAGAAACCTGTATCTGACCATGCAGCTTCTTGAGATGGATATACCGATGGTTATCGCTCTAAATATGATGGATGAGGTGACGGCAAACTCAGGCTCAATCGATGTAAATAAAATCGAGGGACTGTTAGGAGTGCCTGTTGTACCGATTTCTGCCGCAAAGAATCAGGGTGTTGATGAGCTGGTGCGCCATGCAATACACATTGCAAAGTATCAGGAGCGCCCGGGCAGACAGGATTTCTGTGATGAGAATGATTTTGGCGGTGCCGTGCACAGATGTATACACGCGGTCAGTCACCTGATTGAGGATCATGCAAAGCTCGCCGGAGTTCCGATTCGCTTTGCTGCTACCAAAATTATCGAGGGGGATGCACTTATATTAGAGCAGCTTCATCTTGATGAGAATGAGAAAGAGGCAATAGAGCATCTGATTGTCCAGATGGAGAAGGAGCGAGGCCTTGACAGAAGCGCTGCAATTGCGGATATGCGCTTTACATTTATTGAGAAAATATGCGAGAGCACCGTGGTAAAACCAAAGGAGAGCAGGGAGCGTATCAGAAGTGAGCGCATCGACCGTGTTCTTACAGGCAAATACACGGCAATACCGTGCTTTATAGTGATAATGCTTGCTGTATTTTATCTCACCTTCAACGTAATCGGAGCAGGCCTTCAGTGGCTTTTGGAGCAGGGCATAGGAGCACTGACCGCGCTTACGGATAAGGCGCTCACAGCGGCAGGCGTGAATGAGGTGCTGCACGGACTGGTAATAGACGGCATCTTTCAGGGTGTCGGAAGCGTATTAAGCTTTTTTGCCGATTATCGTGACACTGTTCTTTTTCTTATCCCTCATGGAGGACAGCGGATACATAGCGAGGGTTGCATTCTTCATGGACAAGCTCCTTCGAAAGATTGGACTTTCCGGACGAAACATAGTCCCAATGCTCATAGGCTTCGGCTGTACGGTGCCGGCTGTCATGGCGACACGTACACTGCCAAGTGAGAGAGACCGTAGAATGACTATACTCCTCACACCGTTTATGAGCTGTTCGGCAAAATTGCCAATTTATGCATTCTTTGTTAGTGCATTTTTTCCCGAAGCATGGCGGACTTGTCATGGGAGGTCTGTACTTCCTTGGCATAATTGTCGGAATACTTTTCGCATTTATCTACAGAAAGACTTTGTTCAGGGGTGACGCAGTGCCGTTTGTCATGGAACTGCCAAACTACAGGATGCCGGGCGCCAAGAATGTGTGCCAGCTGCTCTGGGAGAAGGCAAAGGACTTTTTGCAGAAGGCATTTACGGTAATACTTATTGCCACAATGCTGATATGGTTCTTACAGAGCTTTGACATACACTTTAACATGGTAACAGACTCAAAGGACAGCATGCTTGCTGCTATTTCAAGTATTATCGTGCCTGTCTTTAAACCTCTGGGACTCGGCGACTGGCGTATATGCACGTCACTTATCAGCGGACTCATGGCAAAGGAGAGTGTGGTATCAACACTTGAGATACTGTTTGGCGGAACGGTTACGACAGCACTCACAACACTTTCAGCTGCATCTCTTCTGGTGTTCTCGCTGCTCTACAGCCCTTGCGTGGCTGCTATAGCATCCATAAAAGAGAGCTGGGTGCAAAGTGGGCAGTCAGCGTGGTGCTTTTTGCAGTGTGCGATTGCATGGGTGGCAGCATTTATTGTAAGAATTATTGGACTTCTGCTAATGTAACAAAAAACTGATTATTGTTTAAAAAATATAAAAGGAGATATGTGATGGAGATTAAACTGGAAAATGAATCACTTGAGCTCACGATAAACAGCTTCGGAGCAGAGCTTTAAAAGCATCACCGGCAAGGAAACTGGTACACAGTATCTGTGGGATGCCGATGAGAAATACTGGAAGAGAAGCGCACCGGTGCTTTTCCCGTTTGTCGGCAGCTTAAAGGACAAGAAGTTTACCGTTGATGGGACAGATTATCCGATGGGACAGCACGGCTTTGCAAGGGATATGGAGTTTGAGCTTGTGTCACAGACAAAGGATGAGGCATGGTTTTCACTTAAATCAAATGATGAGACTCTTGCAAAATATCCGTTTGAGTTTGTGCTCGAAATCGGCTATAAGCTCTCAGGCAGTGAGATAAAAGTGACCTGGAGGGTGACAAATCCTGCGAAAAAGGATTTACTTTTCTCAATAGGTGGTCATCCGGCATTTATGTGTCCGGTCGCAGAGCAGGGAAAGCAGTCAGACTATTATCTGAAGCTTGACACAGACAAAGCAATCACCTACGGACTTATCTGTGACGGAGGACTTTTAGACAAGGATGACAATCTGCTTAATGTGGATGTGGATGGATACTGTCAGATAGATGAGCATATGTTTGATAAGGATGCGCTCATAATAGAAAACAGACAGGCTTCAAAGGTGAGCCTGTGTACACCGGATAAGAAGCCATACCTTACGGTGTCCTTTGATGCGCCTTTATTTGGTCTGTGGTCACCGGCAGGAATGGGAGCACCGTTTATCTGTATTGAACCGTGGTACGGCCGATGCGACAGAGCAGGCTTTGCCGGAGAATTAAAGGACAGGGAGTATGGTAATTCGCTGGCACATGGTGAGAAATTTGAGAAGTCATATACGATTGCAATTGAGCTGTAGATTTTCTTGTTGTTCTCGGGTGACTTAAATACTTATTAAAATAATAATATAAGACATAATTAGAATCATGGGGCTGCGGTATATTGCAGTCCCATGATTTTTAGATAGTAAGGATTTTTCACGAACTTGAAATAATGTAATGTAGGATAGCATAACGCTATATGTGTCTTGATGCACCTGCTTTCTTCAAGTTTGCCTGAAGCAGCCATTTCTGATCAATTTTCTTAAGATCTTCACCGAATCTGACATGCAGCCGAACTGAGCCTTCGAGCTGCTCGATATGTTCAATGGTGCCCTTGCCGAACTTTGGATGATTGACATCGTCATTGATATTAAATTTTACAGTACTGTTTTTATTTTTGCGGTATTCCTGCTCGCGTGAATATGTGTCGCGGATAGGAATACTCTTGTCAGTAATTTTTTTTTTGAGAACCTTATCATAATCGTGCTTAATAAGTCCTTCACCGGCTTTGTAGTAAGGAGTGGGAGCTGCTCCGATAAGTGAGCAGTATTTCCACGCACTTCCGTGGATGCCGGGCTGCCAGTTGTATTTGTCCGGGATGTCCATATTGTACTGCATATAGTGGGCATATTCGTGCTTATATAAATCCATCCTGTCATCCTTTGACAATGGCTTTGCCACACAGTAGCCGATGAACAGCAGTGAAAAATGAAATTCTTCTTCATCCTGCCCAAAGCCCGGAGTGTATGCGCCAAGCCTGTCCGTATCAAAGCCGAAGGTGATGGGAATCCTTGCACCGTTAAGCCCAAGCTGTCTGTCGAGCTTCTGGTAGAGAAAGCGGATTTCCGCAAGATGTATTTTGGTTTCGTTTTCGAGTAGTTGTCGTAAATTGTTGTCTAAGTTCATAAGTATATCTCTTTTAAAAAATCAGTTTGTTTTCAATACAATAATGATATATTCCGTCTTCCTCAACAGATTTGCATACAAAATCAGCCTTATCTTTGACTTCGTCCTTTGCATTGCCCATGGCAATACCCATGCCTACAGCTTCAAGCATTTCAATGTCGTTATGTCCGTCACCGAAAGCAATTGCTTCATCCTTTGAGAAACCATAATGTCTAAGCACTGCAGCAACTGCATTGCCTTTGCCGCTGTTAAGCGGAATAATATCAACGGCCTTATCCCACCATGCAGTTATCTGTGAGTGGGGCGCGCCGGATAGAATCTGTGAGTGCTCATCTTTTTTGCAGGAGCACATAATCTGATATATATCAGTCCTGCTTATCTCGTCAAAATTGTCAGCAATTTTAAGCTTTTCGCTGCCAAAGGCAAAGTACTGCTCTAAATCAGGGTCGGTACCGTTTGTGACAATCATATGCTCGTTGCTGATTGCAATGGCGCGGTTCATCTGCTTTAGATTGGAAATTATCTGATATTTGTCGTGCTCATTAATAGGGTTTTTGAAGATGATATCATTGCCTGCGGTGACGAATGAACCGTTAAAGGTGAGCAGGACATCAAAATCAATTCCATCAAAATGAGGCACACCGGTGTAGCCTCTTCCGGTAGCCATACAAAGGATGATGCCATTTTGGTGGAACTGCTTAAGTGCAGCAACAGTGTTTGCGGATAATTCTTTATGTCCCAGCCGAAGCAGGGTGCCATCCACATCAAAGAATGCTATTTTAATCATAATTCACCTGCCTGTTTTACTGAATTTCAATAATATTTCATTTACTTTAATCATAACATAATAAGCGCAAGATTAAAAACATTTATTTAAATTTCTGCCACAACGTAAGGTACGTAAGCCGGGGACTGAGGGGACACATGCGCTTTAGCAGGAGTTCATAGACAGATTTATTGAATGCACAACTACTAATAATATGGTTGATGGGCAGGAAATACAGAATTGCTCAGGAAGTCAGATTTCAAATGAATCAAGAAGTAACTATATACTCGGAAAATACCAGTATTACAGAAATCTGTACGGAGATCAGGAGATATAGAATATGATAATAGTGAACTGCTAGGTTATTCAATAGCTGAGTAGTTCACAAACATACTCTATATAGATTATAATTAATTGGAGGAAATATGAGCATAGGATTTAACGGTGACACATTTAAATGCAGGTATCCTGCTGTGGCTGGCTTTCCACAGCCAGCGTTTGAGTTCATCTTCAGCTTCATCTACGATTGTAAGCTTTAGTAATAACCGGAGCTGTTCCCAATGCGTAAGCAGAGCCTTTTATCTCATCCGCCTTAGCTTTAGCTGCTTTTACAATAGGCAAATTCAGGATCATCCTTTCTTATCAGAGTAAAGATTACAATTTTTTATAACTGTGTTTTTAACATTAAGGACACTTTTGAATAATGTATTAACTGAAGCCACTTTTGAATACTCTTTTTGTGTTTTTCTTCGCAGTTAATACATTAAAGGACACAAGTGGTTTTTTCAATATGTTGTTGTTAATTTATGTTGTTGGGCTTCCACCATTATGCCAGAAGTCTCGCAAAAAGTAGCTGAAACTGCAGAAATCACCAAAACAGCACCACAAACCCAGCTCAAAAGCCGGAGAAAAGCCAGAAAAAAGTAGCTGAAACTGCAAAAACCCCAAAACAGCTTCCCAACCCCAGCCATAAAGCCGGAGAAAAGTCGAGAAAAAGTAGCTGAAACTGCAAAAAATCCAAAAACAGCACCCTAACCCCAGCCATAAAGCCGGAGAAAAGCCGAGAAAAAGTAGCTGAAACTGCAGAAATCACCAAAACAGCACCCAAACTCAGCCCAAAAGCCAGCAAAGACCCGGCAAAAAGTAGCTGAAATTACTATAAATCCCAAAACAGCTTAAAAAATGAGGCTTCTGGCATAATGGTGTTGGGCTTACAACATTATGCCAGAAGCCTCATAAAAATGGACTTATAGACATGTATTGATGGCTTAGTCGAGAATTAACTACTGTGGAGTGTACTAGAACTTGTGAGTAGCGTGTCATTTGTAACCGCCAAAGCGTACACAATGAAGCAGTAACTATAAACTGTGAGATTATAGCAAACCATCTAGCATATACATTTGTATAAGTTTCGACGGTTTCGTCGTGCATAGAAAACCTAAAAGCATAATTTCGTATAGAATCTTAGTCGCGAAGCGTAGCGAGGGCGAAAGTGCGTGTCTCCCCAACAGTCCCCGGCTTACGTACCGGCCTACACCGGTGCGCAAAAGTTGCGCGTAAAAACGCGCACCCAATCCATTGTTTGTGAAAAATGCTTGAAAACAAAAGTTAAAAAATGTCGAAATTGCACATTGACATAATCATAATACTGTAATATACTAAGTTCAGAACAAACGGTTGCGCGAAAAAACGTACCTAAGAAATAAATTAAATTACAAGCAAATGGAGGAAACAACGGATGGACAAATTTATTGTTAACATCATTCACCGCCCTGAGATGGTGCCTGAGTACTCAGCAACAGTGACAGGACAGGGAAAAGAAGAGGATATTGGAGATAAGAAGCTTATCACAGAGTCACTCGACATCTTCAAGACACAGCAGAGACTTGCACATGAGGCGGGACTCAAAACCACAATCCAGATGACATATGCTTCGCTTTTTAATGATGAGGCAGTAGAGCTTGCAAAGCAGGATCACGAGAAATACGGTGATGAGATAGCACTTTCACTCCTTGGACTTCCATGTGAGGAGTTTAGAGAGAAGTATAAGACAAAGGATTTCTGTATCTGGATGTTCTCAATGGAGGACAAGAAAGCTATCGTAAATGATGTTTTCGAGAAATTCCATGACAGATTCGGTTTCTATCCTGAGTCAACAGGCTCGTACTATATGGATGCAGACCTTATAAACTACATCAAAGAAAAATACCCAATGGTAAAATGTGCAGTTGCAACATGCTGGGAGGAGGGCCCTAAGGCATACCACACATGTAACAACTCATGGTACACACTCTTCGACGGAGGCCCATGGGCACCATGGATTCCATCAAAGCAGAACACACATGCGCCAGCAGCAAATAAGGAAGAGGATAGCGGAATCGTAGCAATTCCACATCTCTCACGTGACCTTATTGCATGCTATGACGGAAACGGCTCAAACTTCGGAACACATCCACAGAACGTGCTTCGTGGAATGATTTATGATACAAAGACATGGGAGTATCCATATCTTTATAACCTCATCGACCAGTACAGAGACCTTGCAAAATACAATAACGGATACTCATACAACATGATGTTCGTAGGACCTGGCTGGATGAACAAGATGGGACGCTGGGAGCAGCCATATGAGCTTCTCTTAAAGTCATACACAGATGGCTGTAATTACTATGGCAAGTTAAAGAAAGAGGGTAAGCTCATCGACATGACAATGTCAGAGTTCGCTGATTACTTCAGAGAGAAGAAGGGTGTCAACGCAGGTAACTACAATGAGCCTGAGTGTGCACCATGGAGAGATATCCTTTACGGCTCAGACAAGCAGCTCTTCTGGTACTGTGACCCATACATGAGAGCATGCGTAAACATGGATCAGGGTGGAGCAATCGTAGACCTTCGTCCATACGTTGCAAAACTTGAGTGGCCTGTAGGAATCGGAACAAAGCATGTACAGGATGCATCTTATCCATTCCTTATTCAGGAGAAATACAGAGCAGGATACTTTACACACTATGCAGGAGCTGGAACAGTAAGAAGTGCCAAGCTTTCACACAACGGTGAGGAGGTTGACCTGTGTCTCTGTCCTACACACAGCCATTTTTCAGAGGAAGTTATTGATGGCAAGAAGACAAGAATCCTTACACTTGATCCTGTAGATATTGAGTTTTATGATGTTAAGCTTACTCTTCAGACAAAGGAATACTTTGAGGAGGGCTCATCAAACATCAAGATTGAGCGTAATATCCTTAGCATGAGTGATCCAGATGCAGAGGTTTATCTCGATGAGTACATCACAGCATGCTATGGAACAACAGAGTATCCTGAGGATATGACAGGCATCACACTTACATGTGAGGGAGAAAACCCACAGAGCATCAATTATGAGTACAAGTGTCGTGATGCAAAGCTTGACGGAGCAACTGCAGTAAGCGCAGTAATTCCTGCAATTCAGACAAAGGTTTCACTCACACCATCTGCAAAGGCAGAGGGATACATTGAGGAAGGATATGCATTCTCTCCAATGTTCAAGCTTGGTTACAAGAAACAGATTAAAGACAAGGAGGTATTTGCAACATGGCTCAACTTGGAAAAGGCAAATTAAATTACAGATGTCCTTTATGTTTTATGAGGGATCTTGATATTGATATGTTCTATAATAAGGAAACAGGTATTTATAGCTGCATCCGCTGTCAGTTCAGAGGTACAGAGGAAGAGGTACTTCAGGGCAACGAGGATGTCCGCAAGAAGTACAAGGCTATGTACAAGAGATTCGACAAGTTCGATTTTGATTAAAGTAGTGATGATTGGTACGCTGCTGCTATAATGGCAGCAGCGTATTTTGCATCTGACTACAAAGGAGAGTATATATGGCAAAGAGAAAAAAAAAGACACGATGGAATTCAGATTCTATGAGCTGCCGCAGGGAGAGTCTGCACTTGTGCTATGCGGAGAATCCTGGAAGAGAGTGTATGGTCATGAGGAATTTCACCTGCATTTCCATAATCTGCTGGAAATCGGCATATGCCGGGAGGGCGATGGAAATATGTATCTGGATGAGGATATCTGCCAGTACCATGATGGAGATATTACGTTTATACCGGAGAATTTCCCCATGTCACAGTCAGCTATGGTGAGGTGGTAAACTTCTGGGAGTACATTTTGATTGACCTGCGCTCTGTGATAGAAGAGATGTTTCCAAACAATACGGTATTCCAAAATGATGCAGTTTCGACCATCTCAAAAAAGCATTTATGACCAATGTATACCAAAGCCCGGTTGTGGCCGGATATATAAATTCCATCATTAGGGAAACCAATGAGCACAAGGAATATTCCCAGAGAACAATAAAGCTTCTTGTACAGGGGATTGTAATTGAATTGCTGCGCAAGTATGATGAGCTGCCGGAGGAAGATAATGATGTTGTAAAGGGCACCAATATGTCACAGATAGCCACAGCGCTTGACTATATGAATAAGCATTACAGTGAAACGATAAAGGCAGGAGAGCTTTCGTCACTGTGCAATATGAGTGAGACTCATTTCAGGAGACTGTTTGAATCATATATCAATATGCCGCCTATGGAGTATCTGAATCTGATAAGAGTGCAGAAGGCGTGCGAGCTTATGAAGAAGACAAATGAGCCTATGGAGCTTATTGCACAAAAGTGTGGATTCACAACCCAGTCAACTTTTAACCGTAATTTCCGCAAATTTTTGAACACTTCGCCATATCAGTGGAAGATAAATCCTGAAAATTATGAGCATAAACTACTCAATTTTAGGATATCTGCACTAAAGGGATGGTAGAAAATACATGCCTTCGTCTTATAAGAGGGTTTTGTGTTTAAAACAGACATGTATCAAATAATAAATACAGTAGACAGGAGTGTAAAAATATGAATAATTTTGATTCAAATATCATTAAAAATCCTGAAATATTTGAGCAGAACAGACTTGCGGCTCATTCGGATCATGTGTGCTATAAAAATGAACTGGAGAAAATTAAAGGAAAATCAAGCCTGAGATATGATATGAACGGCTTATGGGAGTTTGCGTATGCGAAGAATCAGTCCCTGGCTCCTTGTGGCTTTGAGGCAGCTGACTATGATTGCAAAGGCTGGGATGAAATCAGGGTTCCGGCACATATCCAGATGGAAGGCTATGACGTGCCAATCTATACGAATACCACATATCCGTGGGAGGCTGATGAGTTTATCAAGCCGGGCGAGGTACCTGAGATTTTTAATCCGGTTGCAAGCGATGTGAAGTATTTCACAATCCCTGAGAATATGAAGAACAAGAGGGTGTGTATTTCATTTCAGGGAGTGGAGAGCGGTTTTGCACTCTGGCTGAATGGACACTATGTCGGCTACAGTGAGGACACATTTGATCCGTCTGATTTCGAGCTGACTGATTATATTGTCGAGGGTGAGAACAAGCTTGCGGTCAGGGTATGGAAATGGACATCAAGCAGCTGGTGTGAGGATCAGGATTTTTACAGATTTTCAGGCATTTTCAGAGATGTATTTTTGTATGCCGTTCCTTGTGCACATGTGGAGGATTTGTCAGTTGTTCCTACACTTAATGATACCTTTGACGAGGGCACACTTAGTGTGTCAATAAAGGCAGATGGTGATGGTATTGCAAGTGTAAAGCTTTATGAGCTGGGCGATTTGTCTGTGGAAAAATATGACAGGGCAAAACTTTTATTGGAAGAGTTTGATATAGAGCTTAGGAATAAGGAAATTTGCGAGGGCTCATGTAATGTGAAAAATCCTCTGTTATGGAGCGCTGAAAAGCCGAATCTGTATGAGGTTAAAATTATAGTTAAAGATACGCATGGAAATGAGACCGAGTTTATCAGCCAGCTGGCAGGCTTCAGAAGATTTGAGATGGTAGACGGACTCATGAAGCTAAACGGTAAGCGTATTGTATTTAAGGGTGTAAACCGCCATGAGTTCAGCTCAATAACAGGCCGTGTGCCAAACCGTGATGAGGTGATAAAGGATATTGTCACAATGAAAAAGAACAATATCAATGCTATAAGAACAAGCCATTATCCTGATGATTCCATGCTCTATAAGCTTTGCGATATTTATGGAATTTATATGATAGCTGAGAACAATCTTGAGAGTCATGGCACATGGGAGGCATATAATAAGGGCTATGTTGACCTTGACTTTGTTGTGCCAAAGGACAAGCCACAGTGGAGAGAAATGATGCTCGACCGTGCCAACTCATGCTATCAGAGAGATAAAAATCATCCGGCAATCCTTATCTGGTCATGCGGCAATGAGTCGTTTGGCGGCAAGACAATATATGAGATGTCACAGCTTTTCAGACAGCTTGATAAGCATCGTCTGGTGCATTATGAGGGTATTTAACGATAGAAGCTATAATGACACAAGCGACATGGAAAGCCAGATGTATACTCCGGCTGCAGGCATTGAAAAATTCCTGGCAGAGCATCCTGAGAAACCGTTTATCTGCTGCGAATATACACATGCAATGGGAAATTCCTGCGGTGCTATGCACAAATATACAGAGCTTACAGACCGCGAGCCTAGATATCAGGGCGGATTTATCTGGGATTATATTGACCAGTCAATCTACAAAAAGGACAGATACGGCAAGTGGTTCCTCACATATGGCGGAGATTTTGGCGACAGGCCTACAGATGGAGATTTCAGCGGAAACGGCATCTGTTACGGCGGAGAGAGAGAGGCTTCTCCAAAGATGCAGGAGGTGAAATTCAATTATCAGAATATCTCGGTTGATTTTGACAGCGATTACATCTTTACAGTCACAAACAAAAATCTCTTTGTAAATACATCGGTTTTTGATGCTTTTGCCATTCTTCTTGCAGACGGTGAGGAGGTTTACAGGACAAAGCTTCAGATATCTGTTCCACCGATGGATAGGGCAAGCTATGAGGTGCCGGTGACTCTTAAAAATTCCATGATAGATGTGGGAAAAGAGTACTGTATTGTGGTATCATTTGTATTGAAGGAAAACACCATCTGGGAAAAGGCCGGATATGAGATTGCATTCGGACAGCATATGATAAAGAAGCCTGTAAGTGAGTATTCATGCGACAAATCAGTTGAGCTTGTTGTTGGAAACGGAAATATCCTTGTAAGAGGTGAGAACTTCAAGGCACTTTTCTCAAGAATGAATCTGGGAATGGTTTCATATGTATACGGTGGCGTCGAGATGCTTCCAAATACTATTCCACTGCCGAATTTCTGGAGAACACCTACCAACAATGATTCCGGCAACATGATGCCACAGCGCTATGCACAGTGGAAGATTGCCAGCATGTATGTGACCACCAGACAGAATCAGCGCTTTGCAGATACATCACCAAGGGTAGAAAAAATGATAACAATATCGCCATCACATACACTTATTTCATGCCTACCACACCGCAGAGCTCATGCGAGGTGACATACAGGGTGTTTGGTGATGGAACAATCGAGACAACTCTGTCATATGACCCTGTAAAGGAACTTGGCGATATGCCGGAGTTTGGCATGATGTTCAAGCTGGATGCCGATTATGATACAGTGAAATGGTACGGACTCGGACCACAGGAGACATACGAGGACAGACAGCATGGCGGAAAGTATGGTGTATACGAGAATAAAGTGGCAGACAATGTCGCAGAGTACCTTGTTCCGCAGGAGAGCGGCAACAAGTGCAGAGTAAGATATGCAAAGGTAATGGATAAGAAGGGCAGAGGCATGCTGTTCTTTGGTGATGAGCTCTCGTTCTCGGCACTGCCATATACACCACATGAGCTGGAAAATGCAGCGCATCATTTCGAGCTTCCACCTGTACACTATACTGTTGTCCGTGTGGCAAAGAAGCAGATGGGTGTAGGCGGAGACGACAGCTGGGGCGCACATACTCATCCGGAGTATCTGCTTGATGCCTCAGAGAAAATGGAATTCACATTCTGTTTCCGTGGAATCTAGCATTTTAAGGTTGTAAGGAATATTATTACGCATTTTGAGAGCAGGGACTATTACTGGGACTGCTCTCATGGTGTAAATAAATGATATAAGGATAAATGATATAAGAATTAAGGAGAATTAAAATGTCAAAATTTATTAAGGGTATGGATTTATCAACCTTGCTCGAGCTGGAACGCTGCGGAGCAAAATACTACGAGGATGGAAAGGAGAAGGATATTCTTGACATCATGAAGGAGCATGATGTTGATACAATCGGTCTTCGTCTGTGGAATGACCCAAAATCAGAGGAGGGTGAGCCTTACGGTGCGGGTAACAATGACCTGGCTGAGACTATCGCTATCGGAAAAAAGGTTACAGATGCAGGCTTTGGAGTGCTTTTTGAATTTCCACTACAGTGATTTCTGGGCAGACCCGGGAAAGCAGATTAAGCCAAAGGCATGGAAAGATTTCGGTGTGGACGAGCTGGAGCAGGCTGTATATGATTTTACACTTGAAAATCTGACAAAGATTATTGAGGCAGGTGTAAATGTCACAATGATTCAGGTAGGTAATGAGCTTTCAAACGGACTTTTTGTGGCCTGAGGGAAAGGTACCTAACTACGATAATATAGCAAAATTTGTGAATGCCGGAATACGTGCCTGCCGCAAGGTAAATGCTGATATTCCGATTATGATTCACCTTGATAATGGTGGAAACAATGAGCTTTATGTCAGATGGTTTACAAACTTCATCGAAAGAGGAGAGGAGTTTGAGTATATCGGATTGTCATACTATCCTTTCTGGCACGGCTCTCTCGATCAGCTTGAGTTCAATATGAACGATATTGCAAAGCGTTTCAATAAGGACCTTATCATCGCTGAGGTATCCATGGGCTTTACAATGGACAGCTACCAGGAGTACGAGAAGCTTGCTGATTCTGAGCGCAAGGGCTATGCGACAAAACCGGAGCTTGTTGAGAAGATAGATTATCCTATGACTATTGAGGGGCAGGCTGACTTTACAAAGGATTTCTTAAACAGGGTGGCAAATGTGGTGGATGACCACGGAAAAGGATTTTTCTGGTGGGAGCCAGCGTGGATTCCTGTACCGGGCTCAGGCTGGGCTACACCTGCTTCACTTAAGTACATGAATGATCCGGGACCATGCGGCAATGAGTGGGCAAACCAGGCGCTCTTTGACTATGATGGAAATGTGCTGCCGGCACTTGATGTTATTAAGAATTTTAAAAAAATAAAATAATAACATATGTAATTTTGTTGCATGATTTGATTTGTTATGTTGCATTTTCAGTCGGATGTATTGCAATGTAAAAATGTGCAGTTATAATAGAGTTATAAAGAAAAAACGAATTATTTTAACTATCAATTTAACGCAAATACAATCAGCAAAGGAGAAGAAAAAAATGATACAGCAGAACGTATTAGACAAATTCAAGGAGCTTTTTGGAGCAGATGGGGATATCAGAGTATATTTTGCTCCGGGACGTGTAAATCTGATCGGTGAGCATACTGACTACAATGGAGGACACGTGTTCCCATGTGCACTTACCATCGGTACATATATGGCAGCAAGAAAGCGCGATGACAGGAAGCTTCGTTTCTACTCTATGAATTTTGACAATCTGGGTGTGGTTGAGTCATCACTTGATGAGTTTACACCTGATCCGGACGGACTTTGGATAAACTATCCAATGGGCGTTATGTGGGCCTTCGAGGGACGCGGAATGAAGCTTGAAAGCGGTCTTGATATTGTTTTATTCGGAAATATTCCAAACGGCTCAGGACTTTCTTCATCAGCATCTCTTGAGGTGGTTACAGGATATATGTTAAAGGATATTTACGGCTTTGACGTGACAAATCAGGATATTGCACTTATCGGTCAGTATTCAGAGAACAACTACAACGGCTGTAATTGCGGTATCATGGATCAGTTTGCATCTGCAATGGGCAAAAAGGACAATGCGATTTTCCTTGACTGCAATACTCTTGATTTTGAGTATGCACCAATCGTTTTGGACGGTGCAAAGATCGTGGTGACAAACAGCATGGTTAAGCACAGCCTTGTAACAAGTGCTTACAATGACAGAAGAAATGAGAGTGCACAGGCTCTTAAGGATTTACAGACAGTATGTGACATCAAGACTCTCGGTGACCTGACAGATGAAGAGTTCGAGGCTCATAAGGATGCGATTAAGGATGAGGTTGCACGTAAGAGAGGCAGGCATGCGGTTTATGAGAACCAGCGTACCATCAAGGATGTTAAGGCATTAAAGGAAAATGATATTGAGACATTTGGAAAGCTTATGAATGCTTCACATGTATCACTTCGTGATGATTATGAGACATCATGTCCTGAGGTTGACGTACTTGTTGATGAGGCATGGAAGATTCCGGGTGTTATCGGATCACGAATCACAGGAGGCGGATTTGGCGGCTGTACAGTCAGCATAGTAAAGGACGAGGCTATTGATCAGTTTAAGGCAAACCTGACAAAGGCCTATGAAGAGAAGGTTGGAAAGACACCTGAGTTTTATGTTGTTTCAATCGGAGACGGACCTAGCCGTCTGGCATAAAATCAGCAATATGAAATAACAGTAACGGATAAACAGGGTTTTTCCCGACAATGATTAAGGAGCATGACATGATTCAGGAGAGAATATTAGAATTAGTAAAATATGGTCTTACAACAGGACTTGTTGACCCTGCTGATGAGGTATACACAGTAAACAGACTTCTCGAGGTACTCGGAGTGGACGATATCGAAGATGAGACATTTGAAAAGGTAGAGGCTCAGCCGGCATGGACACAGGAAGAGGCAGAGGAGAAGCTTGAGGGTATACTCGAGGATATGATGACATATGCATATGACAATGGCATCATGAAAGAAAACAGCATTGTATACAAGGATCTTTTTGATACAAAGCTGATGGGCTGCCTCGTAAATGCACCAAGCGTGATCAGAGCTCGCTTTAAGGATTTATACGACAATGAGTCTTCACTTGCGGCAACCGATTATTTTTACAAATTAAGCTGTGACAGCAATTACATCAGAAGACAGCGCATAAAGAAGGATATGAAATGGACCACAGACACAGAGTATGGCACACTAGATGTGACAATCAATCTCTCAAAGCCTGAGAAGGATCCAAAGGCAATTGCTGCCGCTAAAAATGCTAAGCAGAGCGCATATCCAAAGTGCCAGCTTTGTAAGGAAAATGAGGGCTATGCAGGCCGCGTAAACCATCCTGCAAGAGAAAACCACAGAATTATCCCTGTTACAATAAACAACAGCCAGTGGTTTTTCCAGTACTCACCATATGTATACTACAATGAGCACTGTATCGTGTTCAATTCAAAGCATACACCGATGAAAATCGAGCGTGCCACATTTGGAAAGCTGCTTGATTTTGTAACACAGTTTCCACATTATTTTGTAGGCTCAAATGCAGATCTGCCAATCGTTGGAGGCTCTATCTTAAGCCACGACCATTTTCAGGGCGGACACTATACCTTCGCTATGGCAAAGGCTCCGATAGAGAAAAAAATCACATTCAAGGGCTACGAGGATGTTGAAGCAGGTATCGTAAAATGGCCTATGTCTGTTATCAGAATCAAGTCGGCAGACAGGGATAAGCTTATTGATCTTGCAGATAAGATTCTTCTTGCATGGAGAGGCTATACAGATGAAGAAGCATTTATTTTTGCAGAGACAGAGGAAGAGCCACACAACACTATCACACCTATAGCAAGACGTCGTGACGGAGACTATGAGCTTGACCTTGTGCTCAGAAACAACATCACAACAGAGGAGCATCCGCTTGGCGTATATCATCCGCATGCCCACCTTCATCACATAAAGAAGGAGAATATCGGACTTATCGAGGTAATGGGACTTGCAGTGCTTCCGGCCAGATTAAAAGGTGAGATGGCAGAGCTTAGGGATGCAATCCTTACAGGAAAGGATCTGCATTCGACTGAGACTCTTGCATCACATGCTGACTGGGCTCTTAAGTTTATGTCTAAATATGATAAGATTGATGAGTCTAATATTGATGGTATTATCAATGAGGAGATTGGACTTGTATTTAAAGAAGTGCTTGAGTGTGCAGGAGTGTACAAGTGCACTGATGATGGACGTGCAGCGTTCCAAAAATTTATAGATGCGGTAAATGCATAAGATTTTCAATTATCTTTTTATAATGCGGAAAGCACCGGCGAACATACTATATATTTCGCAAGTACTACGCAGCTAAGAAGCAGTAAGAATTATGATTTGGAGTGTTTAGACCATGACACAACCGGCTTTTATGCGCCGTCCATGGCGCATAACGCCTTGCCCCAGCGTCCATGCTGGGGCATTGTTGTATATGGACATAATTCTAACTGCTTATAAGCTGCTTCGTAAAGCTCAATATATAGTATGATTCGCCGGTGCTTTCCTCGGCTGTGAGATAAACTGATTTTTAAAGGACTTGTTAAAGCCATTATTGTTAATGACTTTTTACTAAAGATGTGTCATTAGGATGAATTTATCGTTTTTGTAGCTCATGCAGGCAGTGGATGAATGCAGGCACCAGGAAGGCATCTGCGAGAATCCATGCGAGTGGGCTTGCAAAGCAGGCGGCAGAAAAGCCGAATATCGGTACAAATACAAGTCCGATGAGCGAACGCGCAATCATTTCTGCTACTCCTGCAAACATCGCAAAGCCGGAAAAACCCATACCCTGTATGGTGAAACGGATTGTGTTTACCAGAACGAGCGGGATGTAGAAAAATGCATTTATCAGCAGAAACTGATGAGCTTGTGCGACAACCTCTGTTTCGCTTGGTGATACAAACAGGTAAATCAGATAGTTGGCTATAAACAGCAGTGCCACAAAAATCAAAACCGAATAGACCGATCCTATAACTGAGGCTGAAATAAGCCCCTTCTTTACACGTTCAAATTTGGCTGCGCCGACATTTTGTCCACTGTAGGTGGCCATTGTGGAGCCGAGTGCGTCAAATGGACACACCATAAACATTGAAATACGGCTTGCAGCGGTCATTGAGGCAACTGCGATGGAGCCTAAGCCGTTTACGGCAGTCTGCAGTATGACGCTGCCTATAGCGGTTATCGAATACTGAAAGCCCATAGGAAGTCCCATGACCATCAGATTTCTGACATATGAAGAGTCAAGCTCCAAATCATTTCTGCTTACATGCAGCAGAGGTACATTTTTTGCTATGTAAATGATGCACAGCACTCCTGATACACCCTGTGACAGTACGGTTGCAAAAGCCGCTCCAAACACGCCCATGTTAAATACCAGAATGAAAAGTAAATCAAGACCGATATTTAGAACTGCCGCGATTATAAGGAAAATAACAGGTATGACCGAGTTGCCGAGAGATCTCAGATATCCTGACAGCAGATTGTACAGTATTGTGGCAGGAATGCCTGCAAATATGACAATCAGATACTGGTAGGCGAGGTCGTAAATGTCGCCTGGCGTATTCATCCAGGTCAGAATGTGACCACAGAGAAGCACAGTGAGTGCCGTCATGATTATTGCGATAATTACAGACACAATTCCTGCATTTCCTACATATTTTTTAAGTCCTTTTTCATCCTTGGCACCAAAGCGCTGGGCTATTGGAAGCGAAAAGCCGGCACACACACCCTGGCAGAAGCCGATGATGAGAAAGCAGATGCTTCCGGTAGAGCCGACTGCGGCTAAGGCCGAAACACTTAGAAAACGGCCGACGATTATAGTATCCATAAGGCTGTAAACCTGCTGGAAAAGCATTCCGAGAAGCAACGGAAGGGAAAAGCCCAGAATGAGCCCGGTAGGAGAACCTACAGTGAGATCCTTTGAATTATTTTTAGTCATTATTTATAATCCCCCTTGATTAAAAAAATAGATAAAAATATATATAAAAAATAATGATTAAGTGTAATATACAACCTTTACAAACATAAGTAAATGAGGTAAAGTAAAATTGTTAGCATTTTTTTGGGTGCATATTTTAAAGTGAATAAAAACGCTGATTTTATGTTTGATATCATGTTTTTTTTGAGAAGAAAATTGAATGATCAGTAAATATGTATGGGCTGACATATAATTAAATTTGGAGGAAAAGAATGAGAAACTGGGAAAATAACATTCGAAAGGTTGTACCTTATACACCGGGAGAACAGCCAAAGAATACCTGTGTTATTAAGTTAAATACAAATGAGAATCCATATCCGCCAGCGCCGGGAGTGAAGGAGGTTTTAAGTAATTTCAATACAGATGATTTAAGACTGTATCCTGACCCAAGGGTTGATAAGCTGGTAAATGCAATTGCGGATTTCTATAAGATAGACAGCTCAAAGGTGTTTGTCGGAGTTGGCTCTGATGATGTACTTGCCATGATTTTTATGACATTTTTCAATTCGAAAAAGCCGATACTGTTTCCTGATATTACATATTCATTTTATGATGTGTGGGCAGATATGCTTCGAATCCCTTATGAGCAGCTTCCATTGTCTGATGATTTTTCAATAGTACCGTCAGATTACTATAAGGCAAACGGCGGAGTAGTATTTCCAAACCCTAATGCTCCGACAGGAAAGCTCATGCCTCTTGATGAGATAGAGGACATAATAGAGCACAATCAGGATGTAATTGTCGTAGTAGATGAGGCATATGTAGATTTTGGCGGGGGGAGAGTGCGCTTCCGCTCATTGACAAATATGATAATGTCATTGTGGTACAGACATTCTCGAAATCTCGCTCGCTGGCAGGCTCAAGAGTTGGTTTTGCAATGGCAAGTCCTGTGCTTATCAAGTATCTGAATGATGTGAAATATTCGTTCAATTCATATACAATGGACAGAATCACAATCGAAGCAGCTACAGCAGCGGTAAAAGACAGAGCATACTTTGAAGAGACCACAGCAAAGGTCATAAAGACACGTGAGTGGACAAAGACAGAGCTTAAGAGACTTGGCTTTACATTCTGTGACTCAAAGAGCAACTTTATATTTGCAAAGCCTGCAAATGTTTCTGCAACAAAGCTTTTTGAGGACCTTAAGGCAGACAATATATTTGTCAGACATTTCAGCTCACCTGAGCGAATCAACGACTATCTGCGAATATCCATAGGAACTGATGAGCAGATGCATACACTAATTAAATTTTTGGAGAATTATTCATGTTAAAAAAATATATTTACATCTTTTTAATTTCAATGGTACCACTTATTGAACTCAGAGGAGCAGTTCCGGTTTCACAGGTGATGGGGCTGCCGATAGTGCCATCATTTATCGTTTGTATCATTGCAAATATGCTTCCGGTACCAATTATTTATCTTTTTGCAAGAAAGGTTCTCATCTGGGGAGCAGACAAACCAATTATTGGAAGGTTCTTCAGCTTCTGCCTTGAAAAAAAAGGAGAGAAGGGTGGTAAGAAGCTTCAGGCAAAGGCCGGAAGAGGTCTGTTTGTTGCACTTTTACTTTTCGTAGGTATTCCACTTCCGGGAACAGGTGCATGGACAGGAACACTTGCGGCAAGTATCCTTGATATGGATTTCAAGTCAACAGTTGCCGCTGTCATGCTTGGAGTACTGCTTGCCGGCATGATTATGATGATAGTAAGTCTGGCGGGCGTGTCTATATTCCTGTAGAATTTATGGGGAGCTTTCTTCGTCCTTTGTTGAACAGTACAAATCCGGCCACCAGTGAAACAATTGTAACCACAATCACAACCACAAAGACCACTACACTATTACCGGGATCAGGGAAAAATCCTGAAAGTGTGCCCCAAAGGTTGAAAAGCAGATGAAGCCCCATAGAGTAGTAAATAGAGCCACCGCGATCGCACACATATCCGAGCACTATGCCAAGTGCAAAGGCATATATGCCCTGAATCCAGTTGAGATGGAACAGTCCGAAAAGTGCAGCCTGCATCAGATTGGCAAGAGCAAATGGCAAAGCCTTTCTGGCACAGCGCAGGGTTACACCGCGGAATATAAGCTCCTCACAGATTGGCGCCAGTATTACAGAATAAAGTACTGTCACAAAGGTGGTATCTGTGATGCCTGATGTCTCAAAAAGCTCGTTGTACTGCTGCAGCCAGTCGGGACGGATGTAGCCGGTTAAGTTAGCGATGAAATTGGCAGCAAACTGTGTACCCGGCACGAGTATGACGATTGCCACAATCATCATGGGATTGAAGGTTTTCTTAGGGGATGGAAGAAAATTACCTTCGTATCTGGCATAGTACCACATGCCAAAAATCGCAATGGTAATGAGTGCATAGATGATCATAATCATCATGTTAAAATTTACAGAGGTAAATGTCTTTTCAAGGCGGTCCGATACGTTTGCAGACGGAAAAGCAACTTCTCCGCCCCAACCCTCTCCAAACATTCCCATGCCCATCATAAAGAATAAGGCGATAGTCTGAATTGCCTCAACTGCAAGCAGTGGGACAAATGTGTAAAAGAAATATCCTACTTTTTTTTCATTTTCAATTTACTCCATTCTGATTTATTAGGCGATAGTAACATTAGTATAACATATCATAATTTAATTGCAAGAAAGCTGTTTACTTTAAAACTTTAATATGTTAAAATTAAAAGTAAATAAATCGCATGAAAAAGGAGAACACGATGAGCAAGAATCTAAAAACAGAAGCAGTAGACCATTTGTTTGATGCTATTTTGTGTCTCAAGGATAGAGCAGAGTGTTATACATTTTTTGAGGATGTTTGTACTGTAAATGCTTTTTTTTTCTCTATCACAGAGATTTGAAGTGGCAAAGATGCTTAGAGAGCAGAAGACATATCTTGATATAGCAGAAAAGACCGGGGCTTCCACGGCCACGATCAGCCGTGTGAACAGATCATTAAACTACGGCAACGATGGATATGATATGGTTTTTCACGCGCATGGAGGATGGCTCTGACAAAGAGGATTAGTTTATCATAGGGGAAAAAAACAGGCTCATTAATTTGAGCCTGTTTTTTTTACTTTCCTTTCCAGAATGTGTATTTTCATGGGAAGAAGCCTCTTTTTCTTCATTTAGATTGTCAATCATGCGCTCAATCAGCATTTTCTTGATGTAGACATCAAAGCTCAGCAGGCAGATAAAGCTGAATGTGTGAAGAAATTTCTGATCCTCATCAGGAAAATTCTCAAATGTTTCACCGGCAATCTTGTATTTCTTGCCGAGATCCTTTAGGAGCTTTTTGCGATTCCTCCGCCTCTAAGCTGAAAACCTCAGTATAGACATCCTGCATCGTAAATCCGTCATCATTGCCGAAATACTTCTCGGTAAGCGGATTAAGAATTGAGCGGATATCGTTGATGCTCAATATATTTTTGAAATAATATATAAAAAGCAGTGTGAGCACATGCTCCTTAGAATACTTTTTCTTGTCCGGAGAAGGGAGCAGATTGTTTTTGGCATAGTTGTTTATCATTGTCTTGGTAAGGATTTTGTCGCTTTCATAGCGCTTTGATGCAGCGAGCTGCTCGTCCATGAAGGTTGTGACCTGATCCATGTACAAATCAATATTTGGTATATCCTCCGGCTTTATGTAATCTATTGATTTAAGCTGCTTTAATAATTCTGATAAAAATTCTTTAACGTCATTCTCCATATCATCACCTCAGGCTTTTATTATATAGTATTGAAAACTATATGACAAGTTTTTTTTTGAATTTTCTCATATTGGGTTGTACAAAACATATGTTTGTGATATGCTGTAAATAAATTATTTTTGTATTTATGGTATGTGTGCCTGTAATAAGACTGGAGAATTGAGAGGAAAACAGATGAACTTAGATATGTTGAATGAACAGCAAAGGGAGGCCGTTTTGACCACAGAGGGACCGCTTCTTATTTTAGCGGGGGCAGGCAGTGGCAAGACCAGGGTTCTTACATACAGGACTGCCTACCTGATAGATGAGTGTGGCGTCAATCCTTACAATATCATGGCAATCACCTTTACAAACAAGGCTGCGGGAGAGATGCGTGAGAGAATTGATGATATGGTGGGCTATGGTTCGGAAAGCATATGGGTTTCTACATTCCATTCGACATGTGTGCGTATACTGCGCAGGTATATTGACAGGCTGGGATATGACACGAATTTTACCATATATGATGCTGACGACCAGAAGGCTCTGATGAAGGACATCTGCAAGCGTCTTGAGATAGATACCAAGATGTATAAGGAAAAGATGTTTTTAAATGTCATTTCATCTGCAAAGGATGAGATGATTGATCCGATAGAGTTTGAAAACCGCTTCACAGGTGACTTGTGAAGCGCAAGCAGGCACTTGTATAGAAGGAGTATCAGAATGCCCTAAAGCAGAATAACGCACTCGATTTTGATGATTTGCTTGTGAAGACAGTAGAGCTTTTTAAGCTGGATAAAGAGGTGCTGGATTACTATCAGGAGCGCTTCAGATATATCATGGTGGATGAGTATCAGGACACAAACACCGTGCAGTTTGAGCTTATCAGGCTTCTTGCCATGAAGTATAAGAATCTGTGTGTGGTGGGTGATGATGATCAGTCCATTTACAAGTTCAGAGGTGCCAATATCTACAATATCTTAAACTTTGAGAAGCATTTTGAAGATGCAAAGGTCATAAAGCTTGAGCAGAATTACAGGTCTACCCAGAATATCCTAGATGCCGCCAACAGCGTCATTTCCAACAACGTGGGTAGAAAGGACAAGCGCCTTTGGACTGACAACGGAGCCGGAGACAGGATTACCTTTGAACAGCTTGAGAGTGGCTTTGAGGAAGCGGATTATGTGGCACGTTCGATAGCGAGACTCGTGAGAAAGGGTGAGGCGCGCTATAAGGACTGTGCTGTGCTTTACCGAACCAACGCACAGTCGCGTCTCTTCGAGGAGAAATTTATTGCTGCAAACATACCATACAAGATTGTCGGCGGCGTGAATTTCTATGCCAGAAAAGAGATAAAGGATATCCTTGCATATTTAAAGACTATTGACAATGGCCATGATGACCTTGCGGTAAAGCGAATAATAAATGTGCCAAAGCGCGGCATCGGAGCTACAAGCATCAATAAGGTGACAGACTATGCTCTTGAGAAGGGGATAGATTTCTATACGGCACTGCGATATGTCGATGAGGTGCCGGGCATGGCGAGGTCAGCAGGCAAGATAAAGCCGTTTGTGATGTTTATACAGTCACTTCGTGCGAGAGCTGAGATGGATTCGGTTTCGCAGCTCATACAGGCAATAATCGATGAGACCGGCTATGTCGATGAGCTGAAGGCAGAGGGCACGGATGAGGCAGAGCAGCGTATTGAGAATATTGATGAGCTTATAAACAAGGCTGTTGATTACGAGCAAGGGGAGGAGAATCCTACTCTCAGTGGCTTTTTGGAGGAGGTAGCGCTTGTAGCCGATATAGACGGTCTTGACGAAAACAGCGACTATGTGGTTCTTATGACTCTGCACAGTGCTAAGGGACTTGAGTTTCCGAATGTGTATCTGGCGGGCATGGAGGATGGTCTTTTCCCAAGCTATATGTCAATCACGAGTGATGATGCGACAAGCGAGATAGAGGAGGAAAGGCGTCTTGCTTATGTTGGCATCACGAGAGCCAAGGAGCATCTGACCATCACATCTGCACGCATGCGTATGGTGCGTGGAGAGACACAGTTCAACAAGGTATCGCGATTTGTGAAGGAGATTCCGCGTGAGCTTATGTCAGGTGAGGTCTATGAGCCAAAGCGCCGTGATGATGACATTGAAAGAAATTCACAGAGCACCTACAGAAAGGCTAAGGAGGCCTTCAAAAGACACCTACATACGGCACAGAGTATGCGACCACCTTTAATACACAGCGTACAAGGACACCTGTCTACACGCCTGTGAGCAATCAGAAGTCATTTGCCAGTGCCAATACCACCGGCGGCCTTTCATATAAGGTAGGAGACAGAGTATCACACATCAAGTTTGGCGCGGGAGAGGTCATGGCAATTGTAGAAGGCGGCAGGGATTATGAGGTCACTGTGGACTTTGACAAGGCCGGTACCAAAAAGATGTTTGCTTCATTTGCCAAATTGAAAAAAATTGACTAAAATTATTGTAATTTTTATAGGAAAATTGGATATAATATGCTATAATGGATTTAACAAATAGCATTTGACAATTACTTTTGGAAAAGGAGCGGATTGAATTATGAGTAAAGTTGAAGAATTATTAAAGGACAACAAGCTTGCAGAGAAGCTCAGCATGGCAAAGCTTAATGACCTTCTCAAAAAAGAAGAGGAAGACAAGAAGCCTTCCAAGGCTGTTATCATATTTGCCATCATTGGTGTATTAGTTGCTGTTGCAGCAGCGGCATATGGTATCTACAGGTTTTTCACACCGGATTATTTAGATGATTTCGATGATGAGTATGATGATGAATTCGATGATGATTTCTTCGAGGATGAAGACGATGATGATGCTGAAGAGGAAAAAAGAGGCACCAAAGACTAAAGAAGAGAAATAATCGTTTTTAGATAATGGGGGCTACATATGTAGTCCTCATTTTTCTTTTTATGTGTGAAGCAAGGCATTTGCAGTCAGGCATACAAAGGAATAATAAAGTATAAAGAGAGATAAGAATTACATGAAAAAAGGATTTAGAGGAACAGGAACCGTAGAAAGAGTAGACTTCCCAAACAAGGGAATAGCCGTTACAGATGATGGCGACAGAGTAATTGTGAAAAATACAATTCCGGGACAGAAGGTGGAATTTGTTGTAAATAAAGTAAAGCATCAAAGAGCAGAGGGCAGACTCATGGAGGTAATTGAGAAATCGCCTCTGGAGACAGAAGAGCCATGTCCTCACTTTGGAATGTGCGGGGGCTGTACATATCAGACAGTGCCTTACGAAAAACAGCTTGATATGAAGCTTACCCAGGTGAAAAAGCTCATTTCGGATGCTATCGGCACTGAAAAAGAGTCAGGATATGAGTTTATAGGGATACATGGAAGTCCGAAAAAGAGTGAATACAGAAACAAGATGGAATTTTCCTTCGGTGATGAGTACAAGGATGGCCCTCTTGCGCTTGGCATGCACAAAAGAGGAAGCTTTTATGACCTTGTGACAGTATCAGACTGTCAGATTGTGGATGAGGATTTCAGGACAATATTAAAGGCAACACTTGATTATTTTTCAAAAAACAATATCCCATATTTCCACAGAGCAACACACAAGGGCTATCTGCGGCATCTGCTTGTCGGAAAGGCAACAAAAACCGGTGAAATCATAGTCGACCTTGTCACCACCACACAGACAGAGGGCTTCAACGAGGAGGAACTGCTCGCAGGCTTTAGATATGCACTTTTGACCAGGCACTATGACGGCAGATTCAAGGGCGTTTTACACACCCAAAATGACAGCGTGGCAGATGTGGTCAAAAAAACGAGGGCACAGATGTGCTCTACGGAGATTCATATTTCTACGAGGAGCTCTTAGGTCTGAAATTCAAAATCACACCATTCTCATTTTTCCAGACCAACTCACTCGGAGCGGAGGTACTATATGAGACAGCGAGAGAGTTTATCCTGGGAGATGACAAGGATTCGCTAAACGGTAAAACAGTCTACGACCTCTACAGCGGAACCGGCACCATCGCGCAGCTTATGGCACCGGTGTGTAAGGAAGTAGTAGGTGTCGAAATAGTTGAGGAGGCAGTTTGCGCAGCAAAGGAAAATGCAGCTCTTAATGGTCTTGATAACTGTAAATTTATCGCAGGTGATGTCCTCAAGGTGCTTGATGAGATAGAGGAAAAACCGGATTATATAATTCTTGATCCACCACGAGACGGTATTCATCCGAAAGCTATCGGGAAAATCATAGAGTATGGTGTTGAGAATATGGTTTATATTTCATGTAAACCGACAAGCCTGGCAAGGGATTTGCAGATATTTATGGCTAGAGGATATAGAGTGGAGAAGATATGCTGCGTGGATATGTTTCCGAATACTTATCATGTAGAAACAGTCTGCCTTCTGTCGAGAAAAGCCCAATAAATCAAAGGATTTCGCCATTTTGGGAATAAAATAGATGTGTGTTTCTGTTTCCGTAGAGTGATGATATAAGCAGAGGTTTACCCCAGGGGATAGGCTTTGGAGAACAGGAAGTATACATTTTGGCGAAAGGATACTTTTTTGCAAAAAAGAGGAAGAAGTGGATAGTTTTGATAAGAGATACGAGGAGGTATTATATTGGAAATAATAGTAACACTTTTATCAGGGATATTAGGAGTAAGTTCATCTATTGTTTATGAAGTTATTTCTACTATTTTGAAGAGGAAAAATATAAATAAAGAGGATGATATAACATCACGAATCAAAGATGTGTCAACAGTGCTTGAAAATTCAGTACAGGAGTTAGGTGAATTACAAACTGAATTAGAAGAAAGAGTTAAGATGGTAGAAAAACTAAAGGAAGAGGCAGAACAGGCAGAAACAATAATAAGCTTAACAGAAGAACAGGTTAAGGCAGTTAGAACCACATTAAATAATGAATTGCAGAAAGAGGGGCGAAAAAAGTTTTTGGCAAGGAGTTATAGTTAATTTTGTATTCTTTGTATCGGGGGCTATAGTAAGCTACATAGTGTCTAAATACCTCGTTTGAAACACAAAATATGCTTTTTTGAAGCAATACCTTATTTATGCACTCAGAGAGAAAGGATTTTACCATAACGGAGCTTCTTAAACGTAGCAGATATTACAAAATGTGATAAAGGATGGAGGAATACTATGCTTGCATTACCGGATTATATTGTTTTAGATTTTTTGGAATGGATTTCTCAAAATTATCCAAGAAATAAAGGGCTTCTAGATTCATTGTTAAATGATAAGAAATTAGCAATGTCATATGCTGAGGAATATTTGCATGGGAATATAGAGGTTGTAAAGTTTATGATTATAAACAATGTAAAAAGACATTTAAAGAGATATATTAATCAAGTGATAGATAGCAAAGAATTTGATGAATTTCTAGAGAAATATTGTGAATGCAGATATTGTAATGAAGATTTTCACTACTGCATGTATCATTGCTTACATAAGTGTTATCATGAATTTGAATACCTTTTGCATAATAGGTTTAAAGAATTAAGAAAAGAACCGAGATATGAACTAAAGAAAATTGAACCGTATGTTTTAGTTGATTCATTATATTTCTATCTTGATCAAAACGGAATAACCGATAATCCAACATTAATGCATTTTATGGTGGGGTACTCAAGTAAGGATTTATCATCAATATTAGATTTTCTTAATTGGTTAAAAGAACAAAATGAGTCATTTAATATGTATAAAATGCCGGAAATTGTATTTCATGATGTTATCAAAAAATACGAATCATCTAGAGAAATAAAACTAAAAAATAAGACTAAAAAGGATATTATAAAATGCTTTAATAATAAATCGCCTGAACAAGTATATGAGTGGATTAATAAAGTATTTGGAAGAAGAAAGATTAGAAGTTTATCTTATATTTTTGAACGGTATTATAATGATAAGGCAAAATATAAATGTATTTTGTTGCCGTTAAAAGGGGAATCAGACCTTGAGAGATTTGTACAAGAATACTGGTATGATTTAGATGCAGCATCTTCTGACTTTTTGGATATTTTTTACAGTTTAAAAGAACTTAATAATACGGGATTTGCTTCATTAAAAAAAATTAAAGATATGGCAGTCGATATAAAAAGAGTTGCCATGTATTGTAATTTGGCAGCGTGATATTTCTACAGCGAAGGCTATCAGTATAAGGAAATTGAGCCATTCTGATTTATGTAGATTATTGTTGGAAATTATCTCTTGCATAAAGAAAAATATGGATATAGAGCAAATATATAAGGAGGCATTAAAAATGACTGAGAATTTGAAGGATGAAAGTAGAATGGTACAAAAGATTGAACAAAGTATTAATGGTATAAATTATGGTGCAGTAACGGGAATTAATGAGGGAATAGTCGAAAATGTAATATCTCGAAATAATGAAAGTATACAAAATGATATTAAACAAGCAAAAGAAAAAATAGCAAATATTAAAGAACTTAATTCAGATATGAAAGATTTTTTATATGGATTATTGGATGAGGCTGGAGTATCGATTTTAAAAGATGACAATAAATTAAAAGGTGAATGTGTAAATAAGTTTAAAGGTTTTATAGCAGGTGTCGGAAAAGTATCTACAGCTATATTGAGTGTGTTAGGTTCGGTTGCTAGTATTGCAAGTTTCTTTGGTATATAAAAGTATTACTGTGGATTATCTTTTATAAGGGGTGGAAACATTACCCCATTTTGAAAACCTATTTCATACTTTCGCTATGCAGTATAAAATCAAAGTTCAGAGGAATATTGAAACCATTTGTCTGCTTTCAAAGAAACCTTGATTTTCTGCGGTTTGTGGGATATTAAGTGGGAGCAAATGAATGTGTGTTTTCAGGTCTTTTGAATGAAACATTTGAATATTAAAACAGTGGGGGTGAGACTCTGCTGAATAATAGGCTTTTGCTAAAAGGTATCACTTTTGCGAAAATGTATGATACTTCCCGGCAGAAGCCTTTTTTTATATAAAGATAACTTGACTTCTAAATCTTACTGATGTAATATTTGCGTGGATGTAACAGGCGCTCAAAAGGAAAATTTTTTGTGTTGAAATCTTACACATGTAATAAAAGTAGGGTTGAGAAGATGGTTGTATTTAGAATGTTGATGTAAAAATTGTTCGTGGATTAGGAAGTAAAAGTTAAAAGAAGTTACAGAAGAAAGGAAGATTTTGGGATGAAACCAAAACGATGTATGATAATGGGTATAACTGCTTGCTTGATTATAGGAAGTATGATATTCATTAATGCCATTGGATGGATAGTGAGAAACAGAGAGACCGTGATGAAAAAGTTGTGGAGATAGAAATTGAGAGACTTCACGATTTTAAAAATCATCCATTTAAGGTTCAGACTGACAGTCAGATGAAGGAGCTGCAGGACAGCATCAGTAAATATGGAATACTAAATCCATTAATTGTCAGACCAAGGCCGGAAGGATTTTACAAGGTTATATCAGGATACCGAAGAAAGTATTCAGCTATGGAGCTCAAATACACAAAGCTAAGCAGAAGACTCTCCATGCAGGATGAAGCAGAGCAGAAAGAGGAAGTGAAGAAGGCAACGATTCTTACTTATTTCTATCCGGAGGTTACTGTGGAGAGGATGAGTTCTTATCGAAAGAAGCAGTAAGTTATCGCATAGGCACAGGAACTGTGGTATACTGTGCCTATGTGAAATAATAAAAGTGGCGAGGTTAAGAATGTAATCATTGGGAAATTATTTATCCACTTTATTTACTGCTGGTTTCTTTCTTTTAATAACAGTTCTTGGGTGTAATGAAGTTACAAAGAAAGTTCAAGTGTACAAGGGAAAAATAATATATCGCAGAATGTTCAAAAGTTGGAGAAAACAGTAGCAAATAACAGAAAAAGCATAAAAAACATGAAAAAATAGGAGAGAAATAATTATGTCAAAGATTTCATATATTGGTTCTATTGATAGTAAAATACAAAATAATGAAATGCTCAAGTTTGCCAGACAGACTATGAATGAAGAGCAATTTAGAAAATTATATAAGTCGTATAGACAGTTATTTTGGTTTCAATTGTCACTTCCAATTTCAGCAGTTCTCATAATCGCCTTGTCATGTATTATATTTAGTCAATATGCGGAAGCAATTTTTGCATTAGGTTGTGCCGCATTTATATTTCTATTTATCATTTGGCTTATAATAAGCCAGTTTGTGGTAGGAAAATTATGGCACAAATATGTAAAGCTGTATAAAAGCGGTGAACATCCAAATGTTATAAAATTTGATTTGTTCGGTTAATTTTAAAAGAAATGTGGAGGACTGAGTAATGAATATAGTTGGATGTATTCTATTTGTAATTGCAGGAATTATAGCTATAAAAGTTTCTGGAGTTACAAAGAAGCAGGGATTAAGCGATTATTCAAAATGTAATACTGCGATCGGAAAGGTTACACATACGGAAGATTGTTGTGGGGACAGATGGATAGTCTACTTTACTGATGATAGTGGAAGAAAGCAGGTTGGAATGGATGATATAATTGCAGCTTCATCTTTTTTCAAATAAATACAAAGGACCGACATCAGGAACAGATGAAAAGGTTTATTATTATCCGAGGACAGACAACAGTATTTATCGGATAAATCAAGATAGTGTTGATTACTATATTCATTTTTGTAATGAAGACTTGTATGAACTTCAAAGACATGTTGCAAACAGAACTGATATTATGGGAAAGATTATTGGAAGTTGTCTTATATTTGCTGCTTTGCTAATATTGATATTTGGATGATTTGGCATTTAATTTCTGTCACAATTTAATAACAAACTTATACAGCACTTTACAGACCTTTACAGACTGTATAACACCAATATTCATGAGAAGATAGCGATGATGAAAAAGGAAAAACTACCGGAAAAAGTAAATGAGGAACTTATCAAAATGTATTGGAAAGTAGGTGAGTTCTTAAGTAAGGAAACGGAACACGCTTCGTAAGAGCATAGTTGATGAAGCAAAGGTATTCCTTGCTGTAGGACTTCCGCTTACAAGGTTTGGAGCAGAGAAGAATGACTTTATCAAGTACCTTACAAAGAATAAGCGTGTAAGCTTCAAATATGAGAATGAGTCATATCATATTGAAATTGATGATGTGGCAGTATTTCCTCAGTGTTATGCAGCAGTAGTGGACAAGATTCCTACAATGGCAAAGAAGACATTGATTGTTGATATTGGAAGCTGGACAATCGACATTATGCCGGTAATCAACAAGTCACCGGATGAATCAAAGTGTGTGACGATTCCAAAAGGTCTTATTACCTGTATCTAATCTAATACCCAATCGAATTTGTTAAGCAGACTGTGTAAATAAACATTTCACGTAGTCAAATAGCCACCAAATCCAGATTGATATGGTGGCTATTTGACTTTTAATTTTTGAAGTGAAATAGCAACGATACGGAAAACTTCAATCGGTCATCGTCTAATGCAAATCATTTTTTCATGTATTCTTTTAAGATTCCCATAGCCCAGATACGGAACTGTGTACCACGGTGGGATTTTACACGGTAACCTACGGAGATAATGACGTCAAGGTTATAGCAATCTACATTATATTTTTTGCCATCTGTGGCAGTGTAGGCAAATTTTGCCAACACTGAATTTTTATCTAATTCCCCTCTTTGAAAATGTTACGTACATGTTTTACTATAACACTGCGGTCACATTGAAACAGCTCTGCTATCTGGTCTAGTGAAAGCCATACAGTATCTTCATCAAATGTAGTTTCTATCTTGGTTAAGCCATCTTCGGTTGTGTACATAATTATGCTTGAATTTCTCATACAATCAGACCTCCTGTGCTGGTGTATTATTTTTCTTAGCCCTGCTCTTATATACATTGTACTGATTCTTGCATTGTGGAGAGCAGAATTCCATGTTTGATCTTGTGGCAGCAAATGCCTTACCGCAGTGTTTACATACCTTCAGGCTGGAATCGTCATCAGTCAGCATAAAGGAAAACATCATCTGTATGCATAACAATAAGGAGTTGAAATCCCAAACTAAGGTAGGGCGTTCACGCAGTTCAATGTGATAGGTGGGAGCCACACCGCCAAACGCAGCCATTCCCTGACGATAGAGGCTTCGTTCGTTTTCATCAAGTTTGTCATAGTCTTGATAATACAAAAAGCTTGAGAAAAAGGTAAATGCCCAGTCACGGAATACTTCAATCAGCCAGTCATAGGATTCGGCATATTCTCTTTGGAAGCTCATCATCACTGCCTGTGGCTTGTTTTTCATTGTCATAATAAGTGCATCATTTCCGGGCTGTCTGTACTCCAACTGGATTCGCTACATTTCTTACGAAAATCAATCTTATCGAAAGGGAAGAAGCAGGACAGATATCTTTCCGTCGAAATATTTTCTTCTTTGATGAAATGATTTTTCGGCAGATAGACTGCTTCATATGTAATAAAGTCCGGTGTGGTGGGAAGTGCTGTCATAAGTCCTAGCATACCGTATTCGGACACAAAGCCCATAATGGCTTCTTTTAATTTTGATTCACTTGCCTTATTCATGGCAGTAGTACCGATATTGATTGCGGTCAGCACCAGCTTCTCATAATTCTTGATAGGATTGTAGATGGATGGCTTGGCATCGGCTGCAGGGGTGATATAACATTTCCCATCTGTAGAGGTCCGCCATTCATATTTATTATATAAAAAATGGATGGATTGACAATCAAAGGAGGGTGTTTATCTATTATTCAATAAAAAATATTTGCGAGGATTTGAATTGTGGAACTCAAAAGGCATGCAAGTTATTGGATGAATTGGAAAAGGTGGGAGCACTTGAACGGAAGAGACAGGGATTTGGAAGACCTAACAAGCTGTACCTTAAGAAAATGTTTTGAGAAATAGCCATACCGTAAAAATCAAAATACAAAAGATGGAGAAGTCACAATTAAGAATTTTGATTTTGACGCATACAGACTTTTGGTATTTACAGGTTTTGAACAGTTAAAATCAAAATCTAATAAGACTAATAATAACAATACTAATTTTAATAATATCTATCTTATCCTATCAGGAAGTGAGGAAACATCACTATGGATTGGATACGATGGATTTCAATGACAATGTCAGAAAGGATTTTAATTATGGTTAAGAATAAAGTGGTTTTAAAAAAGAAAGAGATGCCTGGAGTGATTTGGCAAATTTTATCGGAGAGATGGTAGCAAAGTATGCAGAATCAATGGACTTAGATAATTTGCCGGATCCGGATTTTTTTATCTTCGTAGGGAAAGAATAAGACAGTTGTACACGGAGCTACATAAAGAGAAGAATATAACAAAGTTCAGAAATACAAAAATCTCTATTGAAAGAAAAGTTGCAGCATGATACTATAACCGTATAGACGGATGAATAAATTTATAAATACGGATATGTACGGAATGTTGATGGAGGAAAAATCATGATTATCAGTGAAAGAATTTTTTGTGTGATGAAGCAGAAGAACATAACGCAGTTGGAACTCTCAAGAAGGACCGGGATTGCAACAAGTAACATCAGTGACTGGAAGAAGAAAAAGACGAATCCCAAAGCGGACTGTCTGTTGTCTATATGTGATGCATTGGAGATTACTCCAGAACAGCTTTTGACTGGAAAAGGAATTGATCCGGAATATAAAGATGCAGATATGGATTATGAAGTTACCAGGTCGGATATTAAGATTTTAAAGCAGATTCACAGCCTTGGAGATGCGCAGTATAAAAGATTGATGGCGTATATGAAAGCCTTGCAGAAGTTGGAACAGATGGAGAACATGGTGGAGGAATAGAGATGGCAAATAAAATAGTTAGGGAAATTATTCACGCAAAAGGAATTGATATTGGGATTTACACGAAAGATTTTGAAAATGAATTTATTTCATTAACGGATATTGCAAAATATCGAAACGAAGATGACCCAAGGTTTGTAATTCAAAACTGGATGCGGAATAGAAATACGATTGAGTTTTTAGGCTGTTTGGGAAGAACTACATAATCCGGAGTTTAACCGTGTGCAATTCGAGGCGGTTAGAAGTGAGGCAGGATTAAACAGGTTTGTTATGACGCCAACCAAATGGATTGAACAGACCAATGCTATTGGAATAGTGTCAAAAGCAGGCAGATATGGTGGAGGAACTTACGCACATAGCGATATTGCAATGGCATTTGCTACATGGATTTCTCCGGAATTTCAACTGTATATTATGAAAGATTACCGCAGGTTAAAACAAGATGAAAATAGTCGATTTTCATTGGACTGGAACTTGAACAGGGCTTTATCAAAGGTGAACTACCGTATTCACACAGATGCGGTGAAGGAAAATTTGATTCCACCAGAGCTAACACCGGAACAGATTGCTTATACATATGCCAGTGAAGCAGATCTTTTAAATGTTGCTTTATTTGGTCAGACTGCAAAGCAATGGAAAAATAATAATCCGGGTAAAAAGGGGAATGTGCGTGATGATGCAAATTTAAATCAGTTGTTGGTGTTGGCAAATATGGAAAGTTATAATGCTATTTTAATTGAGCAGGGTAAATCTCAATCAGAAAGACTTATATTGCTTAGAAATTTGGCAATCAGGCAGATGGATACATTAGTCAGTATCAATCTGTCGGCAGTTTCGACACTTCCTGGAGACCAGCTATGAAAAGTCAACCATAAATTAGCAAAAAATTTCTTTTTTTCATATCGGTGGTAAAAAAAGGGTAACTTTAATAGAGCTCCCTTAGGGTGCTTTTTTTTCAAAATCTATCGATATTGGTATACAGACCTCTTATTCGAGGTTAAATTCTACTTCGTCAGTGAGCATCTTCCAGATGACTCTGACAAGCTTGCCGGCACAGTGCCCAAGTGCATTGTAGTGAGACCGGCCTTCAGCCCTCTTGGCATCATAATAAGCCTTGAAGGTTGCGTTGTTTCTGACAACGTTCCAAGCTGCATTTACAAGGGCATATCGTAAAACACGAGAGCCACGTTTGGACATCCTTGTTGTCTTAGCCTGAAAGTTACCAGACTGATAAACAGAAGGATCCAAACCGGCAAAAGCAAGCAGCTTGTTAGGATTGGAGAAACGGTGAATATCACCTATTTCACCAAGAATCATTCCACCATTGATATATCCGATACCAGGAATGGTCATGATGACAGAATCGTTGAATCTCATGATATCCGTCATCTCAGCTTCAATCTTTTCTAATTGGCTATCCAGTAACTCAATTTGTTGAATTGTCTGAGTTATCTGAATAGATATAGAGCTGTCGTTTGCACCGACAGACTTCTGTGCGAGAACTCTTAATTCTTTGGCCTGCTCTTTAGTAAAGTGTCCGTGCGAGTTCACTTTGAGCAGATTTGCCAGATGAGTCATATGCATGGAAGCAATCTCTTTTGGAGAAGGTGCTTCTTTTAACAAAGCATAGACAGCGTGCTGGTGCAGACCGGATTTAAAAAGTATTGAATTTCCGGAAAAACCTGATCAACATAGGTTGTCAGTTGGATTTTCAATCGGGTGCGTTGTTTTATGGTTTTCTGCCGAAAGCGCCCCAAGGCCTTAAGATCCATCATATCAAGATCATAGAAACTGACGAATCTGAGGTCATCCTGCATCATAAGAGTTTTAGCAATCACAAATGTGTCGACCTTATCTGTCTTCGTTTTGCGAATGTTGTTTTTACGCATCTGACAGGTTTTGATGGGGTTCAACACACACACTTGGTAAAACTCAGCAACAAGGTATCGAACAAGGTTGTCACCGTAGTGTGCCGTTGACTCAAGACCGATGATGATGCTGTTCTTGTCGAATGATTCGAGCTTAGAGACCAGCAGTTGGAAGCCATCAGCGTCGTTTGTGAATTTGAACGGCTCAAGAATTATTTCACCGTCGGAAGAAATCGCAGCGGCGAAATGGTTGAGTTTGGCAATATCAATGTCTACGAGAATTTTCATGAGGTTGTACCTCCCTTTCCTAAAGTCTGATACCGTGATATCCACCATCGATTATCATCGTAGACTTGATAGAAATAAGTACTCTGAGTGAAAAACACTCCGGCAACATCCAGCTGATAAACAATTCAGATAAAGGTAGCGGCAATACACTCCAGTTGAGTAGTCAAGCTACAGGAAAAAATCAAAAGTCCATAGTATCTGAATTGTATTGAACCACGATATTAAAAGAAAGGAAACGTGTGATAATTAACTTCCTAATTATCATACAAGGTGATATGTAAATTGAAGAAAGAGAAAATCAAAGTATATTTATACACCCGTGTCTCGACAACCATGCAGATAGATGGCTATTCTCTGGATACACAGAAAACAAAAATGAAAGCGTTCTGCGACTATAATGAATATGAAATTGCCGGTGAGTATGAGGATGCAGGAAAATCCGGCAAATCAATAGAGGGAAGAGTTTCATTTAATCAGATGATGGAGGATATTAAGTCAGGAAAAGATGGAGTATCTTATGTTCTTGTATTTAAACTTTCCAGATTTGGAAGAAATGCGGCAGATGTACTTGCAACATTACAAGTAATGCAGGATTTTGGAGTGAATCTGATTTGTGTGGAGGACGGAATAGATTCATCCAAAGATGCCGGGAAGCTTATGATATCTGTTCTGTCAGCAGTGGCAGAGATTGAACGTGAGAACATTCGTGTTCAGACCATGGAAGGCAGGATGCAGAAAGCCAGGGAAGGCAAATGGAATGGCGGTTTTGCACCGTATGGGTATTCTCTCATTGATGGAAAACTGGAAGTCAATGAGGAAGAAGCAGTCCATCAGAATGATATTTGACCAATATGTAAATACGGATTTGAGTATAGGCAGGTTAAGAAAGACGATTACCTGTTAGTAGATAGTCTGCACGAAACTCTTGTATCACAAGAAGTAAGGGAGCAGGCGCAGGTCAAGGTGGCGGCACAGGCTAAAAAAGTATGAAAAGGTCAATCATGACAAGAGAGAAAAGATTCATCTATTATCAGGAATTTTGAAATGTCCTGTCTGCGGTGCAGGAATGTATGGCAACAAGTCTATTAAGAAACGCAAGGATGGAAGTAACTATAAGGATTTTTTATTATTATGGCTGCAAACACAGAAATATGACTAGAGGCCATAAGTGTGATTACAAAAAACAGGTGCATGAAGAAATGCTGGATGCTTCTGTTGCAGAGGTGATTAGTAAACTGGTTAGTAATCCTAAATTTTCGGATTTAATCCGCAACAAAATAAATATGGAAGTAGATACTAGTGCATTAGATCAGGAAATAGAAAATTATAAAATACAATTAAGAAAGCTATATCATAATAAAGATACTATTTTATCAGATATGGATTCTCTTGATTATGAGGATAAGCATTATCAGCGAAGAAAAACAGATTTAGAGAACCATTTGTACAAGACTTATGATAAAATAGATGATGCAGAGGAACTGCTGGTATCTGCAAAGGCTAAGAAACGCTCTCTGCTGGCAGATAAGATTACAGGGGATAACATTTACAAGGCACTCGTGTTCTTTGATAAATTGTATGCTCAAATGAACGAAGCAGAGAAACGGGAGTTCCTGTTGCAGTTAGTGGATAATGTGCAGATTTACGAAGAACGCAAAGAGAATGGTCAGTGGCTGAAATCTATAGAATTTAAGTTGCCAATTATAGAAAAAGAGTTTACACTAAGTTTGGACAATGATACACAAAATGAGACGGTGTGCCTTCTGTCAAGGAAAGTGGGGTAAATCAAAGGTTTCTGCGATTTTGGAAGAAAAATGGATGTGTGTTTCTGTTTCCATAGAGTGATGATATAAGCGGAAGTTTACCCCAGGTGATAGGCTTTGGGGAACGGGAGATATACATTTTGGCGAAAGGATACTTTTAAGAATAAGCGATTTGGTACATTATGAGGAGTGCTACAAGATGAAGGAGGGATATATATATTCGAATTAAGAAAAAATCCAGGATTAAAAGCTAATGTAATTTCAATGTATAAAAGTCATTTTCAAAGGGAAGGTTTTTTAGGCCTAGGATTGCAGAGAATGTGACAATCTCTGGGAAATTAAAAGAACATACAGTTGATATTTATTTTGAATTCATTCAGATGAATAATTTAGAGCGTACAGTGATTAAAGTAATAGAAGGTACAAAAGTAACAGAGAATGATATGTGGGAATTTGCAAATGTCTTGAAAGATTTACATTTTTTTGCAAAAGGTATTATTTACTATGATGATAGAGTATCTAGTGGGGCAAAGAAAGTGGCTGAATTGACAAATATTGATTTAAAATTTGATTTATTAGATGAAGTAAGAAAATCCGCTTTAAGTGCTGTAAAAGTAATGCTGCCAGATGAAGAGATAATAGGAGATCCATTTTGGACCGTTATGGAAACAGAACAAGATAGTGATAAGAATACAGGAAATTACGAAATGGTTAATGATAGTATTTTATTGTTTTTATCAAAGAAGCAGGCTATTAATTATTGCAGTAAAATAAAAAAAGAGTGCTAAGGTTTTTGGCATTTCTCAAAACCATCTCAAAGTGTTAGTTTCTCTTCAAGAAAAGAGCATGTTTCCAGATTTTAGTATAGCTATTCCTGAATTTGAGCAATTACAGGAAAATTCTATCTTATGTTATACAATTCCACATAAAAGTTTAAAAAATTTTATTTGAGAGGAGACAATAATGAATAATGTATCAAAAGAGAAAGGAGAGAAGTTTGAGTCTATTGTTGAAAAAATTTATATTCAAATTGCTAATAATGAGCGAATAAAAGCTAAAGTTGAGAAACATGTTCCAATAATAGGAGATGATGGTGCAAGCCATGAGATAGACATACTATATTCATACGAACATTTTGGAGTGAACTACAAGGTGGCAATTGAGTGTAAAAACTGGAAAAATCCAATAAATGTTGGTGAGCTAAGAAATTTTTCTTATAAATTGGAGCATATAGGAAACATAAATGGAATTTTTATTTCAGCAGAAAGTGAGTTTCAAGATGGAGCAAAAAAGTATCTAGTTATAATGGAATCAGACTTATAAAATATGATGAACTTTATAAGTTTATTAATGGTGAAAAGGGTAAATACTTGGTTCCAGACTATAAAACTATAGGCGATCCTTTTTGGATGTTTATGAATTTGAATGGAAAAAATTCCATAGAGCAAAATTTGTTTCTTAAAGAGGGAATATTACTTTTTGAAAGCAAATATTTTGCCGAGCAATTCCAAAATCTTTACTTATTGAATTGCGATAATAATGTAAAACTAGTAGGAGTATCACAACAACATTTGAAAGAAATCATGTATTTAAAAGATGAGTATAAAGTTTCTGTGAAATTATTTAACCAGTTTACAAGTGATTTAAATAAGTGGCCATATCATTTTTGGAATTTAGATGTTGCAGATATTGAAATGTATATTAGGTAATGTAATGGTTATAATATTCGCCATGATCGCCATGATCGTGCAGAGCAAAAGAGTGATTATAGCAAGAAAATATGGTATGATTGTATGATGCAATATTATACCAGCGTAATAATTGTATTTTACAAGCTGAAAAATAGGCATACCGACAATGAATTTTAAATGGTGGGGTAAACACTATCTCCCCTTAAGTGGGATATAAACCTTTTCGCAAAAGGTGACGGTTTTGCTATTTAGCATAAGAAGTAACTTTCACCGCATGTGGAGACGTGCGTTTTATTGTCCAAACTAGGACAATAGTTGGATGATTACATTAATGTCACGATTGAACTTGATGATGTGTATATAACATCTGCAGAGACTAAGGCAACATATGATGAGATAAAGAAGTATGTGGCTGAACATAATGCCGACATTGAAGCATTGTAAGATGAATAGTTAATAAAGAGAGGTGCAGATGCTATGCCAGGTATACTCGTGGTTGAAGATGATGAAAATTTAAATCGTGGAATTACATTTTCACTGAAAAAATCCGGATATGAGGTTTTTTCAGCAGAATCAGTGAAAAAAGCGAAAAGAATTGCAAGTGATAATAATGTGGATGTTACCATTTGTGATGTGAATCTTCCGGATGGGAATGGACTGGAATTTGTAAGGTGGATGAGATGCAATTATAATACATACATTATTTGTCTTACAGCACTAGATCAGGAGATGGATCAGGTCATGGGATATGAAGCAGGGGCAGATGATTATATTACAAAGCCGTTTAGTCTTTCGGTACTTCTTTTGAAAATAGAAGCACATTTCCGCCGCAGACAGGAGAAAACGGAAGCCGGAAAGATGATTTCGGGAGATATCGTATTTATCGCAGGAGAAATGAAAGTCCTGATAAAGAGTCGTGAAATCAGTCTGACAAAAACGGAGTTGAAAATGCTGACTTTTTTTTTCTTCAGAATCCGAAACAGATTCTTTCAAAAACACAAATATTGGAAAATGTGTTTGATCTGGAAGGGGATTTTGTGGATGAAAATACAATCGCTGTCAATATCAGAAGACTCCGTGAGAAAATCGAAGATAATCCGGCTGCACCGGTCTATATAAAGAATATCAGAGGTCTTGGGTATATATGGAATCAGGAGGTAAGGCAGTGACAAAGAGATATCGCCAGAAGATTACAGTAGTGCTCTCCTTGGTATTATCTGTCATATTATTGTTTGCAATATTAAATTGCTTTACCACGTATGTGTTTTATGAAGATTATAAATATAAAATGAATCTTATGACAGAGATTGCTGCAAAGGAAGAATTTTCCGGGCTGGATGCTGTTTCGGAATTGCTTAAGGATAAGGATATAAACTAACGAACAGGGAAGGCGATTATTGGAACAATATGGATACTGGGGAATAAAGGGAATGCATTTTATATGCAATTCCAGCATCAGGTTATGGTGACCGGTGCTGTAAGCACTGTGATATGCGTGTTTTTTTTGACTTTTTTATTTTATTGGAAGAAAAAAGAAGATGCGTGTCATCAGAAAATATTAGACCAGTTGGAAGAAATTCTGATCAGATTCCGTGAAAATAAATTTGATGATTTACTGAAAACGGAAAATTACGCAGAACTGGAAAAATTGAATGACCAGCTTGAAGCAATCGGACATCATATTCAGTTGCTAAAGGAAGAAGCAAGGGCAGAAAAGGAGAACACGAAAGAAATGGTTTCTGATATTTCTCACCAGTTAAAGACACCGGTTGCAGCTTTGGATATATGTTTTAGTGTGCTGATGCAGAATGACTTAAGTGCCACAGAACAGGAGGAGTTTCGTATCCGTTGTCGGAGTGCTCTGGATGGACTGGAGACATTATTGCAGTCGCTTCTTGAAATATCCAAGCTGGAAACTGGACTGATTCAGATGAATAAGAAAAAACTTCCACTTATAGATACTGTCATATCTGCTGTGAACCGCACTTATCCTAAAGCGGATGAGAAAGAAATTGAATTCGTTTTTGACTATGAAAAAGAGCTGGAAACATGCACGATTATGCAGGATAAAAGGTGGCTTGGCGAAGCTGTGATCAACGTTCTGGATAATGCGGTCAAGTACAGTCCGGGTGGTTCAAAAATATTTATCCGGTTACAAAAAAAAGAAACGATCTTGTAAGAATGGAAATTGAGGATCAGGGAATTGGTATTCCGCAGAATGAGTATCACAAAATTTTTCAACGATTTTACAGAGGAAGTTCCAGGGAGGTCATGGAAAAGAGTGGTACAGGAATCGGACTTTTTCTATCGAGAGAAATTATCGAAAAGCACGCAGGTACGATTACGGTAACCTCCGGCAAAAAAAAAAGGAAGCACGTTTGTGATTCAATTACCATATGTTGGTTAAATTTTAAGTGAGCAGAAATCTTACAATTCTGTAAGACTTCTGCTCGTTTTTTGAAAGTGAAATGAAAGATTGTCCTGATACAATTTGGATGTAGGTTGAAAAATGACCAAATATATAAACAGGCAAAGAAAGTTTGCTGAAAAGGTATGCTTTACAGAATTGAAAAGGAGGCAACACATGAGTGTGATATTAGAAACGAATCAGCTTTGCAAGTTTTATGGGACAGGGGAAAATCAGGTCAAAGCCGTCAATCAGGTGGACATCCAGATTGAGCAGGGAGAATTTGTCGCAATTGTTGGAAAGTCCGGTTCCGGTAAAAGTACATTACTTCATATGCTTGGAGGGCTAGACACCCCGACAAAAAGGCAGTGTTACTTTAGCAGGGAAAGATTTATACAGGATGAAGGAAGATGCCCTTGCTGTTTTCCGCAGAAGAAAAATCGGATTTGTTTTTCAGGCATTTAATCTGGTTTCATCTGTTAATGTCTGGGAAAATATTGTACTGCCACTGGGGCTGGATGGAAGAAAAGTGGATGAAGCGTATGTAAATGATATTATTGCAACTCTTGGGATTGAAAACCGGATTTATAATCTGCCAAATCAGTTATCCGGAGGACAGCAGCAGAGAGTAGCAATTGCAAGAGCACTGGTGAATCGTCCGGAAATTATATTTGCAGATGAGCCGACAGGAAATCTTGATTCTAAGACCAGTGATGAGGTAATCGCTCTGCTTAAGATGACAGCAAAAAAATATGGACAGACAATTGTAATGATTACCCATGATGACGAAATTGCACAGGTCGCTGATCGTATTCTGGTAATTGAGGATGGACAGGTGGTGGATTTCAGATGAAGACAATAAGCAGGATTGCATATAGCAATGACAAAAAGAACAAGACAAGAAGTATACTGATTATGATGTCCATATGTCTGACCACGATGCTGCTTGTGATTATCAGTACTGTGGGAAATGGAATGATCCGTTTACAGAAAAGTCAGGCGGCAGGCTCATATGGAAGCAATTATGGTCTGTTTGTCGCAGCAGATGCCTCGCAGTTAAAGGAAGTAAGCCGCCGTGCAGAAATAGATGCTACAGGTACTATGTGCACCGAAGGTATCATAAAAGGCAACGAAAACGGTGGTTTTGTCTGCATGGATGAGACTGCAAGAAAAATGCTTCCCTATAATAAGGAATATGAGTTAAAGGAAGGAAAGTATCCGGGGGAACGCAGGAAATTGCCGCAGGAAGAGCATTTTTTCGTGCAATGGGGTATGGTGATGTAAAGATCGGAGATACGGTTACACTGGATTACCGCGCAGGGATGCAGTCAGAATATAAGCCGGAAGAATTTGTTGTCAGCGGAATCCTATATGATCGGGATGAGTATACCATCGAGGCATCTTATGTTGCTTTCGGGTCACAGGAGTTTTATGATGAGCACGTCGCAGAGAATGACAGACAGTATAATATTTATTTTACTTTAAATGATTCTGCAAATGTATCTATGAATAATATTGAACCGGTTATAAAACAGATTGCAGCATCTTGTGGGATCGAAAGAAAAAAACGTTATAATCAATGATTTCTATCTACAATGGGTCTTGCAGCCGAGTTATGAAACGATTGCGGTATGTGGAATGCTGATTCTTGCAATTGTACTTTTCTCTGTTGTGGTCATTTATAATATTTTTCAGGTCGGTATTGCCAACAAGATACAGGAGTATGGAAAAATCAAGGCTCTGGGAGCAACAAAAAGCAGATGAAACAACTGATCTTCAGAGAGGGTATTTTTTGACATTTCTTCAATACCGGTTGGATTGCTTTTTGGCTTTCTGATTGCAAAATGCGGTTTTAACTGGCTGGTAGAACAGGGGGACCTTGTATCAACCCAAACTGGCTCTATGGGAGCCCAAAATCAGCAGGTGCCTCTGTTTTCCCTGCCTGTTATGCTTCTCTGTATTTCGTATCATTTCTTACCGTTGCTTTGGCACTGCGTAAACCAATGAAAATTGTTTCACGGATTTCACCTATCGAAGCAACACGGTATTTAGAAAATGCAGAAACACACAAAAAAAAGGAAAACGAAATGGCAGAAAAAATGTCACCGTGTTTTCTATGGCAATGGCAAATGTAACGGGTAATCCCAAAAGAACCATTGGTACCATCCTCACACTGGGGCTTTCCTGCGCATTGTTTGTGATTATCTCTAATTATGTAGGAAATATTGATACGGAGCATGAAGCACGTCTTTCCGTTAATCATGGACAATTTGAACTGCAGCTTGACTATTCTGCTGAGTATGATGAAAGATATCCGGAGAATAACCTGGATACGATTCTGACGGGTAATCCATTGAATGATTCACTGATTGAAGAAATCAAAAGCATTCCAGGAGTGACAGATGTCATGACGAGAGAGATTGTCTCTGTAAATCTGAACGGAACAAGATTTCCGGCTGATATTGTGAGTAAAAATGATTTTGATTTTATGCGCCAAGACGGGGACATTGGCTCTATGGACTATGATCAGGCGGTAAAGAATGGTGAAATTTTCTTTGGCTGGTCAACGTGGATGGAACAAGATGGATATGCTCCGGGTGAATCCATTGCATTTGACTTTGAGAATGGAAGTGGAACCTATACCTATCAGGGAAAGATTGCGGGATCCTTTGTAAGCACGGACACTTATCTTGTCATTCCGGAAGCTGTATACCGTTCCATGAATCCGAGGGGAACAGCCTATGGCTATCTGTGGGTGGACTGTGATAAAAAAGATGTTGCATCTGTGGAACAGAGTCTGAATACTTTGATTTCTAATACTTCGCATATAAAAATGGATACCTATCATGCACAGTTACAATCTGCAGAATACGCAAGCCGTATGATGAAGCTTGGCTGCTATCTGTTCATGGCAGTTGTCGGTCTCATCGGTTTTATGAATATGGCAAACACCATGATCATGAATATTACGACAAAAAAGCAGGAATATGGTGTATTACAGGCTGTGGTATGACAAATAAACAATTAAATTCATGCCTGCAGTTACAGGGACTGATGTTTACGGTTGGTACCATATGCGTAGCTTTGATCATTGGTCTGCCGCTCGGCTATGCACTTTTTTTTTCCTATGCAAAACATAATGGAATATTTGGAATAAATGTCTATCATGTTCCAATTACACCAATTCTTGCTATGATTTTCTGGTCGGTCTTTTGCAGATTGTGCTTTCCTGCGTTTTAAGCAGTAATCTGAAAAAAGGAAACGCTGGTAGAAAGAATAAGGTATCAGGGATAGCCGCCACCAAGTCTTTTCAAGCGGTCATCATCTAATGCAAATCCTTTTTTCAGATATTCCTTTATTATGTCGGAGATTTATTATGAAACATTACTTTACAAGAAGAATAAAAAGCATATAATTCTTTTTATAACATATTTAATAAAAGAGGGTAAGAAAACGGAAAATAAAGATAAAAAAAATACAACAAGAAAAAAAATAATTAATTATGTGCTAAACAATCATGTTACATCCAAGGCGGGAATCGCAAAAGAGTTAAACTTGAGTATGCCGACTGTATTAGCAAATGTGAATGACTTATTAGAAAAAAGTGGTGTTGGAAGAAACTGGGGAATATGCTTCGACCGGTGGACGAAAGGCAAAAAAGTATAGGGATTAATAAGTCATACTGTCATGCAATGGGAATTTTGATTACAGCGAATCACATAGAAATGGTATTAGTAAATCTTGGAGATGAGATTATAAAAAAGATCGCATCCGCTTAAAATTTACGGCAGAATTATCCTATTGTACAGAGGTGGCACAAAAGGTCAAAACTTTTCTTGAAGGCGAATTAGCGAAGGATACGCTGCTTGGGATTGGAGTGGCGATTCCGGGAATTATTGATCAGAAAGAACGGATCGTTTTAAAATCCCATGCTTTAGGTATAGAGAATTATAGTCTGCGTTTTTAGAACAGGCTCTGGAACTTCCGGTATATTTTGAAAACGATGCTAATGCTGCAATGCTTGCAGAAAAAAAAAACAAAAGTATCCAAATGCGATATATCTGTCTTTGAACCACACATTAGGAGGTGCATTCTGCATAGATGGAAAGCTGTTTCGAGGGCAGAACCAGAAAGCAGGGGAGTTTGGTCACATGATACTCGTTCCCGGTGGAAGAAAGTGTTATTGTGGTAAATCAGGATGTGCAGATGCATATTGTGCTGCAAGTGTACTGACAAAAGATAACAGGCAGTCACTGGATGCATTTATGGAAAAAATTGAAAGTGGTGATGAAAAAATTTTGCAGACATGGAATGAGTATCTGGATCATCTTGCTGTTTTGATATCAAATCTGCGGATGGCATATGATATGGATATCATACTAGGAGGTGATGTGGGAGGTGTATTGTCAGATTATATGATACCACTGGGAGAAAAAAGTGATGGCATATAATGGCTTTGAGCATGATGTTTCATACTTGAAAAATTGTTCGTATAAGAAAGAAGCGTCAGCTGTTGGAGCAGCGAAATACTTTTTTTTACAAAACATATGGGTGAATTGTAAATTTTTTTTGATCCTCATATCATATTATAGTAAAAAACGGAAAGAAAACAGTAACTACGGTTTTCTTTCCGTTTTTTTTTGCATGTTAATTGTGAAAAATACACAAAAAATAGATTTTGAAATTATGAAATATATAGAAATATGAAAAAACATATTGACAAATTGTGTTTACAAGGTAATAATGTAGTTACTTTAATAAAATAATTTATAAAACATAAAATAAAACAATATAAATAAAGGAGGAATTAATTATGTTACAGCAGGTAATGACAAATCCAGGAGAAATTATTTTCAGAGAGGTTCCCATACCAGAAATTAAGGACAACCAGGTTTTGGTTAAGATTATGAATATTGGTATCTGTGGTTCTGATATCCATGTATATCACGGAAAACATCCGTTTACAAAATATCCGGTAACACAAGGACATGAGGTTTCAGGTGAGATTACAGAACTTGGAAAAAATGTCACAGAGTTTCATGTGGGACAGAAGGTGACGATAGAGCCTCAGGTATATTGTGGACATTGCTATCCATGTCGTCATGGAAAATATAATCTCTGTGAGGAATTAAAAGTAATGGGATTTCAGACGACAGGAACAGCATCTGAGTATTTTGCAGTGGATGCATCTAAAGTAACACCTATTCCAGAAGATATGTCCTATGAAGAAGGAGCTATGATCGAACCTCTTGCTGTGGCAGTTCATGGTGTAAAACAGATGGGCGATGTGGCTGGCATGAATATTGCAGTCCTTGGAGCAGGACCGATTGGAAATCTCGTGGCACAAACAGCAATTGGAATGGGAGCAGCTAAAGTTATGATCACAGATGTCAGTGATCTTCGTCTGGAAAAAGCAAAAGAGTGTGGAATTGATGTGTGTGTGAATACCCTAAATAAAGACTTCGGTGAGCAATGATCGAAGCCTTTGGACCGGATAAGGCAGATGTTATCTATGATTGTGCAGGAAATAACATTACAATGGGACAGGCGATCAAATATGCAAGAAAAGGAAGCACGATCGTACTGGTGGCTGTTTTTGCAGGAATGGCAGAAGTAGATCTTGCAGTGGCAAATGATCACGAACTTGATATCAAGAGCACAATGATGTACAGACATGATGATTATGTAGACGGAATCAGACTGGTGAATGAAGGAAAAGTGCATTTAAGACCGCTGATTTCTAAAACATTTGCATTTAAAGATTATCTGAAGGCATACCAGTATATTGATGATAACCGCGAGACAACGATGAAAGTAATTATCAACGTCAATGAAAAGTAAGGAGTTCGTATGGAAAATAAATATGGAATTGTCGGAGTAGCCCATGTCGGGCTCCCGACAAACGATTTACAGAAAACAGTTGAGTTTTATAAGAGTCTTGGATTCGAAGTAATTATGCAGACATATAATGAAAAAGCAGGGGAAAAAGTGGCATTTTTACAGATAAAAAAATTACTGTATAGAAACTTTTGAAAATGGGCAGGCGGCAATGTCAGACGGTGCATACCAACATGTAGCACTTGATGTGGAAGACATTGAAAGTATGTATCAGAAAATCTGCAATGAAAAATACACAGTTATTACAGACGGAATCGAAGAACTGCCATTTTGGGGAAAATGGTGTGAAGTTTTTTTATGATTAAGGGACCAAATGAGGAAAAAATAGAGTTCTGTCAGAAACTCTGATAAAAATAGGAGGGACATATGGGAGGCGAAAGCAAAAATGGAAAAGTACCGCTGATCAGTAAGATTGCATATGGGTTTGGCGATGTAGGATGTAATTTCAGCTGGATGTTCGTCAGTAATTTTCTGATGATATTTTACACAGACGTATTCGGAATCAGTATGGCGGCTGTGTCAGCACTTATGCTGTTTTCGAGATTTTGGGATGCGATCAATGATCCGATCGTGGGTGGACTGACAGATAAAACCAAAACAAAATGGGGACGTTATCGTCCATGGCTGTTAGTAGCGGCACCAATTACAGCGATCCTTCTTGTTATGACATTCTGGGCAAGACCCGACTGGCCACAGAATGGAAAAATCATTTATATGGTAATTACATATTGTCTGCTGGTATTAGGTTATACCTGTGTAAATATTCCATATGGAACCTTGTGTTGTGCTATGACACAGGATATTGATGAACGTGCAAAAATAAATACATCCCGTTCGGTTGCAGCTATGATTGCAATTGGTGTGTTAAATATTATCACAGTTCCACTGCTCAGCAAATTCGGCAGTCACAGTGCAAAGACAGGATATCTGACGGTTGCGGTCATATACGGATGTATTTTTGCAGCCTGTCATTTCTTCTGTTTTGCGAAGACGAAAGAGGCAGTGATCACTCCGGAAAAAGAAAAAATTTCTGTAAAGGTTCAGTTGAAAGCAGTCATGCAGAACAGACCATATCTTCTTGCATTGGTAGGACAGATATTATTTGGATTTACATTATATGGTAGAAACGCAGATATTCTGTATTATTTTACATATGTGGAAGGGAATGCCTCCTACTACACAACTTATTCGATGTGCATCACTATTCCTTCTATCATCGGGGCAGCCTGTTTTCAACCATTATTCCGCAAGCTGAATAATAAAGGAAGAACAGCATCTCTCTTTGCTTTATTTACAGGAATTTCCATGTTGTCTATGTTTTTCTTTAATGCCAAAGAAGCACCGGCTATTTTTTATGCATTATCCGGTCTCACACAGTTTTTTTTCTCTGGATTTAATACCGCAATCTATGCAATTATTCCAGACTGTGTGGAATATGGGGAGTGGAAAACCGGACTTAGAAATGATGGTTTTCAGTATGCATTTATTTCACTTGGAAATAAAGTCGGAATGGCAGTTGGAACAGCACTTTTAGCAGGATTACTTGGAAAATATGGTTATATTGCAAATCAGACACAAAATGCAATTGTACTTTCAATTATGAAACATGCATTTACGACGATTCCAGGTGCACTCTGGATTGTGACTGCGGTTGTATTATTTTTCTACCGGTTAAATAAAAAACGTTATAACGAGATTGTGGAGGAACTGAAAAATGGAAGAAAAAGTTGATATTGTGGCATTGGGGGAATTACTGATTGATTTTACGGAAGCAGGACACAGTCAGGGTGGGAGAAAACTGTTTGAACAGAATCCCGGCGGTGCTCAGGCAAATCTTCTGACAGTTGCATGTCATTTTGGGTATCGCACCTCTTTTATTGGAAAAGTTGGAAACGATATGCATGGTAAATTTTTAAAGAGGACACTGCAAACGGAAGGAATCAATACAGATGCTATCGTCGAAGATCCGGATTATTTTACGACACTGGCATTTGTGGAAATCGGTGAAAATGGAGAAAGAAATTTTTCTTTTGCAAGAAAACCGGGTGCAGATACACAGTTAAAAAAGAAGAACTGGATCAGACATTAATTTCCGGATGCAGAATTTTTTCATTTTGGATCATTATCGCTGACAGACGAACCGGCAGAAAGCGCAACGATCGAAGCAGTAAAAATGGCAAAAGCAGCGGGTGTACTTATTTCATATGATCCAAATTACCGCCCGTCTCTTTGGAAGAGCAAAGAGTATGCAGTGAAAAAAAAAATGAAATCTGTTGTAGAACTGGTAGATGTCATGAAGGTATCGGATGAAGAGAGTATTCTCCTGACAGGGGCAAAAAGTTATGAGCAGGCTGCAGAAGAAATTCTTGCTATGGGACCGAAGCTGGTTGCCATTACATTGGGAGAACATGGCGTTCTTATGGCAACAAAAAGCAGAAAAGAAATCATAAAAGCATTTCAGACACATGCGGTCGATACAACCGGAGCGGGGGATTCTTTCTGGGGAGGCGTATTATGCAGTATTCTTTCTATAAATAAGCCCGTAGAAAAGATGGAATGGGAAGAAATCAGAAAGTGTGCTGTTTTGGGAAATGCAGTTGCAGGATTGTGTGTGCAAAAGCGAGGTGGAATACCTGCGATTCCGACGAAAGAGGCAGTGTTTGAATTTATGCAGAGAGCTTACAAATCAAAATAGGAAAATTGATGACGTAGGGTAAAGTTTTTGTAGGAAAAAATAATAAAAAAAAAAGAAAGCACCGGGATCCTGTGTTAGGATTGAAGTTGACTAGACCAAATCCAAGGAGGGTGCTTTCATGATTACTAGTATACAACACTTTTTGTGAGAATGGGGTAAAAAGATTAACAAATGTTTTCAAAACTTATACAGATGACCTGACCAGGATCGCAGAAATGGTCTATGGTGTGACAGATGAGGTAACCAGACTTGGAAGCAGCATGATAGCGGAAGAATGGGAATCTTATGATGAACTGCTTCGGGAAAGAAAGGATCTGCGTCAGGGCTGGTACATCGTTCGCAGGGATGAAACTTCTCTGCTTACAAGTCTGGGAGAAGTTGTGTATCATAAAACGTTATTTAAAAATACTACTACCGGTGAATCCTGCTATCTTCTGGATCAGTTGATGGGATTAGAACATCATGCCAGGATAACCGAAGATGCAGAAGCGAGAATTCTGCAGGAAGCATCCGAGAGCAGCTACCGAAAAGGTGGCGCTAATGCCAGCATAAACGGGGAATCCATAAGCAAAGAAGCCGTAATGAACAAGCTGCACAGGCTGGAGTTTCCAGCTCTGAAGGCTGTGGAAAAGAAAGAACGGAAAACACTTTACATAGATGCGGATGAAGACCATGTATCCCTTCAGTATCTGGAGAAGAAAGGGGATATCAGGAAGCCCCGCATAAATACCGTAATGCCCCGGATCATATATGTCTACGAAGGCGTGGAAAGTGATGAGGAAGGACGTCCCCGGCTGATAAATCCCCGGTATTTTGGTGGTGTTTATGATGGACAGGAAGAGGTCAGCAGGCTTTGGACAGAAGTGTTGGACTATCTGAATGAGGCATATGATCTGGATGCTGTTGACAGGGTTTATATCAATGGGGATGGAGCAGCCTGGATACGCACAGGAGAAAAGATCATTCCGAAGTCTAAGTTTGCCCTTGATAAATATCACATGCACAAATACATCCTGGCGGCAACCTCCCACCTGGAAGACACAGCAGAGGATGCCAGAGGTGAAATATACAGAGCCATCCATAGAAAGAAAAAGTGGATGGCAGAGGGAGTCTTTGAGCGGGTCATAGAAATCACAGACAAAGAAACAAAGCGAAAGGCAGTGGAACAGGCCAGGGCATACATTTTGGGGAACTGGTCAGGGATCATGCTTTCGATGAAATCCGGGGACAGTAATGTCAGATGCTCCGCGGAAGGGCATGTGAGCCATGTGTATGCAGACAGGATGAGTTCGAGACCATTGGGATGGTGCAGAACCGGGGCAGATAAGATGTCCCGGTTAAGAATCTACCGCCAAAATCAGGGAAATATGCTGGACTTGGTAAGGTTTCAGAAGAAAGAACTGAAACAGGTATCAGGAGCAGAGGAGATTATTTATTCTGCGACAGAAATGATGAGAATGGAAAAAAGCCAACAAACGGAAACTAGGAGTACTGGCAGATCTGCCGGTGTATACCATCTCTTATCCGCAGATCAAAAAGATAGCGGCGCTAAAAAACCACATTTGGGGTTTGTAAAAAGGAATAAAAAGGTTATAATGATGGAGAAACTTTGATTCTGAAACATATCTCAGGGATGCTCTGTCTATTAATTTCCTACAGTAAATTTACCCGATCAATTGATGATTCCGGCTTGACTTAATTTAACATCTCAAATATAATAATTGCATACATCAGAAAACGTTCACTCTTCACCGGATGAGTGGTTAAAGCGTCTGGGAGCAAATCGTAGGTGCAGTAATTTACACTGTAAGATTTGTTTCCGGGCGCTTATTTATTTTGGAGGATAGATGCAATATGAATAAAAAAAAGAATTATTTGTACAGATTATGTGGGAGCTTGCGGGAAGCATCTTTTATGCAATAGGTATATATAACTTCGCCCTGCAGGCAGAGTTTCCTATGACAGGTTTTTCGGGTATTTCGATTATTTTATACCGGCTGTTTAATATTTCCATTGGTTTATCAACGGTCCTGCTTAATATTCCGGTTGCGATACTATGCTGCAAATTATTGGGCAGGAAATTTTTTGTCAGCTCAATACGATGCATGCTTTTGTCTTCTTTTATTGTTGACTTTGTTGCGCCGTTATTTCCGGTGTATCAGGGAGACAGACTGCTTGCGGCATTGTGCACAGGTGTATTTTGCGGAATAGGCTATGCCATGATTTATACAAGAAATTCATCAACAGGAGGAGCTGATTTTATCATCATGGCTGTAAAAGCATTGCGGCCTCATTTATCGATGGGCAACATCTCTTTTCTTACCGATGTAGGAATTATTCTGGTTGGAGGACTTTTGTTTCGGGATATTGACGGAATGATTTACGGCATGATAGTGAATATACTGTCTGCGGTTGTTATTGATAAAATGATATATGGCATGAATTCAGGCAAAGTAGCCTTTATCGTCACAAAAAATGGAAAGAGAATATGCGATGTAATTGATGAATGCAGTCAGCGCGGAAGCACTATTCTTAAGGCACAGGGAGGATATAAGCAGGACGATATTCAGGTGGTAATGTGTGCATGCAACAGTAAGGAAATGTACCAGGTGCGTAAATCCGTAAAAGATACAGACCCGGACTCTTTTATTGTGGTTGTTGAGTCTCATGAGGTGCACGGAGAGGGCTTTAAAATGACAAATATTGGAGAAGCGGAGAACTGAAACAAATATAGTGTGAAGATTGTATTTTAGCCTGAAAAAAGCTATACTAATATAGTGATGTAGCGGTTTTATGGCTGAAATTATATATTTGGGAGGTAATTACATGTTAGAAAACTGGATTAAACCACAAATTCCGGAGGAGGAAGAGCTGGATGAGCGCCTGCATGCAGCGCGCTCTAAGCTGTCTGTGCTTCAGATGCAGATTAAGGAGCATGGACTGCCTGTACTTGTGCTGTTTGAGGGCTGGGGTACTGCAGGAAAGGGCAGTGTGCTCGGTAAGGTAATCAAGAATATTGATCCGCGATTTTTCAAGGTCGCAACCATGGACGAGCCGACAGAGGAGGAAAGACGCAAGCCTTTTTATATCGGTATTTTGTAAAGATTCCGGCAAACGGGAAGCTTGAGTTTCTTGATTCGGGCTGGATGGATGAGGTAGTAAAGGATGTACTGCACGACAATATAGGAGAGAAGGAGTACAAGAAGAAAATTGAAAGCGTGAAGCGCTTCGAGCGACAGCTGACGGACAACGGTTATCTGGTGCTGAAATTTTTCTTCCATATCAGCCGGAAGGAACAAAAAAGCGTATTGAGGTATTAAAGGAGAATAAGGATACCAGATGGCGTGTCAGTGGAGATGAAGACTGGCAGAATAAGCATTATGACAAGTGTATGCATGTGTTTGACAGATATCTGAATGATACAAATTCGCCTGCAGATCCTTGGTATATAGTTGATGCAAAGAATAGAAAATGGGCTGAGCTTCAGGTGCTGGAGACGCTGGTTAGTGGAATAGAGACAGCACTTAAAAACAGTAATCTTGCTGTGCCGCTGTTACAGAATGTGTTCCCGCTTGAGAAGATTCCAAAGCTTTCTGAGATATCACTTGATAAGGAACTATCTGAGGAAGAATACAAAAAGGAGCTCAAAAATCTGCAGTCTAAGCTTAGCGAGCTGCATAACAAGCTATACAGGCGAAAGATTCCTGTTGTCATAGCATATGAGGGCTGGGATGCAGCAGGAAAGGGTGGAAATATAAAGAGAATCACAGGGGCGCTGGATCCGAGAGGCTTTGAGATGCATCCGATTGCAAGTCCGCTGCCAAACGAGAAAGCCAGACACTATCTGTGGAGATTTTGGAATCGTCTTCCAAGACCGGGCATATAGCTATTTTTGACAGGACATGGTATGGCAGGGTTATGGTAGAAAGACTAGAGGGCTTTTGCAGCGAGAATGAATGGCAGCGTGCTTACAATGAGATTAATGAATTTGAAAAGGAGCTGTCAGACTGGGGTGCTGTCATCATAAAGTTCTGGGTGCAGATTGATAAGGATACACAGCTGGCTCGATTTGAGGAACGCCAGAATACTCCGGAAAAGCAATGGAAGATTACCGATGAGGACTGGAGAAACAGAGAAAAATGGGATCTGTATGAGACTGCTGTAAATGAGATGCTAAAGAAAACCAATACCACTTACGCACCATGGCATGTGCTTGAGTCAAACGACAAGAAATATGCGAGAATCAAGGCTCTTAAGATTGTGATTGATGCGATTGAAGCTGCTTTGGATAATAAAACAAATAAAAAGTAAAGACAGATGTATATAAACAGAGATATGTAAAAAAGAAGCCGGAATAAATCCGGCTTCTTTTAAAGTGTTGGTAAATTAATTTGGGTACAAAAAATGCGCCTCCAGGGGCTCGAACCCTGCACACCCTGATTAAGAGTCAGGTGCTCTACCAAATGAGCTAGAAGCGCAAACATCTGTGTGAATATCTGTGTCACACGGACAAATGATATTATACACAGGGTTTTACAAAAATGCAAGTACTTTTTTTTTTGAAAAATTTAAAAAATTATAAAAAAGACTTTAAAACACTAAGTACTCCGTTTTCCCAGTAAGGCGCACAGGTGTGTTTTGCGGCTGCGATAACTTCCTGGCGGGCATTTGACACGGCGTAGCTTATACCGGCATTTTGAAGCATCTCAATATCATTCAGATTGTCACCGAAACAGCATACTTCGTCCGGGAGCAGGTCGAATCTGTCTATTAGGTATGAGAGTGCAGTCCATTTGCTGACACCCTTTGCGTTGCAGTCTACCCATTCCTTGCCGGCGGCTGCCAGGTGAGCTTTTTTATTCCATGCCAATGAAAACCGGTGTACACAGCTCTTCGCATTTGTCGGGATGAAAGACAGTGAATTTGATGATGTCATTTCTGTCAAGCCTTGTGATGTCATCAACCTCACGCATCTCAAAGCCGTATGAATCACGAAGCAGATGAAAGACCGGGCTGCCACCATCCTCTGCAAAGCAGAAATCAGGAGTAGCAGCAAAGTAATCGCATGCAGGCAGCTCATCGCGGACCATCCGGCACATGCCCTTCCATATATCCTCGTCCATAGGATAGGTTTTTAGGATTTCCTTTGGAGTGCGCACGACTGTTCCTCCGTCTGTTATATACAAAAGCTTGTGCTTTATCGGAGCAAACAGCTTAAATTCGCTTGAAAACTGTCTGCCGGAACAGACTACAAATATTATTCCTTTGTCTATGAGCCTGTCGATGACAGACATGTACTCAGGATCTATGAGCAGTGAGCCGTCCTTTACAAGTGTTCCGTCTATATCCGTTGCTATTAGTTTTATCATTATTTATCTCCCCGGGCGTATATCTTTTGAATATTCAACTATATTATTATAAGAAATTATAATCTCATATGCAAGGGACTTATAGTGTATTTATTACTGTTTGTGAAAGAAAAAACAGACCAAAAAAAACAGAATATATTGAAAGTTTCCTGCTCATATTGTATCATAGTAATACTGGCTTCATCTTCAATGCGTTGAAGCAATGAAAACTAAGGGGACGATATTTACTATGATAGTAGCACTTATTGAAAAAATTTATTCTTTTTTGTGGGGAGATCTGATACACATTCCACTGCCCGGAGGTGGGAGTGTGGGAATCTCCCTGCTCATAATTCTTTTGATTCCGACAGGAATTTATTTCACTGTAAGGACAAGACTTTTACCAATCAGAATGTTTCCGGACATGATAAAGGCGCTGACAGGTAAAAAGGAAAATAAAGACAGCCCGTCCACGTTCCAGACACTCATTGTCTCTACGGCGACGAGAGTGGGCATGGGTAATCTGGTTGGTGTTGTGGCTGCCATATCAGTTGGAGGTGCAGGTGCGGTGTTCTGGATGTGGATAACAGCCATTATAGGTTCATCCACGGCTTTTTGTGGAGGCTACACTGGCACAGCTTCACAAGGAGCCGGATCCATTGTACTCAGGCTATCGTGGAGGTCCGGCGTATTACATACACCATTACTTTGAGGATAAATCAGGCAAAAAAAGAAAAAACATGTTATTATAGCTGTTTTGTTTGCTATATCCGGACTAATCTGCTGGTGTGGCATAAGTCAGGTGATCAGCAATTCTGTCACATCATCCTTTGAAAATGCATTTGGCGTACCACCTATTTATACTACAATAATTCTGGTGGCAGTGGCTGCTGTAATAGTGCTTAGGAAAAATGCTACGGTAAAGGTGCTTGACATAGTTGTTCCTATCATGGCGGTGTGCTATTTTGCCATAACCATTTTTATCATAATTAAAAATATAGGCATGATGCCATCGGTTTTTTCAAGGATATTTGAGGAAGCCTTCGGTATCAGGCAGGTGGCTGCGGGAGGCTTTGGAGCGGTGCTCATGAATGGTGTAAAGAGAGGTCTTTTTTTCAAATGAGGCAGGCTCAGGCTCAGCTCCATGCGCTGCAGCGGCGGCAGAGTGCGATACTCCTGTAAAGGCAGGACTGACGCAGGCGCTCGGTGTATTTATAGATACGATAGTGATTTGCAGCTGTACGGCAATGATCATGCTCACTGCACCGGAGAATATAGTGGCAGGGAAAGAGGGCATGGATTTATTACAGTCAGCTATGAGGTATCATCTTGGAGATTTTGGAGTTATTTTTATAGCAGTCACATTGTTTTTATTCAGCTTTTCCACCTTCCTTGGTATACTTTTTTATGCAAGGAGTAATGTTGCGTACCTGTTTGGGGATAACTGGATTTCACAGACCATGTACAAGGTGCTGGCTCTTGTTATGCTGTTTGTAGGCGGTATCGCGGCATACACATTTGTCTGGGATCTCGGAGATGTAGGAATCGGCCTTATGACTATATTCAATACAGGTATTCTCTATCTGATGGGTGGACAGGCAATAAAGGAGCTGCGAGTTTTTGAAGAGAGTAATAAAGCACAAAGCAATAGTCAATGCTCACAGCAGAGTGATAACGTAACGCAATAACAATAGGAGATATATAAATATGAAAAGAGAATCATTTAAATCACGTCTGGGATTTATACTGGTAAGTGCAGGATGCGCTATAGGCATAGGCAATGTATGGCGTTTTCCGTATGTGACAGGTCAAAACGGTGGCGGTATTTTTGTACTGTTTTACCTTATATTTCTGGTATGCATGGGACTTCCGGTGCTTACGATGGAGCTTGCTGTAGGCCGAGCCAGCAGAAAAAGTGCTGTGATGAGCTACAAGGCTCTTGAGAAAGAGGGCAGTAAATGGCATATTCACGGATGGATAGCCATGCTTGGCTGCTACATGCTCATGATGTATTACACAACAGTCTCAGGCTGGATGGTTGCGTATTTCTTTAAATTCCTAAAGGGAGATTTTACATCAGGCATGAATACTGATGACACGGCAGCTGCATTTGGAAACATGCTTGCAGACCCCAAGCAGATGGCTTTCTGGATGATAGTTACGGTTGTGCTTGGTTTTTGGTGTGCAGCCGTGGTCTGCAGAATGGGCTTGAGAAAATCAGTAAATTTATGATGAGTGCTCTGCTCTTGCTTATCATTGTCCTTGCGGTGCACAGTATCACACTTTCAGGGGCTTTGGAAGGAGTGAAATTCTATCTTGTTCCAAATCTGGATGCGGTCTCTGAAATTGGAATAAAGAATGTCATAACAGCAGCCATGAATCAGGCGTTTTTACGCTGAGTCTGGGTGTGGCCGCAATGGAGATATTCGGCAGCTATATGGGAAAGGACTGCACTCTTGCAGGTGAGGGTGCCAAAATATGTGCTCTTGATACATTTGTGGCTATAATGTCAGGCCTTATCATTTTCCCGGCTTGCTTCAGCTATGGGGTGGAGGTAGACGCAGGACCAAGCCTTATCTTTATCACTTTGCCAAATGTGTTTGTAAATATGCAGGGAGGCCGCATATGGGGCTGTCTTTTCTTCTTGTTTATGACCTTTGCCAGCTTTTCAACCGTTATTGCGGTATTTGAGAATATCATGTCGTTTGCCATTGATATGTTTGGCTGGTCCAGAAACAAGGCTGCGCTAATAAATGGTGTGATAATACTTATTGCAAGTATGCCGTGTGTACTTGGATACAATGTGTGGAGTAATCTGGACCTCATAGGAGGCAGGGATGTGCTTGACAGCGAGGACTTTATGGTAAGCAATCTGCTTCTCCCGATTGGCTCACTGGTTTATCTGCTTTTTTGTGTGACAAAGTGGGGCTGGGGCTTTGATAAGTATATAGATGAGGCAAATACAGGATCAGGACTTAAAATTTCAAGGAAGCTTAAGCCGTATTTTCAGTTCATACTGCCGCTTTTAATTTTGTTTATTTTTATCCAGGGATTGATATAGTTACGTATTTTTGAAAATCAGACAGGAGAGTGTAAAATATGTTAGATCAGAATACATTTATAGAGACAGTGCAGAGCGTGGCCGAGATTATCAGGACATCAGCGGAGCCGATAGGCAGAGATGAAATCATGTCTTATTTTAAGGATATGGAGCTTAATAAAGCGCAGGAGGATATGGTATTTGAATTTCTCATCACACCGCATGAGCAGGAGAATGAGAGTGCAGGCGATTATGAGGATGAATCACATGAGGACGAATTACATGGGGATGAATCGTCTGAAAATGCTGCATTGAACAATGTAATTTACTCAGAAGGAGATTCGATGGATGCCATAGCAGGTGGAAAGAATAATAAGGCCAAGCAGGATAATGAAGCTGAGCCTGATATAGACGAGGACAGCCTTATCCCGGATTCACCTATGTTTAGGATGTATCTTGAGGAGCTTGAAGAGATACCTGATTACACAAAGGCCGAGCAGGACGATATGTACAAAAAGCTGCTTGCAGGTGATGAGAGTGTGATACACACTATATCAAATTTCTGGCTCAAAAGTGTGCTTGCCATGGCAAAGAAGCTTGCCGTTACATCAGAGGGCTTTGAGGACGTAGTACAGGAGGGAAACATGGGACTTTTCATGTGCCTTACTGAGCTCTGTGGCTGCGGGGATGAGATAGATATGGAAAAAGAGCTTTTGGATGCCATAGAGGAGTCTATGAAAGAGTGTATCAGGGAGCAGACCGGTGAGGATGAGAGCGAGAATACTGTGGTAGGAAAGGTTTCATTAGTAAACCGTGCAGTGGAGAAACTAAAATCCGATAAGGGTTTCGAGCCGAGCCTTAGTGAGCTTTCAGGCTACACCGGCGTGGATGAGGAAGAGCTTGAAAAGCTTCTGGAGCTTATCAAAAAGGCTGATGTGGAGAAAAATAAACAGGACAGCAAATAATCTGTGTCATTTGTAGATTTGTGTCATATATTAAACCATACCTGAATATATGAAAGGATGGAAAATATATGGCACGATTTACTAATCAGGCACAGCTTCGTTATGGCAACAATGTAGCCAATTCAAATATAGCAGTCGGAGAAATACTGGAGGTGCTTTCTGCTACGAAAACAGCAGTCAAAAAAAACACCTACAATCAAAACGATACAATAACCTATGTGGTGAGCATCGTAAACTCCGGAAATACCGCGATAAACGGTCTGACACTTTCTGACAATCTAGGTGCTTATACCTTTAACACCAACACTCTTGTACCATTAACCTATGTGAATAACACTGCAAAATACTATACAAACGGCACACTCCAGGCAGCGCCTGCAGTAACCCAGGGACCGCCTCTTAGCATAACAGGCATAAGTGTCCCGGCAGGTGGCAATGCAACTGTCATCTATGAGGCAGCGTTAAATGAGTATGCTCCTCTTGGCACAGAGGCATCTGTCACAAACACCGCTACAGTAAGCGGCACAGGAATCACTCCGGTCACAGCAGCAGAGACAGTAAATGCCGAGGCTGCACCAAATCTTGCAATTACTAAGTCAGTAAGCCCTGTTCCTGTGACGGAAAACGGTACACTGACCTATACCTTCAGGATTCAAAACTACGGAAGCGTTGCGGCAACCAATACCACAGGCGTGGTTATAACAGACACATTTGCTCCGGTTTTGAACAATCTTACAGCCGCATTAAACGGCACAGCCTGGACTGCAGCTACAGATTACACTTACAATGAGGCGACAGGCACATTTTCGAGCACGGCAGGTGCAATCACTGTTCCGGCTGCAACCTATACACAGGATAGCACAACAGGAGCGTGGGTTGTCACACCGGGTGAGAGCACACTTGTCATCACCGGAACAGTGTAGCAGCAGAGATGATTAATTTTAAGAATTGTTTAATTTAAGTGATAAAAGTTGAAATATTGATACTAAATATGTAAAATATATATAGCTATTTATGAATAAGATGATGAAGATGATCATCGGCAGTTTAAAATGATTAACCGGGGGATAAGACAAATGAATAATGCACAGTTAGTGATAGACGAAGTAAAAAAAAGGCAGTAAAGGGCAAGGATGATTGTATCATCAAGGCATTTGCTGCCTTTTTTGGCAGGTGGACATATACTGCTTGAGGATGTGCCGGGAGTGGGAAAGACTACGCTTGCAGTAGCTTTTTCAAGGGCTATGGCGCTTGTGAATCACAGAGTACAGTTCACTCCGGATGTGTTGCCTGCTGATATACTTGGCTTTTCTATGTATCAGAAGCAGACCGGAGAGTTTGTGTACCACGAGGGTGCCGTGATGTGTAATCTGTTTCTGGCAGATGAGATTAACAGAACAAGTCCCAAAACACAGTCTGCGCTCCTGGAGGTTATGGAGGAGGGAAATGTCACTGTGGATGGAATAAGCAGGAAGGTCCCGGAGCCGTTTATAGTGATGGCCACTCAAAATCCAAAGGGCAGCGCCGGTACACAGCTGTTGCCGGAGTCACAGCTTGACAGGTTTATGATATGTATGAGCATGGGATATCCTTCACATGATGCAGAGGTGGATATCGCAAAGGGCAAAAGTGTGAAGGCTGATGAGTATACGATAAAGCCTGTTATGAATGCACAGGGACTTGTTGAGATGCAGGGAGAGGTCGAGCAGGTGTTTATACATGACAGTATTTACTCGTACATTGTGGACCTGGTTGATGCGACAAGGACAAGTCCGTACATTGAGCTGGGAGTGAGTCCGCGAGGTACGATTGCGTGTGTTAGGATGGCAAAGGCATATGCGTATCTGAGTGGGCGAAGCTATGTCATACCATCTGATGTGGTTTCTGTATTTGCGGATGTGACAAAGCACAGAATCGTGCTAAATACCAAGGCGAGAGTATCACACGTATCAGAGCTTTCAGTGATAGATGAGATACTAAAGGCTGTTAAACAGCCGACAACTTATGTGAAAAAGGCAGGTAATCGTGATTAGTTTTTTGATAGGAATAATTACTGCGGCAATAGTTTTTTATATGTCGATGATATACGGTAATGCTGCGCTGGCACTGCTGGGCTGCTTTATGTGTGTGTTTATGGTGCTGACATTTATAGCATTGCTTGTAAAGGTGCACCGGGCAGTGGCAGCTATAAACATTCCGATAGCTATCGCCACACAGGGCGAGAGTATCAGGGTGAGTCTTTCCTGCAGGCTGAAGGAGGCAGACTTCGATGGTGTTAAATACCGTGTAACGGTGAAAAATAATTTATCCGGCGAAAAAAGTACAAAATGGCTGTCAGGAGGCAGTGATTTTTTGTACAGCGTGAACCTATGCGGCAATTATGAATTTGAGCTTGTAAGGATAAAGCTATATGATTTTTCAAGGCTTTTTTATGTCACGAAAAGAGTTAAAAAATATGCAAATGTTGAGGTGATGCCGCAGATTGATGAGATTCCTGTGAGGATAACGGACAGAGTGAGAAATTTCTTTGGGGATTCTGATATCTATGATGATTTAAGACTGGGATATGATCCGTCGGAGCTGTTTGATGTCAGAGAGTTTCAAAACGGTGACAGGCTGCAGAGTGTGCACTGGAAGCTTTCTGCAAGGACTGATGAGCTGATGGTAAAGGAGAACAGCCTGCCAAAGGCATGTGCGGTGGCAATAGTAGCAGATTTAAGGGGGATAAAAAAGGGCAGACAGGCAGATGCTTTTATGAAGCTTCTCGTCTCGCTTTCTTTTTCGCTTATGGATCAAAAATGCTCTCATTATGTGGCATGGTATGATATCTCAATAAACGATATTGTGAGAGCCAGAGTGGATGACGAGGAGGACTTTTCCATATCTTTAAATAGTCTTCTTAAAATAAAGCCGGATACAAAGAATGATGCACTTTTTTTTTGTATGAGGAAAAGTACCGGGCAGAAAAGCTTGTGTGTCTGCTTAGCGTGGACGGAAGACTTCAGATAAAAAGGGGAGAGGAGATAGTTGGCAGAGCGGATGAAAAAAACGAGATTGTCATTTAGGAAAAGCAGATGGCAGAGATCTGACGCAAATGAGATAAAGCCTGATTATAATAATGCATTTACAGTGTTTGGTGTCCTGCTTACTGAACTTGCCAATGCAGCTGCAGCAGTACTTCTTACGGTGTGTGCAGTGTCTGTTGTGAATACGACCGTTTCACATGTGAGATGCCCATATTATGTGTATGTGTGGCTGTTTATTTTTTCGGTGATAAGTGGCTTTATAAACAGGCTTACATCGCTTGACACAAGAAAATGGGTGCGCCATGCGATAAATACGGGGCTGCTGCTTGTATTTCTGCTTGGAGTGTTTATTGCAAACTGGCAGGCTGCAGAGCATATAAAAGACGGCTTTTTGTATGTAAAGGGCAGGTATCTTGAGATAATAAATGTGTACTATGGCACTTCATTTGTCTGTCCAAAGGGCGATAAAGCCTTTGCGGGGGCATTTGTTGGCTTTTATCGTTTATAGTTATGCTTTTGCTGGTGACACTGGCGGTTCAAATTAAAAGAAGACGCATGCTCACATTATTTCCAACGCTTCTGCTTGCGGTACAGCTGTGCATAGGCAAAAGCCCAAGTGTCAGCGAGGTTGTTATGCTCACGCTGTGTACACTCTGGTGTCTTATCGCAGATGGCAACGCACGCACAGTGGCAGGATATGATGTAAATGGCAGTGAACATGGCAATGATGTTTTTAGGATAGCACAGGCGTTTTTATATATGGCGGCAGTGTCAGCAATACTTTTTATATGTGTATTTTCGTTTAAACCTCTTGCTGATACACTTGCCGATAAAAAGCCGCAGATGCTTGCCTTTCAAAAAAGATTTGGAGGGCAGCGTAAAATCATTCTTCAGCTTGGGAATTGATTTGCAGGATGGCTCGGTTAGTAATCACTACCCAAGCTACAGCGGAAAGACGGTGATGACGGTAGAAGCAAAGTCAGGAGCGCCTTCTAATATTTACCTGAGAAGCTTCTACGGTGATACCTATGAGAATGGCAGATGGATTAAAAAGTCTGATTTTTCCGGGATGGAAAAAGAGTATCATGATGCTTCAAGGATGACAGCCTGGCAGACTACAATCGGATTAGCCACGCTGCTTGATGGCTATTATGATGATGAGACCAATCCGGCCACCGAAAAGTATACAATCACGATGGAGAAGCTTTCCACCAAATATACCTATTTGCCGTACTGTATCGACCCATACAGTATAGATGCCAAGGGTGATATAGATTTTGACGAAGACTTTTTTATCACAAAGGATAAAGGGACAAAGACTATCGAGGTGTCGGCGTGTCCCGGCTTTTTTTTTCGATGGTAGTCTGGAAATGTCTATCCTTGAGCCCGCGCAGCCTCTTGAGGTCAACAATGATTTCTATGCGGCATACAATAATTATGTAATGGAAAACTATACTGCAAAGCAGGGTGGTGACGGGATTGTTGCCGAAGATGCAAGTGGCTTCTTAGGACAGGACAGCTCACAAGCAATATGATGTACACAGGCTATATAAGAGAAAATGATGCCAACAGGATTGCGGCAGCACAGCTGGTGCAGCAGTTTCTGACATCGAAGAATTTTAAGTACAGCAAAAATCCTCCTTCCACAGGCGGTAAGGATGTAGTTGAAAATTTCCTCTCAAATAGCAGACAGGGCTTTTGTGTGCATTTTGCATCGGCTGGCACGATGATACTCAGACAGATGGGCGTTCCATGCCGTTATGTAAGCGGATATTGTGCAAAGGAGGACAGCTTCAAATCCGGTGAAAATGATGAGGATATATGTGAGGTGAAGGATTCGCAGTCGCATGCCTGGGTTGAAATATATCTGGATGATTTCGGATGGATTCCGGTGGAGATGACACCGGGATATTTTGAGTATGTGACAGGTGAGAATCCGTTTGACTATATTGGTGTCAACGGAAAGAAAACAAACACCGGTGCTGCTTATAATGATAGTGAGCATATGAATGATACTGCGGCAGATGAAGATGCTGCAAATGAAGATACAAAAAATACAGATGCAGAAAATGATGACACAGCAAAAGATGATACATCAAAAGCTGCAGCAAACAGTACATCAGGTGATGGCAGTGAGAAGGCTTATGGTTCACAGTCAGGTGCGGATAAACGTACAGATGCTCAGAACTCAAAAAAAGAGACCTCATATACCACCGGTGATTTTAAAAACCTCACTCTGTGTGATTTTTCTGACTGCACTTACAGCCATCATAGTTTATATCAAAAGGCGAAGAAATATTTTGTGGGAAGCAAGACTTGCAAAAAAGGGTGAAAAAAAGGCCGTTACAGCAGGGCAGCAATAATGATAAACAACCGCATCTACAAAGGACTGGGACATCCTTCAAAGAACAGGACAGATGAGCTTTATCTGGCTAACCTGAAGGAAAAATACTGCGGACCGGATTATTGCGGAATCCACTGGGACGAGTACATGCGCATCATACAAAAGGCTGTGTATTCATCAGAGGGCATCACAGGGGAAGAATGCTTTATGATAGTGGAAACATGGAGGCGTCTGGAGAAAAAAAAGACATTAGACATAATTCACAAAAAAACATGTATAAAAACAGCATGATTAACAAAAAATAAACTCGTAAGGAAAATTGTGTTGAAATAATAAGGCTTCTGTGATATAAACTTAAGCAGACGTGTTACTTTTTAGGGAGGCATTTGTCGTACATAACTTTTAACAGGGTTAGTGTATGATAAGTGCCTCCTTTTTTTGTTGCTGGAGCAAAAAAAAAGAATGATAGGTGCAAATCGGTACATACCCTGCATTTATAGGAGGAAAAGCTCATGAAGGACAAAATTTTTAGTGTTCTGCAGCGAGTGGGAAGAAGCTTTATGCTCCCGATCGCAATCCTTCCGGTAGCAGGCTTGCTTTTAGGACTCGGAAGCTCATTCACCAACACCACAACAATTGAGACCTATGGTTTACAGTGGCTGCTCGGAGATAAGACTATACTCCATGCACTTCTTGTAATCATGAATGCGGTCGGAAGTGCCATATTCGATAACCTTCCGCTCATTTTTGCGGTCGGAGTAGCAATCGGAATGGCAAAGAAGGAAAAAAGAGGTGTCAGCACTTTCAGCAGTCATAGCATACTTTGTTATGAATGTATCAATCAATGCGATGCTCAAGATTTCCGGAAAAATCCTTGCAGACGGAAGTATTGCAAAGGATGTGCTTGATGGAACCATCACATCAGTATGTGGTATTCAGTCACTGCAGATGGGTGTGTTTGGCGGTATTATCGTAGGACTGGGAGTGGCAGCACTGCACAACCGTTTCTACAAGATTGAGCTGCCGAATGCATTGTCATTTTTCGGTGGAACAAGATTTGTGCCTATCATTTCAACAGTGGCATATCTTTTTGTAGGAATCTTAATGTATTTTATCTGGCCTACTGTGCAGAACGGAATCTATGCACTCGGCGGAGTGGTGACAGGAACAGGATATTTCGGAACACTTCTCTTTGGTATTATAAAGAGAGCTCTTATTCCATTCGGACTGCACCATGTATTTTACATGCCGTTCTGGCAGACAGCAGTCGGTGGAACGATGGAGGTTGCTGGACATATGGTTGAGGGTGGACAGAATATTTTCTTCGCACAGCTTGCGGATTCTGCGAATGTCGCACATTTCAGTGCAGACGCAACGAGATATTTCTCCGGAGAATTTATTTTCATGATTTTCGGACTTCCGGGAGCAGCACTTGCAATGTATAAATGTGCAAAGCCGGAAAAGAAAAAAACAGGCAGGAAGCCTTTTACTTTCTGCAACACTTGCATGTATGTTTACAGGAATCACAGAGCCTCTTGAGTTCTCATTCCTTTTCGTAGCACCGGCTCTCTTTGCAGTACAGGTAGTGCTCGCAGGAAGCGCATACATGATAGCACATATTTTAAACATCGCTGTAGGACTTACTTTCTCAGGAGGATTACTTGATTTCTTCCTGTTTGGTATATTGCAGGGAAATGAAAAGACAAGCTGGCTGCTCGTGATTCCGGCGGGAATAGTATATTTCCTGCTGTATTACTTTATTTTCAGCTTCCTTATAAAGAAGTTTGATTTCAAGACTCCGGGCCGTGAGGATGACGATACAGAGACAAAGCTCTACACCAAGGCAGATGTAAATGCAAGAAAAGCTGCCAAGGATGGACAAACTTCTGACGATAAAGCGGCTGTAGACGAGCTCTCGCAGACTATATCACGAGGTCTCGGCGGCAAAGCCAATATCTCAGATGTGGACTGCTGTGCAACAAGGCTTCGTATCACAGTAATTGACCCTGACAAGGTAAACGATGTGCTTCTTAAATCAACAGGAGCATCAGGAGTCGTGCACAAGGGACAGGGCGTACAGATTATCTATGGACCAAGAGTAACAGTGATAAAATCAGATCTGGAGGATTATCTTGCGAGTGTGACAGAGGAACACTTCGAGGATGATGCAGCAGAAAATAATACAGCAGGCGAAGATGAAGCAAAGAACGAAAATGCAACTTCGGCCACTGATTCAAAAACAGAAGATTCAAGCACCGCTTCAGATAAAGCACAGGAAGCTGCTGACACCAAAGAACCGACAAGCACAGTTATCATCTCAAGCCCGATGACAGGAATAGCAGCAGACCTCTCAACAGCGCCGGACGAGGCCTTCGCCGGCAAAATGATGGGTGACGGAGCAGTAGTCACACCTGAGGAGGGGGGTAGTTGTAGCACCTGAGGATGGAACTGTTTTATTCGTTTTTGATACAAAGCATGCTTTGGGATTTACAACCGACTCAGGAATTGGTATGATAATCCATGTAGGAATCGATACAGTAAAGCTCGAGGGTAAAGGCTTTGACGTACAGGTTGAGGCAGGATGCCATGTTAATAAGGGCGACGTGCTCATGGAGCTTGACCTTGACTACTTAAAGGCTAACGCACCATCAGTTACAACTCCTGTCATCTGCACAGAGCTAAAAGATAATCAGAAAATCCGCCTCATCACAGACGGACCGATTAAGGCAGGAGAGCCTCTCTACGCAGTTGACACCTACGAGAAGTAATTCATACATCCTTAAACAATTCAAAGGTATCGGATGCCATGGAGATGGCGGCAGCAGTTCGAAAATGCGCCACATTTATAGAGAAAAAGATTGGAAAGCACATAGATGTCACTACTATGGCCTACAACCGCCTCATGAACCATATCCGCCACATGGTATCAAGAGCCGCGACCGGAGAAAAATTAAAGGTTGATCTCAATCAGTTTATCGAGAAAAATTATCCGGAGTCATTCGCACTGGCAGGTGATATATGTAAGGAGCTTGGAAAGGACTTAAATCATGAGTTTTTGGACAATGAGACAGGCTACCTTGCCATACATATCGAGCAGATTAAGTGTGATGAGATGATAAGTGAATAAAAATGTGAAAACCTTCCTGCATATTAGGTTATGTGGAAGGTTTTTGCGTGAAAAAAGTACTGTGATGGAAGAAATGAATGGGGATTTGCGTAAGATTATAGGTAAAACGAATGGGGATTTGCGTAAAATATCAGTTTACACGAGTGGGGATTCGGGATATAATATTAACAAAGAGGTGACTTTTATATGGAAAGACATGTATTTAAACGTAAAATTTATAATGAAATACTTGAATGGAAAATCAACCGAAGCGACAAATATGCCCTTCTTGTGAAAGGTGCCAGGCGAACCGGCAAGTCGACGATTGTTGAAGAATTTGCTAAAAATGAATTTAAATCATATATCCTGATTGATTTTGCGCATACAAGCAAGGATATTATTGCTTTATTTGATGACACATATGAGCTTGATTTCTTCTTTTTACAGCTACAGCAGTTAACCGGTGTGAGATTATATGAAAATGAATCCGTTATAATATTTGATGAGGTCCAGCTTTTGCCAAAAGCAAGACAGGCAATCAAGTATCTTGTTGCTGATGGCCGATATAAATATATAGAAACAGGTTCATTGATTTCGATAAAAAAGAATACGATGGATATATTAATACCAAGTGAAGAGCATAAGATATCTATGTATCCTATGGATTTTGAAGAGTTTTTGTGGGCAATAGATGACGAAATCACAGCAGAGACGATTAAACTACTTTTAAAAAATAAAAAAGCAGCAGGAAATGCGATGCATAGAAATTTGATGCGTAAATTTAGATTGTATATGCTAATCGGAGGAATGCCTCAGGCTATTGAAGCTTATCTGGAACATAATAATCTTCAGATTGTGGATGAAACGAAAAGGGAGATTGTTGAGTTATATGAAGAGGATTTTACAAAAATAGATGGAACCGGACTGGCAGGAGATATATATGATGCAATTCCGGCAAGTCTTAGTAAAAATGCATCAAGATATGTGTTGTCAAAAAAAGCGAGAGAAGGGGTACGTGCAAAACAAGTGAGAGATATATTACCTGATATACTCAGCTCATATACTGTAAATATTGCATATCATGCAAACAACCCCGGGGTTGGAATGTCTCTGGAAAAGGATATAGACAGATACAAGCTATTTACATCAGATGTTGGACTGTTTATTACGCTTGCATTTAAGGATAAAAAATATACGGATAATATAATCTATAATAAGCTGTTGTCAGACAAGCTGGAAGCAAACCTGGGATATGTTTATGAAAATGCGGTAGCACAGATGTTGACAGCAAAAGGAAACAATCTGTTTTATTACACAATGAAAAGTGAAACTTCAAATCATTTGTACGAGATAGATTTCCTGCTATCAAATGGAACTAAAATTAATCCTATTGAAGTGAAATCCGGAAATTACAGAGAGCATAAATCATTGGATGCATTTTGTGAGAAATTTAGCAGCCGAATCAGAGAAAAATATGTTGTTCATACAAAAGACTATAAATGGGAGAATGGGATAAATTATCTGCCTGTGTATATGATACCATTTATTGAAGGAGAATAAAGGATTTGCTTTAGCTGAAAGTGTTGATAAAATCGTACGAAATACGTAAAATAATGGTACGAAGAAAGGAAGTAGCAAAATCATTGTTTGGAATATTGCCAAAGGAGGCAGATATAGAAGCTGCAAAAGCAGAAAGGCTTGGTGAAAAATAGATGCGGTTGTTGAAAAGCTTGATGATGAGTATGTTAAAATTATGTACAAATCTTCCTTAATGTGGTACACTACATAGTTGTATCAACAAACATCCGATACACAAAATACATATGAAATCAATTTAAAGGAGATAGATATACTATGAAACTAGGAATCGTCGGACTTCCAAATGTCGGAAAGTCTACATTATTTAATTCACTGACCAAAGCAGGAGCGCTGTCTGCAAACTATCCTTTTGCCACAATCGACCCAAACGTAGGTATCGTTTCTGTGCCGGATGAGAGAATCGTAAAGCTCGGTGAGCTTTATCATACCAAGAAGGTAACACCTGCAACGATCGAATTTGTGGATATCGCAGGTCTTGTGAAGGGAGCAAGCAAGGGCGAGGGGCTTGGCAACCAGTTCCTTGCGAATATCCGTGAGGTGGACGCGATCGTTCATGTGGTGCGCTGTTTTGAAGATACCAACATCATCCATGTAGATGGCTCTGTAGATCCTGCAAGAGATATTGAGACCATCAATTTAGAGCTGATCTTTTCCGATATTGAGATTCTTGACAGAAGAATCGCAAAGATTGCAAAGCAGGCGAGAATGGATAAGACTCTTGCAAAGGAGCTCGAGCTTGTTGAGGCAGTAAAGGCTCATCTTGAGGACGGAAAGATGGCCAGAACCTTTGAAGTGCCTGATGATGAGGATGCACAGCTTTGGTTCAAGGGATATAATCTCCTTACAGCAAAGCCTACCATCTACGCAGCAAACGTATCAGAGGACGACCTCGCAGATGACGGCGCATCAAACCCACATGTTGCAAAAGTAAGAGAGATGGCAGCAGAAGAGGGCGCAAAGGTATTTGTTATCTGTGCACAGATTGAGCAGGAGCTTGCAGATCTCGATGAGGACGAAAAGAAGGAGTACCTTGAGGATTTAGGTGTTGAGTCAAGCGGTCTCGATAAGCTTGTAGCAGCCAGCTATTCACTTCTCGGACTTATTTCCTTCCTCACAGCAGGAGAGGATGAGTGCCGTGCATGGACTATAAAGAAAGGTACAAAGGCACCACAGGCAGCCGGCAAGATACATACTGATTTCGAGCGTGGCTTCATCAAGGCGGAGGTAGTCAACTATCAGGATCTTCTTGACAACGGAAGCCTTGCAGCCGCAAGAAAAAAGGGCATCGTAGGCATGGAAGGAAAAAGAGTACGTTGTTAAGGACGGAGATGTAATTCTTTTCAGATTTAATGTATAATTTTATGAATAAAACGCTTTTATAAGCACAAAATCAAAAAGAAACGCATAAGATAGACCAAGGGAGGTCTGTTTTATGCGTTTTCTGGATTTATGCGAAAAAGAGGTTGTGAGCGTGGAGGAGGGCAGGTTCATCGGACACGTACGGGATTTGGAGTTTGATCCGGTCTGCGGCAAAATCTGTGCGATTATCGTGCCGGGACCGGGAAAATATATGGGAATATTTTGCAGGGATTATGAATATTGTATTCCATGGGTTAAGATTGTGAAGATTGGACCCGATATAATATTGGTAAATATATGTGAGTCTGATATGCGGCGCAAGCTGTTATGATTTTATAAATACAAAAAAATTATAAAAAAGTCAAAATCAGTACAAAACATATTGACAACGAAAATTAGTATATATATACTAAAATATGTATAGGTCTTTTTAAATACAGATGATGATTTGAAGTATTATAATGAGAAACAAAGATATTTTGCTTCTTCATACTATATGATACCTACGGAGGGTACAGCATGAAGTGTCCATTTTGCAGTAGTGACAACACAAGGGTAATAGACTCAAGACCGGCTGATGACAACAGCTCTATCAGGCGCAGAAGGCTGTGCGATGATTGCGGCAAGCGTTTCACTACATATGAGAAGGTGGAGACAATCCCACTCATCGTTATAAAAAAGGATAACAACAGAGAGCAGTATGACCGCTCCAAGATTGAAAAGGGCGTGCTTCTTGCATGTCACAAGAGACCGATTTCAGCAGATACAATCTCAAAGCTTGTAGATGAGGTCGAGATAGAAATCTTTGCCAGAGAGGAAAAGGAAATCTCTACATCACTCATCGGAGAGCTGATTATGGACAGATTAAAGGACCTTGATGCGGTAGCATATGTGAGGTTTGCGTCAGTTTACAGAGAGTTTAAGGATGTCAATACATTTATGACAGAGCTTAAAAAGATGCTTGACACCAAATAGTGTTTAGGCAGCAGGATTTATTTAAAACAGGATGGGAAGGTGCGTATGAACATTTCCGGTATTCGCCCGAGCGAAGGCTTTTATTCATACAATTCCATAAGAGTAAACGAGCTTAGAAACAGCCAGATTAGTTGAGTTCGAAGAAGGCAGTGGATGACACAGCTTCACAGCAATCCATTGCTGATGATACGGCTGATTATGAGGCTGCAAGGGCAAGGCAGAGCTTTACCTCGCTTGATTATGCAAATACATATGATTCCAATGCGAGCTATGAGCTTAAGGGTGCTGACAGTGATATCAGTACACTTGATGTCACAAAGGCTGTATCCGATTTAGACAAGGATAAGGTATTGCAGCAGTATCAGCGTTTTGTTGGCAGTGCGGATGGCACCGTTATGCAGCAGGCAGCCTTGAATGAACAGATTAACAGGGAGACAGAGAATTTTATACTATGAGTTTTTTATACCCGGGAGAGTACATTGACTCGACATACAGCATAGATTTTGATAAATTATATAAGGAGGGCTACAGGGGTGTCATTTTTGATATTGACAACACCCTTGTGACTCATGGTTCGCCTGCTGATGAGCGGGCGATTGCTTTGTTTAAGCACCTTAAGGAGCTTGGTTTTTCGTGCCTTGTGCTCTCAAACAACAAAGAGCCGCGTGTGAAGAGCTTTGCTAAGCAGGTTGGGATAAAGTATATCTACAAGGCAGGAAAGCCCAAGCCATCAGGCTATCGTACAGCAATGGAGAGGCTTGGCACAGATACGAAAAAACTCTTTTTGTGGGAGATCAGATATTTACAGATATCATCGGAGCTAATCTTACGGGCATCAGATCAATACTTGTAGCACCTATTGACCCACATGAGGAGATACAGATTGTGCTTAAGCGCTTTATTGAAAAGCCTGTAATTGCTTGCTACAAGAAGCATTTAAAGAAAGTAAATAAATAATTTTTAACTAATAATTTAAAATTTGGAGGCATATATATTATGAAGATTGCAATCGGAAACGATCACGCAGCAGTTGAGCTTAAAAAGACAATAATGGAGTACGTTGAGAGCATGGGTCACGAGGTGACCAACTTCGGCACAGATTCAAGTGAGAGCTGCAATTACCGGAGTATGGTGAGAAGGTGGCTAATGCAGTGGCATCAGGCGAGTTTGACTGCGGAATACTGATATGCGGTACCGGTGTGGGTATCTCAATAGCAGCCAATAAGGTCAACGGAATCCGTGCGGCAGTTTGCTCAGACACAGCCACAGCACGCCTTGTAAAACAGCACAACAATGCCAATATCATAGCCTTTGGTGAGAGGATTGTAGGTGTTGAGCTTGCAAAGGATATCGTAAAGGCTTATCTGACAGCCGAGTTTGAGGGCGGCAGACACGCAAAGAGAATAGCTATGATATCGGATATCGAGGCTAGAAACTAATATAAAACTAATATAAAACCGATACAAATTCATGCAATAGAAAATAAATACTTGAAATGTATTGCTTTTTATTGTAAAATGGACGAATGAGAGAGCTTAGGCTCGCACGATTTAAGGAGGAAGTAACTAATGATTTCAGCAGGCGATTTCAGAAATGGTATTACCATTGAGTTAGAGGGTAATATCTATCAGATTATCGAATTCCAGCATGTGAAACCAGGAAAAGGTGCAGCATTTGTAAGAACTAAGTTAAAGAATATTAAGAGTGGTGGTGTGGTTGAGAAGACATTCCGTCCTACAGAGAAATGCCCTACAGCACACATTGACCGTAAGGATATGCAGTATCTTTATGCAGATGATGATTTCTATCATTTCATGGATGTTGAGACATATGACCAGATTGACTTACCAAAGGATGAGGTTGGCGATGCTCTCAAGTTTGTAAAAAGAGAACGAGATGTGTAAGGTTTGCTCACACAAGGGCAATGTATTTGCAGTTGAGCCACCACTTTTCGTTGAGCTTACTGTTACAGAGACAGAGCCTGGCTTCAAGGGTGATACAGCAACAGGTGCTACAAAGCCTGCTACAGTTGAGACAGGTGCTACAGTTTATGTACCACTTTTTGTTGAGACAGATGATGTTATCAAGATTGATACAAGAACAGGTGAGTACCTTTCACGTGTATAATCTGTAGTTTTATGAGTCTGCACATATTCCGGTATGCCTGGAGTATGTGCAGGCTTTTTTTTTATTTGTGTGCTGTGTGGCAGGTGAGAATTGCGACAGCAAGTGTCATAAACACATGCGACACAAGCATAGCCCACAGATATGCATCTATCCCATAGTGGGGTACGAGAAGCATAATCATCAGAATTCTTATTGCACAGGTGAGCAGATTGACAAAGAGCACCTGCTTTGCTTTACCCAGACCGTGCAGTATGCTGCAGAGCATTCCGCTTATGTGCATCAGTGGGCACAGAAAACACAGTCTTCTAAGGAAATATCCACAAAGCTTCGATGAAAAAAAGAAAATCCCCTATAAAATCCGACAGCAGATAGAATATGCATGTAAAGATAAGACCAAAGCATAGTCCGAATAAGGCACAGGAGTTTATGGTTTTAGTGATTTTTGTATCCTTTCCAGCGGCATTCGCTTCAGAAACAGATGGCAGAAGCATCACAGCACAGCTGCAAAGTACACCGGGAAATAAAAGAACGGGAAGGGTGAGACCGGAAATGGTTCCGAATATGTCAAGGGCCAATGCCGGGGATAGTCCGTAGAGCTTAAGAGTTCTCGGGATAAGCACATTTTCGGCGGAGGATGAAAAGCTTGCCAATATGTAGTTTAGTGATAAAGGGATGAATAGTGCAGCCATGCCATAGGCTGTTGTTTTCAGGCTTTTGACGGATATTTTAAAGTATGGGAAATCTTTTTTTATCGTGATAACGGAAAAGACGGTTGCGCTCGCTTCGCCTGCCACGATGCCGTATATAGAGTATACAGGCTTAAAGCAGCTGCCACCGTCAGACAGTATTGCGTATATCAGATAGCAGGTGCCAATGCGCGCGGTCTGCTCAATTAATTGTGTGGCAGCGGGGATGGCTGCTTTTTTCAATCCATAATAGTATCCGTTTATGCAGGAATGGATAGCAGCGGGCAGAATGGAAAAGGACAGCGCCTTGACAAGCTCTGTACAGCGTGGCTCACTTAAAATACAAATGCTTATGTAGTTGGCATTGGAATACATAATAATTGTGAGTAAAAGAGCAATGGTGGCTGACATAATTATTGCGCAAATGAGTATAATCTGCCTGTTTTGAGACTTTTCGGCAACAAGCTTTGATGTAGCGGTCTGAAAGCCGTTGCAGCAGAGTGACATGCATACGGACATGAGTGGAATCACAAGCTGATAGAGTCCCAGACCTGTTGAGCCCATGACGTTATTAAGAAATATGCGAAAGAAAAAACCCATAAACCGACTGGTTGTACCGGCAAGTGTCAGGAAAATAGTTCCGGTCACAAGTGGATTGGATAAATATTTTTTTACAATCAAAAAATCACCTGTCATATGTTGTCTTAGAAGTATATGTGCTTCTTTGGATATATATGACAGGTGATTATTTATTGTGTGTTAAACAGCTATTTTGCGCTAAACAACTATTATACTCTTATATGACCGGTATCGTTATATTAAATTTGTGAGATTAACCCATAAAGTGGCGGATAGCCTTGGCTACGCCGTCATTTTCGTTTGTGTCGGTGACGTAATCAGCCTGTGCCTTAAGCTCATCGGTTGCATTTCCCATGGCCACGCCGATGTGTGCGGCTTTTACGATAGCCATGTCGTTTTCGGTGTCACCGACAGCCATTGTCTCATCAGCTGCTATATTCAGGATTTGAGCCAGCTTGTGAAGTGCCACACCTTTGTCAACGCCTGCTTTTGTGAATTCCAGATTACCATAGCCACCGCTTACGAGCGTGATTTCAGGGATTATTTTCAGATGCTCAAATACTTCGTCGCGGCAGTAGTAGTTATCATCTGCATCCTTTGGGAAATTGATGGTCATTTTCTGCATATGGTAATTGTTTTCGCGCATCATTTCAGTGATATCGTTCACACGTTTTCTGGTTGTCATGATGTATTCCTTTATAGAAGGAGGCATTTTGAGATCCTTTGCATCCTCGAGACACTTGTATGGAGAATAGCCACAGCCGTTTATGAAGGCATCCATATGAACGCGCTTTGTCATCAGGTAATCAATTATTGAAAACGCTGTCCCATCAGAAAGGCAGTTTTCGTAAAGACATTTTTTGGTGTCAATCTCGTAGATTGCACTTCCGTTTGCAGTGATAGCGTAGCGGATGCCGGTGTCCTTAATTGCCTCAAACGGCAGCCCTCCGAATGGACGGCCGGTGGAGATGACCACATTTATCCCGGCAGCAGTTGCCTCTTTTATAGCTTTTATATTTTCCCTGGATATCTGACTTTTGTTGTTGAAAAGTGTTCCGTCAAGATCTAAAGCAATAAGTTTCATAAGAAATCCTTTCTTTTGTTTGAAAAATATAGTGTTTTAGTATATTATGGTGAATAGACTATTGATTTTTGTGTTTTAAAATCGGTTATAATGATAATATAAATTTTCACAAATTTCAAGGATGAAGAGCACATAGCTTTTGCTTTGAAATACTTTACACTGTGGAGTGAATAACAGCTGAAACAGAAAAGGAAACGAAATGACAAGAGAAGAATTCAGAAAATATATTAGAGAAAACATAGTTATCCTGGATGGAGCGACCGGTACAAACCTGATGGCAGCGGGCATGCCTGTAGGTGTGTGTCCGGAGGAATGGGTGATGGAGCATCCGCAGGTGATTCTTGATTTGCAGAAGGCTTATGTCGATAACGGCACGAATATTGTTTATGCACCTACATTTACAGGAAACAGGATTAAGCTTTTTAGAATATGGTTTACAGGAGAAAATTAACGAGATAAATACCACGCTTGTTGGCCTGTCAAAGCAGGCTGTCGGGGATAGGGCACTTGTAGCAGCAGATATGACGATGACCGGCAGACAGCTTTTTCCGCTCGGGGATCTGATGTTTGAGGAGCTTTTGGAGGTGTACAAGGAGCAGGCGAGGATTCTTGATGCGGCAGGCGCAGATGTTTTTGTGGTGGAGACCATGATGAGTCTTCAGGAGTGCAGAGCGGCAGTGCTTGCTATAAAAGAGGTAAGCGACCTGCCTATTATGGTGACACTCACCTACAACGAGGATGGCAGGACTCTTTTTTGGTACACCGCCGGAGACAGCAGTTGTTGTGTTGCAGTCACTTGGAGTGGATGCTATCGGTGTGAACTGTTCGACGGGACCTGCTGAGATGATAGCACTGGTTGAAAAAATGGCAGAGTACTCTACAGTGCCTCTTATTGCAAAGCCAAATGCAGGGCTTCCGGAGCTTGAGGATGGTAAAACTGTATACAAGATGACTCCGGATATGTTTGCCGATGCGATGAGAGGGCTTGTGGAGGCGGGGGCATCCATTGTCGGAGGCTGCTGTGGCACCACACCGGAGCATATACGTGCTCTCACAGAGGCCGTAAAGTCAATGCCTGTTCATAAGCCGCTTGAGCATCATAGAAGAGTGCTTGCGTCTGAACGAAAGAATGTAGAGATAGACTTAGATGGCAACTTTACTGTCGTCGGAGAGAGAATCAATCCTACAGGCAAGAAAAAGCTGCAGGCACAGCTTCGTGAGGGAAAGCTTGACCTGGTGCGCCAGATGGCTATGGAGCAGGAGACAAATGGTGCGAGAATACTTGATATCAATATGGGCATGAATGGTATCGATGAGAAGGAGATGATGAAATCGGTTATATATGAGGTTTCATCAACCGTGGACTGTCCTCTTTGTATTGATTCAAGCTATGTGGAGGTAATAGAGGAGGCTCTTAAGATTTATCCGGGAAGAGCTCTCATCAATTCCATTTCTCTTGAGACAGAGAAGATGGAAAAATTATTGCCTCTTGCAGCAAAATACGGAGCGATGTTCATACTCTTACCACTTTCGGATGCAGGATTGCCAAAGGATGTCGAGGAGAAAAAGCAGATTATAAATACTATTTATGACAAGGCACTTTCGCTTGGAATGGCACATGAGGATATCGTGGTGGATGGACTTGTTGCGACAATAGGTGCAAATCCAAAGGCCGCAATCGAGTGCTATGAGACCATTGCGTACTGCAAGGATGAGAAAAAGCTTCCTACAATATGCGGACTTTCAAATATATCCTTCGGACTGCCTGAGCGTATGTACGTGAACACAGCGTTTCTTACAATGGCCATATGCAAGGGACTCACCATGGCTATTGCCAATCCATCACAGGAGCTTTTGATGAATGCTGCATTTGCATCGGATATGCTGCTCGACAGACCTGACAGCGATATAGCATACATCGAGCGCATGAGCAGGCTTGCGGAGGAAAAGGCCCAATATGAGACTGTTGTTGTGAAAAAGTCGGACAATGATGCGTCTGCTTCAAACAGCACATGCGCAGCGGGCAGTAAGGATGCGGTATTTCAGGCTGTCTTAAAGGGAAACAAGGGCAGTATAATTGATGAAGTAAAGAAAATGCTTTCTGATGGGGCAAAGCCTGACGAGATTATTAATAACAGCCTGATTCCGGCTATTAATGAGGTGGGAGAGCTTTTCAACCAGAAGAAATATTTCCTGCCACAGCTTATCGGCAGCGCAAATACTATGAAGCTTGCTATAGAGCATCTGGAGCCGTTACTTGAAAAGAAGGACTCAGGTGATGATATGCCGACTCTTGTCATTGCAACGGTGGAGGGGGATATCCATGATATAGGAAAGAACCTTGTTGTGCTTATGCTTAAAAACTATGGCTACAACGTGATTGATATGGGAAAGGATGTGCCTTGTGAGGATATTGTCAACAAGGCGATTGAGACGAATGCGGCAGTTATCGGACTGTCAGCTCTTATGACCACCACCATGATGCGCATGAAGGATGTAGTGGAAATCTGCAAGGAAAAGGGCTGTAAGAGTAAGGTTGTAATCGGTGGAGCCTGCATTACACAAAGCTTTGCAGACGAGATAGGAGCCGACGGATATTCAAAGGATGCGGCAGAGTGCGTGAAGCTTGTGGAGAGACTCTGAATAGTTAAAATTTTTTTTAAATAAAATGAAAAAAGTTGTTGACAATAAGGTGCCGACTGTATATAATAATCAAGTCGGTTGACGACATGGGATCTTAGCTCAGCTGGGAGAGCATCTGCCTTACAAGCAGAGGGTCACAGGTTCGAGCCCTGTAGGTCCCATCCTTTTAAAGGATATCAATCAATATGGCGAGGTGGCTCAACTGGCTATAGCGTCCGGTTCATACCCGGGAGGTTGAGAGTTCGAGTCTCTCCTCGCTACTTTACTTCAACAGAAGTGACACGGGATCTTAGCTCAGCTGGGAGAGCATCTGCCTTACAAGCAGAGGGTCACAGGTTCGAGCCCTGTAGGTCCCATCCTTTTAAAGGTATCAATCAAATATGGCGAGGTGGCTCAACTGGCTAGAGCGTCCGGTTCATACCCGGGAGGTTGAGAGTTCGAGTCTCTCCCTCGCTACTTGTTAAGACTTGCAGTTGTTGCAGGTCTTTTTTTGTTATAAATAGTTACGAAACAGAAAGGGATAAGCATGATAAGACCTAAAATAGGACTTGACTGGGATGATGTGACAGCCCCATTCAACAGCATAGCCATAGATATGGCAAACAAAAAAAATATAATATCACCCCACCGCTTGAATTGGAGGATATAGATTCCTGGGAGAATACCGGCAGAGCCTCTGTCATAAAGGAATTTTACCGGGATAATACACTTTACGAGAGGCAGAAGCCTACAGAAGAGACAAAGCGGATGATAAGAAAGCTTATGGATATTGGAGAGGTCTATTTTATCACTGCGGTGGCACCGGGCTTCATGGGAGTGAGAGCGAGTCAGATAATGGAGGCATTTCCTGATTTCCCGACAGAAAATATCATACTTGGCAATGCAAAAAATCTCGTGCAGTTTGATATTATTTTAGATGATGCCATACACAATGTGCTTGAGACACCGGCCACATATCCTGTGCTCATGCGAAAGCCGTGGAATTCAAAAATGACACTGTTATCGGTCAATAATATCACAGAGTTTGTATATCTCGTGGAGCAGATAATAAATGCGTCATTATATAGAAATAAAAATATAAAGAATCCGTCAGTTGTGGCGCTTGTCGGACCATCAGGCTCAGGAAAGACAGCGCTCTCAGACAGCCTGTGCGCCATGGAGCAGTTTGAGAATCCGAAAACATACTGTACCAAGCCAGGAGATAAGCACAGGTACCTGACGGAGGAGGAGTTCAATGCGCAGGATTTCTTTGAAAAGACAAGGTACGCCGGAATACAATATGGCACCAAAATGGAGGATATAGAGGCAGTGCTTGAAAAGGGGCATTTTGTCGTGATGCCGCTTGACATGTGTGGTGCCATTGCAATGAAGCGTCATTTTCCTACTGTTATAGTGTATGTGGCACGTGATAAGGAGCTTTTAATCCGGGATATCATAGAGCAGGATTACTCAATAGAAGAAAAAAGACACTTCGTATTCTGTCGATAGATGCAGAGAAACGCAATCGCCAGATATGTGATTATGCAGTAAATAACATGGACGTTGGTGCAGCTACGAGAGAACTTGCAGATGTTTTAAAGAATATGCATTTATAAAATATGTTTATAGCAAGCTCTTAGTTATAAGTATTAACACTTTTCCTAGAAAGATGATATGATATGATTAGTTCAAGGGAACAGCATCCCGGAATTAAAATTAAAAACAAATGACATTAACATATCATTAATAGGAGGATATTAATATGAGCAAGAAACATTATGCAGACAGAAATTTAAAATTTGAGACATTACAGTTACATGTAGGACAGGAAACACCTGATCCGGTTACAGATGCGAGAGCAGTTCAATCTACCTTACTTCATCATATGTGTTCCATAACAGTGAGCATGCGGCAGACAGATCCGGACTCAGAGATGCAGGAAATATCTACGGCAGACTGACAAACCCTACAGAGGATGTATTTGAGAGAAGAATTGCAGCACTCGAGGGTGGCGTGGCAGCACTTGCTGTTGGTTCCGGAGCAGCGGCACTCACATATGCTTTCCAGGCAGTAGCACACGCTGGTGACCATATCGTTGCAGCAAAGAATATCTACGGCGGTACATACAATCTCTTGGCCCATACACTTCCTGATTACGGAACTGAGGCTACATTCGTAGATCCATTCGATTATGATGGAATCAAGGCTGCCATCAAAGAGAATACAAAAGCTATTGAAATCGAGACACTCGGAAATCCAAACTCAGAGGTAGTAGATATCGAAAAAATTGCAAATATCGCTCATGAGGCAGGAATCCCACTTATCGTAGATAATACCTTCGCTACACCATATCTTGTTCGTCCGATTGAGTACGGTGCTGATATCGTGGTTCACTCAGCAACAAAGTTCATCGGTGGACACGGAACAACAATTGGTGGAGTTATAATTGACAGCGGTAAATTCGACTGGACACAGAATGATAAATGGCCATGGCTTGTAGAGCCAAACGTATCATACCACGGAGTAAGCTTTGCAAAGGATTGCGCACCGGCAGCATTTGCGACATATATCAGGGCAATTTTACTTCGTGATACAGGAGCAACAATTTCGCCTGTTCATTCATTTATCTTCCTTCAGGGACTTGAGACACTTTCGCTTCGTGTGGAGCGTCATGTTGAGAATGCACTCAAGGTAGTTCAGTACTTAAAGGATCAGCCACTCGTAGAGAAGGTTAATCATCCATCTATTTCAGAGGATAAAGAGCAGCAGGAACTTTACAAGAAATACTTCCCTAACGGAGGCGGCTCTATATTTACATTCGAGATTAAGGGTGGAGCAAAGGAAGCACAGAAATTTATTGACAACCTTGAGCTTTTCTCACTGCTTGCAAACGTAGCTGATGTTAAGTCACTTGCTATACATCCGGCTTCTACCACACACTCAGAGTGCAATGAAGCAGAGCTCTTAGATCAGGGCATCAAGCCAAACACAATCCGTCTTTCAATCGGAACTGAGAATGTGGATGATATAATTGAGGATCTTGATGAGGCATTTAAGGCACTTGCAGAGTAAACGGTTTTGTATGATAAATACTCCTTAAACGAATAAATAGTGATCATTATAAAAGGAATCGGAAAATATTAATCCGGTTCCTTTTATTGTGCCATGAAATATCATGGATTGGATTTTTTCGCGAACATCTTGACAACCTTTTAACAATTATTGATATTCGTGAAAAATAAGTATATTATAGTCAGTGGTGTGAAACCAGATATAGTTTAAAATAATAAATAATATACATAAAGGAGAAATTATCATGTTTGGATTTGGTCAGTTAATCGAAATATTAAAGAAAGACCCAAAGAAAATCGTATTCACAGAGGGAGAGGATCCACGTATCCTTGAGGCAGCTTCGCGTTTACTTGCAAGCAACTTCTTACATCCTATCCTTGTCGGAGATCCTGAGAAGATTAGTGCAAGCGCTGAGAAGAGCGGTTTCAATATCCGTGGAGCAGATTATAGATCCTATGAACTTTGATCGTATGGATGAGATGGTTGAATTATTCTGCGAGCTTCGTAAGAGCAAGGGTGTGACACCGGAGCAGGCAAAGGGAATCCTTTCATCAGCTAACTACTTCGGAACCATGCTTGTAAAGATGGGCGTTGCAGATGCACTTCTCGGCGGAGCAACCTACTCCACCGCAGATACGGTACGTCCTGCATTACAGCTTATCAAGACAAAGCCTGGCAACACAATCGTATCTTCATGCTTTATCCTTGTTCGTCCGTCTGCAACAGGTGAGAATGAGGTTCTTGCAATGAGCGACTGTGCAATCAACATCCATCCGACCGAGGATGAGCTGGTTGAGATCGCAGGTGAGTCTGCAGAGTGTGCGAAGATCTTCGGTGTAGATCCGAAGGTTGCATTCTTAAGCTACTCAACACTTGGCTCAGTAAAGGGCGAGGACGTTGACAAGATGAGAAACGCAGCTCACAAGGCAAGAGAAAAATATCCAAACCTTCCAATCGAGGGAGAAATCCAGTTTGACGCAGCAGTTGCACCACGTGTAGCTCGTACAAAGTGCCCTGATTCAGCAGTAGCAGGACATGCAAACACATTTATCTTCCCTGATATCAACGCAGGAAACATCGGATACAAGATCGCACAGAGAATGGGTAACTTCGAAGCATACGGACCAATCTTACTTGGACTCAATGCTCCAATCAATGATCTTTCTCGTGGATGTAATGCAGGAGAGGTTTACTCAATGGCTATTATCACTGCAGCACTTGCATAAGACATTTAATGGACTATTACCATTTTAACAAAGACCGCTCCGGTTTGTCCGGGGCGGTCTTTTATTTGAAAAAAGTTACTGAAAATAATATCTTGGCGCAACAGAAGAAATAAGGTATACTATAGTTAAAAACTAAAATACAGAGCAATGACAGTTGACAATAACATGAGGTGTTGTATCTGATAGAAAGAGAGACGATATATGAGAGTAGGAATGGGCTATGATGTGCACAAGCTTGTTGAGGGCAGAGATTTGATTTTAGGAGGAGTGAAGGTTCCGCATACACTTGGGCTGTTAGGCCACTCGGATGCCGATGTACTGTTGCATGCGATAATGGATGCACTCTTGGGTGCAGCGGCACTTGGCGATATCGGAAAGCATTTCCCGGATACAGACCCGGCATATGAGGGTATTTCAAGTCTCAAGCTTTTGGAGCATGTGAGAGACCTCATTGCAAAAAAAAAGGCTATGTGATAGAAAACATAGATGCGACAGTAATTGCACAAAAGCCGAAGCTTCGTCCGTATATTGAGCAGATGGAGCAGAATGTGGCTGATACGCTGCAAATCGCAAAGGAACAGGTAAATATAAAGGCAACGACCGAGGAGTGGCTTGGTTTTACAGGCCGCGAGGGGGAATTGCATCACAGGCAATCTGCTCACTTACAGGTCTCTATGAAGCAAGTATGCAGGTCGGAGGCGGATGCAGCGGCTGTAGCGGCTGTCAGACTGATTGATTTGAATATATAGGGAAAACATGCTAAAATAAAAAGATAGTTATAAATCATCCAAAAGGAGATATAAATAATGGAGAACAATTTCAAGTTTTACAATACACTCACAAGACAGATTGACACTGTTGTTCCGCGTGTTGACGGCAAAATCGGCATGTATACATGTGGACCTACAGTTTACCATTTTGCACATATCGGAAATATCCGCTCATACATCATGGAGGATGTGCTTGAGAAGGCACTTCGCTATGTGGGCTATGATGTAAAGCGTGTCATGAATATCACTGATGTGGGACATCTCTCAAGCGACGGAGATACCGGAGAGGACAAGATGCTAAAGGGCGCAAAGCGTGAACACAAGAGCGTCATGGAGGTAGCAAAGGAGTACACGGACGCCTTTTTCAAGGATTTTACAGCCGTACACAACAGAATGCCTGATGTCGTAGAGCCTGCAACCAACTGTATTCCGGAATTCATCCATATGGTGGAGGTGCTTATCGAGAAGGGCTATGCCTATTTTGCAGGAGGCAATGTATATTTCGATACATCAAAGCTTGATGATTATTTTGTGTTCTCTTCAGCAGTAGAGAAGGAACAGCTTCAGGTTGGGGTGCGAGATGATGTCGAGGAGGATGTAAACAAGAAGAATAAAAATGATTTCGTACTCTGGTTTACACAGTCTAAGTTTGAGGACCAGGCTCTTAAATGGGACAGCCCATGGGGCGTCGGATATCGGGCTGGCATATAGAGTGCTCATGCATCAGCATGAAGCATCTCGGAGAGTACGTGGATATCCACTGCGGCGGCGTGGACAATATTTTCCCGCATCACACCGACGAGATCGCACAGTCCGAGAGCTATCTGGGACACGACTGGTGCAAGTACTGGTTCCATGTCAATCACTTAAATGACAGAGCCGGCAAGATGAGCAAGTCGAAGGGTGCAATCCTCACAGTTTCGGTGCTTCAGGAGAAGGGCTACAATCCGCTTGCCTACAGATTCTTCTGCTTACAGTCACACTACAGAAAGCCTCTTGAGTTTTCGTTTGATGCGCTCGACAATGCAGTTGCGGCATACAATAAGATTGCAAAGCGTGTGGCAGAGCTTAAGGATGAGGGTGATATAGATGAGACAGCTTTTGCTGACTTTAAGAAGAAATTTACTGATGCAGTTTCAAATGATCTGAATACATCAATGGCTATAACCATAGTGTATGATGTGCTTAAAGCTGATATCTCAGACAGGACAAAGCTTGCACTTATCGATGACTTTGAGCAGGTACTTGATCTGGGACTTAGGGAATCAGGAAAGAGCTTACTTGAGGCATTGTCATCTGTAGACAGTGAGCTTGAGGCATTTATCAATGATAAAATTGCAGAGCGTGCAGCCGCTAAAAAGGCAAAGGATTTTGCGACAGCCGATGCCATAAGAGATGAGCTTCTGGCAAAGGGGTTGCCATAAAGGATACCAGAGAGGGAGTATGGGAGCTTGTATAGTATGAAGATAGACTCATATATTAAGGAACAGTTTGGAATAAAGGATGTTGATATAAGGACATACTCGCCGCTTACACTTGCATATATCGGTGATGGCATATTTGATATTGTCATCCGCTCAGTTGTGGTGGGAAAAGGCAATACAAAGGCAAATCTGCTTCATAAGCACACAAGTAATATAGTAAAGGCACATACGCAGGCTCTCATGATAGAGGCACTTTTACCTCATCTGACAGAGGAGGAGAGTGATGTGTATCACAGGGGGCGCAATGCCAAGTCGCCTTCCATGGCAAAAAACGCTACAATGGCTGATTACAGGAAGGCTACAGGGCTTGAGGCGGTCATGGGCTATCTTTATCTGAAGGATGATTTTGAGAGGGTTGTTTCACTCACTAAGCTTGGAGTGGAGCTTTTAGGAATTGAAATATAGCACAAAATAAGAGGAAAATATGGATAACAACAATAAAGAAAAAATTTCATGAGTTATATAGAGGGCAGAAATGCTGTGCTGGAGGCTTTCCGTTCAGGAAAGACAATAGACAAGCTTTTTGTGCTTGACGGCTGGCAGGACGGACCAATAAAGTCAATCACAAGAGAGGCCAGAAAGCATGATGCAATCATAAACTATGTTGCAAAGGAAAGACTTGATCAGATGTCTGAGACAGGCAAGCATCAGGGTGTCATTGCAGTTTCAGCAGCATATGAGTATGCCGAGGTTTCGGACATACTGGAAAATGCCGAAAGAAAGGGCGAGCCGCCTTTTATCATCATACTTGACGGTATAGAAGATCCACACAATCTTGGTGCAATAATCCGTACCGCAAATCAGGCGGGTGCACATGGCATCATCATACCAAAAAGGCGTGCAGTGGGACTTACTCCTACAGTGGCAAAGACGTCTGCAGGTGCGATAAACTATACACCTGTTGCAAAAGTTACCAATATCTCAAATACTATAAAGGAGCTTAAGGAAAAGGGCATGTGGTTTGTATGTGCAGATATGGGTGGCACTACCATGTATGACTTAAACCTCACAGGTCCTATAGGTCTTGTAATAGGCAATGAGGGTGACGGAGTCAGCAAGCTTGTAAAGGAAAACTGTGATATGACAGCTTCTATTCCTATGGTGGGCGATATTGACTCACTGAACGCATCGGTTGCGACAGGCGTGCTTGCATATGAGATAGTCAGACAGAGACTTAAGAGTGGAAAGTAGATTACATGTCGCGGGATGAGTGGTGTGTATTATGAATTGTATATTTATAGAATAGGAAGCATATAGTGGAAGATTACAGCGCATATACGGATGAAGAGCTTATTATGAGGATTCATAATGACAAAAATGACCATGGTGACAACAATGAAATCATGGACTATATATTGAAAAGTATAAGCCGCTTGTGCATAAAAAGACGAATGCACTCTACCTGATAGGCGGTGAGAATGAAGACCTTATTCAGGAGGGCATGATTGGCCTGTTTAAAGCGGTCAGAGACTATAAGAGCGACAAGGAAGCATCTTTCTACAGTTTTGCACAGCTATGCATCACAAGGCAGCTTAGCTCGGCGCTTGAGGCTTCAAACCGAAAGAAACATATGCCGCTTAACACATATATATCCTTTTCGCAGAGTGACAGTGATGGTACAGAGTTTGAGGAAATGTTGCAAGATGATATTGCAAGTCCTGAGCAGCTTCTCATAGAGAAGGAAAAATTTAAGGAATTTAAGGAACAATTGTGGAATAAACTGAGTAATATGGAGAAAAAAGTGCTACAATTGTATCTGGAAGGAAATAATTATACATCGATAGCGCATATGCTTGGAAAATCAGACAAATCAATTGACAATGCACTATCCCGTATCAGACAAAAGCTAAAAAGAAAGTAGGTGAAGCTTGTTATGGAGTTTTCAAGAATAGGTGAACACACTATAAAATGTGTTATTTCAGAAGAAGAAATATATGATCTGGGATATACAATGGATGAAATTATGAGCAATGGCGAGCGCACCCAGGAATTCATGAACCAGATATTTGACATGGCTTCAGAAGAGTTTGGAACTGATTTTAATTCGGGAATCAAGACTGTGAGAGCAGATTTTTTGGCGGATCACACACTTTCTCTGACATTTTCTGAACATCCTGCTACTGAGGGCATGATGGAGCATCTTAAAGATATCGTTAATGGACTGCTTAATTCGCTGCCGGCTGAGACTGCAGAGAATGAGAAAAATAAAAAAGGCAGGACAACTGCAAACAAGCAGGATATGGTGTCTGTTGTAATGTTCATTTTTGAAAAATTTGATGTGGCTGTCAGATTTGCAAAGATGATTAAAGGACTGCCAATGCCATTCTCAGAGCTTTTTAAGTTTGAGGGAGAGTACTTTATGAGCATGGATTTATCGGGCTATGATGAGCATGAGCTTGAAAAGATGTCTCTCATAGCAGATGAGTATGCAGATGATATCATTGCAGGGGCTGACAAAGGGCTTTTCTTATGGAGCATGCAAAGGTTATTCTTGATGACAAGGCTATTGAGAGTCTTGCGCAGTTGTGAAGGTACTGAACAGTTACAAAAATATAATAAAACAAGGTCTGTCAGCTATACTGACAGACCTTGTTTTATATGTAAATATTATCCAAGTACTTTTCTGATTGACTCGATAACACGGTCAGCCTGAAATGGCTTAACGATGAAATCCTTGGCACCTGACTGGATAGCGTCAATAACCATAGACTGCTGTCCCATAGCAGAGCACATAACGCATGTAGCATTTGGGTCAGCTGCTTTAATTTCCTTTAAAGCCTGGATGCCATCCTTATTTGGCATAGTGATGTCAAGTGTTACAAGATCAGGCTTGAGCTCATTGTACTTTGCAACTGCCTCATTTCCGTCAGCAGCCTCGCCTGCAATCTCGAATCCACCCTTTGTAAGGATATCCTTCAGCATCATTCTCATAAATGCTGCATCATCAACTATTAAAATTCTAGCCATTTTGTTAAACCTCCTGTTTGATAATCTGTTTTACTATGCTTATTGGATACAACTGTAAGAGATCACTGTCTATTAAATCTCCAACAGTCAGCCTGAATGTCACCTTGACAATATCTGTTCCGTTACACAACTCGTCCGGTATATCAAAGGTCTTCTGATAACTTGAATTGATAAGCGGAAAACCTATGTCGGTTGGCTCGTTTAAGAGCGAAGACATTGATGTAGCTATTGTACCACACATCTGGTTCATAGCCTCCGATATGGCGGAAAGTGTGATTTCATCAAGTGTCATATCAGAAACATTACTTCCGTTGCCTCCCATCATGAGATTGGCAATAACCAATGCATCATTTAATTTTATAATAAGTAGGTTGGTTCCGTCAAGTCCTTTTGTGTAAGGAACCTTAATTAAAATTCGATCATCATGATCGAGAGCATCCTCTTTTTTCAAAACCTCTACAATCGGAGTCGTAATATTTGTCGGTTTTGTAGAATCATGCTCAGTGTTGTGGCTGCATTGCCTATGCAGATATTGGCTACTTCGCCTATGATATCGGCATTTTCCTGAGATATATTTTGCATTATTTTATCCTCCATATGACTGTGGTACCTATTTCCTAACATATATTATATCAGAGTTTTTAAAAATATCAAAGGAAATGTTTAATTTTTTTGAATTTATGTTAAAATAGTTTCAAAAGGAGATTACAATATGGGTGAAACAGAATATTCAGAAGCATTAAAGCTGGGAAAAAAAAGAATACAGGGCAAGGATAGCTAAAGGACAGTTTCCTTATCTGCCAGTGCTTGATGAAATCTTATCAGAGGCAGATATTCAGACAGAGCAGAATATGGGGCTGGTCCATGTGCCTTTGGATTTCGTTGTAGGAACAAGCACCATGGGCAGGACATATTCATTTGCGGCAAATTTTATGCCGATATTGGACTGGGAAACCGAATTTGCAGTGAAGTGGTCTAATCTGTCAGATGCACAGATGAATGAGGGAATCAGAGATCCAATCAAGGCATTTGAGTACATGAACAGGTATTATGTGCTTGAGGGCAATAAGAGGGTCAGTGTACTCAAGTACTTCAACGCCGTTTCGATTCCTGCAATTGTGACCAGAAAGATTCCAAAGCTGTCGGATGATTATGATGTGAGGCTTTATTATGAGTATATGAAGTTCAATGAAATCACGGGGCTTTGCTCGGTGGAGTTTACGAAGCTGGGCAATGCTGATAAGCTTCTTTCGCTTGTTGGAAAAGAGGGCAGATGGGATGATGAGACCAAGGAAAAATTTGCCAAGGTAATGTTTGATTTTTCAAAGGTCTATAATTTCCGCGGTGGTGACAGGCTGGACATTAAGCTGGGTGATGCTATTACAGTATTTATGGAGGTCTTTGGCATGGATGCCATGCTTGAGATGTCTGAGAATGATTACAACAAAAACGTCATCAATACATGGAAGGAGTTTGCAGCAGAAGGGGAAAAGCACAAGATAAACCTCGTGCTGGATCCTACAAAGGTACAGACCAAAAAGAGTCTGCTCAATTATCTTATTCCTCAGACCCAAAAAGAAGCTCAAGGTTGTATTTTTATATCCGAGAGAGCCGAAAACATCTGCGTGGCTGTATTCGCATGAGCTTGGGCGTATGTATCTTGATGAAACCTTTTCAGACAAACTGGAGACAGAATATGTGGCAGGTGTGGATGAGAACAATGTAGAGCAGGTGCCTGAGGATATTATAAAGGCAGGTGCCGATATATATTTTTTGTGTGGTACCGCAGATGATGCCAAACAGCTTAAAGGTGGCTGTTGAGCATCCGGAGGTTTATATACTCAACTGTTCGCTGAATGCGCCTCATCCGTATATCAGAACATACTATGGACGTATGTATGAGGCAAAGTTTCTCGCAGGAATGATAGCAGGAGCTGTCACAGACAATGAAAGGGTTGCATATATTGCAGACTACCCGATATATGGCATGATTGCCAATATCAACGCGTTTGCTCTGGGAGTTGCAAGTGTGAATCCAAGGGCAAAGGTATATCTGGCATGGTCAAAGACAAAGGATTATGACAGGAATAAATTCCTTACAGAAAATGACCTGCATTATGTGTCGGATCAGGATATTATCACTCCGAATGACGCGTCCAGATATTTTGGTCTGTACAAGCTGCAGGATGGACAGGCATTAAACCTTGCCATGCCTATATGGAACTGGGGAGTGTTTTATGAGAAACTTTTGCAGAGCGTACTGGCAGGCTCCTACAAGGCTGAAGGACAGGAGCAGGTTAAGGCACTTAATTACTGGTGGGGCATGTCTGCAGGTGTTATTGACCTGATTTGTTCAAAGCATGTACCTTATGGAGTAAAGAGGCTTGCGGATCATTTAAAGAGCGATATCACAAAGGGCGAGGTTGTACCTTTCTTTGGACAGATATATGACCAGAAGGGAGAGCTTAAAAACAAAGGTGAGCACGAGATGAAACCGTCTGATATCATGAAAATGGACTGGCTTGTAGATAATGTTGTAGGTAGTATTCCGCCTATGAGTGAGTTTGTTGACAATGCAAAGATGGTGGTTGAACTAAAGGGTGTAGAGGAAAATAAACTGTAATGAAGATACTATTCTTAGCTGATGAAGAGTCGAAAATGTACTGGGAATACTTTAAGAAAGAGGATTTTAAAGGAATTGATATTATTGTATCATGTGGAGACTTAAACCCGAGCTATCTGTCCTTTCTGACAACGATGGTTGGAGTCCCTCTTTTGTATGTGCATGGCAATCACGATGACAAATACAATGTAAAGCCGCCGGAAGGCTGCATATGCATTGAGGATGAGATTTACGAATATGAGGGTGTACGGTTTCTTGGCCTGGGAGGCTCAAACCGTTATAAACCGGGAGAAAATCAGTATACTCAGAAGGAGATGACAAAGCGTGTTAAGAAGCTGTGGTGGAAGCTTAAACGTAAAAACGGCTTTGATGTGCTTGTCACCCATTCGCCGGCAAAGGGACTGCATGATGGTGAGGATACATGTCATACAGGCTTTGATGTGTTTAACAGGCTTATTGAGCAGTATAAGCCAAGGTATTTTGTGCATGGACATGTTCATATGAGTTACGGCAGGCAGTTTGTCAGGCTTGACAAGGTGGGAGAAACTACTGTTATCAATGCATACGAGAAATATATTGTTGAAATATAGAATATTTCTGCCGGATTAAGAGTTTGTTTGTAGATATTTACCAAATTTAAGAAAATATTTATCACATGGCTATATTTAGGACACAATTAAGTGTTACTATAATATCATCAAAAGGAGCTGTTGTATTTCAACTATGTGTTGGGGTACACTCAGTTCCGACTAAAAATTATTCATGTGCACAGAATTGACGTCGCATATGCTTTTCCTCATATACATTGAATGCCACAGGCTTTATGTCTGTGGCATTCAATATATAAAATAACTATTTCTTTAAATAAGCTGATGACGGGAATTGAACCCGTGACCCCTTCCTTACCAAGGAAGTGCTCTACCTCTGAGCCACATCAGCAACTATCAACTTGCTAAGTTTACTATATACATCAGCATTTGTCAAGCCACTTTGAATTAAAATATAATTTTATGTGAGTCAGAATACAATTTATTATGAATTATAGTATGCCATAACCTTTGCTACATAGTTCTGAGTTTCTTTAAATGGCGGAATGCCGCCATATTTGGCTACGTTGCCGGAGCCTGCATTGTAGGCAGCTAAGGCCAGTGATTTGTCACCATTATACTGGGTGAGATTTTCACTTATGTACCTGGCGCCACCCATGATATTCTGGTATGGGTCGTAGGCGTTTGTGACACCAAGTGAGGCAGCGGTCTGTGGCATGAGCTGCATGATACCCATGGCACCTGAACGGCTGGTGCACTCTGTGGAGAAGTCAGACTCGCACTTGGCGATAGCCTTAAGGAATTTGGCATCCACACCGTATTTTGAGGCAGCCTCATTAAAAATTGCATCAAGATCGGCAGAGCATGACAAACCGGAAGCTTCTGAGTTTTACGGAGCTGCTGCTAATTCCTGAGGCTCCGGAAGCTGCTGCATTATATGTATTTGTATCTGAGCTGATGCCGGCTGGAGAACCAGAATAAGCAGCTGTATTATTAACTGCGGCAGAAGGAGAAACTGTATTACGGCAAAGCTCGATATTTATACCATTTTGATCAAAGAACCTCTGTACAAGCGATATATCAACTGAGCCACCGTTACTTTGGGCAATCAGTCTGTCAATGGCAACAGCAGCTTCAGCCATTTTTGCATCGTCAAGCACCTGATCAAAATCAGCACCGGTGCTATTGACAGCGGAGCTGCTATTGGAAGGAATGTTATCACCGGTTACAGCAGCCTGACCGGTAGTTATATTATTTTTTGGTGTATTATCAATATACTGAAGTACTTTAATGTTCATTTTCCTGTTTCCCTTTATATCTTAATTTAAATAGTTATATCAGTTTTGAATAGTTATATCAACTATACTTAAAAAAGTAAAGACATTTACCTAATGAGAAATTATACCATAAAAATTCTTGAAAATATACCCATTTTGTTGTAGCATATGTTTTAGTACACTTTACTATGTAAAAGTTAGGAGATAAACATGAAAAAAGACACCATTTGTGACAAAACAACAGGTAGAGGAGATTGTTAAACAATTTCCTACACCATTTCATTTATATGACGAGGCTGGCATCCGTGCCAACGCGCAGGCTGTAAAGGATGCATTTGCATGGAATCCGGGTTTTAGAGAGTATTTTGCTGTAAAGGCTACCCCAAACCCATATCTGCTCAAGATTTTAAAGGATTATGACATGGGCTGTGACTGCTCATCATACACAGAGCTTATGCTTGCAAAGTCATGCGGCTTCGACGGAGAGCATATCATGTTTTCATCAAATGATACACCGGCAGAGGAATTTGCATATGCAGACAAGCTTGGTGCTATCATCAATCTCGATGATTTCACACATATTGATTTTTTGGAGGAAACAATCGGACATATTCCGGAGACAATAAGCTGCAGATATAATCCGGGTGGAGTGTTCACACTGTCAAACGGTATTATGGACAATCCGGGAGACTCTCAAGTATGGAATGACAAAGGAACAGCTTTTTGAGGCATTCAAAATTCTTAAGTCAAAAGGCGCTAAATACTTTGGCGTGCATGCATTCCTGGCAAGCAATACAGTAACCAACGAGTATTATCCACAGCTTGCAAAGGAGCTTTTTGAGCTGGTTGTTGAGCTTAAAAATGAGACCGGCTGCGATATTAGATTTGTAAATCTTTCAGGTGGAGTTGGCGTGGCTTATAAGCCGGATCAGACACCAAACGATATATCAGTTATCGGCGCCGGTGTACATAAGGTGTACGATGAGGTTTTGGTACCGGCAGGAATGGGCGATGTGGCTATTTACACAGAGATGGGACGTTTTATGATGGCTCCGTATGGCTGTCTTGTGACAAAGGCTATCCATGAGAAGCATATCTACAAGGAGTATATAGGAGTAGATGCGTGTGCGGCAAACCTTATGAGACCGGCTATTTACGGCTCATACCATCATATCACAGTGCTCGGCAAGGAGGATGCACCTTGTGACCATACATATGATGTGGTAGGCTCACTCTGTGAGAACTGTGACAAGTTTGCAATTGACAGACAGCTTCCGAAGATTGATATGGGAGACTATCTGGTAATCCATGATACAGGAGCACACGGCTTCTCAATGGGCTACAATTACAACGGACGACTTCGCTCAGCAGAGATATTGCTCGAAAGCAATGGAGAGGCAAAACTCATCAGAAGAGCAGAAACTCCGGCAGACTACTTTGCAACCTTTGACTGCTTTGATGATATTAAAATAACAGAGTAATCTGCTAGCGCACCTTGCAGAGCACGTGTCCGAATTTTATCCATTTGCTCATATCATCAACATTATCGCTGTCGACATAAAAGGTCTCACCGTAATTGTTGATTGGTGTGAGCTCACATGGGTTTTTCTGGTGGAGTTTTCTGATGTATGCACGTTTGTTCTGTGCGTTGATAAAGATACCGGTATCGCCGTCGCGGATTGGGTTTCGACTGATTAGAAGTATATCGCCTTTATTATATACAGGATGTAGATGATTGCTTGTGATGCGGATTCCGATGTGAAGGGCATCACCGAAGGCTTTTCTGTAATTTGAAACATCAAGCTTTTCGACATTGTAGGAGTCCAAAATCATGCCGTCGGTCATATTGCCTGTCGGGATGAGGACGGAAATCAGATCCTCCGTATGACTGCTTTCATCCTTGTAGGCAGACAGCGCAAGCTCAGTGTCTATAATCGAGTTTATAAGTATGCGCTGGCTTTTGGAAAGCTTTTTGATGTGCTTTACAAGGTTTATTACATCATCATTGAAGCCTGTTAGTTCGCAGGAAAATCGTCCTGTCAGCTTGTATATCAGGTAAGCGGTGTAGATGTCTATACGAGAGGATTCTCCGTTTGCTATTCGCTTGTAGGTGGAGAGTGACATATCAAGTGCTTTTGCAAACTGTGCCTGGGACATACCAAGCTTTATGCGTTCGCGCTCAATATTTGTAGATATGTTATTTACTATTTCAAGTCGGTTCATTTATGAGCTAATCTCCCTTCTTTTTAAAAAAAAAATAAACTCCAAATTTGGTCAAGTATTGACATGCGCAATACACTATAATGGTTATTGTTGAAACATAAATAAATATATAAGAAACGTCAATTACTGTCAAATTAGAATGTTTGTTATATAAAAAAGGGAGGTGTCCTGAAACTTAATTAGTGTAAGCTGAATGCAGCTTACACTTTTTTTTTATTTAAACAAATGCAGCTTTATTTATAATAAATATCAAAAAACTTTTTTGAAATAAATGTGTCTGAGGCATTGATTAGAACACCGCTAATTGGTACAATGTTTTATTATATACAAAAGAGTAGGTGAATATATGTCGCTAAGTTTCAGAAAGTGGCGGGAAATGGCGCTGACTGAGTACCCGGTAGTGAGTGATAAATACTACAAGAAGGTGTACGAAAACATAGCCACAGATCCGCAGACAGGGGAGAGTATACTTGTACAGCTTACATTGCAGGGAGTTTTGGATAAGTGCGAGGGTACTAATTTTGAGGAGCCAATCAGAAAGTGCATTATGAAGTGTGTATACACGGGCTGTAAGCTTGAAAAGGAAATAAATAAGGTGATGAATCAGTATTACGAGGTCTAGATATAAATGAATGATATAGCAATTGATAAAGAACACTTACATTATTTGGAACAGCTGTCGGAGATGTATCCGACAATAGGCAAGGCATCATCTGAGATTATTAATCTGCAGGCTATTTTAAACCTGCCAAAGGGCACAGAGCACTTTGTATCTGATGTGCATGGTGAGTATGAAGCCTTTTCCCATGTGATGAAAAATGGTTCTGGGGCTGTAAGAAAGAAGATAGATGATGTATTTGGTCTGGCGATGAACAAGGCTGACAAGGCTGCGCTTGCAACACTCATCTACTACCCAAGGGAAAAGATGGAGCTTATTAAGCAGGACGAGCCGGATATGGATTCGTGGTATAAGACGACTCTTTATAAGCTGATAGAGGTGTGCAAGACCGTTTCATCAAAGTATACGCGCTCCAAGGTGAGAAAAGCTTTGCCGGAGGAGTATGCATATGTTATAGAGGAGCTCATCACAGAAAAGCCGGAGGTGTTAAACAAGGAGGCTTACTACGAGTCAATCATCAATACAACAGTGGAGCTGGGCACTGCGGAGGAGTTTATAGTGGTGCTTTCAGAGCTTATTCAGAGACTTGCTGTTGACCATCTGCATGTGCTTGGTGATATATATGACAGGGGAGCGGGGCCACATCTGATAATGGACAGGCTGTGCAGATATCACTCGCTGGATATACAGTGGGGCATCACGATATTATCTGGATGGGGGCAGCAGCAGGAAATCCTGCATGTATTGCAACTGTTGTCAGAAACAGTATCAGATATGGTAATCTGGACGTGGTCGAGGAGGGCTATGGCATAAATATGCTTCCGCTTGCTACGTTTGCACTGAAGGCTTACAAGGATGACCCATGCACCAGATTTGTGTTTAAGGTGGCTCCAAGTGGCGCAGATAATATGGAGAGTGATCTGATAAAGAAGATGCACAAGGCCATTGCCATCATACGTTTCAAGCTGGAGGGACAGCTCATTAAGAAGTGGCCTGAGTATGGCATGAAGGAACGATTGCTTTTGGAACATATTGATTATGAACAGGGCACTATAGAGCTTGAGGGCAGAACTTATAAGCTTCTTGATACAAGCTTTCCGACAATTGACCCGGCTGATCCTTACAGGCTGACAGAGGGGGAAGAGGAAGTCATACAGAGGCTCAGGAGCTCGTTTATTCATTGCGAGAAGCTTAAAACCACGTTGGGCTGCTGCTTAAAAAAGGCAGCATGTACAAGGTATATAATGGCAATCTGCTTTTCCACGGCTGCATCCCTATGGAGGAGGACGGAAGCTTCGCAAAGGTAAATATCTACGGTAAAGAGTATAGTGGCAAGGCTTTGTTTGATATACTGGAGACTTACGTCAGAAAGGCTTTTTTCTCGGATGACAGGCTGGAAAGACAAAAGGGCAGCGATATCATGTGGTACATATGGACAGCACCATATTCTCCGCTTTATGGCAGAAATAAGATGGCTACGTTTGAGAGATATTTTATAGATGACGATGACATGCAAATAGAAAAGAAAAAACTTTTATTATGACTATATAAACAAACCTGAGTGTGCGCAGCGTATACTCGAGGAGTTTGGTTTGCATGATAAAAGAGACCATATCATAAACGGACATGTTCCTGTTCACAGATTAAGAGGTGAAAGCCCTGTGAAGTGCGACGGAAGAGTGATAGTCATAGATGGTGGTTTTTCAAAGGCGTACCGCAGGCGGACAGGCATCGCGGGATATACCCTGATTTACAATTCATATGGGCTGACATTGACAGCACATGAGCCGTTTGAATCACCGGAGACGGCAGTAAGGGATGAGAGGGATATCGTATCAAGGCGTGAGGCTGTAGAGGTACTTGATAAGAGAATACTTGTCGGAGATACGGATGCCGGAATAAAGATGAAGGAAAAGATAGCTGATCTAAAGCATCTCATTGCGGCATATCGTTCGGGTGAGATTGCAGAGCGCGATGATTAGAAAAGGGAATATGATGTATGTAGTTGATGGGTTTGAGTTTCAGACAAAGGAAGAGGCAAGGCAGGCTAAAAAAAAGAAAGTGACGGAATACGATATATAAAGGATCAGACTGATATGTCTGACCCGGATACGGTATACAAGCTGTATTTAAGGCTTAACAAGCCGGGGTATTTTTTTTACTCCTGTAGGGCTATCGTTTCTTGTTGAACTGCAGGAATATCTGCATACAATCCCATATATCAAGAATGAGGATATCCGTCCGATTTATATTCCTGAGGATAAAAAGCGGTTGTCGAGGTAAAAAGAACAGACGGAAGGCTATAAGAAAAAGTTCCATGTGGCATTGTTTTTTACTATTGTATTATCGGCTGCCATAGTAACTACGTTTGGCATCACATATGTGAGTGGACACAGTCCGTATGTGGTGGACTACGAGAATGAGCTGATAGACAAATATGAAAACTGGCAGAAGGAGCTTGAAAAAAGGGAAAAAGCAGTAGAAGAGAGGGAAAAAGCACTGGATGAAAGGCAGGATGCAACAGAGTGGACAAAATAAAGATACTGGTGGTAGATGACGAGAGCAGGATGAGAAAGCTCGTGCATGATTTCCTTGCAAGGGAAGGGTACGAGGTACTTGAGGCCGGAGACGGCGAGGAGGCACTTGATATATTTTATCAGCAGAAGGACATAGCACTGCTGGTGCTCGATATAATGATGCCAAGGATAAATGGCTTTGAGGTATGCCGTGAAATCAGACAGACTTCAAAGGTGCCGATTATTATGCTTACAGCTAAGGGCGATGAGCGTGATGAATTAAACGGCTTTGACATTGGTGCTGATGAGTACATTTCAAAGCCATTTTCTCCAAAGATACTGGTGGCCAGGGTAAATGCTCTCCTTCGCAGGGCGAATAAACTGGGCAAGGAGGTAGTAATAAGCGAGGCCGGTGGTATTGTTATGGACAAGACGGCGCACACTGTAGCTATTGATGGCAGGAATATTGAACTTTCGGTAAAGGAATTTGAGCTTTTGGATTACTTTATGAGCAATCAGGGGATTGCTCTTACCAGGGAGCGCATACTTGACAGTGTGTGGAGCTATGATTATTTTGGCGATGCGAGGACTATTGATACACATGTGAAGAAATTAAGAAGCAAGATGGGCGCTAAAGGCGACTATATAAAGACTGTCTGGGGTGTGGGATATAAGTTCGAGATACAGTAAGTGTTAAGCTTAGGACTAATGGATTCGGGATAAGAGGTGTCATCATGAAAAAGAAAAAAACGTTATCCACACAGCTTACGCTTGTGATTTCATTCATTGTACTTCTGATAGTGGGAGTGTTCTGGATGGCTAATAACACACTGCTGGAAAAGTATTATGTATATAACAAGGAAAAAGAGATGCTTGCGGTATACAAAATGGTGGACCTGGCTGCAAAAAATGATAAACTTTCAGATGATACGTTTGCTGTAGCATTTGAAAAGAAATGCGTTGGCGCCAATATAGATGCGGTTGTGTTCAACAAATACGGTAAGGTCATCATTGAGGGAACCACTGACAATCAGGAAATATTCCAGCTGCTTTTGGAGGCAAGCATGTCGTCGTATTCGGCAGACTACAACAACCTGAATATGACAAGGCAGAAGGATAAAAGGCTGGGGACAGAGTATATCATCATAAATAACAGACTGATTGACGGTAACTTTGTATACATGAAGACACCGCTTGAGAGCATTAAGGAGAGCGTGTCCATATCGAACCGCTTTTTTGCAATAGGCACAGTGGCTGCTATTGTTGTGGGAGTGTTTATGGCATATATTGTTGCTCGCAACATGACCAGGCCGATAAGAAATATGACTGAGCTGTCGACAAGGATGGCGAAGCTTGATTTTGATGCGAAGTACATTGATACGGAAAACAGTGCAAAGGAGCTTTATGTGCTTGGTGAGCATATGAATGAGCTGTCGCAGACACTTGAGCAGACCATCACAAGACTAAAGGTGGCAAACAATGAATTACAGCGTGATATAAAGAAAAAAGAAGAGATTGATGAGATGAGAAAGGAGTTTTTGTCAAATGTGTCACATGAGTTAAAAACTCCGCTTGCTCTGATCTCAGGCTATGCTGAGGGGCTCAAAGAGGTCGTAAATGACGATGATGAGAGCCGTAACTTCTACTGTGATGTCATCATGGACGAGACTGACAAGATGAACCGCATGGTTATGAAGCTTTTATCTCTCAATCATCTGGAGGATGGCAGTGATGTGCTTGAGATGACGAGGTTTGATCTGACACCACTTGTCAGAGGGGTTATAGATTCATCTAGGCTTCTGGCACAGAAAAATGAGGCTGCAATTGAGTTTGACCGCACCGATTCCGTATATGTGAGCGGTGATATATACAAGATTGAAGAGGTTGTGACAAACTATATCAGCAATGCGATAAATCACTGCACAAGAGGTGGTACTATCACTGTATCATACAGCATGTACAGCGACCGTGTGAGGGTCAGCGTGTTTAACACGGGAGAGCCGATACCTGATAAGGATATAGAAAATATATGGAATAAGTTTTATAAGGTGGACAAGGCCAGAACAAGGGAATATGGCGGAAGCGGCATAGGACTGTCTATAGTAAAGGCCATTATGGAACTGCATCACAGAGGGTATGGTGTCATAAATCACAAGGATGGTGTAGAATTCTGGTTTGAACTTGAGTTATTTATTGCAAACAATCAATAAATGTGTTACTATATATATTATTAGGATAAAAGTCATAGAATAAGAACGGGTTTATTGCAATGATGGGAAGAAATATAAAAATGGCAGCTGTGGCATTTACAGCAATTATAACGCTGACAGGCTGCGGAACAAAATTATATGATATGACTGATGCGGAACAAGGCCTTATCGCTAATTATTCAGCATATGTTGTTGCAAAACACAATATATACCAGCAGGATGGCATGACTAACGCTACGGAGAAACGTGGGGATATGGAGGATGCTGACGACACTGAGAAAGTGGACGAGGCGTCACCTGATAATTCACTTTCGCAGGATAATAAGACATCTGAAGCTGGAAATGATAAGAGCAGCAATTCGCAGAAAGAGCCTTCTGCCACGCAGGAAAAGAAGGTGTCACTTGCCGAGGCAACAGGCTACGGCAGCCTTGAAATTACATATGATGGAGTAAACGAGTCAGATGTGTACAATGAGGGCTCATACTATTCTATAACGGCAGGAAGCGGTAATACTTTTGCGGTTATGAAATTCACTCTTAAAAATCCGACAGACGAGGATATAAATGTTGATATGTTTGGCAATGCCAGGACATATAAAGCAACTTTCCCCGATGGAAAGGAATACACGGCTGAGGGCACATTCCTTACATATTCCCTTAATACTTTTCAGGGAACCGTAAAGGCGCACGATGCGGTTGATGTGGTGCTGCTTTTCAAGATACCTCAGGGTACGGCATGTGACAATATCAAGATGTCGATTATAAAAGATAACGAAAAAAGTTTGATTGAATTATAAAACATATGATATACTTAGATTACTAAGAGGTGGAGGTTGTATTATGGATACGAACATATTATTGGAGTCAGGAACAAACGAGCTTGAAGTGCTTGAATTCACGTTGGGAGACAATCACTACGGAATCAATGTCGCAAAGATCAGAGAGATTTTGCAATATATGCCGGTCACTCCTGTTCCGAATACTCATCCGAGTGTTGAGGGAATATTTATGCCACGTGACACAATGATTACGGTTATCAATTTAAAGAATTGTCTTAATCTGCCACAGACGGATGAAAAGGGCTTATTTATCATTACGAATTTTAACAAACTCAATGTGGCATTTCATGTAGATCAGGTTATCGGTATACACCGCGTATCGTGGGAGAATATCATGAAGCCTGACGAGACACTGACGGGCGAGCATGGCAGCACTGCTACAGGTGTTATCAAAATGGATGACAGGCTTATAGTTATCCTTGATTTTGAGGCTATAGTTGCTTCTATTAGTCCACAGACAGGACTTAGGGTTAATGATATCGATGAGATGGAGGCAAGAGATAGGAGTGATGCTACAATTCTTATCGCAGAGGATTCGGCTTTATTGTCAAAGCTCATCACCGAGTGCCTTAAGAAGTCGGGATATACCAATCTCATAGTGGAAGAGAATGGTCAGGAGGCCTGGGATGTGATAGAGGCTATGCAGGCAAAGGGCGATATTACAAAGCATCTTGACTGCATTATAACTGATATTGAGATGCCACTCATGGATGGACACAGACTCACAAAGCTTGTAAAATCAGATGCAGAGCTTAGAGATATACCGGTTATCATATTCTCTTCACTGGTAAATGAAGAGATGAGGAAAAAGGGTGAACAGCTTGGAGCAGACGCACAGCTTACAAAGCCTGAAATCGGAAAGCTTGTAGAGGCGATTGACAAGCTGATTGATAAAGCATAATATATTTAGATACAAGGGGTGTGGCTTGTTTAGCTGCACCCTTTAATGGATTATAGATGGAGAATACTAATGAGCGATAAATCGACAGAAAACTATCTGGACAATTTGCTGGATTCAATGAATAAGCTGCAGGATACAGATACGAAGATGTCTGGGGCTGATCAGGATGAATTCCTCAAAAAGTTTGAGGACGAGCTTGAAAATGAGACATATGATGAGTATCTGTCGAACTTTGAAAAGGAACTTGAGAGGGAAAATGAGCAGGCCAAGGGTCAGGCTCTTAATGTACAGACTCCGGCTCCTGATGACAAGGATGCTTCACTTGATGATATGCTCACTGAGTTTGACCGCAGGATGAAGGAACAGGAGACTCAGGGAGATAAACAGGAAAACAAAGCAGACAATAATCTAAGCGATGCGGTATTTAATTTTACACCGGCAGATTCTGGGATAGAGATGATGGATGCAAACATGCCGGAAATGGCTGAGAATCCCAAACAGGAGGAGACTCCGGAGAGTATAATAACAAATGAACCTCAGATGGTTGAAGAAATAGGAGAGCCGGATTTGGCAGGAAATGCATCAAAGGATATACTTGACATACTGGGTAGTGATGGTCTGGATAATATCGGTGATCTGCTTGAAGGAAAAACCGGTGAGACAGGGGCTGATATAGATGATTATGCAAGCAGCCAGATGAAAGTGCACGAGACGGCTGATGCAGCAGTTGATACAAGATACTGAAAAAAAGAGCCTTTTAAAAAGAATAATATCATTTTTTACAAAAGAGCCGCAGTCAGATGATGTCACAGATATACAGAGCACAGCAGAAGGTGCAGAAACTGACGCAAAGACACTCTCAGATGAGAATAAGCAGATACTTGAAGCGCTGGATGCTGACGGAGAGCTAAACGAAGCCACAGATAAGCCAAAGAAGGGCAAAAAGCCTAAAAAAGAAAAGAAGCCAAAAAACCTAAAAAAAAAAAAAAAGCCAAAGGCTCCAAAGGAAAAGAAGGAACGCATTGGATGGGAGAAGGGACCTAAGCTTCCTAAGGGACCTGTTATAGTAATCTGGGTATTTGTTATGTCGATAGTTGTGTTTGTTCTCATATGCACCTTTTTGCTCGGAAACAACTCCAAAGTGACTGATGCTCAGAATACGTACAATCAGGCAATAGCTGATCTGGGACAGAATAAAGCTGATTCAATAGAACTGTATACAAATGCCTACAGCAGGCTGAGCGGCTTGAAGCTTTCGGGTGACGATAAGCAGTTGTACAATAAGCTGTCGGTGCTTGCATCAGTGTCAGGTAAGTATGATGCCTATAAGAGCTTTAGCGATTCAGGCTATGTAACCATGGCAGCGGATTCCTTAGTATGTGCGGCAGGACGATGTGCTGTAAATGCAGACAATGCAAAGGAATACGGATGTGAGCTGCAGCTTGAGCAGCTTAAAAACATTATTTCTGATACCCTGAGCAGTCAGTATGGCTTATCATATGATGATGCCATTGCTCTATATAATATAGATGATAGAGATGACTATACACTGGCACTGACACAGAAATTAAATGAATTAGGCATTAAAGAGGAGACAAAATGATATGATTGCAATCATCGATTATGGAGCAGGCAACCTGCGAAGTGTGGAAAAGGCTCTTACAGCTATAGGCGAGGAGAGTATTGTGACCAGAGACAGGCATGAGATTTTAAATGCCGATAAGGTAATACTTCCCGGAGTAGGAGCTTTTGGAGATGCAATGAATTCGCTTAAAAAATACGAGCTGGACAAGGTGATTCACGAGGTTTGTGACATGGACAAGCCATTTCTTGGCATATGCCTGGGACTTCAGCTATTATTTGAGGGAAGCGATGAGAGTCAGGGCGTTGAGGGGCTTCATGTGCTTGACGGACAGATACTTCGCATACCAGATAAGGAAGGACTTAAAATACCTCACATAGGCTGGAATTCACTTGATTTACAGAACAATGGAAGGCTGTTTAAAGGTCTTTCAGAGCATCCGTATGTATATTTTGTGCATTCGTACTATCTGAAAGCCGCTGATGAAGCAATTGTCACAGCAACGACAGAGTACAGCACACACATTCATGCGTCTGTAGAGAAAAACAATGTGTTCGCCTGCCAGTTCCATCCGGAAAAGAGCAGCACAGTCGGACTTTCGATACTTAAAAATTTTGCAGGGATAGGTGAGGCATAATATGTTTACGAAGAGAATAATCCCATGTCTGGATGTGAATAACGGACGTGTTGTGAAGGGCATAAACTTTGTCAATTTAAGAGATGCAGGTGACCCGGTTGAGATTGCGGCTGCTTATGATAAGGCAGGTGCAGATGAGGTGGTTTTTCTGGATATTACGGCGTCAAGCGACAACAGAAATACTGTTGTGGATATGGTCAGAAAGGTCGCTGAAAAGGTGTTTATACCGTTCACGGTGGGCGGTGGCATCAGAACAGTCGATGATTTTAAGGCACTGCTTAGAGAGGGTGCGGACAAGATTTCAATAAATTCAAGTGCTATAAATACCCCTCGGCTCATAAGTGATGCGGCTGACAAGTTTGGCAGTCAGTGTGTGGTTGTGGCAATCGATGCAAGACGTCGTGCTGATGGAAGCGGCTGGAATGTATACAAGAACGGAGGACGCATAGATACAGGTCTTGATGCCATTGAGTGGGCTGTTAAGGCAAATGAGCTTGGAGCAGGAGAGATACTTCTTACAAGCATGGATTGTGACGGCACAAAGGATGGCTACGATATCGAGCTTACAAGGCTTATTGCCGATAATGTTTCTGTTCCGGTTATCGCATCGGGCGGTGCAGGCACAAAGGAGCATTTTTACGAGGCTCTGACAGAAGGAAAAGCGGACGCAGCGCTTGCAGCTTCACTTTTCCACTATAAGGAGCTTGAAATTATGGATTTAAAGAATTATCTGGCAGATAAAGGTGTGTCGGTCAGAAGATAGGCGGGAGATAAAGATTATGAGTATGCTTGACGGCGAGTGGGCAAAGGCTGTGGGAGCCGAGTTTAAAAAACCGTATTATAGGGATTTGTACAATTTTGTGAGAGATGAATATGCCACACATGTGGTATATCCTCCGGCAGATGACATATTTAATGCCATGCATTTTACGCCACTTGACAAGGTGAAGGTGCTCATCCTCGGACAGGATCCGTACCACAATGTCAATCAGGCGCATGGATTGTCGTTTTCAGTGCTTCCGTCTCAGAAGGATATTCCACCATCACTGCAGAATATCTACAAGGAACTGCACGACGATTTAGGGTGTGATATCCCCAATAACGGATACCTGAAGAAATGGGCTGATCAGGGAGTTTTGCTATTGAATACGGTGCTCACTGTCAGGGCTCATCAGGCAAACTCGCATCAGGGACACGGCTGGGAGAAGTTCACGGATGCAATCATAGAGGCTGTAAATGAGCAGGACAGACCTATAGTATATATGCTCTGGGGACGTCCGGCGCAGTCGAAGATTCCTATGCTTACAAATCCAAAGCATCTGATATTGACAGCACCGCATCCAAGCCCGCTGTCGGCTTACAGAGGCTTTTTTTTGGCTGTAAGCATTTTAGTAAAGCCAATGAGTTTCTTAAGGAGCATGGAGTGGAGCCTGTTGACTGGCAGATAGAGGATATATAAAGGACGACAATACCGGCTCATATGTTAGTAATACCGGGCTGGGTAATACCGGCAGATATTATCTTGACATAAATTGGAAAAGCGTCTATATTAAAAAAATATATAGAAGGTAACGGATTACATGATTATCAAAGGAGTGATACTATGAGAGGAATAGGAATGTGGGATTCGTCATCCATATCCACACTGTTTTCCGGCTTTAGCAGCAGTAGAAGCAACAATGCAGCATCGTCTTTTATTGCCAATATGGATATGACTACATATAGCGGCATTAGAAGTGGCAGCTATTTCAAGCTTCTCAAGTCATATTATGGAAATAACCTTAATTCAAAGGCCCAGTCTCTTGTCTCATCATCTGTTTCTACATCTAAGGATTCAGCGAAGACACTTGCGTCCATCGAGTCGGAGTCAGAGGACATGGTAAAGTCGGCGCAGGCTCTTTACAAAAACAGCCGCAAGGACGATACAGATGCTACGTATAAGAAGGTGTCAGCTTTTTGTGTCTGATTACAACAGCCTCATTAATGCTGCGGATGATTCCGAGACAAAGCAGATTTCGAGAAATCTTGAGTCTATGAAGTCACTTACAGATATCAATTCAAAGTCGCTTGCAGAAGGTGGGAATCACAGTGGATTCCAAGTCCGGCAAGCTGTTTGTTGACGAGGATACATTTAAAAAGGCTGATTCGACTAAGGTTGATGCACTTTTTAAGGGGAATGGCTCTTATGCTTACGCAGTGGCAAGCAAGGCTTCAATGCTTGAGTATGCCGCAAAGAATGAGGCAGAAAAGACTAACACGTATGGCGCCAATGGAAGGTATACACAGGCCTATAACAGTGGATATAATTATAATATGTTTTTATAGTCAAAGACAGGCAGGGAATCACCCACCTTACTTTACGGCTTAATAAAAGAAGCATCCCGGATTGGGATGCTTCTTTTTAATTAATTAGCGTTTAGTTGTCTTTTTCATCGTCCTCGCTCATTGAGTAGACCTGACGCTTACGTGCCATCTCATCGCTATCAAGATATTCGTCGTAGGTTGTGATCTTGTCGATCATTGAACCGTTTGGCAGGAATTCTATGATTCGGTTGGCGGTTGTCTGGACTACCTGGTGGTCACGGCAGGCAAAGAGGATTACTCCCGGGAATTTTATCATTCCGTTGTTTAATGCTGTTATTGACTCCATGTCGAGGTGGTCTGTAGGCTCATCGAACATGAGTACATTGCTTCCCATGATCATCATGCGGGAGAGCAGTACACGAACCTTTTCTCCTCCGGAGAGTACACGCATTTTCTTTACTCCATCCTCACCGGCAAAGAGCATACGGCCAAGGAAACCTCGCACATATGTGGCGTCCTTGATTTCTGAGTACTGTGTGAGCCAGTCGACGATTAGCTCATCAGTATCAAAGATTGTGGTATTGTCCTTTGGAAAGTATGACTGGCTGGTTGTGACACCCCATTTATATGAGCCCTCGTCAGGCTCAAGCTCTCCGGCAAGGATTTTAAACATAGTTGTTTTTGCAAGCTCGTTTCCACCGACAAATGCAATTTTGTCATCATGGTTGACAGTGAATGAGATATTGTCAAGTACCTTTACGCCGTCGATGGTTTTTGAAATGCCCTCGACAAAGAGCACGTCGTTTCCGATTTCACGCTCAGGACGGAAATCAATGTATGGTATTTACGGCTTGATGGACGTATTTCATCAAGCTGGATTTTTTCGAGGGCACGCTTTCTTGATGTAGCCTGCTTTGATTTAGAGGCATTTGCAGAGAAACGCTGGATAAATTCCTGCAGCTCCTTGATTTTTTCCTCTTTCTTTTTGTTGGCTTCCTTCATCTGGCGGATCATTAACTGGCTGGACTCATACCAGAAATCATAGTTTCCGGCATACAGCTGGATCTTGCCATAATCAATATCTGCGATGTGGGTGCAGACCTTGTTGAGAAAGTATCTGTCATGGGATACAACGATGACCGTATTCTCGAAATTGATGAGGAATTCCTCAAGCCATGAGATGGCATCGAGGTCTAAGTGGTTGGTGCTCATCGAGAAGCAGTATGTCAGGATTTCCAAACAGTGCCTGAGCGAGAAGCACCTTGACCTTTATTGCACCCGGCAGATCTGCCATCAGAGTGTAGTGATCATCAGTAGATACACCGAGACCGTTTAAGAGAGTAGCTGCATCCGACTCAGCATTCCAGCCGTCCATATCGGCAAACTCAGCCTCAAGCTCGCTGGCACGGATTCCGTCCTCGTCTGAGAAATCCTCCTTCATATAGATGGCTTCCTTCTCCTTCATGATATCATAGAGACGCTTATTACCCATGATAACCGTATCAAGTACTGTAAACTCATCGTACTTGAAGTGATCCTGCTGTAAGAATGACAGTCTCTGTCCCGGAGTGATTGCGATATCACCGCTTGTAGGCTCAAGCTGTCCTGAGAGAATCTTTAAAAATGTAGACTTGCCGGCACCGTTTGCACCAATAAGTCCGTAGCAGTTTCCCTCTGTGAATTTTATGTTGACATCCTCAAATAAAGCTTTTTTACCAATTCTTAATGTAATATTGTTTGCACTAATCATTTTGTCTTTATTCAATCCTTTCCTATTTAATAACCTGTTCGTTTCTGTAACACATCGTTTCTATTTTAACGTAAAACCAGTATTTTGCAAGTGTTTTACAGGCGATTTATAGCCATTGTGCCCTTTTGTACATAAATTTTACCTTGTTAATAAATATTTTAGGGTTTTTGTACAATGTATTGCTAAAAAAACTTGATTTTTTACAGCGCACAAACTAAACTATTATGTAGAGACATTCTGATTCATGTCTATAATTGAACATTTATTTTACAGGAGGAAATATCATGTCTAGAGCAAAACAGTCGATGGATGGAAATACAGCTGCTGCTCATGTGGCATATGCCTACACAGAAGTAGCTGGTATCTATCCTATTACACCTTCTAGTCCGATGGCAGATACCGTTGACCAGTGGTCTGCAGCAGGACAGGAGAACATTTTCGGAAGCACTGTAAAGGTAGTTGAGATGGAGTCTGAGGCAGGTGCCGCTGGTACAGTTCACGGATCTCTTGCAGCTGGTGCACTTACAACAACATTTACTGCATCCCAGGGACTTCTTTTGATGATTCCTAACATGTATAAGATTGCAGCAGAGCAGCTTCCTTGCGTATTTGATGTATCTGCACGTACCGTATCTTCACATGCACTGAATATCTTCGGTGATCACAGTGATGTATATGCATGTCGTCAGACAGGTTTTGCTATGCTTGCTGAGACAAATCCACAGGAAGTTATGGATCTTTCACCGGTTGCACACTGTGCAGCACTTGAGGGTAAGGTTCCGTTCATCAACTTCTTCGACGGTTTCCGTACATCCCATGAGATCCAGAAGATCGAAAAGTGGGATTATGCAGATCTCAAAGAGATGTGTCCAATGGATGCAGTTGCAGAATTCAGAGCACACGCTCTTAACCCAGAGCATCCAGCAGCTCGTGGATCACACGAGAACGGAGATATCTTCTTCCAGCATAGAGAGGCATGTAACAAGTTCTATGATGAGCTTCCAGCAGTTGTTGAGAAGTACATGGACAAGGTTAATGCTAAGCTTGGTACAGATTACAAATTATTCAACTACTACGGAGCACCTGACGCAGATCGTGTAATCATCGCTATGGGTTCTATCAATGATGTAGCTGAGGAAGTAATCGATTACTTAACAGCAAAGGGAGAGAAAGTCGGACTTATTAAGGTACGTCTTTACCGTCCATGGTCTTCAGAGGCTCTTCTTAATGCTATTCCTAAGACAGCAAAGAAGATCGCTGTATTAGACCGTACAAAAGAGCCAGGATCACTTGGTGAGCCATTATACTTAGACGTTGCTACAACACTTCGTGAAGCTGGAATGAACGATGTTGTATTAGTAGGCGGACGTTACGGATTAGGATCTAAGGATACACCACCTTCTTCAGTATTTGCTGTATATACAGAGCTTGAGAAGGATGCTCCTAAGCACAGATACAATTGGAATCGTGGATGATGTTACAAATCTTTCACTTCCAGAGGTTAAGCCAGCTCCTATCACATCTGCACCTGGTACAAAAGAGTGCAAGTTCTGGCGTCTTGGCGGAGACGGTACAGTAGGTGCGAACAAGAACTCTACAAAGATCATCGGTGACCACACAGACAAATACATCCAGGCATACTTCCAGTATGACTCCAAGAAGACAGGTGGTATTACAATTTCCCATCTTCGTTTTGGTGACAAACCGATCAAGAGTCCTTATTACATCAATCAGGCTGACTTCGTTGCATGTCATAACCCATCTTATGTAACAAAGGGTTTCAAGATGGTACAGGACGTTAAGCCGGGTGGAGTATTCATGATCAACTGCCAGTGGACTGATGAAGAGCTTGCTCATCACCTCAACGCTGACGCTAAGAAATATATTGCAGACAACAACATTCAGCTTTTTACACAATCAACGCGATTGATAAAGCAATTGAAATTGGTATGGGCAAACGTACTAACACAATTTTGCAGTCTGCATTCTTCAAACTTGCAAACGTTATGCCGATCGATCAGGCTGTCGAGTACATGAAAGCAGCTGCTAAGAAATCCTACTCTAAGAAGGGTGATGCTGTCGTAGAAATGAACTACAAAGCAATCGATTGTGGTGTAGACGCAATTCATAAAGTAGAAGTACCGGCTTCCTGGAAGAATCCGGAAGCAGATGCTCCTAAGGCAGAGCGCACAGGACGTCCAGAGGTTGTTAAGATGGTGAAAGATCTTCTCGAGCCAATCTCTATTATGGATGGTGACAGCCTTCCGGTTTCAGCATTCGCTGACAAGGCAGACGGACAGTATGTAACAGGTGCTTCTGCATACGAGAAGAGAGGAACAGCCGTTACAGTTCCACAGTGGGATCCAGAGAAGTGTATCCAGTGTAACCAGTGTGCATTTGTATGTTCTCACGCTACAATTCGTCCATTCTTACTTACAGATGACGAAGTAAAGGCAGCTCCTGACAACATGAAGGTTGCTGATATGAAGCCAAAGGCAGGCGCTTACAAGTATACAATGAGCGTATCTCCACTTGACTGTATGGGATGTGGTGAGTGTATCACAGTTTGTCCTACAGCAGCTATCTCAATGCAGCCACAGGAGTCTCAGGCAGCAGAGCAGCCAGTATTTGATTACTTAGTAGCTAACGTTTCTAAGAAGACAGATGCTGGAATGGTTGATACAACACCTAAGGGATCCCAGTTCAACCAGCCGCTGCTTGAGTTCTCTGGTTCCTGTGCAGGATGTGCTGAGACATCTTACGCTCGTCTGATCACACAGCTGTTCGGTGAGCATATGTACATCAGTAACGCAACCGGATGTTCCTCTATCTGGGGTGGTCCGGCAGCTACATCACCATACACAGTAAATATCAACTCTAAGAAGGGACCAGCTTGGTCTAACTCACTCTTCGAGGATAATGCTGAGCATGGTTTAGGTATGGAAGTTGGACAGAGATATCTCCGTGACCAGGCTATCGAGCTTGTTAAAGAGATCGCGGCATCAGACAAGGCTACAGCTGAGTTCAAGGCAGCAGCAGATAAGTTCCTTGAGACAAAGGATGACACAAAGGCAAATGTTGAGCCAACAACAGCTCTTGTAGCAGAGTTAGAGAAGGCAGCAGCAGCCGGATGTGAGAAATCTAAAGAAGTTCTTGCAAAGAAAGATTACCTCGCTAAGAAGTCTGTATGGATCTTCGGTGGTGATGGTTGGGCTTACGATATCGGATTTGGTGGTTTGGACCACGTATTAGCATCCGGTGAAAACGTAAATATCATGGTATTCGATACTGAGATGTATTCCAACACAGGTGGTCAGGCGTCTAAAGCTTCTAACATCGGTGAGGTATGTCAGTTCGCAGCAGCTGGTAAAGAGACAAGCAAGAAGTCACTTTCAGAGATCGCTATGAGCTACGGATATGTATACGTTGCACAGATCGCTCTTGGAGCAAACCCAGCACAGGCTGTTAAGGCTATCACAGAGGCTGAGGCTTATCCGGGACCATCCCTGATCATCGGATACGCTCCATGTGAACTCCATGGTATCGCTAAGGGTGGAATGAACCATTGCCAGGATGAGATGAAGAAAGCCGTTAAGGCTGGATACTGGAACCTCTTCTCCTTCAATCCTGCACTCAAGGCAGAGGGCAAGAATCCGTTCACTCTGACATCCAAGCCGGGCGACGGATCTTACCAGGACTTCCTTAACAACGAAGCACGTTATACACGTCTGATCAAGCCTTTCCCAGAAAGAGCAGAGAAACTCTTTGCTAAGTCTGAGGAGACAGCTAAGGCACGTTATACACACCTTGAGAAACTCGTTAAATTATACGGAGAGGACTAATTCATTAGTCACGGTATATATTTTATCCCACAGGGCATTTGCCCTGTGGGATTTTTGCTTTTTCTCCTGTGATTACACTATATTTCGTGGTTTTTTGTTTACAAATACAATATGTAATGGTACAATATATATGTTAATGGTATTTAATTGAACCATCGGAGGAATACGAATGTCAGGCATATTTGATAGACGTGCAAAAAGATTTATATCTACAGAACAAGCGGAGCGAGCAGTACCTTCAAGAACAGTAATGGCATCCCGTGTAGCAAGAGACGATGTTAACCGTAGTGAAAGAGTGCAGAAAAAAAAAGAGGATAATATACAAATGGATAAAGATGATTTTTTGTTAACACAAATTGATGAGTTTCGTGAAAAGGCAAAACGTCTTCAGGAGATGCTCAATACAAAAGAATCAAAAGCAGAGGAGCTTTCAACCATAGTTGAGGAGAGGGAAGCTAAGGCAGAGGAGCTGCAGCAGATACTTGACGAGAGACAGGAAAAAGCCGATGGAATCACTGCACAGGTTGCTAAGCAGATAGATGTGCTTATAGAAAGTGTTCATGAAAAGATGGCTGAGATAGAGCAATCTATGAATGCAGGCATGGACAGCTTAGGCCGTCAGGTAAGCTCAGATATGGATAATCTTGGACGCTCGGTAAATGCCAATATGGACAATCTTGGTAGTTCGATGTCCGGACAGATTGGAAATCTCGGACAGTCACTTGGCACTGAGATATCAGGCATCAGCCAGAATATAGGTCAGAGTCTTGATTTTGGTGACACATTAGAGCAGACAAGGCGTATCACAGAGGAGGGCACAGCAGCAGTTACATCAGCCGTAAATGAGGCGAATGCCCATATGCTTCAGTCGCTTACAGAGCTTAATGATCAGCTTGTTTCGTTAAAGGCGGAGCTGTCTGACAAGGTACATACAGAGAATGTTAAGTGCTTCAGGAATATTCAGGATCTCTTTAAGGTAATGGGAGACAAGGTGGACACAGTGTCAGAGCTTGAGAAGCAGGTAGGAACAACAAAGACTTTTGCAGTCATCTCTACTGTGTTGGCTATTATCAATACATTTGGTTTTGTTGCAATCGCATTGTATATATTGGGGTTCTTTGGTTCGATTTTTTAATAAATATTATTGTAATAGGGTGGTGCAGTTCCCGGTTAGGGAGTTGCACCATATTTTGACATTTTATAAGGCAGACAGAGAGGAAGACTAAATGGCAAAAAAAAAGATTGTAAGAGTTGTTGGGCATAAAAATCCTGATACAGATTCTATCTGTGCAGCAATAGCGTATGCAAACCTTAAATCACATACAGACGATACAATGGAATACATACCAATGAGAGCAGGCAGCATCAGTGCAGAGACAGCATTTGTGCTGGATTATTTTAAGGCCGATACGCCTGCCCTTTTAAAGGATGTTGGCACACAGATAAAGGATATACATATCAGAAGGACTGAGGGTGTCAGTAGTAATTTATCCATGAAAAAGGCATGGGAGATGATGAAGATACTCAACGTAGTCACTCTTCCGGTTGTCAATAAGAAGGACAAGCTTGAAGGACTTATTGTGACAGGTGATATAGCAAAGTCATATATGGATGTGTATGACAATTCTATCCTGGCAAAAGCGAGGACCCAGTACAGAAATATTATAGAGACGCTGGATGGCAAGATAGTTGCAGGCAATGAGCATGGCTATTTTGTGAAAGGAAAGGTTATAGTTGCAGCAGGTACACCTGATACTATAAAGGGCAATGTGGCTGAGGATGATCTGGTCATCATATCAGACCGTGAAGAGTCACAGCTTATATGTATTGAGGCAAACTGCAGCTGTATCATTGTGACAAGCGGCTTCGATATATCGAAGGATGTCATAAATGCTGCAAACGCTAAGGATGTGGTAGTGATAAGTACACCATATGACACGTTTACCACATCGCGTCTGATAAACCAGAGTATGCCGATAAAATCATTTATGACAAGGGAAAATCTTATTCATTTTGATTTGGATGATTATGTGGATGATGTGCGTGATACTGTTTCAAAAATCCGACACAGGGATTTCCCAATACTTGACGAAAACCAAAATTATGTGGGTATGTTTTCACGCAGAAATTTAATGAATGCAAGGAAAAAACAGGTGATACTTGTGGATCATAATGAGACCTCACAGGCAGTGGCCAACATTGATGAGGCTGAGATTCTTGAGATAATTGATCATCATCGAATTGGTTCTCTTGAGACAATAGGACCTGTGTATTTCAGAAATCAGCCGCTTGGATGTACCGGAACCATCATCTATCAGATGTATATGGAAAAGGGTGTGGAGGTTACTCCTCAGATGGCGGGGCTTATGTGCGCTGCAATACTCTCTGACACACTAGTGTTCCGTTCGCCTACATGTACCCAGGTTGATAAATCTACAGCACTTATCCTGGCGGAGATTGCGCAGATAGATGTAGAAGAGTTTGCCCAGAAAATGTTCGAGGCAGGCAGTAACTTTGCTAACAAGACAGAAGAGGAAATATTAAATCAGGATTTTAAAATCTTTCATTCAGGGGATTATACATTTGGAGTATCACAGATTTCTGCTCTTTCGAGAACAGAGCTCGATAAGGTACAGGCGAGAGTGGTGCCTCTGCTTGACAAGATGCAGGTGGAAAAACAGCTTGATATGCTCTTTGTTATGCTCACGGATATACTTAATGAGTCTACATATCTCATCTACAGTGGTGCAGAGGCAGCGTCAATAGCAGCTTCAGCATACAATCTGCCACAGAGCAAGGATGGAATTATGCTTAAGGGAGTAGTGTCGCGTAAGAAGCAGCTCATACCTGAGCTTATAAATGTGATTAATGAGAGATAATGCAGCATTAAAAATAATTAAAAGCTTCCTGTGATATATCGTGAAGCTTTTATGTATTTGTAGGGGTAGAATGGAATTGCTTGCGGTATGCACGGATAAATGAGGAATAGCTTCCAAATCCACAGGCATCGCAGGCGGCAGACACACTGCTTCCGTCGCGAATCATATCGCGGGCGAGCAGCAGACGCTTTGTTGTGATGTATGAACCTATGGTGCAGCCGGTTTCTTCCTTGAAGGTGTGCATCAGGTGATACCTGCTCATATAGAATTTATCTGCCAGTTCATCAATACTTATACGGTTTGTTAAATTCTTATTTAAGAAATCCAAAATCTCTACAATTTTTTTGTTTGAGGAAAATGTGTTAATATATTCGATACCGCCATGCAGGGTGATACGATTGAGCTGTATCAGAAACTCTAAAAACAGGAGCTTCTGGTACAGCTCATTTGCATATTCATTGGTTTCTCTAAGTGTAGAGTCTAGTCCCTTGATTGTATCAGCCAGGCGGCTGCCTTTGGTCGCAGCGAGTCTTAGTACATGTGACTGGTTAGCATAGGCCTGCTTGAAACAGCATGCCAGATCATAGCCTTTGCTCACATAATCGTCAATAAGCTGCTGTGATACATATATAATGATTCTTTCATAAATTGAATCGTCATTTAATATTGGCTTATGAACCTCGCCGGCATTGACAAGCACGATATCATGTTCTTTGAGCTCATAGCTGCGGCCCTCAATGCAGTAGGATACATTGCCGTGCAGATGAATCAGAATTTTGTGGAAATCATGGTAATGGAAATCTATATTTAGCTTGTGTTCATCTTTTAGATGAAATATTTTAAAAAAGGCTCCGTCAGGTAGCCTGCTTTTGTATAATTTGAATCCATGATATGCTCCTTTGATAATAAGATGTTACTATAAGCATAATCTATAACAGCACAAAACGCAACATAAAACGCACAAAATGCTATAGAAAAACAAGAAAGTGCGCTGTATAATATAGTTAACAATATAAAACCAATAACGAGGTGATCACTATGAAATTTACAAAAATGCACGGCTGTGGAAATGATTATGTATATGTAAACCTTTTTGAGGAGAAGTTGGATGACCCGGCAAGGGTGTCAATATATGTCAGTGACAGGCATTTTGGAATAGGCTCAGACGGACTAATCACAATAGGTCCGTCAGACAAGGCCGATTTTAGAATGAGGATATATAATGCAGACGGTTCGGAAGCCGAGATGTGCGGAAACGGCATACGCTGCGTGGCGAAATACGTGTATGACCACAAACTTACTGACAAGACTGAAATATCGGTTGAGACAGGAGCAGGCATCAAGTACCTTACACTATATGTTGAGGAAAATAAGGTATCACAGGTGCGTGTGGATATGGGTGAGCCTATTTTGACGCCTGGGGACATTCCGGTTGTGAAAGCAGACGGAAGTGCTTATGGTGATGACTACAGGGTAATAGATGAACCGATTTCAGCAGGCAATAGAGAGTGGCACATGACCTGTGTTTCAATGGGAAATCCTCATGCGGTAGTGTTTGTCGATGATGTGGCAGGTTTTGAGCTTGAGAAATACGGTCCGCTTTTTTGAGAATCATAAGATGTTTCCAAAGCGCACCAACACGGAGTTTGTAGAGATACTTTCAAGGAATGAGGCGAAAATGAGAGTATGGGAGAGGGGCAGCGCTGAGACCTGGGCCTGCGGTACAGGAACCTGTGCGACCGTCATGGCATGTATACTCAACAAAAAGACTGACAACAAGGTGCTTGTGCATCTAAGAGGCGGAGATCTGACTATCGAGTATATACCTGAGACCAATCATGTATTTATGACGGGACCTGCTACTGAGGTTTTCTCAGGAGAAATTGATATCATGTAAAGCACACGTATTGTGCGGTTTGGCGAATGTCTGTGGTTGAATAGTTACAAATCTTTAAGAAACAAAATTAACAGAAAATATATATCAAAAATATAATAAAATATGGGAGAAAATAAAATGAAGCTTGAAAAATTACTTGAAAGAATGGATTATAAAGTATTAGCAGGAAGCACAGATATAGAGATTTCCACACTCGTGTATGACTCGCGCAAGGTGGAGAAGGCATCGGTATTTGTGTGCATATCGGGAGCTGTGTCAGATGCGCATGATTTCATCCCTGATGTGGTGAAGAAAGGTGCAGCAGCAGTGGTTGTCGAAAAAGATGTGACTCCTATCGAAGGGGTGACATATATTAAGGTAGATGATACAAGGCTTGCACTTGCGTGTATGTCAGCAGCTTATTTTGATTATCCGGCCGAGAAGATAAAGACTATCGGTATTACAGGTACAAAGGGTAAGACCACTACCACATATATGGTAAAGTCGATTCTTGAGTCAGCCGGCATAAAGACAGGACTTATCGGTACAATAGAGTCTATATGTGGTGACAAGAGAATTCCGTCAGCAAATACCACACCTGAGTCATACAGAGTTCAGGAGCTGTTTAAGGAGATGGTGGATGAAGGCCTTGATGCAGTTGTTATGGAAGTGTCATCACAGGCTCTCATGCTTCACAGAGTATCTGGCTTTACCTTTGATATTGGTGTATTTACAAATCTTGAGCCTGACCACATCGGAGAGCATGAGCACAAGGATTTTGCAGACTACATGCATTGCAAGAGCCTTTTATTCAGACAGTGCAGGCTTGGTATCTTTAACGGAGATGATGAGCACTTAGAGGGTGTTATGAAGGGACACACATGCCAGGTGGAGACTTACGGCTACAAGTCCACAAATAACCTGGTAGCAGAAAATGTTGAGCTTAAAAAGGAGCATGGAACACTCGGCATTAAATACCATGTATCAGGGCTTTTGGATTTTGATGTGGAGGTCAATGTGCCGGGCAAATTCTCAGTATACAATTCACTAACGGCCATTGCTATCTGCCATCATTTCAATGTGGATAAAAAGGCAATCGGGGAGGCTCTTCATCATGTGAGTGTAAAGGGCAGAATAGAGATTGTTCCTGTTACAAAGAGATATACCCTTATGATTGATTATGCACACAATGCGGTGGCACTTGAAAGCCTTCTCACCACTCTTAAGGAGTATGAGCCGGGCAGACTTGTATGCCTGTTTGGCTGTGGCGGAAACAGGGCAAAGTCACGCCGTTATGAGATGGGAGAGGTGTCATCGAGACTTGCAGACCTTACTGTTGTCACATCCGATAATCCAAGAGATGAGGAGCCTATGGACATAATCAATGATATTTTACAGGGTGTACACAAGGCAGATGGAGAGTATGTGACAATTCCTGACCGTAAGGAGGCTATCAGATACTGCATGGAGAATGCCAAGGATGGTGATATCATAGTGCTTGCAGGAAAGGGACATGAGGATTATCAGGAGATAAAGGGTGTGAAGCATCACATGGATGAGAGAGAATTAATTGCTGATATAATAAAAGAAAATCCTGACATCAGGCTTTAATATTTTAGTATAGGTTAAATAGTTTAGTATAAACTAGTTCAGTAAAATAGTGTATTTGGGAGGTATATATGTCTCTGTTTAAGGGCGCCGGAGTAGCGTTAATTACTCCTTTCAATGAGGATAACAGTGTAAACTATGAAATGCTTAGGACGCTGGTGAGAAGGCAGATAGACGGTGGCACTGATGCAATTATCGTGTGTGGCACGACAGGTGAGCCTGCCACAATGACAGAGGAAGAAAAGCTTTCGGTAATAAAATGTGTGGTAGACGAGACAGCCGGGCAGATTCCTGTAATAGCGGGAACCGGTGCCAACTGCACACAAAATGTGATAGATTTCTCACAGAAGGTTGAAAAGCTTGGTGTAGACGGTCTGCTTGTTGTCACACCTTACTACAATAAAGCCACACAGAATGGTCTTTATGCGCACTATGCAGCGATAGCAGGGGCGGTTGGGCTTCCAATCATTATGTACAACGTACCGTCGCGCACAGGCTGCAATATACTTCCACAGACTGCGGCAAGGCTTGGCAGGGATTTTGAAAATATAGTAGGAATCAAGGAAGCAAGTGGCAATATATCGCAGGTTGCAAAGCTAAAAAAACTGGCAGGAGATGACCTCGATATTTATTCGGGAAACGATGACCAGGTCATCCCAATACTCTCACTCGGTGGAATCGGTGTGATATCAGTACTGTCTAATGTAATGCCGGCTGCAGTGCACGATATGGTAACGAAATATCTGAATGGAAATATTAAATCAGCACTTGATATCCAGCTTAAATACCTGGATTTAATAGAGGCACTGTTTTGTGAGGTGAATCCGATTCCTGTAAAGGAAGCTATGAAGCTTTTGGGATATGATGTGGGAGGACTTCGTCTGCCGCTCACGGAGCTTGAGGATGCAAACCGTGCAAGGCTTAAAGAAAGCATGGAAAACCTAAAGGAAAATTAGTGGATATAAAAGGATATTAAAGAAAAATTAAAGGATAAATTAACATATGGGAAAACAAAACTGGAAGCCGGGCAATATGCTAAACCCGGTGCCGGCTGTGATGGTGAGTGTCACTGACAAGGCCGGAAATAACAATATAATAACAGTGGCATGGGCGGGGACGGTGTGCACCAATCCGCCTATGCTTTCAATATCTGTAAGGCCTGAGCGCTTTTCTTATAACATGATTAAAGAAACGGGAGAGTTTGTGGTTAATCTGACCACCGAGGAGCTGCTTAGAGCCTGCGACTACTGCGGAGTGAAAAGCGGCAGGGATGTGGACAAATTTAAAGAACTGCATCTGACACCGCTTGCGATGCAGCATGTGTCAGCAGTGGGAATATCACAAAGCCCGGTAAATATTGAGTGCAGGGTAAGAAAAATCGAGGAGCTCGGCAGCCATACAATGTTTATAGCAGACGTCGTCGGCGTGACAGTGGATGATAAATACATGGACGGGACCGGGAAATTTCATATCAATGATACCGGCCTCGTGATGTACTCGCACGGAGAGTATTTTGGCTTTGGGGATAAGCTCGGAAGCTTCGGCTACTCTGTAAGAAAAACTAAAAAATAATCTATCGAAGCAGCATATCCATGAGGTATGCGTACACATCCTCGTTCTGATTCTTCCAGTTGCTGCAGATGGCCTCGGCCTGCTCCTTTGTGCCGACTGAGAGAGTCAGGTCGATGATGGTGGTGCTCTCTGAGCGCACCTGACAACGTACTGCATATTTGCGGTCAGTTGTCCTGTAATAGTCGGCAAGAATGGAGTTTTCCTGCCTGAACTCGAGCTTGTTGTCCGTAAAGAAGCTCTTTACATCGGACTCAATACCGTCGGTAATCTTGTCTTTGAAGAAACCGAGAGTCTCTTTTCCGGCAGCAGTCAGAGTGTACTGTGTATTGGAATGAGTAGACTCAAAATTAATTAAATCAGCATTTACTAAATCACCGATGACCTCCTGTACACGGAAGTAGTCGGTGTATTTTTTTCCAAAAAGAAATTGGAAATCTGTGTGTTTGACAGCGGAAAGCCCGCTTTGTCGAGCATGTATAAAATTGTCAGCTTATATATGGTAAATGGCTCAGCCATGATTTTCTCCTTTAAAACAAGTTTAATCGTCCCTGATATGTGTCTCGCACTTCAAATCTTTTATTGATTGTGTTCAGAACCCGTTTTTTATCTGTGCTCCAAAGAGGTGCAACAAGTAAAGAACGTGGTCCATCACCGGTCATGCGGTGGATAACCATATCCTTTGGAAGTCTTTCTATACAGTCTACCACAAAATCGCAGTAATCATCCAGCGTAAAAAGCTCAAATGGCTGTTTAATATACATATCAGCCAGTGGTGTGCCCTTTAGCACATGCAGCAGCTGAAGCTTAACTCCGAAAATACCGCTTTTAGCAACAAAATCAACTGATTCAAGCATCATGCCGCGTGTCTCATGAGGAAGCCCGAGTATGAGATGTGCAATAACCTTTATGCCACGGCGTCTAAGCTCATCCGTTACAATGATGAAATCATCAACACATGTATGTGTATTCATGGCATCAAGAGTAGACCGGTGAATGGTCTGAAGGCCCAGTTCAACCCAGACGGGCTTTATTTCGTTTAATTCTGAGAGCAGATCATAAATTTCAGCAGAAAAACAGTCAGTTCTTGTGCCGATGGACAGCACAGCGACAGATGGATCTTCTATAGCCTCATAAAATATGCGCCGCAAGTAATCTATCGGCGCATATGTGTTGGTAAAAGCCTGAAAATATGCGATAAAGTGCTCACAGCTGCTCTTTGAAGCAACCTTTTCCTTAGCGGCAGACAGCTGCTCCTTTATGGAAAGGCTGCGGTCCGCCGCAAAATCACCGGAGCCACCGGCGCTGCAGTACAGGCAGCCAAGCGATGAGAGTGTGCCATCACGGTTTGGACAGGTCATGCCTCCATCTAAAGAGAGCTTGTAAAGCTTTTCACCGAATGTATCGCGGCAGTATCTGTTGAGTGAATAGTATCTCATATTAAATATGTGACTTTACAGCTTCGCTGACAACAGCGGCAACACGCGGGTCAAATGCCTCAGGCATAATAAAATCATCATTTAATTCTTCGTCAGAAACAAGACCGGCCAGAGCTTCTGCGGCAGCAAGCTTCATTTCCTCAGTGATCTGTGTAGCGCGTCCCTCAAGTGCACCCTTGAAGATTCCGGGGAAAGCAACCACGTTGTTTATCTGGTTAGGAAAATCACTTCTTCCGGTACCGACCACTCTGGCACCTGCAGCCTTTGCCACATCAGGCATAATCTCAGGAACAGGATTTGCCATGGCAAAAAGGATAGAGTCCTTGTTCATAGAAGAAACCATCTCGGCTGTGACGATATTTGGAGCGGAAACACCTACGAATATGTCAGCACCCTTTAAAGCATCTGCGAGAGTACCCTTTGCATTTTCAAGATTTGTAACTTCTGTCATTTTCTGCTGCATCCAGTTGAGGTTTGGATAGTCCTTTCCTATGATGCCTAGACGGTCACACATGGTCACATGTGTAAAGCCGTATGTCAGAAGAAGTTTAGTGATGGCAACACCTGCTGAGCCTGCACCGTTTACAACAACCTTGAAGTCCTCTTTTTCTTTTTTCCGGTAAGGCGCAGAGAGTTGATGATACCGGCGAGTACAACGATTGCAGTTCCGTGCTGGTCATCGTGGAATACAGGAATATCGAGCATCTCTTTAAGTCTCTCCTCAATCTCAAAGCAGCGCGGAGCAGAAATATCCTCTAGTTTATTCCGCCAAAGCCCGGTGCGATATTTTTGACTGCAGCAATAATCTCCTCAGTGTCCTGAGTGTCGAGACAGATAGGAACGGCGTTTACGTTTCCAAACTCCTTGAAAAGTACGCATTTACCCTCCATGACAGGCATGGCAGCGTAAGGACCGATGTTTCCAAGACCAAGCACAGCACTTCCGTCTGACACTACGGCAACGGTATTTGCCTTCCAGGTGTATTTGTATGCAGCCTCCTTATCCTCGGCTATGACCTTACATGGCTCAGCAACACCTGGGGTGTATGCAATTGCAAGGTCCTCTCTCGAATTAACCTTTGATTTGGCGATGGTTTCGAGTTTTCCGTTCCACTCTTCGTGGCATTTCAGTGCTTTTTCTTTATTATCCATGGTAATTCTCCCTCTAAAAATTCTTTTGAATAATCATAACATTGCAGGTGATTTAAATCAAGTAACTATGCAGATAACCGATTATATAAAAATATGATAAAAAATAAGAAATCGCTTTATATTTTTAAAGAAATGATGTATAATCAATAATTAATAATTCAAAAGTCAATTCAGGCGTTATTTCCCAATAGTTACACAGATATATTTGTTAAATAATATTGTTTAGACGAATTGAATAAATACTGTTATCAAATTTAAGGAGAAGACGAAATGGAACAGATGAGAGAAAAATATGAAAGTTTGTCGGCATTTGTGCTTAAGGATCTGGCGAAGGCAAGAGGAATTAAGGGCGTTTCATCACTGAAAAAAGGGACAGATTATTGAAAGAATGCTCGAGGAGGATGCAAAAGAGGCTGAGGAGGCTGAGAAAAACGGTACAGCCGAGGAGCGCGCCAACTCTTTTTAAAGATGATTATGCAGCACTCGACAGTGGAGAAGAGGCAGAAGGCATACTTGATGTAATGCCGGAAGGCTTTGGATTTATCCGCTGTGATAATTATATGCCGGGAGATCATGATATCTATGTGGCACCTGCGCAGATACGCCGCTTCAATTTAAAGACAGGTGATATCATAAAGGGTAATATGAAGGTGAAGTCTGAGCGTGAGAAATTCCAGGCTCTTTTTATACCTGACCACTGTCAACGGATATACACCGGATGTAGCACTGAAGCGTACAAGCTTTGAGGATCTTGTGCCTATATTCCCGAATGAGAGACTGCGTCTCGAGAGACCCGGAGCAAGTGTTGCGATGAGGGTTGTAGATCTCATCTCTCCAATAGGAAAGGGACAGCGAGGCATGATCGTTTCACAGCCTAAGGCCGGAAAGACCACATTACTTAAAGAGGTTGCAAAGTCTGTCACTGTAAACAATCCTGAGATGCATCTTATTATTCTCCTTATTGATGAGAGACCGGAGGAGGTTACAGATATCAAGGAGGCTATAGAGGGGGACAATGTCGAGGTAATCTACTCTACATTTGATGAACTTCCTGAGCATCACAAGAGAGTGTCAGAGATGGTAATAGAGAGAGCAAAGCGCCTTGTAGAGCATGGTAATGATGTCATGATACTTCTTGACAGTATAACAAGGCTTGCAAGAGCTTACAATGTGACAGTTCCACCATCAGGCCGTACACTTTCAGGAGGACTTGATCCTGTAGCACTTCATATGCCAAAGAGATTTTTCGGAGCAGCACGTAATATGAGAAACGGCGGCAGTCTGACAATACTTGCAACAGCTCTTGTTGATACTGGAAGCAAGATGGATGATGTAGTATTTGAGGAGTTCAAGGGAACAGGAAACATGGAGCTTGTGCTCGACAGAAAGCTTTCCGAGAAGAGAATCTTCCCTGCTATAGATATAGTAAAATCAGGAACAAGGCGTGAGGATCTGCTCCTTGATGAGGATGAGCAGGCAGCAGTCGATAATATGCGTAAAGCCTTCAACGGTATGCGCTCTGATGAGGCTGTTGAGAATGTACTCAACATGTTTGCACACACAAAGAGCAACAAGGAATTTGTTAATCTTGTAAAGAAAAACAGAATTTTATAAAAATGTCTTGCAATTGACAGATTCATGTGCTACAATAACTAAGCTGTTTATCGGGATGTAAACGGACGCAACGTGTCGCTCTTGCAGCAAGTATCATATGCGGATCGGGCATACGGGTATAAAGAGTGAAGCTAAAGAAATACGATAAGAATATAAAAGAGGTGAAAATCATGAAAGAAGGAATCCATCCAACATACCAGCAGGCAACTGTTACATGTAACTGTGGAAACACATTCGTGACAGGATCTACAAAGCCGGAGATCCACGTAGAGATTTGCTCAAAGTGCCATCCATTCTACACAGGTCAGCAGAAAGCTAACCAGGCTCGTGGACGTATTGATAAATTCAATAAGAAATATGGTATGAAATAGAATCATATAGTTACTTGAAAGGTTGAGGTTGCAATATACCTCAACCTTTTTTGGAATATAGAGAGGTTTTATGAAGTATTCAGGTATTGGCGGTCAGGCTGTCATGGAGGGCGTAATGATGCAGAACAGGACACATACGCTGTAGCCGTGAGAAAGCCTGACCATGAAATAGATGTCAAGGTGTCAAAGCGTAAGAATTCAAAGACACTTGATGCAGTTAGAAAGATTCCTATTTTAAGAGGTGTGGTGAGCTTTGTCGATTCGCTTTATTTGGGCATGAGCACACTGATGTATTCAGCGTCATTTTTCGAGGACGAGGATGATGAAGGTACCTTGGCTTCAAAAAAAAAGGAAAAGGAAGAAGAACTCACAGCGGAAGAAAAAAAAGAAAAAAAGGGCTGCCAAAGAAAAGAAACAGGAAAATGCCATGCTTGGAGGTACAGTGGTACTGTCAATTGTCATAGCACTCGCGCTGTTTTTTGCATTGCCTTATTTCCTTTCTGGGTTTTTTAAAAAGGTGATAAGCTCACAGATGCTCATAGCGTTCATAGAGGGTGTTATCAGACTGGCAATATTTCTGGGGTATATAGCAATTATATCGCTGACCCCTGATATTAAGCGCACATTTATGTATCACGGCTCTGAGCATAAATGCATCAACTGCATAGAGCACGGACTGCCTCTTACAGTGGAAAATGTGAGAAAAAGCTCAAAGCATCACAAGCGCTGCGGTACAAGCTTTCTGCTTATAGTAATGCTCATAAGCATATTGTTTTTCATGTTTATCCGTGTGGATTCAAAGCCGCTGCAGTTATTGTTACGACTTGTGCTTATTCCTGTAATCGCAGGGGTATCCTATGAGTTTATCAGACTTGCGGGCAGATATGACAATCCGGTTGTCAACATGCTTAGTGTCCCTGGGCTTTTAATGCAGCGAATGACCACAAAGGAGCCGGATGATGAAATGATAGAGGTTGGCATCGCATCGGTTGAGGCCGTGTTTGACTGGAAGAAATGGCAGGAGGAAAAACAATGTGTGCACATTGACCGCCAGATAGAAGGTATATATGACATATAGAGAAGCAATTTTACTTGGGGAAAGCATATTACAAAAAGCAAAGATAGTTGATGCAAAAAACGATGCATGGCTGCTTTGAGCCATGGCAGGCAGGATAAATCACACATATTACTATGTGCATATGGATGAGGAAATGTCGCAGGAGCAGATAAGGGAATATCAAGCATTGCTGAGTAAGCGCGCTGAGCGTATTCCGCTCCAGTACATAGTCGGAGAGCAGGAGTTTATGGGACTCAAATTCCGTGTGAACAGCAATGTGCTCATACCGCGTCAGGATACAGAGACTCTTGTAGAGGAGGCACTCAAGGTGATAGAGCCGGGTATGAGAGTGCTTGATATGTGTACAGGAAGCGGCTGCATAATTATAAGCATCTTAAAGAACACGACTAATGTGGACGGTGCAGCCTGTGATATCTCAAAGCAGGCGCTCAATGTGGCAAAGGAAAACGCAAGGCTTAACGGTGTGTTTGTTGATTTTGAGAGAAGCGATCTGTTTGAGCATGTCGATGAGATGTATGATGTGATAGTATCCAATCCACCATATATAAGAAGCGACGAGATACCGCATCTGATGCCGGAGGTGTCGGTATTTGAGCCGCATGAGGCTCTTGACGGCTCTGAGGATGGACTTTTATTTTACAGGCGCATCATAAAGGATTGCAGGGCAAATCTAAAGCCACAGGGCAGGCTGCTTTTTGAGATAGGCTGTGACCAGGGCAGACAGGTGTCAGAGATGATGCAGTTTGCCGGATTTAGCGATGTACATGTGATAAAGGACCTGGCGGGAAATGACAGGGTAGTATCGGGAGTGTTTGACAGCAAGGAGGAAAAACATGTTTGATAAGTTAGAAGATCTTATACACCATTATGAAGAGCTGATGAATCTGCTCAGCGAGCCGGATGTGGCAAATGATGCAAACAGATTTAAAAAGCTTATGAAGGAGCAGAGTGACCTTGCTCCTATAGTTGAGACATATAAGAAATATAAAGAGTGCAAGCAGAATATCGAGGATTCACTGGCTATTTTGGATGAGGAATCAGATGAAGAGATGAGAGGCTCGCAAAGGAAGAGCTTAAGGATTCAAAGGAGCAGGTGGAGGAGCTTGAGAAGAAGCTTAAAATACTTCTTCTGCCAAAGGACCCTAACGATGACAAGAATGTAATCGTCGAAATCCGTGCAGGTGCAGGTGGGGATGAAGCTGCCCTTTTTGCAGCAGAGATTTACCGTATGTATGTGCACTACGCAGAGAACAGAGGCTGGAAGGTGGAGACACTTGATGCCGATGAGACAGGAATCGGCGGTATGAAGTCTGTCGAGTTCATGGTAAAGGGCTCAGGTGCATACTCTATCCTAAAGTATGAGTCGGGAGTACACCGTGTGCAGCGAGTGCCTGAGACAGAGTCGCAGGGACGTATCCAGACCTCTACATGCTCAGTTGCTGTAATGCCTGAGGCAGAGGATGTGGATGTCAAGATTGATGACAAGGATATCAGAATTGACGTAATGCGTGCATCCGGAAACGGTGGACAGTGTGTCAACACAACAGATTCAGCAGTCCGACTGACACATTATCCGACAGGAATCGTGATCTACAGCCAGACTGAAAAATCACAGCTGCAGAACAAGGAAAAGGCTTTTGCACTTCTTCGTACAAAGCTCTATGACATGGAGCTTCAGAAGAAGCAGGATGCAGAGGCAGAGGAGAGACGAAGCCAGATCGGTACCGGAGACCGTTCTGAGAAGATCCGTACTTACAACTTCCCACAGGGACGTGTGACCGATCACAGAATCAATCTGACACTCTATAAGCTTGACAAGATTCTTAACGGAGATATCCAGGAAATAATTGATGCCTGTATCGCAGCCGACCAGGCGAAGAAGTTAAGCAACATGGAGCATGATGCATAAATATTTAGTATAAAAAGAGTCTGAGAAAATCAGGCTCTTTTTTATTTTATAAACTAATATGATATAATTGTGAATAAATATTTATACAGAAATGAGGAATAATATGAAATCCATTAAGAAAAAAACCGATTATGATTTTGCTTATGGCAGCATTAATGGCTACGTTCATCGTTAGCTTATGCGCATGCGGCAAAAGCGACAGCAAAAAGGTCGCTTGTGTGGACGATCTGGAGGGCGCAAAAATAGGTGTCCAGCTCGGTACCACAGGAGATATCTATGTATCTGATTATGAGAACGACGGTTCAGGCACCAAGGTAGAGAGATACAACAAGGGTGCTGATGCAGTCCAGGCATTAAAGGTCGGCAAGATTGACTGCGTGGTTATTGATGAGCAGCCGGCACTTGCCTTTGTAAAAGAAAACAAAGGACTTAAGATACTGGACGAGGAGTTTACCAACGAGGACTATGCATTCTGCCTGAAAAAGGGCAATACAGAGCTTCGCGACAAGGTAAACACTGCGCTTGAAAAGCTGCAGCAGGATGGAACAGTTCAGAGCATCATTGACAACTATATCGGCTCTGAGGATCAGGTGGGAAAGACTCCCTACGTGAAGAAGGACATTGACAGGTCAAACGGAACACTTAAGGTAGGAACCAATGCAGAGTTCCCTCCATATGAGTACTATGAGGACAACAAGGTCACAGGAATTGATATGGATATCATGCAGGCCATAGCCGATGAGCTTGGCATGGATATGCAGGTAGAGGATATGCAGTTTGACGCAATCATTGCCGCTGTATCATCAGGCAAGGTGGATGTCGGGGCAGCAGGCTTTACAGTGACAGAGGACAGACAGAAAAATGTTGATTTTACCGATACGTATATCACCACAAAGCAGGAGATTATCGTAAAAGACAGCCAGTCAGGATCTTCAATCGGTATAAAGGAAAAGCTCTATGACAACTTTGTCAAGGACAATCGTTACATGTATATCGTAAAGGGTCTTGGCAATACAATAGTTATCACAATATTTGCCGTAATGCTTGGTATTGTGCTGGGATTTTTAATTGCGATAGTCAGAACCAGCCATGACAGAAACGGCGGTCTTGCCATATTAAACGGAATTTGCAAGGCATACCTGACCATCATCAGGGGAACACCTGTCATGATACAGCTTCTTATTATATACTATGTAGTACTTGCATCTGTGACCAACAAGATACTTGTAGCAGTCATTGCTTTCGGCCTCAACTCAGCTGCATATGTGGCAGAGATTGTGCGTTCAGGAATCATGTCTGTAGATATAGGACAGTTTGAGGCAGGACGAAGCTTAGGACTCAATTACAGACAGACCATGAAGCTTGTTATCATACCGCAGGCTGTCAAAAATATACTTCCGGCGCTGCTTAACGAGTTTATCAGCCTCCTAAAGGAGACATCAATCAGTGGTTATATTGGTATGATGGATCTGACAAAGGGTGGAGATATCATACGAAGCAACACATACGAGGCATTTATACCGCTTATTGCTGTAGCCCTTATTTATCTGGTTATAGTGATGCTTTTAAGCCACGGAGTAAGCAAACTTGAGAGGAGACTGAGAAGCAATGAAAGATAATAACGTGATACTAGAGGTAAAAGACCTGCACAAGAGTTTTGGAGAGCAGGAGGTATTAAAGGGCATAAGCACAGAGGTGAACAGAGGTGATGTAATTGCCATCATCGGACCGTCAGGCTGTGGAAAGTCTACATTTTTACGCTCCCTCAATCTGCTCGAGACACCTACATCAGGACAAATCCTTTTTGAAGGAACAGACCTGACAGACAAGTCGACAGACATCAATGTGACCAGACAGAAAATCGGCATGGTTTTCCAGCAGTTCAATCTGTTTGCCAACATGACAATAAAAGCAAATATCATGCTCGCACCGGTGAAGCTTGGTGTGATGACGAAGGATGAGGCATCAAAGAAGGCAGATGAGCTTCTCGCCAGAATAGGTCTCCTCGATAAGGCAGATGCATATCCAGCGCAGCTTTCCGGAGGACAGAAGCAGAGAGTGGCAATTATCCGTTCACTTGCTATGAATCCTGATGTCATACTGTTTGATGAGCCTACATCGGCACTTGACCCTGAGATGGTAGGTGAGGTGCTTTCAGTAATGAAGGAGCTTGCAGAGGCAGGCATGACAATGGTAGTCGTGACACATGAGATGGGCTTTGCCAGAGAAGTGGCCAACAGAGTGATGTTCATCAATGAGGGTACCATAGCTGAGGAGGGCACACCTGAGGAAGTATTTGGCGCACCAAAGAGTGAGAGATTACAGGAATTTTTGTCAAGAGTGTTATAGGAGAAATAAAGCATGGCATCAAAATACTATGCGGTAAAAAAGGGAAAGGTTCGGGATCTATTTGAACTGGAACGATTGCAAAGCAATGGTTGACGGATATCCGGGAGCAGTGTATAAAAGCTTTAAGACAATAGAAGAGGCAGAAAAAATTTATTAACGGAGAGAAAATTATTGCCGGAGAGAAAACTATTACAGGTATGAAATCATCCGGCGAAAATAGTACATATGCGTTTGTGGATGGCTCCTTCAACAAAGCAACACACACCTATGGCTATGGAGGATTTCTTGTGACTGACCATGAAAATACGTGCTGCAGGGGGCAGATAATGATGCCGAGATGGCCACAATGCGCAACGTAGCCGGAGAGATAAAGGGCGCGGAGGCTGCCGTAAAAAAGGCTATAGAGCTTGGAATTAAGGAACTGGTCATATACTATGACTACATGGGCATAGAGATGTGGGCAACAGGGGCCTGGAAGCGAAACAAGGCAGGCACTATAGCTTATCACGAATACATCATGTCGGTTAAGGATAAAATAAAGCTTACCTTTGTGAAGGTAAAAGGACACTCAGGAGTAGAGGGCAACGAAGAGGCAGATAAGCTCGCCAAGCAGGCTGTGGGGATACTGTAGCAGTTTCCCACATAAAAGAAACAAAAATATAGCATAACAGGAGAAAAAATGAGCATATTCAATGTAGAACTCAAAAAAGTAGTAGATGACACATATGATATTGAGATAGGCTACAACCTCTCAGACACCCTTGTATCTGACCTGGAAAATGGTCTTGCGGGCAAGATAAAGAAATTTGCAGTGATTACAGATACAAATGTGCGTGATCCTTATGCTCTTCAATCTGTGAGAAGATAAAGCATGCGGGATACTCAGTGGATTTGTTTGTTTTCCCGGCTGGGGAAAAGAGTAAGTCACGTGAGACAAAGGCAAAGATAGAGGATGCCATGCTTAAAAAGGGGTACAGAAGAGACTGCTGTATAATTGCAGTCGGTGGCGGTGTGGTAACCGACTTATCAGGCTTTATTGCAGGAACCTACGGCAGAGGAGTGCCGTTTATCAACTATGCAACCACCCTTCTAGCGGCAGCAGATGCATCGGTGGGTGGCAAGACAGCAATTGATACACCTCTTGCTACCAACACCATAGGTCTGTTCAATCAGCCCCAAAAGGTATATATAGACATAGCTGCCTGGAAAACACTGCCACAGCGCCAGATGGCAAGCGGTATGGCAGAGACCATCAAGCATGCATGCTTAGGCAGCGAGGATATGTTTGAATTTATAGAGGAAAATCTGGATGATATATATTCATTCAAGAAATTTGCATGTGAGTATATTGCAGAAAATAACTGCCGTATCAAGTACAATGTGGTCATGAAGGATGAGCGAGAGGCGGGACTTCGCGAAACCTTAAATCTGGGCCACACAGTAGGCCGGGCAATCGAGACAGTCAGCGACTACAAGCTGTTGCATGGAGAGGCACTGTCGATTGGAATGGCAGCACAGGCACTTATGTCAGCACGGCTTGGCTATATGTCAGAGGAGCAGGCAGAGCGCGTGATAAAGCTCTATGAGAGAGCCGGTCTTCCGACACGTATACCTGACTATATAGACAGGGAAGAACTTGTAAAGAAACTCTACACCGATAAAAAGGTGAGAGACGGCAAGCTGCGTTTCGTGCTCCAAAAAGGCATAGGAGCCACTGTTGAGTTTGCACCGGGAGTGTATGCAAAGCCTATAGAGGAAAGTCTGGCGCGAGAAATTATAATGGAGCTGTAGATTAAATAATTACAACCCCATGTGTAAACTCATTTTGCTGTGAATGACACAGTCTGCCATACAAATCAGCGGCAAAAATATCCTTGGAAATAAGCTCGTACGGAGCATCAGCGACTTTTGTAATAATAGGCGTTGATGCTTTTTTTTTTTGAGGAGATGCATAAGCTCTCCTGATGATTTTTTGAAACCGAGTATGCGCAGATAAGGATTATCCATACATATATTAAAATCATCATTCTCAATACCAAGTAAAATATGCGTGAGAACCCTTGAAATACGCGTATAAGTCAGATTTTTACTCTTCAGTAAGTTACAAAATTGCGTAAAACTTTCATATTTATAAATATTTTTAACTATCTTTGCAGAAAGCTCCTTTGTACAGTCTGCATACTGCGCAAAGCCTTTATCCTTCCCGGTCAGCAGGCGATAGTAAAGCATTTCAGAAATATCATCCGGAAACACAATATGACCGCCTAAAATACAATTGACAAGAATATCGGCGCAGTCTGATGGCATTAGCTGACTGAACTTTGTGGAAATCCATGAATTATCAAGCTGCGTATTAGTAATAGTGTTGTGTTTGTCTATATCAATTAAGGTCGAAATCACCCCGCGCACAGCCGGAGCGGAAGAAAACTCACTTGTCGAATCCGTGCTGTGATATCCTTCCCCGATGCGCTGAAGAGGGAATCCCGTAATATCACAGTCCATCAAAGCCTTCTCATACTCAATGGCCAGAATATTATTGGGTGAAGCTATGAAAGCATCTATTTTCTCGGAAGCGCTGTCATAGGTATCTTGAAAATATTCACATAGAGCTCTGCTCCTGGCCGTAGGAAAGCTCATCCCACCCTGAATCAGCCGGGCAAGAGAGGCGGAATACTCAGCAGGCGGATTCTTAAGCACGCCAGCCACAAGCTTTGTAAGTTCATGGTCCACAGACTCCACACCATAGCACAGCGTATCCACAATACCTGTGTTTTGGAGTACACTGACTCCGCCACCGGCAAAAACTCGGCAGAAGCAGTGGCGAAGACCGCTGGAAGCTCAAGCACCAGGTCGGCACCGCTCAAAAGCGCCATGCGTGTGCGCTCGTATTTGTCAATTATGGCAGGCTCACCTCTTTGCACGAAATCACCGCTCATTACTACGACTATATAATCAGCAGATGTCTGCCTTTTAATCTGCTCTAGCTGATATTTGTGCCCATTGTGGAATGGATTGTATTCGGTAATCACACCTGCAACCTTCATGTTTTGCTGCTCCTTTAATCAATAATGTTTTTTTAGAGTTCAAAACCATAATACCACAAAAACACCCTTGTCGCATTTGAAAAATAAGTTTATACTAACAATAGTATTGTAATTTTAAACCAAAGGAGACAAAACAATGAATGTATTAGTAATTAATTGCGGTAGTTCATCACTGAAATACCAGCTCATCAATTCAGATTCAGAGGAGGTACTTGCAAAAGGACTCTGCGAGAGAATCGGAATCGATGGCAGACTCGTATATCAGAAAGAGGGTCTTGATAAGGAAATCACAGAGGCACCTATGCCAACACATAAAGAGGCCATCCAGATGGTACTCGATGCACTTGTAAATCCAAAGACAGGCGCAGTAAAATCACTTGCAGAGATCGATGCAGTAGGACATCGTGTAGTGCACGGTGGAGAGAAGTTCTCAGACTCAGTAGTCATCACAGAGGAAGTAATCGCACAGGTAGAGGAGTGCAACGACCTCGCACCTCTTCACAACCCTGCAAATATTATCGGAATCAGAGCATGCCAGGCACTTATGCCAAACGTACCAATGGTAGGAGTATTTGATACAGCCTTCCATCAGACAATGCCTGAGAAAGCATATCTCTACGGCCTTCCATATGAGTACTATGAGAAGTACAAGGTAAGAAGATACGGCTTCCACGGCACAAGCCACAGCTTCGTATCAAAGGAGGCAGCAAGCTACCTTGGAATGGACTTAAACAACTCAAAGATTATCGTAGCACACCTTGGAAACGGAGCTTCAGTCAGCGCAGTATTAAACGGTAAATGCGTAGATACATCAATGGGACTTACACCACTTGAGGGACTCGTAATGGGAACACGTTCAGGTGATATCGACCCATCAATCATGGAGTTCATCGCAAAGAAAGAAAATCTCGACATCGATGGTGTTATGGATGTGCTCAACAAGAAGTCAGGAGTAGCCGGCATGTCAGGAGTATCAAGTGACTTCAGAGACCTTGAGGCAGCCTACAATGAGGGCAACGAGCGTGCCATCGCAGCAGTAGAGGTATTCAGCTACAGGGTAGCAAAATACATCGGAGCATATGCAGCAGCAATGAACGGAGTAGATGCTATCGCATTCACAGCAGGAATCGGTGAGAACACAAGCTTTGTAAGAGAAAAAATTATGGCATATTTAGGTTACCTCGGCATAAAGATTGACCGTGTAACAAACGACAAGACACGCGGCGTGGAGGCACTTATCTCAACAGCAGATTCAAGCGTAAAGGTATGCGTCATCCCTACAAACGAGGAGCTTGCAATCTGCCGTGAGACAGTAAAGCTTGTTGGCTAATAAAAAGCAAAAAGTTGTGGATAAATTATAAAATTTTGTTGACAAACACCACTCCAATATGTATAATTGGTTAGGTGTGAATAGGAGAGAACTATGATTAATATATCAACCATTGTAAAATCTATAAATAAAGAGACAACAATTGAGACAGAGCTTACGCTCACATCATTTGAGTCGCGTTTAGGAGATTATCCTATTCTGAAAAAAGCAGCCGATATCACTTCATATCTCAAACGTGGAGAATGCAGCAGTGCACATCACGGGAACAGTAGATATAGACATAGCGATACCGTGCAGCCGATGCTTGGAAGAAGTTCCAACAAACATGCATTTTGACATTGACAAGACTCTGAAAATCACAGACGGAGCATTAGTCGATGAAGAGATGGAGGAAACTGACTACCTGATTGGGTTTGAACTCGATGTAGATAAACTTGTCTACGCCGAAATTCTGGTGAACTGGCCAATGAGAGTTCTGTGCAAAGACGATTGCAAAGGTATTTGTAAAGTCTGCGGGATGAACTTGAATAAAGGCACCTGCAGTTGCGATAGTTTTGTACCGGATCCAAGAATGGCAGCGTTCCAGGATATATTTAACAAGTTTAAGGAGGTGTAAAGACATGTCAATCTGTCCTAAGAATAAATCTTCAAAAGCAAGAAGAGATAAAAGAAGAGCAAACTGGAAAATGACTGCTCCTACTTTAGTTAAATGCAGCAAGTGTGGAGAGCTGATGATGCCTCACAGAGTATGCAAGAACTGTGGCTCTTACAACAAAAAAGAAATCATTCCTCAGGACTAATAGTAGAAAACCAGTAAAATTAAGGATTGAACGATATCGTTCAATCCTTTTTTGATTGATTTTATCCCTTTTTTATCCCATAATAAAATGAAGGTACTTTTTGCTTGTATATAGCTTGCAGGGATGTTATATACTGTGTGTGGATATTTAAGTATCCGGTAATTATGATGATAGAAAGAAGGAAGTAATATAATGAATATAGACGATTTAGTTGAAATCTATGAGTGCCCGCTCTGTGGCGGGGCCGGGATTCTCGAGGTGGACTGCGGCAGCTCATATTATGTGACATGTCTTGAGTGCGGATGCCACTCAGTAAATATTGATTTCAAGTCAGACGATGACAGACTTGATGCAGCAAAGCGTACTGCTGATTTATGGAACTGTGGCAAGGTTATTTCAATGAGTCCGGGAGAATGATGGAAGCCATATAGAGTAGTGAATTGGTTATTGATTTATACCTATGATTATAGTATATTTTATTTAATCAATTAGTAGTTTGCTTTTTAGCAGGCACAGGGAGGTCACAATGCAAAGTACAACAAGGGTCGCACTCGATGCAATGGGTGGCGACAATGCACCCGCAGAGGTAGTAAAGGGTGCGGTAGATGCGGTTAACAAAAGAAATGATATAAAGATATTTCTTGTAGGACAGAAGGTACCGGTAGAGAGGGAGCTTTTCTTTGTATACATATCCTAAGGAGCAGATAGAGATAGTAGATGCGCCTGAGGTTATAGAGATGGCAGAACCACCGGTTGTGGCAATCAGACGAAAGAAGCAGTCATCAATCGTTGTTGGCATGAATATGGTCAAGAATAAAGAGGCTGATGCATTTGTTTCGGCAGGAAGCTCAGGTGCTGTACTTGTCGGAGGACAGGTAATAGTCGGCAGGATAAAGGGCATACAAAGGCCGCCTTTGGCACCGCTTATTCCGACTGAGAGGGGAGTATCCCTGCTCATAGACTGTGGAGCCAATGTGGATGCCAGAGCTGAGCATCTGGTGCAGTTCGCGAAGATGGGCTCTATCTATATGGAGCATGTTGTCGGCGTGAAGAATCCAAAGGTCGCACTGGTCAATATCGGTGCAGAGGAGGAGAAAGGTAATGCCCTGGTAAAGGAGACCATGCCGCTTCTTAGAGAGTGCACAGATATCAATTTTGTCGGAAGCATTGAGGCAAGGGATATTCCAAAGGGAGATGCCGATGTTATAGTCTGCGAGGCTTTCACGGGCAATGTCATATTAAAGCTCTACGAGGGTCTCAGCTCCACTCTTATCGGGGTTATCAAGAAGGGGCTCATGAGCACATTAAAGAGCAAGATAGGAGCTGCACTTGCACTTCCGGCTCTTAAGAATACGCTAAAGTCATTTGATGCGACCGAGTACGGCGGAGCACCGCTTTTAGGATTGAATGGTCTTGTGGTAAAGACACACGGCAGCTCAAGGCAAAGGAAATCACTAACTCTGTTTTCCAATGTGTTACATTTAAGAAAAAAAGAGATTAATGATAAAATTAAAGAATATATTATTAATAAGCCGGCTGATTAGATAGCAGTACTGCTGTATGATTGGTCACTATAAACAGAAATGAGAGGTATTAAAAATGGAATTTGAGAAGCTTAGAGACATTATTGTCGAGGTACTTAATGTGGACGAGACCGAGGTTACTATGGAGTCAACCTTCATTGATGATCTTGGCGCTGACTCTCTGGATGTATTCCAGATTATCATGGGTATCGAGGAAGAGTTCGATATCGAGATTCCTAATGAGGAAGCAGAGAAAATCGTCACTGTAGGCGATGCTGTTGAGCAGATTAAAAAGCTGTAAGCGAGCAGTAGTATGTTTAACTAATGAAAAGCCCTTTATTATGAGGGCTTTTCGTTATACTCACGGAACATGTAAAATGGATAGATATAGAAATAGAGGAAAAATTATGGCAGATTTAAATGAATTTCAAAGCAAAATAGGCTATACGTTCAAGAACCGACATCTGCTTGAGCAGGCGCTGACACACAGCTCGTATGCCAATGAAAAGCACATGAAAAAGCATTCTGATAACGAACGTCTGGAGTTTTTGGGCGATGCTGTTTTGGAAATAGTTTCAAGTGAGTTTTTGTTTATCAATTATCCGCAAAGCCTGAGGGTGAGCTTACCAAGCTGCGCGCAAGCATTGTTTGTGAGCCGACTCTTGCACTTTGTACAAAGCCACTTGACCTTGGAAAGTACTTACGTCTTGGCAGGGGCGAGGATCATACAGGAGGAAGAAAGAGAAAATCGATTCTTTCTGATGCACTTGAGGCAGTGATTGGAGCAATTTATTTAGATGGTGGTTTTACTAATGCAAAGGAGTTTGTGCTTAGGTTTATCATGACTGATATTGAGAATAAGCAGCTCTTTTATGATAGCAAGACTATCCTTCAGGAGCTTATACAGGGCAGACACGAGCAGCTTTCTTATGAACTTATTGATGAGAGCGGTCCGGACCATGACAAGCAGTTTACAGTTGCGGTGCTTGTGGACGGCGAGCGTGTCAGCGAGGGAGAAGGCCACACAAAGAAGGCGGCGGAGCAGCAGGCTGCATATCAGGCACTTCTTTTGTACAGAAACAGGGAATAGGAGTTTTTAATGTATTTAAAGAGTTTGGAAGTACAGGGCTTTAAGTCCTTTGCCAACAAAATTGTTTTTGAGTTCCACAACGGCATCACAGGTATTGTAGGGCCAAACGGCAGTGGAAAGAGTAATGTCGCCGATGCGGTCAGATGGGTGCTCGGTGAGCAGAGCGCAAAGCAGCTTCGTGGTGCCAGCATGCAGGATGTTATTTTTGCAGGTACAGAGAACAGGAAGCCGCTTGGATACGCGTATGTTGCAATCACACTTGACAATTCAGATCATTAGCTTGCGATTGATTTCAATGAGGTTACGGTTGCCAGACGTGTTTACCGCTCAGGGGAGAGTGAGTATCTCATCAATGGCAATCCGTGCAGACTCAAGGAGGTTTCGGAGCTTTTCTATGATACCGGTATCGGTAAAGAGGGCTATTCCATCATTGGACAGGGCCAGATTGACAGGATTTTAAGTGGAAAGCCGGAGGAGAGGCGAGAGCTGTTTGATGAGGCTGCCGGCATTGTGAAGTTTAAAAAGAGAAAGCTTACAGCACAAAAGAAGCTCGATAATGAGCGAGAGAACCTTGTGCGTGTCAATGATATCCTGACAGAGCTTGAGAGACAGGTAGGTCCGTTACAGAGACAGTCCGAGAAGGCTCATACATATCTTAAAAAGAGAGAAGAACTGAAGAACTACGATGTCAACATGTTTTTGCTTGAATCAGCGCGCATTGAGACCGAGCTTAAGTCAGCTGATGAGAAATACGCTATTGCGGATGACGAGCTAAAGGAGACCAACGCCACATATGAGAGCATCAAGGCAGAGTATGAGCGGCTTGGAAATGATATGCAACAGATGGATGAGCGTATTGAGTCTCTTCGTGAGAGCATCACAAGCACTTCATCCACCAGACAGAAGCTTGAGAATCAGATAGAGCTTTTAAAGGAGCAGATTCACACGGCCGAAATGACGGATGAGCATTTGCAGTCGCGTCTTTTAGCTATCGAAAAGGAAAAGGCGCAGCGTCTTAAAAGCAGGAAAGAGTATGATGACAAAAAGGCTGCACTGGAAGCTGAGATAGAGCAGATGAAGCTAAACGAGCTTCTTGCGGTAAACGAGCATGAGGCTGTGCTTGCAGAGGTTAACCGCTGTAATGACGGACTGGAAAAGGGCAAGAATGAGCTTATTGCCCTGCTTCAGGAGCGAGGCAGTATACAATCAAGGCAGCAGCGTTTTGCCACTATGCTTGAGCAGATTAATATCAGAAAGGCAGAGCTTACCAAGCGTCTTTTAGATAGAAAGACAAGGGAAGCAGGGCTTGATGATATATTGGATGAGGTTAATAAGAAGCTTAATGCTGTCAACGAAGAGATAGCCGGTTTAAAGGAAAAGGAGTCGGCTCTTTTGGCAAAGGCTAGGGAGTGGAGAGATAAGTCCAGAGAGAATGCCCGCCTGATGGAGGAGGCTTCCACAGAGTATCATAAGTCTGTTTCCAGGCTGGAGTCACTTAAAAACATTGCCGAGCGCTATGATGGCTATGGTAACAGTATCAAGCGTGTTATGGAGCAGAAGGCTAAAAATCCGGGGCTTCTCGGCGTGGTTTCAGATCTTATCCAGGTGGATAAGCGCTATGAGATAGCAATAGAGACAGCCTTAAGCGGTAATATCCAGAATATCGTCACTGAGGATGAGGCCACAGCCAAAAAGATGATTGGCTTTTTGAAGGCCAATCATTTTGGTCGGGCTACGTTTTTACCTCTTACTAGTGTGCGTGCAAACAGAAATACTAAAAATGAGGCGGCACTCGGCGAAAAGGGTGTGCTTGGCATTGCAAATAAGCTGGTGAAGTGTGATCCGAAGTTTGATGAGGTTGTTGCATACCTGCTTGGCAGAGTGATTGTGGTGGACACAATTGACAATGCCATTGCGCTTGCAAAGAAAAATCACTATTCACTCCATATTGTGACTGTCGAGGGCGAGTATCTGGCACCGGGAGGCTCTATGTCCGGTGGTGCGTTTAAAAATTCGTCCAATCTGCTTGCGAGAAATCGTGAGATTGAGGAGCTTGAAAAGAGAGTTGATCAGACTAAGACAAAGCTTAAAGAGCTTAGAGCCAGAAAGGATGATGTTGCGACTGCTATTGCGCTTGGCGAGGAGGATATAGCAGCCACAAAGACCTTGCTGCAGGAGAAGTATATTGAGCAGAACACAGCACAGATTTCTGTTGACAGGGCAGACCAGCAAAAGAAGGAGAGTGCGAATGTCTACGAGGATCTGCGCACAGAAAATGCCGAGATTGAAAAACAGCTCGAAGAGATAAATCAGGGCAAGAAGGATATTGCAGCGCAGCTTGAGGCATCAAAGCAGCGTGAGGAGCAGCTTGAGAAGGAAAACAGCTCATACAGTGAGATACTTGAAAAGCAGGGAGTACTTGAGCAGGAGGCTTCACACAAGGCCGCTGCCATTTCACTTGAGCTTGCAAATATTACAAAGACGGCAGAGTTTGCTATAGAAAATATCAATCGTATCAATTCAGAGATAGAGAAATTTGATGAGCAGAAGGAAAGTCTTGTGGAAGGGGCAGCTGCTGCAAAGGATGATATTAAAAAGAAGCAGGCTGATATTGATGCAATCACACAGACCATTCTGGCATCAAAGGACAACAATTCTAAGCTTGACGAGGAGCTTAGGGAAAGCATTGCCAAAAAGGAAAAGATGTCTGAGAATTACAGAGGCTTTTTTGCAAAGCAGGAGGAAGTTTCTAAGAAACAGGCTGATCTGGATAAGGAGCTTTTCAGACTGAACAGCCAGAGAGAGAAGCTTAAGGAGGCTTCAGAGACTCAGACCAACTACATGTGGGATGAGTATGAGCTTACTCCGCATGCGGCAGCAGAGCTTAGAAATGATGCATATGATGACCTGCCTTCATTAAAGAAGCTGATTGCAGGCATAAAGGACGAAATCAGACGCCTCGGCGATGTAAATGTCAATGCTATCGAGGAATACAGGGAGATTTCAACGCGTTATGAGTTCTTAAAGGGACAGCATGATGACCTTATCGAGGCTGAAAAGACTCTGGTTGGCATCATTGATGAGCTTGACAGTGGTATGAGAAAGCAGTTTACAGAGAAGTTTGCCGAGATTCAGAGAGAGTTTGACAAGTCCTTTAAGCAGCTTTTTGGTGGTGGACATGGTTCCTTGGAGCTTGTGGAGGATGAGGATATATTGGAGTGCGGCATAAGAATCGTCGCACAGCCGCCCGGAAAGAAGCTTCAGAATATGATGCAGATGTCCGGTGGAGAAAAGGCGCTCACCGCTATTGCGCTTTTGTTTGCCATTCAGGCACTTAAGCCATCACCGTTTTGTCTGCTTGATGAGATTGAGGCGGCGCTTGATGACTCAAATGTTTCGCGCTATGCAAATTATCTGAACAAGCTTACAAAGAACACACAGTTTATCGTTATCACACATAGACGTGGTACAATGGCGGCTGCGGACAGACTATATGGTATCACAATGCAGGAAAAGGGTGTTTCAACACTCGTTTCAGTGAATCTGATAGAGAATGATCTGACACAGTAAAATTTTATTTATGGAGACCAGCTATGAAAAGTCAACCATAAATTAGCAAAAATTTCTTTTTCATATCGGTGGTAAAAAAGGGTAACTTTAATAGAGCTCCCTTAGGGTGCTTTTTTCAAAATCTATCGATATTGGTATACAGACCTCTTATTCGAGGTTAAATTCTACTTCGTCAGTGAGCATCTTCCAGATGACTCTGACAAGCTTGCCGGCACAGTGCCCAAGTGCATTGTAGTGAGACCGGCCTTCAGCCCTCTTGGCATCATAATAAGCCTTGAAGGTTGCGTTGTTTCTGACAACGTTCCAAGCTGCATTTACAAGGGCATATCGTAAAACACGAGAGCCACGTTTGGACATCCTTGTTGTCTTAGCCTGAAAGTTACCAGACTGATAAACAGAAGGATCCAAACCGGCAAAAAGCAAGCAGCTTGTTAGGATTGGAGAAACGGTGAATATCACCTATTTCACCAAGAATCATTCCACCATTGATATATCCGATACCAGGAATGGTCATGATGACAGAATCGTTGAATCTCATGATATCCGTCATCTCAGCTTCAATCTTTTCTAATTGGCTATCCAGTAACTCAATTTGTTGAATTGTCTGAGTTATCTGAATAGATATAGAGCTGTCGTTTGCACCGACAGACTTCTGTGCGAGAACTCTTAATTCTTTGGCCTGCTCTTTAGTAAAGTGTCCGTGCGAGTTCACTTTGAGCAGATTTGCCAGATGAGTCATATGCATGGAAGCAATCTCTTTTGGAGAAGGTGCTTCTTTTAACAAAGCATAGACAGCGTGCTGGTGCAGACCGGATTTAAAAAGTATTGAATTTCCGGAAAAACCTGATCAACATAGGTTGTCAGTTGGATTTTCAATCGGGTGCGTTGTTTTATGGTTTTCTGCCGAAAGCGCCCCAAGGCCTTAAGATCCATCATATCAAGATCATAGAAACTGACGAATCTGAGGTCATCCTGCATCATAAGAGTTTTAGCAATCACAAATGTGTCGACCTTATCTGTCTTCGTTTTGCGAATGTTGTTTTTACGCATCTGACAGGTTTTGATGGGGTTCAACACACACACTTGGTAAAAACTCAGCAACAAGGTATCGAACAAGGTTGTCACCGTAGTGTGCCGTTGACTCAAGACCGATGATGATGCTGTTCTTGTCGAATGATTCGAGCTTAGAGACCAGCAGTTGGAAGCCATCAGCGTCGTTTGTGAATTTGAACGGCTCAAGAATTATTTCACCGTCGGAAGAAATCGCAGCGGCGAAATGGTTGAGTTTGGCAATATCAATGCCTACATAAATTTTCATGAGGTTGTACCTCCCTTTCCTAAAGTCTGATACCATGATGTCCACCATCGATTATCATCGTAGACTTGATAGAAATAAGTACTCTGAGTGAAAAACACTCCGGCAACATCCAGCTGATAAACAATTCAGATAAAGGTAGCGGCAATACACTCCAGTTGAGTAGTCAAGCTACAGGAAAAAATCAAAAGTCCATAGTATCTGAATTGTATTGAACCACGATATTAAAAGAAAGGAAACGTGTGATAATTAACTTCCTAATTATCATACAAGAGTTAAAATGGAAGAAAAAAAAAAAAGCCGGGCTTTTTTAAGAGGCTCGTTTCAGGACTGACAAAGACCAGAGACAACATCGTTTCAGGCATAGATTCACTTTTCAGTGGATTTTCACATATAGATGATGATTTTTATGAGGAGCTTGAGGAAATTCTCATCATGGGAGACCTCGGAGTGAGAGCTACAGAGAGTATCATCGAGGATCTGCAGAGGAAGGTGAAGGAGCAGCATATCAAGGAGCCGGCAGAGTGTAAGGAGCTTCTGATTGAGAGCATCAAGGAGCAGATGAAGGTGGAGGAGACGGCCTACAGATTTGAAAATGAAAAATCTGTTGTGCTTGTAATCGGTGTCAACGGAGTAGGAAAGACTACCACTGTCGGAAAGCTTGCAGGAAAGCTTAAGGAACAGGGCAAGAAGGTAGTTATTGCAGGTGCCGATACCTTCAGGGCTGCAGCAGGAGACCAGCTGAAGGAATGGGCAAACCGCGCCGGGGTTGATATGATTGGCGGTGCCGAGGGTGCTGACCCGGGAGCTGTTGTATATGATGCAGTTGCAGCTTCAAAGGCCAGAAACGCAGATGTGCTTCTCGTGGATACAGCCGGAAGACTCCACACAAAAAAGAATCTGATGAATGAGCTCGGAAAGATTAATAAAATCCTGGAGAGTGAGTATCCGGATGCGTACCGTGAGACGCTTGTGGTGCTCGATGCGACCACAGGCCAGAATGCACTGGTTCAGGCGAGAGAGTTTTCTGATGTGGCAAAGATTTCGGGCATCGTGCTTACTAAGATGGACGGCACGGCAAAGGGCGGTATCGCTGTAGCGATACAGTCGGAGCTTTCAGTGCCGGTCAAGTATATCGGAGTCGGTGAGACTATCGATGATTTGCAGAAATTTGATTCGGACGAGTTCGTGAATGCATTGTTTGATACTAAAACGGAATAATTTGAGAATATCTTTGAGCGTATAAGTTATATTGTTTATAATAATCTGATATATCAGTTTATATATATCTGTACGGAATTTTTGGTATAATATAATGAAAAATAACTATTCAGAACCACTGAGAACAATGCATTTTTGCGAATAATGTGTGGGTGGGTATGAATAGTTATACCGAAGAAATGAAAGGGAGAACAAATATGATGACATTAGATAAATTTGAAGAAGCAAGTGAGAAGGTCAAGGAGGTCACCCTTGAGACAAAGCTCATTTACAGTGACTTTTTAAGTGACCAGACAGGCAATAAGGTATATCTGAAGCCTGAAAATATGCAGTTTACCGGAGCGTACAAGGTCAGAGGTGCGTACTACAAGATAAGCACACTCACAGATGAGGAGAGGGCAAAAGGACTGATCACCGCATCTGCAGGAAACCATGCACAGGGCGTTGCTTATGCTGCAAAGTGCTATGGCTGCAAGGCTGTAATCGTGATGCCAACCACCACACCGCTGATCAAGGTAAACCGCACAAAAAGCTACGGCGCTCAGGTGGTGCTCTACGGAGATGTGTACGATGAGGCATGTGCAAAAGCCTATGAGCTTGCAGAGAAAGAGGGCTACACATTTATCCATCCGTTTGATGATTTAGCTGTCGCAACAGGACAGGGAACTATTGCTATGGAGATATTTAAGGAGCTTCCTCTTGTTGAGTACATCCTCGTTCCAATCGGCGGCGGCGGGCTGGCAACAGGTGTATCCACACTTGCAAAGCTCTTAAACCCAAAGATTAAGGTTATCGGAGTGGAGCCGGCCGGCGCTAATTGTATGCAGGAGTCATTTAAGAATGGAAAAGTGACCACTTTACCAAGCGTAAATACTATTGCAGACGGAACAGCGGTAAAGACACCGGGCTCAAATATTTTCCCATACATAAAGAAAAATCTTGATGATATTATCACAGTGGAGGATGACGAGCTTGTCGTGGCCTTCCTTGACATGGTTGAGAATCACAAGATGATAGTCGAAAACTCCGGTCTTCTGACCGTAGCTGCGCTTAAGCATCTCGGAGTAAAGGACAAGAGAGTGGTTTCTATCTTAAGCGGTGGCAACATGGATGTTATTACCATGTCTTCTGTTGTTCAGCATGGTCTGATCCAGAGAGACAGAATCTTTACTGTTTCAGTGCTTCTGCCGGATAAGCCGGGCGAGCTTGCCAAGGTTTCACAGACTCTTGCCGATGTACAGGGCAATGTAATCAAGCTGGAGCATAACCAGTTTGTCACTACAAACAGAAGTGCGGCTGTCGAGCTTCGCATCACGCTTGAGTGTTTTGGTACAGAGCACAAGGAGCAGATTATTGCTGCGCTCGAGAAGAAGGGCTATAAGCCAAGAATTGTACGCACTATGATATAAAAATAAAAGTATCAAGTATTTTTACTTGACACCGGGCAAACTATGTGTTATTCTACCATAGGTTCGAGGGAAAAAAGAGGATACTTGATATGGAAGAAAAACTTGAACAGGCATATTTATATGATTTCTACGGTGAGCTTTTGAATGAGCATCAGCGTCAGGTATATGAGGATTTTGTCTTCAATGATTTGTCACTCGGTGAGATTGCATCCGAGGAGGGATTTCCCGTCAGGGTGTTGCCGATCTGATTAAGAGATGCAATAAGAAGCTGCTTGACTATGAGGCAAAGCTGCATCTTGTTGAAAAGTTCATGTCCATAAAGAGTGACATACGAAGGATTCATGAGCTGACAAATGATTTTAAGAAATCACATAATGAGCTATTAATGAATGAAATCGAAGCTATTTCGAATCAGATATTAGAGGAGCTGTAATATGGCATTTGACAGTTTATCAGAAAAACTGCAGAACGTTTTCAAGAATCTCCGCAGCAAGGGCTTACTGAGGATGATGTAAAGGCTGCTCTTAAAGAGGTTAAGATGGCACTCCTTGAGGCGGATGTAAACTTCAAGGTTGTTAAGCAGTTCACAAAGAGTGTTCAGGAGAGAGCAATCGGACAGGATGTCATGAATGGTCTCAATCCCGGTCAGATGGTCATCAAAATCGTAAACGAAGAGATGATTAAGCTTATGGGCTCTGAGACAACAGAGATTGCTTTCAGGCCGGGCAAGGAGCTTACCGTTATCATGATGGTAGGTCTTCAGGGAGCCGGTAAGACAACCACCACAGCAAAAATTGCCGGAAAGCTTAAGAGCAAGGGCAAGAAATCACTGCTTGTAGCCTGTGATGTGTATCGTCCGGCTGCGATCAAGCAGTTGGAGATAAATGGCGAGAAGCAGGGCGTGGAAGTTTTCTCAATGGGTGACAAAAACAAGCCTGCCGACATTGCAAAGGCTGCTGTGGAGCACGCTAAGAAAAACGATTTCAATGTTGTTATCATCGATACGGCCGGACGTCTTCACATTGATGAGGACATGATGGCAGAGCTTATTGAGATAAAAGAAGCTACTGATGTTTTCCAGACCATCCTCGTGGTAGATGCCATGACAGGTCAGGATGCGGTAAATGTAGCAGGTACCTTTGATGAAAAGATAGGAATTGACGGAGTTGTCATCACAAAGCTTGATGGTGACACCAGAGGTGGAGCGGCACTTTCAATCAGAGCCGTTACAGGAAAGCCGATACTATACGCAGGTATGGGAGAGAAGCTTTCAGACCTTGAGCAGTTCTATCCGGAGCGTATGGCTTCAAGAATCCTCGGCATGGGCGATGTGCTTTCCATGATTGAGAAGGCGCAGGAGAACATTGATGAGGAACAGGCCAAGAAGCTTGAGCAGAAGATGCGCAAGAACGAATTTGACTTTGAGATGTATCTGGAGTCGATGAGTCAGATGAAGAAGATGGGCGGTCTTTCAAGCGTGATGGGCATGATGCCGGGAATGGGTATCGGTGGAGGCAAGATGCCGGATATTGATACAGATGAAGCTGAAAAGGGCATGGCCCGCACGGAGGCGATCATCTATTCCATGACACCTGAGGAAAGACGAAATCCAAAGCTTCTTAATCCAAGCCGCAAGGCTCGTATAGCAAGAGGAGCAGGTGTGGATGTATCAGAGGTCAACAGACTTGTAAAGCAGTTTGAGCAGACAAAGAAGTTCATGAAGCAGATGCCAGGTATGATGGGCGGAAAGAAGGGACGCCGTGGAGGCGGTGGTCTTGGAGGCTTATTCAAAGGACTTCCGTTTTAATGGATTTCATTAAAGGAATTTCATTAAAGAATTTCATGTTTTGTTAACAAAAGTATTTATTTTACTTTTGATATATATTATTCAATAAACCTATGAGGAGGTGAAACAAAATGGCAGTAAAAATCAGATTAAGAAGAATGGGACAGAAGAAAGCTCCTTTCTATAGAATCGTAGTAGCAGATTCGATCCCCGAGAGATGGCAAGTGCATCGAGGAGATTGGAACATACGATCCAACGAAAGATCCAAGCGAGTATCATGTAAATGAGGAGTTAGCAAAGAAGTGGTTATCAAACGGCGCACAGCCAACTGAGACAGTAGCTAGAATCTTCAAGAGTGCTGGTATCGAGAAATAGGATAAAGAGGTGGCGTAATGAAAGAATTAGTAGAAGTAATTGCGAAATCTTTAGTTGATTATCCGGATGAGGTTAATGTAACTGAGACCGAAAACGAGAAAGCAATTGTTTTGGAATTACGTGTTGCGCAGTCCGACATGGGCAAGGTAATCGGCAAACAGGGACGCATTGCTAAGGCTATTCGTTCAGTTGTTAAGGCCGCAGCCTCTAAAGAAGACAAAAAGGTTATTGTTGAGATAGTACAGTAACATAAAGGCATCTCTTATGAGATGCCTGTTTTTTTATAATTTATAGTAACTATTCAGAACCGGTATTGTATGGTTTTGAGATGCGTGGGCTGAATAGTTATGATTTATATTAATATCAGGAGACAGAGAATGGAAGATTTACTACAGGTAGGTGTAATTACGAGCACACACGGCATTCGCGGTGAGGTAAAGGTGTTCCCAACCACTGACGATGCTGCCCGTTTTAAAAAGCTTAAAAATGTCATTCTGGATAATGGCAAAGAGCGCAGGGATTTGGAAATAACTTCTGTCAAATTTTTCAAGAACCAGGTTATCTTGAAATTTAAGGGCATAGATGACATAAATGATGTAGAAAAATATAAAAAGGCACCTCTTTTTTGTGACAAGGGAAAATGCGGTGCCACTTGAGGAAAATGAGTACTTTATAGCTGATCTTATCGGGCTTTCCGTCACATCAGACGAAGGAGAGGAGCTTGGAGTTATAGATGATGTGCTCCAGACCGGTGCCAACGATGTGTATGTTGTTAAGAAAGCCGGTGCAAATGATCTGCTGATTCCGGCAATAAAGGATTGTATACTGGACGTTGATGTGGAAAATGGCACGATGAAGGTGCATCTGCTGGCAGGTTTGAGATAGCTACATCTCAAACTGCAAAAACCGTAAAATGAGATATAAAATTGAACAAAATCATACATTTTAAATCGTAAAACTGTAAAACAGGATGATATAGGAGATATAGGAAATGAGATTTCATGTGCTGACCTTATTCCCACAGATGATAGAACAGGGACTGTCAGAGAGTATCACAGGCAGAGCTTTAAAACAGAATATTATATCACTCAATACGGTAAATATCAGGGATTTTGCGCACAATAAGCACAATAAGGTTGATGATTACACATATGGTGGTGGTGCGGGGATGCTTATGCAGGCAGAGCCGGTGTATCAGGCTGTGAGCAGTGTGGTGAGTCAGATCAATAAATGTAATCAGGTCCACTCAGGTGATAATTCAGAGAAAAATATCGCCGATGAAAATATATTATATGAAAATACATCATATAAAAATACAGCAGAAGAAATAAAAAATCACAATGCGCGTCTGATTTATGTTACTCCACAGGGCAGCGTGTTCAACCAGCAGATGGCAGCAGAATTTGCAAAGTGTGATGACCTCATTTTTCTATGTGGACACTATGAGGGGATTGACGAGCGCGTGCTGGAGGAGACGGTAACGGATTATGTCTCTATCGGTGACTATGTTCTAACAGGCGGAGAACTGCCGTCGATGGTGATGATAGATGCAATTTCACGTCTGGTTCCTGGGGTGCTGCACAATGACATTTCGGCAGAGACAGAGTCGTTTCATGGCAATCTGCTCGAATACCCTCAGTACTCACGTCCTGTTGAGTGGCATGACAAAAAGGTGCCTGAGGTACTCATGTCAGGCAATCAGAAAAAAGATTGATGCATGGCGCCTTGAAAAGTCTGTTGAGCGCACAAAGGAGCGCAGACCGGATTTGTATGCCGGGTTTAAAAGACTTGATAAATGCAGAGAGTTTCTTATGAAAAATAAACTGCTTCATATTGATATGATAGAGCTTATAAACAGGGGCTGCGCCGAGATACTGTTTGAGGCAGATGGCGAATATCTGCTTCGGGACATGGTCTCAAAGGTATGCTTTCATACAAGACCGGATGAGGGCGGGTCGAAGCTTATTGATTTGGCACCGGAAAATGTCACAAAGTCTGTTGATAAATACAGCAGTCAGCATATTCCAGAAAACGTTACAGATCAGATCACAAACGGCATAGTGCTTCATCAGCAAAGGTATGTTGAATTTTTTAAAGCAAATGGCTTTAATGAGACTGTAGAGTGCAGGCAGGCTGTGTATACAAACAAAGAAAAGCTATCTGTCAGCGGACTGTACAGACCGGATGGAAAGCCGATGCCAAATGGATTAATTATAAGAAAGCTGGATGCAGATGATATACAGGAGGCTGCGCCAATGTACCTGGCTTTGACAATCCTGACTATATTGTAGACAGGATAGAGGCTGGGGCAGTCTATGGCGCTTTTGTGATAATACTGCTAATGATACCATTAATACCCTCGCGGGAATTATCGGAATCCATGAGGAGGGCAGCATAGGCATGCTCTATGTAAAGCTGCAGTACAGGCATCAAAAGCTTGCCACAGCACTTGAAACATATGCATTCAACAGGGCACTGGAGAACGGATGGATACCATATGGACAGATAATCGTGGGCAATGATGCGTCTATGAGGCTGCAGGAGAGTATGGGATTGCATTTTTCAAAATCACCCGTATACTGGATGACTAAAAATAATGCATGAGGTAGGCAGAAGATAGTAAAAAATACTTGCAAATCCCATGAATCTGTGGTAAAGTACTAATGTTGTGAATAAAAGAGATGGTCCTCTGTTGTGAAAATAGTAGTAGCATTAAGAACGTCAAAATAATTAGGAGGTCACAAAATGAACGCAAGTGAAATTATTAAGAGCATCGAGAACGAGCAGTTAAAGGCCGAGGCACCTGAGTTTTCTGTAGGAGATACTGTAAAGGTATACGGAAAAATCAAAGAGGGTAACCGTGAGCGTATCCAGGTATTCGAGGGAACAGTAATCAAAAAGCAGCACGGATCAAACCGTACAACATTCACAGTTAGAAAGCTTTCTAACGGTGTAGGTGTTGAGAAGACATGGCCACTCCACTCACCAAACGTAGAGAAGGTTGAGATTGTACGTAAAGGTAAAGTACGTCGTGCTAAGCTTTACTACTTAAGAGACCGTATCGGAAAAGCTGCTAAGGTTAAAGAGCTTGTAAAATAATATTTTTACGCGAAAGAGACCATTTTCTGCGAGCAATCGTATGAGAATGGTCTTTTTAGTTTTCAGGGTTACAGCTTGCAACAAACATGAAAACAATATATAATTAAGATTACGCAATAAAATATTAGTTAGCAAGAGGTGTAAGATGTCCAGAAGACGAGCAGGACTTAGCTTTAGAAGGCAAAGAAAGAAAATTTAATCTGCCATTGTTCAAGGAAATTGTCGTGGGTAGTGGAGCTGATTGTAGTGATAGGTCTGGCATATGTGCTGGTGTCATTTTTCGGTATACGTACAAATGTAGTGGGCCAGGCTATGGAGCAGACATTGGAGAACGATGATAATATTCTTGTGAACAGGTTTGCATATATCATGTCAAAGCCAAAGGCAGGAGACGTGATAGTATTTCTGCCAAACGGAAATAATAAGTCGCATTATTATGTCAGGAGAGTGGTAGCAGTGCCGGGAGATACTGTTCAGATAAAAGACGGCGCACTGTACGTGAATGATGAGCTGTACAAGGAATCAACGGACGTTGCCTCAATGGAGGAGGCGGGGCTTGCCTCAGATCCTATAGAGCTTGAAAAGGACGAGTAGTTTGTACTTGGAGACAATCGAAACAACAGTGAGGACAGCCGCTATGCCAATATTGGCAATGTAAAGAGAGACTATATCATCGGCAAGGCATGGTTTAGATTTTCAGGCCTTGGAAGCTTTGGAACATTAAGTAGCAATAGTTATAACATATATAGATAAAGGACAGGTGAATTATGAATTTTCAGTGGTACCCTGGGCATATGACCAAGGCAAAGCGTCAGATGCAGGAGGACATTAAATTAATAGATCTGGTTATAGAGCTTGTGGATGCAAGAATTCCGCTATCCAGCCGTAATCCGGACATTGATGAGCTTGGAAAAACAAATACAGGCTCATTCTGATGAACAAGGCGGATCTGGCCGACAAGGAGCGCACCAGGGAGTGGAGTGCATTTTTCAAGGAAAAGGGCTTTTTGTAGTCAGTCTTGATGCTAGAAGCAAGTCAGGCATGAAGAGCATCACAGATATCGTGATGGAGGCCTGCAAGGAAAAGATTGAAAGAGACCGAAAGCGTGGTATCAAAAACAGACCGGTAAGAGCTATGGTGGTGGGTATTCCAAACGTCGGAAAGTCCACATTTATCAACTCATACGCCGGAAAAGCCTGTGCCAAGACAGGAAATAAGCGGGCGTGACAAAGGGCAAGCAGTGGATCAGGCTCAATAAAAGTGTTGAGCTGCTCGATACCCCGGGCATCCTGTGGCCGAAATTTGAGGATCAGACAGTGGGACTTAGACTTGCGCTCATCGGTTCGATAAAGGATGAGATTTTAAATGTTGATGAGCTTGCCGTGGAGCTTGTAAAGTTTCTAAAAGCAGAGTATCCGGGGCTTTTGGCACAAAGATACGAGGTGAGCGAGGAAAATGATATCATAGAGCTTATAAGTGCTGTCGCTGTCAACAGAAAATGCCTTTCAAAGGGAGGAGAGCCTGATTACAGCAAGGCGGCTGCTCTCATCATAGATGATTTCAGAAGCGGTAAATTAGGCCATATCACTTTGGAGAGACCGTAGATATAGAAGAATAGTTACGAAGAATAGACGATAGGACAAGGATATGTCAGCAGAAAAAATAGACGATATTAAGGAACAACTGAAAAGCATCACAGATTCACAGCTTGCACAGTATTGAGGCATACGGCTCAGATGAAAGGGGCGGAGTGATTAAGCTTGTAGATAGTGCAAAAAAGCGTCTGGACAAGTATGAGAAGGAGCTTATCCGCACAGAAGGTCTCAAGAAATATGAGCGCGAGTACGCATCATATGCTCATATTTGCGGTATAGATGAGGTGGGACGCGGACCGCTTGCAGGTCCGGTTGTGGCATGTGCGGTTATTCTGCCAAAGGACTGTGATATTTTATATATCAATGATTCAAAGAAGCTTACGGCTGCAAAGCGTGATGAACTTTACGATGTCATAATGGAAAAGGCGGTTTCTGTAGGAATAGGTATGGCATCGCACGAGCGGATAGATGAGATAAATATACTGCAGGCTACATATGAGGCGATGAGACAGGCAATCGGAAAGCTTGATCCGGCACCGGATTTGACACTTAACGATGCAGTCACAATCCCGGGGGTGGATATAAAGCAGGTTCCGATTATAAAGGGAGATGCCAAAAGCATATCAATAGGGGCAGCCAGTATTGTGGCTAAGGTCACAAGGGATCGGATGATGGTTGAGTATGATAGAATATATCCCGGCTATGGATTTGCATCAAACAAGGGCTATGGCTCGGCAGAGCATATCAAGGCACTAAAGGAGATAGGACCATCACCGATACACAGGGCATCGTTTATACACAATTTTATTTAATATATTACAATTGTGCGGTTTTTACGAAGATGCCTGGGCGCTGAATAGTTACACATTCTGCTAAAAACCGTCAGTTCACAATAGGAGAGAAAATGACACTTCAACAACTCAGACAGGTACTTACAATTGCAGAATCCAATTCCATGAATGAGGCGGCAAAGAAGCTTTTTGTTTCACAGCCAAATCTGTCCGCCACAGTACGAGAGGTGGAGGAGGAGCTTGGAATCACGGTATTCATGAGAAATAACCGTGGAATTACAGTCACAGCGGAGGGCGAGGAGTTTTTAGGATACGCCAAACAGGTTGTGGAGCAGTATCATCTGCTTGAGAACCGGTATCTGAATGTGGAGTCCAAAAAAAAAATTCTCGGTTTCCATGCAGCACTATTCATTTGCAGTAAAGGCCTTTGTACAGCTTGCTAAAGAGGTGGGCATGGATGAGTACGAGTTTGCTGTCCACGAGACAAAGACGAAAGAGGTAATAGACAACGTAAAGAACTTAAAGAGTGAGATTGGAGTTCTTTATGTAAGTGATTTCAATGAAAAGGTTTTAAGAAAGCTTTTTAAGGAATGTGACATTGAGTTTAAAGAGCTCTTCACATGCAATACATATGTGTATCTCTGGAAAAAACATCCGCTTGCCGCAAAAAAAAAAAGTGATTACACTTGATGATTTGCAGGAATATCCATGTCTGACCTTTGAACAGGGCGTGAACAATTCCTTTTATTATGCTGAGGAGATGATGAGCACGTATGAGTACAAGCGTGTCATAAAGGCTGATGACAGAGCCACAATGCTCAATCTCATGGTGGGGCTCAACGGATTTACACTGTGCTCAGGTATTATTTCTGAGGATTTAAACGGTGATGACTATGCGGCAATTCCACTTAAGGAAAGTGAAAAAAATGCATATAGGCTATATCAAGCACAAGGGCACGAAGCTTAGCAAGCTCGGTGAAATATATATAGATGCGTTAAAGAATTACGAGAATAAAGTTTTATAAATGAAAAATTGTAAAAAAATGAACTTGAATTAATTAAATATCATGCCATTTTTGTAAGAATTTCACAGTTATATTGTTTTTTTTTGAAAAAACATGCATGAAAATATAGTGAAAAATCGGTTACGCAAAAGTTATTTATTAAAAAAAAATGACATGAATTGACGGAAAATGACGGATTATGATTTTTTTGACAAATGAATATCAGATGTTATAATAGGCGCAACAATTGATTGGCATGTGCGAAAGCACTATGTTTTAGATTATAAAGGTGGTGTTAACTATGTACAATAAGGAAACAGTAATCAGACTTAACATTGGATGATGTTCAGGAATTTGTTGGGGCTGCTTCTAAGTGCGATTTTGACATTGATCTCAAATATAGACAGATTCTTATTGATGCGAAATCACTTCTAGGAGTGATTGGAATTGGTACAAACAATGACTTTAAGGTCTGCTATATGGGCGATGACCAGGCATTTGATAATGTGGTTGATAAATTCACTGTAGCGTAATACAATTGAATAAGATCCTTTGGGAGAGTTTCTTCTTGGAGCTCTCCTTCTTTTTATGTTCAGTGTATTAAAAATATCTGGAGTTAGACTGAAAATATTGCCGGAACACAAAACCGTTGACATAATCCGGAATATGCAGGGAGAGTACATGACAGAAGCTGGAAATAACTATAGTGAAAAGAAAACACAATTACATATTTCGGTCAGAAACCTTGTGGAATTTATTTTCAGGGAGGGTGACATAGACAACCGGTCATCCAGAGCCATGAGTGCCGATGCCATGATGGAGGGAACACGCATTCACAGGAAAATCCAGGGCAACATGGGGAAGGAGTATCAGGCAGAGGTGCCGCTTTCACTTGTTGTTGAAGGTGATTTGTATGAGCTGACTGTCGAGGGCAGGGCAGATGGCATCTTTACGGAGGATGGAAAGTGTTTTGTTGATGAGATTAAGGGAATGTACAGAAAGGTTGAGCTGTTTGAAAAGCCGGTTTTTGTGCACCGTGCGCAGGCTATGTGCTATGCATATATTTTTGCTCTGCAAAATAATATGGAAACGATAGGCATTCAGATGACCTACTGCAATCTGGAAACGGAGCAGACTAAGTATTTTCGCGAGGAGTTCTCATTTGAAGAGATAAAAAAATGGTTTGATGACCTGATGGAAGAGTATGGCAAATGGGCAACGTTTCAGTGTGAAATGAAAAATCAAAGACAGGCTTCAATCAAAGAACTCGATTTTCCATATGAGTACAGACCGGGGCAGAAAAAGCTTGTTTCGGATGTCTACAGGACAAATGCGTCAGAAGCTTCTTTTTATGCAGGCTCCGACCGGTGTGGGAAAGACTATCTCTACTATTTTCCCGGCAGTGAAGGCGGTTGGTGAGGAGCTGGCAGACAGAATCTTTTACCTGACAGCGAAGACGATCACCGCAACAGTCGCAAAGGAAACGTTTGCGCTGCTTGAAAAAAATGGTTACAGGGCAAAAACCATTCAGATAACGGCCAAGGAAAAGTTGTGTCCGTGTGATGAGATGGAATGCAATCCGGTAACCTGTCCGTATGCAAAGGGGCATTTTGACAGAGTAAATGATGCGGTTTTTGACCTGCTTCACAGATGTGAAATGATTGAGAGGGATGATATTTTATCACAGGCGGATAGGTATACCGTTTGTCCGTTTGAGCTTTGTCTTGATACGGCTAGCTGGTGTGATAATATCATCTGCGATTACAACTATGTGTTTGACCCGAATGTTTATCTTAAGAGATTTTTTCAGGAGGGGATAAAGGGAGATTATATTTTTCTCATTGATGAGGCTCACAATATGGTCGAAAGAAGCAGGCAGATGTATAGCGCTCAGATTTATAAGGAGGATTTCCTTACTGTGAAGCGCATTATGAAGGAGCACAGCCGTTCTATTGAGAAAGCGCTTGAAAAGTGCAATAAGATACTGCTTGGGATGAAGCGTGAGTGTGAGAATTACACGGTATATGATACACTTGGCAATATGGTATTTTCCTTTATGAGGCTTATGACACTTCTGGATGAGTTTTTGCAGAAAGCTAATGAGTTCCCGGGGAAAAAGGATGTTATGGATTTTTATTTTGAACTTCGCAATTTCCTGAACATTTACGATCTGGTGGATGAGCACTATGTGATGTATTCCGAGCTTGAGGCTGATGGCAGGTTCATGCTAAAGCTTTTTTGCGTGGACCCATCGCTTAATATACAAAAAAGAGGCTGGATAAGGGCAAGTCGGCTGTGTTTTTTTTTTCGGCGACGTTTTTGCCTGTAAACTATTACAAGAGCCTGTTAAGCACAAAAAAGACAACTATGCCATATATGCTGACAGCACGTTTGACAGCAAAAAGAGACTGCTTGCGATGGCAACCGATGTGAGCACGAGGTACACAAGGCGCTCAAGGAGTGAGTATGAGCGGATTGCAGGATATATTAATGCTGTTGTCACGCAAAAGACTGGAAACTATATGGTTTTCTTTCCGTCATATAAGATGATGAATGATTTGGCAGATATTTACTGTGAAAAATATGCAGACGAAACAGAGCTTATGCTGCAGAAAAATAATATGTCAGAGGCTGAGAGGGAGGAATTTCTGGACAGGTTTAGTGAGGAATCGGACAGAACACTTGTGGCATTTGGGATCATGGGAGGCATATTCGGTGAGGGCATTGATTTGAAAAACGACAGACTGATAGGTGCTATTGTTGTCGGAACGGGACTTCCGCAGATCAGCAATGAGAGAACTATATTAAAGGATTATTACGATGCCGAAAGGCTGTGGCTTTGACTATGCTTTCAGGTATCCGGGCATAAATAAAGTCCTCCAGGCGGCCGGAAGAGTAATCAGGACGACGGAGGACACAGGTGTCATTTTGCTATTAGATGAGAGATTCTGGCAGAGAGAATATGATTTGCTCTATCCACGCGAGTGGAGTGACAGAAAGCCATGCAATATAGCAAATGTCGGAAAACTAGTTGCCGACTTCTGGGAGCAGATTTAAAAATTCTTCAGTGGATGCTGACACGGGCATTGTAGTGTTTACGGATACAACAATCTGGCGTGGAGGCATCTTTTCTTTTGTCTTCAGCACGAAAAGCTCCTTATTCTCATGGTTGATGCAGTAGTCAGGCACGAATGCTATACCCAGTCCGATTTTGGCCAGGTCTATGAGCAGATCGTTACTGCTTAGCTCAATTTCCGGAATCAGGTCAACCTGGTGCTGTAAAAACAGATTATGCAGGAATTCACTGGTGGTGCTGTTTCGGTCGAGCATCATGATAGGATATTTATTGAGCTCGGAAAAAGCTATCTCCTGCTTGCGAAGCTTGAAATAATTGGGATTTGCCACAAAAACATCGGAAAAGTTGCATATGGTTTTCTGTCTGTATGAGTGATTGAGGTGCGAGTTTGGAAAATTCGTGACAATCAGGTCAACCTTCCTTTGCTCCAAAAGCTCCACACACTGGATAGATGTGGCATTTGTGACCTTGATAGGCACATTCGGGAACCTCTGATGGAACTGCTTTAAGTAAGGAACCAGCAGATAACGGCATATGGTATCGCTTGCGCCGATGTGAAGCTGGCCAAGTCCAAGTGTGCCTGAGTCTAAAAAGCTGGCTTTCGCCGCGGGCAATAAGATTCATGGCAGGCTCAATGTGCTTTAAAAGCAGGGCACCGGCTGCAGTGAGCTGTACCTTCTTTGTGCTTCTGATGAAAAGAGTCTGTCCCAGCTTCTTTTCGAGAGTCTTAATAGACTGGCTTACCGCGGACTGTGAAATAAACAGCTTCTTGCTGGCTTCAGAGAAGCTTAGGGACGTTGCCACGTAGTAAAAGACCTTGTAAAGCTCATAATTTATATCCATTTTGTTATCCTCCGTATAAATATGGTTATTTGCATCTGTTTTTATCAATGAGGGGCAAAATACCTTTTGACCCTTATATCATTATATAAGAAAACTATAATTAACGCAACTTATAAAACAAATTAAATATATTAATTATACTTATCATAACTAAAGTGTTATACTACAACCATAGTTTTAAAGTCCGATTGTGCAAAAAGCCGGACGGTAACGAATAATTGGTTACATACTCTCGAATTGAAAGGAGAACATATGAGTAACGTACGTCGTGTATATGTAGAGAAAAAACCTGACTTTGCGGTAAAGGCAAAGGAATTAAAGCATGAGATTAAGCATTATCTGGGAATCACAACTGTGGAGGCAGTACGTGTATTAATCAGATATGATGTGGAAAATATATCAGAGGAGACATACAAGAAAGCCTTGTATACAGTTTTCTCAGAGCCACCTGTTGATGATATCTATGAGGAGACATTTGACTATGGTGATGCAAAAGTATTTACTGTAGAGTTTTTACCGGGACAGTTTGACCAGAGAGCAGATTCAGCCGAGCAGTGTGTGAAGCTGTTAAATGAGAACGAGGAGCCGATTATCAGAAGTGCTATCACATATGTGATTGAGGGTGCTATCACAGATGAGCAGTTTGCTGCTATTAAGAAGCACTGCATCAACCCTGTTGATTCGCGTGCTATCGGCATGGAAAAGCCTAAGACACTTGTGCAGGAGTTTGATGATCCTGCTGATGTCATCATATTTGATGGCTTCAAGGATATGGCAGAGGACAAGCTGAAGGAGCTTTATTCATCATTGAACCTTGCCATGACATTTAAGGATTTTCTTCATATCCAGAATTATTTTAAGAATGAGGAAAAGCGTGATCCTTCAATGACAGAAATCCGTGTGCTAGACATACTGGTCAGATCACTGCCGTCATACAACATTCTCTACAGAGCTTAAGAATGTCAAGTTTGACGATGGCTTCTACCGCACACCGATTGAAAATACCTACAAGGATTATCTCAATACATTTTCAAATATCTACAAGGACAGAAATGACAAATTTGTCTGCCTGATGGATCTTGCACTTCTTGCCATGAAGAGATTAAAGGCAGAGGGCAAGCTTGATGATCAGGAAGAGTCTGATGAGATCAACGCATGCTCTATCGTGGTACCTGTTGAGGTGGACGGAAAGACAGAGGAGTGGCTTGTAAACTTTAAGAACGAGACACATAACCACCCGACAGAGATTGAGCCGTTCGGTGGCGCTGCTACATGCCTGGGCGGTGCAATCCGAGATCCTCTTTCCGGACGTACATATGTCTATCAGGCAATGCGTGTAACAGGTGCAGCAGATCCTACAGTACCGGTTTCACAGACAATTGAAGGAAAACTTCCACAGAAGAAGCTGTCAGAGAAGCAGCTCACGGATACAGCTCATATGGAAACCAGATCGGACTTGCAACAGGCTATGTCAAGGAGGTTTACCATCCAAATTATGTTGCAAAGCGTATGGAGATCGGTGCAGTTATGGGTGCGGCTCCAAGACGTGCTGTCCAGAGACTTAACTCAGATCCGGGAGATAAAATCATTCTCCTCGGAGGACGCACAGGACGTGACGGAATCGGTGGTGCTACAGGTTCATCAAAGGCACACAATACAAAGTCTACATCAGTATGCGGAGCTGAGGTACAAAAAGGGTAATGCACCTACAGAGAGAAAGCTTCAGAGACTTTTCAGAAGAGAAGCGGTCAGCCATATCATCAAGAAATGTAACGATTTCGGTGCCGGCGGAGTTTCTGTTGCTATCGGAGAGCTTGCTGACGGACTTCGCATAGAGCTTGACAAGGTTCCAAAGAAGTATGCAGGTCTTGACGGAACAGAAATTGCGATTTCTGAGTCTCAGGAACGTATGGCAGTTGTAGTTGCGCCTTCTGATGTTGAGCAGTTCCTTGCATACGCAAAGGAGGAAAATCTCGAGGCAACAGAGGTTGCGGTAGTTACAGAGGATCCAAGACTTGTGCTTGAGTGGAGAGGCAAAGAGGTAGTAAATATCTCTCGTGCATTCCTTGATACAAACGGAGCTCATCAGGAGACAGATGTTGAGGTTGAGATGCCTTGCGAGAGTGACAATTATCTGGACAAAATCAGCACACCTGCTGTAGCCAGGATGGTTGAGGCAGGAGATATGAAGGGTGCCTGGGAGGCAGAGCTTGAAGATCTTAACGTATGCTCACAGAAGGGACTTGTTGAGATGTTTGACGGATCCATCGGAGCAGGAAGCGTATTTATGCCATATGGTGGACGTTACCAGCTCACAGAGACACAGTCAATGGTTGCAAAGCTTCCTGTATTAAAGGGCAAATGTGATACAGTAACAATGATGGCTTACGGCTTCGACCCATATCTTTCATCATGGAGCCCATACCACGGATCTATATATGCAGTGCTTGAGTCTATCTCAAGAATCGTTGCAGCAGGCGGAGATTACAGCAAAATCCGTATGACATATCAGGAGTACTTCCGCAGAATGAATGAGGATCCAAAGCGTTGGAGCCAGCCGTTTGCAGCACTGCTCGGTGCATATGATGCTCAGATTGGCTTCGGACTTCCTTCAATCGGTGGAAAGGATTCCATGTCAGGTACCTTCAATGATATTGATGTACCGCCTACACTCGTATCATTTGCAGTTGATGTGGCAAAGGAAAAGGATATCGTCACACCTGAGCTCAAGAAGGAGGGCAATCAGCTTGTTCTATTTACAATAGATAAGGATGAGTTTGATCTTCCAAAATATGATCAGGTTATGACACTTTATACAGCAATCAGAAATCTTATCCAGGATGGCGCAATTGTTTCAGCATATGCACTTGACGGAAAAGGTCTTGCCGCAGCAGTATCAAAGATGGCATTTGGTAACAAGCTTGGTGTAACAATCGAGGATGAGGTGACAAGCGATACACTCTTTGCACCTGGCTTTGGTAATATCGTAGCTGAGGTTCCTGTTGATGCACTTTCAAAGGTCAGAGAGGTAATTGATGCAGCAGGTATTTCAGATGCAGCCTCTGTAGTCGGCTATGTAAACGATAAGCAGACTATCGAGTGTGACGATATGGTGCTTCCTGTTGAGGAAGCTGTCAAGGTATGGACAGCAAAGCTTGAGGGCGTTTTCCATACAAAGGCAACAGACGATACAAGCAAGGTAAATAGCGGTCTCTACGATGCAAAGAATATCTATGTATGCAAGAATAAAGTGGCTAAGCCTACAGTATTTATTCCGGTATTCCCTGGAACAAACTGTGAGTATGATAGTGCTAAGGCATTTGAAAGAGCAGGCGCTGACACGATCGTAAAGGTATTCAAGAACCTGAATGCAGAGGACATCCGCGATTCGGTTGAGGAGTTTGTAGGCAATCGACAAATCTCAGATTATCATGTTCCCGGGCGGATTTTCAGCAGGAGACGAGCCGGAGGGATCAGCTAAATTCTTTGCAACAGCATTTAGAAATGCAAAGATGACAGAGGCTGTTGAAAAGCTCATCAATGAGAGGGACGGACTGGCACTCGGCATCTGCAACGGTTTCCAGGCACTTATCAAGCTTGGACTTGTACCATATGGAGAGATCAGACAGCAGGATGCACAGTCACCTACACTCACATACAATACAATCAACCGCCACATCTCAAAGATGGTGTATACAAAGGTTGTTTCAAACAAGAGCCCATGGCTTGCACAGGCTAAGCTTGGTCAGACCTACTGCAATCCGGCATCACATGGCGAGGGACGTTTCGTAGCACCGAAGGAGTGGCTTGATAAGCTCTTTTGAAAACGGACAGGTTGCCACACAGTATGTTGATCTGGACGGAAATGTATCAATGGATGAGGAGTGGAACGTAAACGGCTCATCATGTCTATCGAGGGTATCACATCTCCTGACGGAAGAATCCTCGGCAAGATGGCTCATTCAGAGCGCCGCGGCGAATCTGTAGCAATCAATATCTACGGCGAGCAGGATATGAAGATATTCGAAAGCGGTGTGAAATATTTTAAATAATTCATAACTGAATAATTACAATATCTTATATATTTATTGGGTTATTATCTCTGCAATATAAACAATTAAGCTTCCATGGAGGTCACAGTTAGTGGCTTTCATGGGAGTTTTTATTTTGGAACCAGTGAATATGCTGGCGGTAAAGAAAATAAATTGAAGATAATTAAACATGTGCGTCTGCTTGATATTTGATAGTCGCAGTGGTAAAATCAAGACTAAAATTACCGGTAGTAAATGGTTTGAAAGAAAAGAGGACATAAAACAGATGAGATTGCCACAAATAATAAACAGCCTCCTTGAGACTGATATGTATAAATTCAGCATGGGACAGACGATTTTCCATCAGTTCACAAGCTATAAAACGACATGGACCTTCAAGTGCAGAAATAAAGACGTGCATTTTATAGATGAGATGGTCGAGGAGATAAAGGAACAGGTGCAGGCCTTCTGTCAGCTTCGTTTTACGGAGGAAGAGCTTGAATATCTTGATAACATCACCTGGATAAAGGGCACATATGTTGATTTTTTAAGACTCTGGCAGCCAAGATATGAGGAGTTTACCATCACAACAGATGCACCGTGTGGGCTGGCAATCGATGCAGCCGGCACGTGGCTTAATACTTCGATGTATGAGATTCCGGTGCTTGCTATTGTAAATGAAGTGTACTTCCGTATGGCATATGATTATGATGTGCTGCTTAAGCAGTTTAAGCGCAGGCTTGATGAGAAGGTGCGTCTGCTCGAGGAGGATACCTACAGGCTTAGCGATTTCAGTGAATTTGGACTAAGACGCCGTCTGTCTGCTGAGGCGCAGGAGATGGCTGTAAAGGCAATCGCAGAGGTTGAGCTGCCAGCAGATTCACACTTTATTGGTACATCAAACGTATATCTTGCGAAGAAATTCAATTTAAAGCCGGTGGGAACAATGGCCCATGAATGGATCATGTGTACCGGGCAGGGCAATCACAAGCACAATCCGGCATATTCCAACTGGTACGCACTCGATGCATGGGTTAAGGAGTATGGTATATTAAACGGTATTGCGCTTACTGACACCATAACAACAGACTGCTTCCTGCGTGATTTTCAGCTCACCTATGCGACACTTTTTTCGGGAGTGCGTCATGATAGCGGAGATCCGTACGAGTGGGGAGACAAGATGATAGCCCACTACAACAGTCTGGGAATTAATCCAAGGACAAAGACACTTTTGTTCAGCGACAGCCTGGATTTCGAGCGTGCGACTGCATTGTATGATTATTTCAAGGATAAGGCAAAGGTTGCATTCGGTATAGGAACCTTTATCAGTAACGACACTGATGAGGAAGCACTCAACATAGTTATGAAGACCACCAAGTGTAACGGCATGGATGTGGCAAAGATCTCCGACGTGGCAGGCAAGGGTATGTGCAAGAATCCGGATTATGTCGATTACCTGAACAGGTGTATTGATTACAGGATGAAGAATGATAAATGATAAATGATGGCATGAGGGGGCAAAGATATTTTGCCCCCTTTAATTATGTGATTGAATTGCAAGAAATGTGTAAACATAACAAAAAATATATAAAATATCAGACAATTTAAAATAAAAATGAAAATTAACAAAAAATATATTGACAAATAGGTGAAATTGGTGTAATCTTAAATCAACAAAAAGAGATACGAAAGGAACAAAAATAAAACACAGGAGGTACAGTCCAATGGGGATTACATAATTTAAGTCAAAGTACTATAAGGATGATTGAACGGAATATTTAAATCTGTAGGGCGAGCCGAAGAGCAGTAATCGCACAGATATATTAGCAAATAAATAATATCGTTGAAAAAGTTCTTGTAGATTAAAAGTGAAAGATAGAATCTCTCATAAGAGTTTACATAGATAATGTAACCAAAAGGAGTGATTTTATGAAGAAGGGTAGAGGTCCATAGCTAAGCTAAAAGAATAAGAATCCTGTCATAAACAGAATCAGATTTATAGCAAAGCAATATGGAAATGCCAAAACAAATTCATATAGCGAAAGCGGAACTTGGAGGTTATACAGTGAAGCTTACGGAACCAATGCTTTAGGAGCCACTTGATGTAAAATGTAGATCAGGTGGCTCCTATTTTTGACATTTGCGAATGCATGTGAGGTTTAATAGTTAGATAGAATGGCAACGTAAGCCTTTAAGGCTGGGCTATAATTTGATGAAAGCAGGAACGCGGTTTTCAAATACTGTATAGTACATAAACCCGGCATCCTTGAGGATATTTGAAACCTTGTCAAAATCATATGCCACATGCTCCGGCTTGTGGGCATCTGCTCCGACTGTGATTATTTCTCCACCAAGCTCATGATAGCGCTTTAGCACATCTTCGGTCGGATTTGAGTGGCCAAGCCCGTATTTAAAGCCGGCGGTATTGAGCTCGATGCCTTTTCCCTGTGAGATAATTTCCTTTAATATAGCATCAATTATGTCGGCATACCGTTCATATGAATAGTATTTATTTTTGTCAGGACCGTATCTGACCACGTAGTCGATGTGACCGTACACATCAAAATCCGCTCCGCTGTGCAGATTGTCAAGTATGGATTCAAAGTATTCGGTGTAGGCTTCGTGCTCTGTCTTACCTTTGTAAAATGCAGGATAGTATGGGTCAATGCCGTTTACTACATGGCTTGAGCCGATCACGAGGTCAAACGGATATTTTTTGGTGACCTCATTATTTTTGTATGTAATATGAGGCTGTAAACCGATTTCAATGCCCCAGTGGATATTTACCGGGCAGCCCTTTTCTTTAAGAACAATTGCAAGTCTTTTAATGCGCTTTTCATATGCTGCTATATCAAGGTCGAAAAGCCCGGGCTCTCTTTATAGTCATAGTCCAGATGGTCTGTAAAGCAGATGCCGTCCAGCCCTTTGTTGATTGCTGATTTTATCATCAATACCGGGTCGGCATCGCTGTCACCCGAAAACATGCAGTGCATGTGCTGATCCCACATATAAATACCTCCGTAAAACTGATGTATTGTTGTTAAAAAACTTTATAAGTTACATGATTTATAATTGTCTGCTGCTGGCTGCCGGAAAGTGCGAATTACAGCAATTAATTAAGTGTAGCCGAGATTATAATAAAGTGCAATATCTAAAAAGAAAAATTGTGAAGAATGATAAAAAATGTGTGTAAATGAAAATATTTAGTGAAAATTTTAACAAACGCAAATAAAGTACTTGAACCTTTGAGAATTATTCGCTATAATAAAAGCATCTTAGGGCATGTCCCTAAAAATACTTTTTACAATTCTAGGAGGAATTAAAATGGCAGTAAGAGTAGCAATCAATGGTTTTGGCCGTATCGGACGTCTTGCTTTCAGACAGATGTTTGGAGCTGAGGGATACGAGGTAGTAGCTATCAACGACTTAACAAGCCCAAAAATGTTAGCACACCTGTTAAAGTATGACTCATCTCAGGGTAAGTACGAGCATGCAGATGAGGTTTCTGCAAGCGATGATTCTATCACAGTTTGTGGTAAGGAAATCAAAATTTACGCATTCCCAGATGCAAACAATTGCCCATGGGGAGAGTTAAAGGTTGACGTTGTACTTGAGTGCTCTGGATTCTATACATCAAAAGAGAAGGCTCAGGCTCATATCAATGCTGGAGCTCGTAAGGTAGTTATCTCTGCACCAGCAGGAAATGACCTTCCTACAATCGTTTACAATACAAACCATGAGACACTTAAGGCTTCTGATACAATCATCTCAGCAGCTTCTTGTACAACAAACTGCTTAGCACCAATGGCAGATGCACTTAACAAGTATGCTCCAATCCAGTCTGGTATCATGGTAACAATCCATGCTTACACAGGAGATCAGATGACTCTTGACGGACCACAGAGAAAGGGAGACCTTCGTCGTTCACGTGCAGCAGCAGTTAATATCGTTCCTAACTCAACAGGAGCAGCTAAGGCAATTGGCCTTGTTATCCCAGAGTTAAACGGAAAGTTAATCGGATCTGCACAGCGTGTTCCTACACCAACAGGATCTACAACAATCCTTACAGCAGTTGTTAAGAAAGCAGGCGTTACAAAAGAGGATATCAATGCAGCTATGAAAGCAGCAGCTAACGAATCTTTCGGTTACAACGAAGACGAAATCGTATCTTCAGATATCGTTGGAATGAGATTTGGTTCATTATTCGATGCAACACAGACAATGGTTAACAAAGTTTCTGATGATTTATACGAAGTACAGGTTGTTTCATGGTACGATAACGAAAACAGCTACACATCTCAGATGGTTCGTACAATCAAATACTTCTCAGAGTTAGCTTAATTCTTGTACCCACAAGAACAGTATATCTCAAGACTACTCAAGGGGCGCGGTCTTAATTGAACCGCGCCTTTTTTTAAAGCATGGCTATTTCTTTTGAATATCTGTGAATTGTAGAATTAATTATATTTTTTAATATGCACAATATGGCGTGGCCACATGGCTTATGCCTTGAAATAAGGGAGGACATATTATGTCATTAAACAAGAAATCAATTGATGATATCAACGTAAAAGGCAAGAGAGTTCTCGTTAGATGTGACTTCAACGTGCCACTTAAGGACGGAAAAATCACAGATGAGAACCGTATCAACGGAGCTCTTCCAACAATCCAGAAATTAATCAAGGACGGTGGAAAGGTTATCCTTTGCTCACACCTTGGAAAAGTTAAAAACGGACCAAACGAGGGTGAGTCACTTGCTCCTGTAGCTGCAGCTCTTGAGGCTAAGCTTGGACAGAAGGTTACATTTGTAGCTGACTACAACGTAACAGGAGAGGCTGCAACAAAGGCTGTTTCAGAGATGAAAGAGGGAGATGTAGTTCTTCTTCAGAATACACGTTTCAGAGGCAAAGAGGAGACAAAGCCACAGGAAGCCGGAGATGCATTCGCAAAAGAGCTTGCTGACCTTGCTGATGTATATGTATGTGACGCTTTCGGTTCTGCTCATAGAGCACATGCTTCTGTAGCAGGTGTTACAAAGTTCATCACAGCTAAGGGTGGAGAGAATGTTGTTGGATACCTTATGCAGAAGGAAATTGACTTCCTTGGCAAGGCAGTAGAGAATCCTGTACGTCCTTTCGTAGCTATTCTTGGTGGAGCTAAAGTAGCTGACAAGCTCAATGTTATTGACAACCTCCTCGAGAAGGCTGATACACTTATCATCGGTGGTGGAATGGCATACACATTCCTTAAAGCACAGGGCTATGAGATTGGTATCTCAATGCTTGATGAGACAAAGATTGATTACTGTAAAGAGATGCTTGCAAAAGCAGAGAAACTTGGAAAGAAGATTCTTCTCCCTGTTGATGCAGTTACAATCAAGGATTTCCCAAATCCAATCGATGCTCCTGTAGAGACAGAGACATATGATTATGACAAGATGCCTGCAGACCGTGAGGGTTGTGATATCGGACCTAAGACACGCAAGCTTTTTCGCTGACGCTGTTGCATCAGCTAAGACTGTTGTATGGAACGGACCAATGGGTGTATTTGAGAACCCAACACTTGCAGCAGGTACACTTGCAGTAGCAGAGGCACTTGCTAAATCAGATGCTATCACAATCATCGGTGGTGGAGATTCAGCTGCAGCAGTTAACCAGATGGGACTTGGCGACAAGATGAGCCACATCTCAACAGGTGGCGGTGCTTCACTTGAGTTCCTTGAGGGCAAGGAGCTTCCTGGCGTAGCTTGTGCTGATGATAAATAAGCCGAAAGCAGCTTAATGAAATCAAGCCGCAGGCAAAAAAATATTTGTATACAAATACAAGGAGATATAAAATGGCAAGAAAGAAAATTGTAGCCGGCAACTGGAAGATGAACATGACTCCAAGCCAGGCAGTAAAGTTAGTAGAAGAGTTAAAACCACTCGTAGTTTCAGATGATGTTGAAGTTGTATACTGTGTTCCGGCAATCGATATCGTACCGGTTGTAGAAGCATTAAAGGGTACAAATGTTGCTGTTGGAGCAGAGAATATGTACTTCGAGGAGAGGGGGCTTACACAGGAGAAATCTCAGCAGAGATGCTTCTTGATGCAGGTGTTAAGTATGTTATCATCGGACATTCAGAGAGAAGAGATCACTTCAAAGAGGATGACGCACTTCTCAACAAGAAGGTAAAGAAGGCTATCGAGGCTGGACTTACACCAATCCTTTGCTGTGGTGAGACACTTGAGCAGAGAGAGAGCGGTGTTACACTTGACTGGATCAGACTTCAGATTAAGTCAGATCTCGCAGGTGTTGCTGCATCAGATGTTGCAAACATGGTTATCGCTTACGAGCCAATCTGGGCAATCGGAACAGGAAAGACAGCTACTTCTGACCAGGCTCAGGCGGTTTGCGGTGCAATCCGTGAGTGTGTAGCTGAGATCTATGATCAGGCTACAGCAGATTCAGTTCGTATCCAGTACGGCGGATCTGTCAATGCAGGAAATGCGGCAGAGCTTTTTGCAAAGCCTGACATCGACGGTGGATTAGTTGGTGGCGCTTCACTCAAGGCTGATTTTGGAAAGATTGTAAACTACAAGTAATTATTAAATCATAATTTAATATTTGATTTGACAATCACAATAACTAAATGTCACTAAATTCACCAGCTTAGCTGCATTTAGTGGCATTTATTATGTAATGAAATTTTTTGTGAGCTTGCATATGTCGCTGTAATAGAGCATTTTGCAAGCCTCATATGAAGAATAGAGGAAATATAAATGAGTAAGAAACCGGTAGTATTAATGGTACTTGATGGTTACGGCTTAAGTGACCACAAAGAGGGAAATGCCATAGCTATGGCAAATACCCCTGTTATGGATAAATTGATGGCAGAGTGTCCTTTTGTAAAGGGCGCAGCTTCAGGCCTTGCAGTTGGACTTCCTGACGGACAGATGGGAAACTCTGAGGTAGGACATATGAATATCGGCGCAGGCCGTATCATATATCAGGATCTTACAAGAATCACAAAGGCAATTGCTGATGGTGATTTCTTCAAGAACAAGGTATTAATTTCTGCAATCGAAAACTGCAAGAAGAATGACTCCGATCTGCATCTTTGGGGACTTCTTTCAGATGGTGGAGTTCACAGCCATATCGAGCATCTTTACGGACTTCTTGAGCTTTGCAAGAAAGAGAATTTTGACAGAGTATATGTACACGCATTCCTTGATGGTCGTGATACACCTCCTGCATCAGGCAAAGACTATATCGAGCAGCTTCTCGCCAAGATGAAGGAAATTGGTGTAGGAAAGATTGCATCTCTTTCAGGACGTTACTATGCAATGGACAGAGATAACAACTGGGATCGTGTACAGAAGGCTTATGATTCACTCACTAAGGGGAAGGCGTAAAAGCTACATGCCCTGTAAAGGCTATGGAGGAGTCATACGCAAATGACGTTACAGATGAGTTCGTGCTTCCTACAGTTATCACAAACGAGGATGGCACACCGGTATCTGTTGTAAAGGACAATGATTCTGTTATATTCTTCAACTTCCGTCCGGACCGTGCTCGTGAGATGACAAGAGCATTTTGCGATGATAAGTTTACCGGCTTTGAGCGCCCATTCCTTAAGACAACATTTGTATGCTTCAAGGATTATGACGAGTCAATTCCTAACAAGCTTATCGCTTTTGAGAAGGAAGAAATCAAGAATACATTTGGTGAGTATCTTGCAGCAAATGGCAAGAAACAGCTTCGTCTCGCAGAGACAGAGAAGTATGCACACGTAACCTTCTTCTTCAACGGTGGAGTAGAGGAGCCGAATATCGATGAGGCACGTCTTCTTGTAAACAGTCCTAAGGACGTTGCAACATATGACTTAAAGCCTGAGATGAGCGCTCCTGAGGTTGGAATGGATCTTGTTGAGGCTATCAAGTCAGATAAGTATGATGTTATTATCATCAACTTCGCTAACCCTGACATGGTTGGACATACAGGTGTGATTCCGGCTGCTGTAAAGGCTGTTGAGAGAGTTGATTCACTCGTAGGTGATGCAGTTCAGGCAATCAAGGATGTGGATGGAGTATTATTCATCTGTGCTGACCACGGAAACGCAGAGAAGATGATTGATTATGAGACAGGAAAACCTCATACAGCTCATACAACCAATCCTGTTCCTTTCATTCTTGTAAACGCTGACCCTTCTTACAAGCTTCGTGAGGGCGGATGTCTTGCAGATATCGCTCCAACACTGCTTGAGATTATGGGACTTCCACAGCCAAAAGAGATGACAGGAAAGTCACTTATCGTTAAATAAAATCTGTATTATATAGGCTCCGGCGCAGACAAAGGGTTTGAACCGGAGCTTTTGTTTTGATATATTAAAGATATAATAATAAATATAAGAAATGCTTATAAATGACGTAAAATTATTTAAAAAACTTATAATATACGTTGACTTTACAAATTGAGCTGGTATATAATTTAAGGGTAGCATTTGATTTGTAAAATAAATTACACATAAGATGGAGGACAATCATGCAGGAATTTAAACCATTCAAAGAAGGAAAAGTAAGAGAAGTATATGATAACGGGGACAGCCTTATTATGGTCGCAACAGATCGTATTTCCGCTTTTGACCATATTTTAAAGAATAAAATTACAGACAAGGGAGCCATCCTCACACAGATGTCTAAGTTCTGGTTTGAATTCACAAAGGATGTTGTTCCTAACCATATGATTTCAGTAGACGCAAAGGATATGCCGGAGTTCTTCGGTCAGGACAGGTTCAACGGAAACAGCATGCTCTGCAAGAAGCTTGAGATGCTTCCAATCGAGTGTATAGTTCGTGGATATATCACAGGAAGCGGCTGGGCAAGCTACCAGGAGAACGGTACAGTCTGCGGAATCAGACTTCCGGAGGGACTTGTTGAGTCTGATAAGCTCCCTGAGCCTATTTATACACCATCTACCAAGGCTGATCTTGGAGATCATGATGAAAATATCTCATTCGAAAAATCAGTAGAAGTATTAGAGAAGATTTATCCTGACAAGGGCAGAGAGTACGCAGAGAAGATTCGAGATTATACAATTGCTCTCTACAAGAAATGTGCAGAGTATGCTCTTACAAAGGGCATCATCATCGCAGATACCAAGTTTGAGTTTGGTTTAAATGAGCAGGGTGAGGTAGTGCTTGCCGATGAGATGCTCACACCTGACAGCTCACGCTTCTGGCCACTTGATGGATATAAGCCTGGACAGGGACAGCCTTCATTTGACAAGCAGTATGTAAGAGACTGGCTCAAGGCAAATCCGGACAATGACCTTCTTTTACCTGATGAGGTTGTTGTGAAGACTGTAGAGAAATATAAAGAGGCATTTGAGCTTCTTACAGGAAGCAAATTCAGCCGCTAATATATTATTTATTCCGCGTTACTATTTCGCAATTATAAACGGAGATATTATGAACCAGGACAATAACATAAATCAGTATATAAATACTAGTATAGATACAAAAAGTCATACCGGTACAAAATTAAAAAGGTGTTCTGATATTGACGAGCATAACCATGTATTTGATGAGCTTCATGAGGAGTGTGGTGTGTTCGGCATGTATGATTTTGATGGAGGAAATGTCGCATCCACTATCTATTATGGCCTTTTTGCGCTTCAGCACAGAGGACAGGAAAGCTGTGGTATTGCAGTGAGTGATACACACGGACCAAAGGGAAAGGTGACCACACACAAGGGTATGGGCCTTGTAAATGAGGTATTTACTCCTGATATTTTAGAGCCTATGAAGGGTGATATCGGAGTGGGACATGTGCGCTATTCAACAGCAGGCTCATCAACACGTGAGAATGCACAGCCTCTCGTATTAAATTATGTCAAGGGCACACTTGCCATGGCACACAACGGAAACCTCATTAACGCAAAGGAGCTTCGCAAGGAGCTTGAGTATACAGGAGCAATTTTCCAGACCACAATCGACTCTGAGGTTATAGCTTATCATATCGCCAGAGAGCGTCTTAACTCAAAAACAGCGGAGGAGGCGGTCAGACGTGCCTGCCAGAAGCTTAAGGGAGCCTATGCACTTGTGGTTGAGAGCCCGAGAAAGCTTATTGCAGCCAGAGACCCATTTGGTTTTAAGCCTCTTTGCATCGGAAAAAGAGACAATGCATATATCGTTACATCCGAGACCTGTGCACTTGATACAATCGGTGCAGAGTTTGTCAGGGATATAGAGCCGGGAGAGGTTATCACCATCACTCCTGAAAAGGGCATTGAGTCTGATATGACTATGGCACTTGCCCCTGAAAAACAGGCCAGATGCGTGTTTGAATACATTTATTTCGCAAGACCTGACAGCCATATTGACGGAGTAAGCGTGTATGGCAGCCGTATCAAGGCTGGCAGATTCCTTGCAATGGATTCACCGGTTGAGGCTGATATCGTGACAGGAGTACCAGAATCAGGAAATGCAGCAGCTCTTGGATATTCCCTAGAGTCAGGCATCCCATATGGAACCGCATTTGTCAAGAACGGTTATGTCGGCAGGACATTTATCAAGCCTAAGCAGTCAAGCCGTGAATCAAGCGTGCAGATAAAGCTCAATGTATTAAAGGAGGCTGTTAAGGGCAAGAGAGTTGTTATGATTGATGATTCAATTGTGCGAGGAACAACCTCAGACAGAATAGTGCGTATGTTAAGAGAGGCGGGTGCCACAGAGGTGCATGTGCGTATCAGTTCACCGCCATTCTTATGGCCTTGCTATTTCGGTACAGATATTCCTGCAAGAGAGCAGCTTATCGCTTACAACAGGACTATTGAGGATATCAGACAGATTATAGGTGCAGATTCTTTAGGCTACCTTGGAATTGACAGACTTCATGAGATGGTAGAGGGATTGCCAATCTGTATGGGCTGTTTCACAGGAAAATATCCGATGGAGCCACCGAAGGATGATATCAGAGGCGAGTATTTTGATAAAGAAATAGACCTCGAGAGAAAAATGCTTAATCGCTAATAAAGGAGAAAAAATGAGTACAGACAGATATTCAAGTCCGCTCTCAGAGCGGTATGCAAGCAAAGAGATGCAGTATATTTTTTCACAGGATATGAAGTTTTCCACATGGAGAAAGCTGTGGATTGCACTTGCCGAGACAGAGATGGAGCTGGGACTTTCCGAGAACGGAAAGCCGGTCATCACGCAGGAACAGATTGATGAATTAAAGGCACATGTGGATGACATCAATTATGATGTGGCAAAGGAGCGTGAGAAGCTTGTGCGTCACGATGTAATGAGCCATGTCTATGCATATGGACAGCAGTGTCCTAAGGCCGCAGGAATTATACATCTTGGAGCAACCTCATGCTATGTAGGTGACAATACAGATATCATCATCATGAATGAAGCATTAAAGCTCGTTCACAAAAAGCTTATAAGTGTTATTGCAGAGCTTGCAAACTTTGCTGATAAGTATAAGAATCAGCCAACTCTTGCATTTACACATTTCCAGCCGGCACAGCCGACAACAGTTGGAAAGCGTGCCACACTGTGGCTAAATGAGTTTATGCTGGATCTCGAGGATTTAGAGTATGTGCAGGGCACATTAAAGCTCCTTGGCTCTAAGGGCACTACAGGAACACAGGCCAGCTTCCTTGAGCTCTTCGACGGAGACAATGAGACTATAGACAAGATAGATCCGATGATCGCAAAGAAGATGGGCTTTAAGGATTGTTATCCGGTATCTGGCCAGACATATTCCCGTAAGGTAGATACGAGAGTAGTAAATGTGCTCGCAGGCATCGCTGCATCAGCTACAAAGATGTCAAACGATATCAGACTGCTCCAGCATCTTAAGGAAGTAGAGGAGCCGTTTGAGAAGAATCAGATAGGTTCATCAGCCATGGCATATAAGAGAAATCCTATGAGAAGTGAGAGAATTGCATCTCTTTCAAGATATGTTCTTGCAGATGTAATGAATCCTGCAATTACTTCAGCTACACAGTGGTTTGAGAGGACACTTGACGATTCAGCAAACAAGCGTCTTTCAATACCTGAGGGCTTCCTTGCAATAGACGGAATCCTTGACCTCTGCCTCAATGTGGTGGATGGACTGGTAGTATATCCAAAGGTTATTGAAAAGCACTTTATGGCAGAGATACCATTCATGGCAACAGAGAACATCATGATGGATGCTGTAAAGAACGGTGGAAATCGTCAGGAGCTCCATGAGAAGATCAGACAGCTCTCAATGCAGGCCGGAAAGACAGTCAAGGAAGATGGAAAAGAGAATAACCTCGTAGACTTAATCGCTGCAGATCCTGCATTCGGACTGACAAAGGCTGATATCGAAAAGAACCTTAAGCCTGAGCTTTATGTGGACGTGCACCACGCCAGGTAGAAGTATATCTGCGTGATGTAGTTAATCCTGTGCTTGAAGCACATAAGGATGAGAGTGGAGTAAAGGCAGAGATTAACGTATAATATCGAAGTATAGATAACGGTAATTTGCTTGTTTTAACATATTTATCTAAATGAAAAGCCCTGGCATATAAACCTGTTTCATGGTTTATATGCCGGGTTTTTATATATCCGTCAAGTATGAAGTTAGTTTAAATTAATTCTCTTTGACATCATCTCAGGATTGGTAGCCTCGCTGATTGCCACATGCTTGCTGATTACACCGGCCTTGTACAGATTGAAGATGCTTGTATCCATTGCAATCATATTCTCAGCTGCAGAGGTGTAGATGATACCGTCAATCTGATGGACCTTGCCTTCACGGATTAAGTTCCTTATTGCAGGCGTGAGTACCATGATTTCAAAAGCAGGCACCATCTCACCGTTTGTGGCAGGTAAAAGCTTCTGGCAGACAACAGCCTGCAGCACAGATGCAAGCTGGATGGCTATCTGGTGCTGCTGGGAAGCAGGAAACGCATCAATTATTCGGTCAATGGTATTTGCGGCACCAATTGTGTGAAGTGATGAAAATATGAGGTGACCGGTTTCAGCCGCTGTGACAGCTGTATTGATGGTCTCATAGTCTCGCATCTCTCCAAGCAATATGACGTCAGGACTCTGGCGGAGTGCGGCGCGAAGTGCAGTGAGATAGCTTTCTGTATCTGTGTTGATTTCACGCTGTGACACAATACATTTGTCATGACGATGTAAAAACTCAAGCGGATCCTCAAGAGTGATAATATGCTCTTCCTTCTCATGGTTGATCTGATCAATAATACATGCTAGTGTGGTAGATTTACCGCTTCCGGCTGGGCCGGTAACCAGCACCATGCCGTTGTTTGTTTCCGCAAGCTCCATAACAGAGTCCGGTATATGTAAATCGCTTGGCTTTGGCAGTGTGAATGAGATAACACGGATGACAGCAGAGTAAGAGCCACGCTGCTTGAAAGTGCTCACTCTGTAACGTGATACTCCCGGTATAGCGAAGGAAAAGTCATCATCTCCGGTTTCCTCAAATTTTGAAATATCTCTCTCGGCAAGAGCATAGATTGATGTGACAAATTCAAAGGTTTCTTTTGGAATCATTCTGATTTCATTGAGGCACTCCATCACTCCCTTTGATTTGTATGTGAGAGGGCGGCCGGCCACTATGAAAATATCCGATGCTCCGTTGTCAGTCGCTTCTTTTAATATCTTTTTAACATCCATTTTAGTTTCCTCCAATTAAATTTAGTGTATCATTTTCCTCGAAAGCTGTGTCGGTATTGAGCTTCCATTGTTTTATTTTATAAAAAGCATCCTGCCTGTGGACAGGATAGTTGATATCAAGCTTTACAGTGAGAGTCTGCGTATCGCTTACAGTACAGGTGATGGTATAGGTCAGACCGGTAACCTTGCCGTTTGATTCATTTTCAGCGAGGTTTTTATTTATGGCAGTATCGTTGTCTGATAGAGCAGTCTTTATGGCCTCATAGTATGCTGCTTTATCAGGACTGCCCTCGTAGGCGGATGCAAGAATGGCATCAATCTGTGATATCTCATCCCATGCCTTTTCACATGCACGGTAATACGAGCTGTTGTTATCAGCAACGCGTTTGCTCAGCTTATAGTCGGAGTTTGCTGTGACAAAGGCGAGTGCCGAGAACGTGACAATGCATATCATGGAAAAGGTAAGCAGGATGGTGGAAAAACCGAAATTTGAAAATTCTCTTCTTTTTTTTTTCATGGGGTGCTCACCGTCCTTCCATCAGAGGAAAGTGCAGTATAGCTGCACGCGGTAATGCTGTATACACAGTGGCTGTCTGCTGCTATAAACTCTATGTCAGCCTTTTGTACTCCGTAGGCATCCTGCCCAAGCCTGCTTACAATAACCTTGTATGCGGCATCATCCTTATCACATGGATGATAGCTTTTGTCAAGATAAATGAATAGCTTTTCATCTGCATAGATGGAGCCGTTAAAGAGCGATGATACGGCGTTTAAATCGCCATGCTCCTGTTCGTATGCGCTTGCTGCATTGCTGCATGCATTAACAGCCTCATGCAGCACCTGAGTTTCTTCTGTCAGCTTGTGGGTCTTTATGAAGAAAAGCAGTCCCACAATCAAAAGAGCTGAAAAAAGCAGCAGATTAATGGTAATCTCAAGCAGGAATATTCTGTTTTTCGATTGTTTAAGCTTTGTTGAAATCATGGTTTATTCCTTGTGGTATGTAAGTTTGTGTGGCATCGAGTGGCATATCAGGGAGCGGTGTACGTGATATTGCTGCATTTATTGTCCGACGATGGTTAGTCGGAATTGACGGAGCAGTAGGTATCGGTAGTGCCACCGGATGTATCGGTGATAGTTACGGTAATCATTTTGTCGGTGGTTTCTGTCATGTCAAGTCCCCCGATTTCGACAATCCTTTGTCCGCTGTCCAGACTGTATGATGAACCATCCTGTACATAGAGCTCTCTTAGAGAACCGCCATAATAGTATATGAAAGTATTATACACGATGTCATTTATTGTGTTTTTCAGACATAGAGCCTTTGTGCCATTTATTGTTTCTACACTGATTGCAGCGTCAGAATCATTCTGTCTGACTTTTTCGCGCAGATAAGATGTGACAGTGCGTACCTCGTAGTTGTAATTCATGGCATTGGCAGTGGACTTGTATTGCTTTACGCCAATCAGCACGAGGATAAAAGCAGTCAGCGCAAAAAAAAAAACAGCAGCATCACAAAAAAACTGTCAGCCTGATGTGATCTTGATTTTAGCTTGAACATGGGTTATTTCCTCTCTATTATTGTCACATCGGGACGCAGATTGGAGCCGATGTATTGATAGTCTATGTAATAATAGTCGCTGTTGTATGTGAGACCATAGTGGTCTGTTAGATAATTTATGTCCGGAGGGTATGTTCCCTCAAGAGCATAGCACTGTGTGATACTTCGTGTGAGGGCGCGTTCCAGCGTGCTCTTGCTTCTTTTGGTATTGTCATCTGACAGCTTTGAAGAGAAAGCACCAAACAAAACAGTACATGCGGCTAAAAGCACAATTGGTATGAATTTCCATATGGTTGATTTCTTTTTCTGAACAAAAAACAGCATACTGTGCCTCCGTAAGCTATCCTATGCTTGATATAATTCCAAGCAGTGGGAGTAAAAATGATACTAGTATGAAGCCAATGAATATACAAAGCAGGATAACCATGGCAGATTCAATCACTGATATGAATCGTGACAGCCTTGCATCTGTGTCGTCCTCACAGGATGTACATATATGCTGCATGACCTCGTCCATAGACCCGGTTTTGCTGCCGATTGCAATCCAGCTTGAGTACATCTTTGAAAAAATATTGGAGTGCAGCAGTGCCTCCGAAAATGTCTCGCCGTTAGATATATTTTTACGGCAGTCATTTATTTTAGAATCAAGGACAGGATTGTTTACAAGAGCCTGTGCCAGATCAAGACCACGGTCTGTGTCGAGCCCGCTTGAGAGTGCTAAAAACATGCAGTTTGCAAAGCGGCTGGATGCGATTGACATGGAAAGAGCAGTTTTCATAAGGAACTTTTTTCCGAAGCGTGTTTTAAAAAATATAAAAAGAACCAGTGCGACAAAGAGCATGACAGCTATAATGATAAGCAGATATCTGTTGATGTATTCACTGAGCTTCATGAGCACGGCAGCGGTGCCGGTAAGCTCACTTCCAAGCTCTGCATATATCTGTGAGAATACAGGTAAAACCTTGGCAATCATTACGACAATAACGGCAATCATCACGGCAGAAAGCACGAGAGGATAGGCAACGGCACTTTTAATGCCTGAAGCTATTTCGTCTTCGCGGTCATAGTACTTTGAGAGTGAGTTTAAGACCTCTTCAAGACGGCCGGTTTCTTCACCCAGCTGTATCATATTAATCATATATTTTGGAAAGTATCCTGTATCTTTAAGCGCACTGTGAAGCGTTGCACCAAGCTCCATTGGCTTATATATCTGCTCAAGCAGATCACGTGTCTGCTTATCAGGTGCTTCATCACATAATACGGAAACACCATAGTATGTAGGAAGCCCGGCTGCTATGATAAGAGAAATCTGCTGACAGAAGGCAGAAAGCTCTGCATTGCTTAAAATCTTGGATTTTCTAGACATTTATGTCCTCCTAATAGACGTATTTGGTAATGTAATCATTTTTTTGTGCTATGAACTTCTTTGGCGAATCACTGGTAGATGCAAATGTTGGATCCAGCATGTTCCATGAGGTACCATCAAACTCGATGATGCCGTTTATCCAGCCCTTATCCTTTATATAAGTACTGATCCAGGCATGATATTCTTCACCGGCATATCCTACCTCTAAACGTGTGGGAATAGCCTGAGTCCTTAGCATAGTGGCCATGACTGCCGCATAGTCAAAGCATATACCGGTATTTTCGGTAAAGACCTTGTCCACATCAGGCAGATAGCCGCTTTTGACATTTTTAGCCTTGTCATAGTCGTATTTGAAGTTTGAAATGATATAATTGTATACACTTTCCACGACCTCAGTATCGCTGCTGCAGTAGTATGCCAGTGAGCTGCCTTCCTTCACAGCCAGAGAATCGGCAGTGAAATTTACATACTGGTTAGGGTACAGATACGGTCCGAATTCATCGGTGATGGAGACAGAAATCACCTGCGACAGCACGGTGGCATATTGTGTCCCCTCAACATTTTCAAACACGGTTACAGTATACGAACCACTTGAAGCAACCAGAGGAAACACTTCATTTCCTCCATGCAGATCAAAGGTGTACGTGACACTGTCGGGCCCGGTTATCTGAAGCTTGACCTTTTGATTAGAACCGTGATAATTCACTATGATATAGCCGCTGCCGCTGTTTGAAGCATCGATACTGGCTACATCACATGTATAGGTTTGTGTGCCGTCGGCAGTTGGAGTAAGCACCTTTGGAGCAGAGTCCCAGGTGCCCTTTTCGGTAGAAGTATGGGAAAGAGGCTCCTTAGATACACTGTCATTTTTGGAATTACCGCATGCACCAAGCAAAAGGCATGATAATAATATGAGTGGAAGTGCTTTTTTTATACAGTATGCACTTCATAAAAATCTCCTAAATATAAAGTTGTTTCTTTTTTTTAATTATATTATAATGTATTTTCTTGTAAAATAAAATGGAAAAATGTATAATATTAAAAATGGTTTAGATTATCAAAAGAAGAGAGCAAAAAAGAAAGGATACTAGTGATGAAAAGTTTCTTACCGCAGTAGTCAATTTCCTTATCATGGCACTCATCGTATTTTGCATAGTAAAGGCTATGAATGCGGCAGGAGAGAGGTTTGGACGCAAAGAGGAAAAAGAGCCTGACACAAAGGAGTGTCCATACTGCAAGAGCAAGATTGCCATTGCATAAAGTGTGAAAATCTGTTACATACAGTATAAAACTCTTGACTGTGCAATAAAAACGTAGTATATTAGTTCTGTTATTTAGAATTGAAATTAGGAGGTCTTATCGTGGCAACTTTAAAAATTGTTTTATCGGTATTATTTATAATCGTCAGTTTAGTAATTACTATAGTTATTCTTTTCCAGGAGGGCAAGTCAGCAGGACTTGGCACTATCGCCGGAGTTGCTGATACATATTGGGGCAAGAACAAGGGACGTTCAAAGGAAGGACGTCTGGTTAAAGCGACAATTGTATGTGTTGTTCTTTTCTTTATTATATCAATTGTCTTAAATATGGGAATATGGTAAATACTTAGACTGTCGAGAAATCGGCAGTCTTTTTTTTATCGCATCAACATCCAGATGATGAAATTTTATTTAAAGCCTGTGCATTTGAAATCAGATGGGGCAACGAAAAGGAGAGATAATGAGTAATATAGATAAATATGAAGCACGAAAAAAAAAGATGGTCTATGACTTTATGTGTGATGACATGTATGTTCCGATGAAAATCAAGGAACTTTGCATAGTACTCGGAGTAAAAAAAAAGAGGACAGACCACAGCTTGAACAGATTCTTTTTGGATTTGCAGGCAGAGGGAAGGATAACACTCTCAAAGCGCGGCAAATACTCAAAGTCGGAAATTAAAAAGACAGTCGGCGTATTCACAGCGCATCAAAGGGGATTTGGCTTTGTCACTGTGGAGGGAGAGCCTGATGATATTTTTATCCCTGCAGAGTATGTAAATGGTGCTATGCACATGGACACTGTTGAGATTACAATCTCACCTGTCACAACAGGACGCCGCAAGGAGGGAAAGGTTGTTTCCGTCATAGAGCGAGGCATGAAGCAGGTAGTCTGCACCTATGAGGCAAGTGATAATTTTGGTTTTGCAGTGCCTGACAATACCAGATTTGGCACAGATATTTTCATACCAAAGGAACGCTCAAAGGGTGCTATGTCGGGCCATAAGGTAGTGGTTGAAATCACAAGCTATGGTAAAAAGGGCAAAAAGCCGGAGCGCAAGGTCGTTGAAATAATCGGACATATAGATGACCCGGGTACAGATATTCTTTCTATAGTAAAGGCTTATGATCTGCCGGTGGATTTTTCGGAGAAAATCATGCATCAGGTGCAGAATGTGGCAAAGGATGTGACACCTGCGGATATGGCCGGCAGGATGGATTTACGCGACTGGATGATGGTTACGATTGACGGAGAGGATGCAAAGGATCTTGATGATGCCGTGTCTTTATACATGGATGGCGACAATTATGTACTTGGAGTACACATAGCAGATGTGTCGAATTATGTGCAGGAGCACAGTGCCCTTGATGTGGAGGCACTTAAGAGAGGAACATCGGTTTATCTTGTAGACAGAGTAATTCCGATGCTTCCAAGAGAGCTTTCAAATGGCATATGCTCCTTGAATGAGGGATGTGACAGGCTGGCTCTTTCATGCATTATGACAATAAATAAAAAGGGTGAAGTTATCGATCATAAGATTGCAGAGACAGTCATAAAGACAAACCGCAGGATGACATACACAAATGTAAAAAAGATTCTTGCAGATAAGGATGCCGCTGTGATTGAAGAATATAAGGAGCTTGTGCCTATGTTTGAAAAAATGGCAGAGCTTGCAGCAATTCTACGCAAAAAAAGAGAATGAAACGAGGTTCTATAGACTTTGACTTTCCGGAGACTAAAGTTGTGCTCGATGAAGATGGTCATCCGATAGATATAAAGCCGTATGACAGAAATGTGGCAACAAAGCTCATTGAGGATTTTATGCTTATAGCAAATGAAACTGTGGCTGAGGATTATTTCTGGCAGGAAATACCTTTTGTATACAGAACACATGACAAGCCGGACTCAGAAAAAATTGCAAAGCTTTTCACATTTATCAATAATTTTGGCTATACGCTTCATATTGGTGCTGATGAGGTACACCCAAAGGAGCTTCAGAAGCTTTTGATGAAGGTGGATGGCACAGATGAAGAATCCCTGATAAGCAGACTGACACTGCGCTCTATGAAACAGGCACGATATACAACAGCATGTACAGGACATTTTGGACTGGCGGCAAATTATTATTGTCACTTTACATCACCAATTCGCAGATATCCTGATTTGCAGATACACCGTATCATCAAGGAAAATATCCGCGGCAGGATGAATGATAACCGTAGGGAGCACTATGAGTCTATACTCGATGCTGTTGCAAAGCAGGCAAGTGAGACCGAACGACGTGCAGAAGAGGCAGAGCGTGAAACAGTTAAGCTTAAAAAATGTGAATACATGTCAAATCATATTGGTGAATGCTTTGAAGGAGTTATATCAGGTGTCACGGAGTGGGGCTTTTCGTGGAGCTTCCAAATACAGTTGAGGGACTTGTGCGCGTGACAGACCTGACAGATGATTTCTATGAGTTTTACGAGGATACCTATGAGCTGGCCGGTACAGCCACCAATAAGAGATACAAGCTTGGACAAAAATCAAGGTTGTTGTGGACAGTACTGACAAAATTATGCGTACAATTGATTTTAAACCGGCGGAATAATATGACAATAATGACGAAATCTTTTTATGATTTAAAAATACTTATTTGATTATCTATTATTTGTCGGTCGTTGTGCGATAGATTTATTGAAAAAGATGTCATAATATATTATATAGTGTAAATAAACAGAACTGTGAACCAGCGGTTTACAATAATTTGCGTTTTAGATATTGGCAATTATAAAAAAATGTGTTAGTATTGTAAAGCAGTTTGAGGAAAGGAGATACCGACATGGCTAAGGAACCAAAGAAATTAATAGCCAACAAAAAAAGGTCTATCACGATTACTTTTTTTGCTTGAGAAATACGAAGCCGGTATTTCACTTGCAGGAACTGAGGTGAAGTCACTTCGAATGGGAAAGGGTAGCATAAAGGAGTCGTTCATCCGTATTGAGAACGGTGAGATTATCCTGTATGGCATGCATATCTCCCCCTATGAGAAGGGAAATATCTTCAACAAGGATCCACTCAGACCTAAAAAGCTTTTACTCCACAAGAAGGAAATCGAGAAGCTTTCATCAAAGATGAAGGAAAAGGGTTTCACAATTGTGCCGGTGGAGGTATACTTTAAGGGGAGTCTGGTCAAAGTAGAGATAGCACTTGCCAAAGGTAAGAAGCTTTATGATAAGAGAGCAGACATAGCCAAGAAGGATCAAAAGCGAGAGGCACAGAGAGATTTCAAAATCAGAAATCTTGGTTAGCAAAAAATGAATATGGGCTAGTAAAGGTTTCGACGGGGCCCACAAGGTCCGGTGGACCTTGGCTTTGGGCGGACCGAAGCGGAGCGGAGAACATGGAGCGTAGCTGCATGTACCCCGCAAAAAAAATTGAATATGGGCTAGTAAAGGTTTCGACGGGGCCCACAAGGTCCGGTGGACCTTGGCTTTGGGCGGACCGAAGCGGAGCGGAGAACATGGGCGTAGCTGCATGTACCGCAAAAAAATTGAATATGGGCTAGTAAAGGTTTCGACGGGGAATATGAAGCTGGAGAAGCGAGCCGCACGGCGATGCGTCAAATTCCACAATTAAATTTAAACGCTGAAGATAATTTAGCATACGCTGCCTAATGGCAGCAGTCTGACCTAGAGCACTCACACTTTAGGACCCAGGCTTCGACTATGTGAGAAACGACGTTGGCAAAGCTTTGAGCCATCGGGCGTATCATGAAGCTACTGAAACCACAAGGTTGTTTGTTATCGTGTGGCAGAGGGAATGTTAAATAATAAACTACACTCGTAGAAGGACAGGGAATTGTATTTCGGACACGGGTTCGACTCCCGTCTAGTCCACTAAAAGGCGGTTTGTGATAAAACCGCCTTTTTTTCTTGCAAAACCGCACCTCTTTCTTGTCCTTTTGAGCATGCTTGTATACAGACTTGAGTACGTGGTCGGTCTTCCGGACGCCGGCGGTCATGACATAGCTGTCCGTTCAGATTTCCTACAGCAGAAAGTGCGGTTAGTAAATCATTTAAGGAGTCAGTAAAACTGTTATTTCAGGTTATCGAAAACATTGTAAAAACGTGGGATGTATCGCGTTTGAAAAATTAATTTCAAAAAAATGTAAAAAAAGTGTTGACAAGTATGGAATAGGGTGATATTATATCGGAGTCGCTTCGGTGAGGCAACAAAAACGAAACGGTAAAACAGCATATCGGGGTGTGGCTCAGCTTGGCTAGAGCGCCTGGTTTGGGACCAGGAGGTCGCAGGTTCGAATCCTGTTACCCCGACTTGTGAACAATTAAATATGCGGGTGTAGTTCAATGGTAGAACACCAGCCTTCCAAGCTGGATACGTGGGTTCGATTCCCATCACCCGCTCTCGTGCAGGGGTATCGAAGTGGTCATAACGAGGCGGTCTTGAAAACCGTTTGTCCGCAAGGGCGCGTGGGTTCGAATCCCACCCCCTGCGCTTCATATAGGGCTATCGCCAAATGGTAAGGCAACGGACTCTGACTCCGTCATTTCAAGGTTCGAATCCTTGTAGCCCTGCTTGATAAAAAACTTAAAAAGTTGTTGACAAACACTTGAAAGTTTGATATCATATCAACCGTTGTCGCAAGGCAATGAACTAAAGAACATTGATAACTGAACAGTGAGAAACCTTGAAAGATTTTGAGAATCAATCAGAACGCTTCAATGAAAATTGAAGACCTTTAAAACAGTAAATTCAGAATTTGTGCGAAAGCGATGAAAACAATCTGCTTGCAGAATTGTTTGAGGAGCTACGGACAGTTGCAAATTTATTTGCAACCTGAATGAACGAATTAGCCAAGTTTAACTTGACTGAGATCAACTTTTTAACATGAGAGTTTGATCCTGGCTCAGGATGAACGCTGGCGGCGTGCTTAACACATGCAAGTCGAACGAAGCACTTTATTTGATTTCCTTCGGGACTGATTATTTTGTGACTGAGTGGCGGACGGGTGAGTAACGCGTGGGTAACCTGCCTTATACAGGGGGATAACAGTCAGAAATGGCTGCTAATACCGCATAAGCGCACAGAGCTGCATGGCTCAGTGTGAAAAACTCCGGTGGTATAAGATGGACCCGCGTTGGATTAGCTTGTTGGTGGGGTAACGGCCTACCAAGGCGACGATCCATAGCCGGCCTGAGAGGGTGAACGGCCACATTGGGACTGAGACACGGCCCAGACTCCTACGGGAGGCAGCAGTGGGGAATATTGCACAATGGGCGAAAGCCTGATGCAGCGACGCCGCGTGAGCGAAGAAGTATTTCGGTATGTAAAGCTCTATCAGCAGGGAAGATAATGACGGTACCTGACTAAGAAGCACCGGCTAAATACGTGCCAGCAGCCGCGGTAATACGTATGGTGCAAGCGTTATCCGGATTTACTGGGTGTAAAGGGAGCGCAGGCGGTGCGGCAAGTCTGATGTGAAAGCCCGGGGCTCAACCCCGGTACTGCATTGGAAACTGTCGTACTAAAGTGTCGGAGGGGTAAGCGGAATTCCTAGTGTAGCGGTGAAATGCGTAGATATTAGGAGGAACACCAGTGGCGAAGGCGGCTTACTGGACGATAACTGACGCTGAGGCTCGAAAGCGTGGGGAGCAAACAGGATTAGATACCCTGGTAGTCCACGCCGTAAACGATGAATACTAGGTGTTGGGAAGCATTGCTTCTCGGTGCCGTCGCAAACGCAGTAAGCATTCCACCTGGGGAGTACGTTCGCAAGAATGAAACTCAAAGGAATTGACGGGGACCCGCACAAGCGGTGGAGCATGTGGTTTAATTCGAAGCAACGCGAAGAACCTTACCTGGTCTTGACATCCTTCTGACCGGTCCTTAACCGGACCTTTCCTTCGGGACAGGAGTGACAGGTGGTGCATGGTTGTCGTCAGCTCGTGTCGTGAGATGTTGGGTTAAGTCCCGCAACGAGCGCAACCCTTATCTTTAGTAGCCAGCGGTCTGGCCGGGCACTCTAGAGAGACTGCCAGGGATAACCTGGAGGAAGGCGGGGATGACGTCAAATCATCATGCCCCTTATGACTTGGGCTACACACGTGCTACAATGGCGTAAACAAAGGGAAGCAAAGCTGTGAAGCCGAGCAAATCTCAAAAATAACGTCTCAGTTCGGACTGTAGTCTGCAACCCGACTACACGAAGCTGGAATCGCTAGTAATCGCAGATCAGAATGCCGCGGTGAATACGTTCCCGGGTCTTGTACACACCGCCCGTCACACCATGGGAGTTGGGAATGCCCGAAGCCAGTGACCTAACCGTAAGGAAGGAGCTGTCGAAGGCAGGCTCGATAACTGGGGTGAAGTCGTAACAAGGTAGCCGTATCGGAAGGTGCGGCTGGATCACCTCCTTTCTAAGGAAATCGAGTAGAGAGTTTTTCACTGTTGAGTTATTAATGATTATTTAATAACAAATAACACTGGGGTGAGCTGAGGAAGTTCGACTTTGCTTGCGCAAATCGAACAAGTTTCACACTAAGCTCGAAAATACCTCGCTAAGTGTTCAAACTTCCGGTGGCGATGCGCTTTTGGGAAACACCCGTCCACATCCCGAACACGATGGTTAAGACTGAAGCGGCCGATAATACTATACTGGTAACGGTATGGGAAGGTAGGTGGCTGCCGGATTTATAAAGAACAACATAGCATATATGCTTTCAAAATAGAACAGGCTCGAAAGAGCTAACCTACATCAGCAGGGAAGTGCTGTTATGATAACTGGTTTTACCAGTGATTAGAGGTTTTAAGAAATTAAGATTTCTAATGACTGATAAAACAGTCAAAAAGTCTGTGAGAACTAAAACTGGTAATCACAGCAATGTACCTTGAAAACTGCATACAAATGATTTGATGAATAAATATTCTATTCTTAAGAATATCTAACAATCAAGACATCCGAGAAACAAAACCAAGTTGTGAACAACAACAAAGTTCTTTAAGTTATTAATGATGCAACGCTATGCATCGAAGAGATTAAGCAAAAAAAAAGAGCGCAGGGTGGATGCCTTGGCACTAAGAGCCGAAGAAAGACGTGATAAGCTGCGAAAAGCTGCGGGGAGATGCAAATAATCCTTGATCCGCAGATGTCTGAATGGGGAAACCCGGTACGAAGAACTCGTATCATCCATACGCCAATCCATAACGTATGGAGGGGAACCCGGTGAACTGAAACATCTAAGTACCCGGAGGAAGAGAAAGAAACATCGATTTTCTTAGTAGCGGCGAGCGAAGGGGAAAGAGGCCAAACCGGAGTGCGTGCACTCCGGGGTTCGGACCGCATTTAAGATTCAGTGATTCTAGCAGAAAGGTTTGGGAAAGCCTGCCGGAGAGGGTGAAAGCCCCGTAAGCGAAAGGAGAGCTGACTGAGCGGAATCCAGAGTACATCGAGACACGAGAAACCTTGATGGAATGAGCGGGGACCACCCCGTAAGCCTAAATACTACTTAGTGACCGATAGAGTACAGTACCGTGAGGGAAAGGTGAAAAGAACCCCGGGAGGGGAGTGAAAGAGAACCTGAAACCCTGTGTTTACAAGCTGTGGAAGTTCTTTAAATGAACAACCGCGTACTTTTTTGTAGAACGGTCCGGCGAGTTGCGGATACTGGCAAGGTTAAGCACTTAAGGTGCGGAGCCGAAGGGATACCAAGTCTTAATAGGGCGAGAAGTCAGTGCAGGCAGACCCGAAACCGGGTGATCTATCCATGTCCAGGTTGAAGTTGTCGTAAAAGACAATGGAGGACCGGATCCACATCCGTTGAAAAGGGTGGGAATGAGGTGTGGATAGGGGAGAAATTCCAATCGAACCCGGAGATAGCTGGTTCTCCTCGAAATAGCTTTAGGGCTAGCCTCGATTTAGTCTTATGGAGGTAGAGCACTGAATTTCCGCGGGGGCGTCAAAGCCTACCGAAGAATATCAAACTCCGAATGCCGCGTAATCGCTTATCGGGAGTCAGACTATACGAGATAAGTTGGATGGTCAAAAGGGAAAGAGCCCAGACCTCCAGCTAAGGTCCCAAAGTACGTGTTAAGTGGAAAAGGATGTGGGAATTGAAGACAACTAGGATGTTGGCTCAGAAGCAGCCATACATTCAAAGAGTGCGTAACAGCTCACTGGTCGAGAGGCCCTGCGCCGAAAATGTCCGGGGCTGAAACACGACACCGAAGCCGTGGACTCGCAATGCGAGTGGTAGAGGAGCATTCTTAAAACCGACGAAGCTGTACCGAAAGGAGCAGTGGAGGGATAAGAAGAGAGAATGCCGGAATGAGTAGCGAGAGAAAGGTGGGAATCCTTTCGGCCGAATATCTAAGGTTTCAGAGTAAAGCTGATCTGCTCTGGGTAAGTCGGGGCCTAAGCACAGGTCGCAAGACGTAAGCGATGGATAACAGGTTTAGATTCCTGTACCACGCATTATCAGAACTGTAGGGACGCATGTGGAAAGCACGAGCCGGGAATGGAAAGCCCGGTGCAAGCAGGGTAGGTGTACGATAGGCAAATCCGTTGTATAATCCGAAGACGTGATGTGGAGCGAAATAAAGTAGTGAAGCGTGTGAGCCATGTGCCGAGAAAAGCCGCTATTGTGTAATACGTGCCCGTACCGTAAACCGACACAGGTGGATGAGGAGAGAATCCTAAGGCCGGCGGAAGAAGCATTGTCAAGGAACTCGGCAAAATGGCCCCGTAACTTAGGGATAAGGGGTGCCTGGGAAACCAGGCCGCAGAGAATAGGCTCAAGCAACTGTTTAGCAAAAACACAGGTCTATGCGAAACCGAAAGGTGAGGTATATGGGCTGACGCCTGCCCGGTGCTGGAAGGTTAAGAGGAGAGGTTAGCGTAAGCGAAGCTTTGAATTTAAGCCCCAGTAAACGGCGGCCGTAACTATAACGGTCCTAAGGTAGCGAAATTCCTTGTCAGGTAAGTTCTGACCCGCACGAAAGGTGTAATGATTTGAGCACTGTCTCGACAACACGCCCGGTGAAATTGAAGAACCGGTGAAGATACCGGTTACCCGCAACAGGACGGAAAGACCCCATGGAGCTTTACTCCAGCTTGATACTGGGATTCGGTCATGCATGCACAGGATAGGTGGGAGGCAAAGAAGGATGGACGCCAGTCTGTCCGGAGTCGCTGTTGGGATACCCCCCTGTAGTACTGGGTTTCTAACCAGTTGCCATGAACTGGCAATGGGACAATGTCAGGCGGGCAGTTTGACTGGGGCGGTCGCCTCCTAAAGGGTATCGGAGGCGCTCAAAGGTTCCCTCAGAATGGTTGGAAACCATTTGAAGAGTGCAAAGGCAGAAGGGAGCTTGACTGCGACACCGACGGGTGGAGCAGGTACGAAAAAGTAGGACTTAGTGATCCGGTGGTATAAAGTGGGATTGCCATCGCTCAACGGATAAAAAGCTACCCTGGGGATAACAGGCTTATCACTCCCAAGAGTTCACATCGACGGAGTGGTTTGGCACCTCGATGTCGGCTCATCGCATCCTGGGGCTGTAGCAGGTCCCAAGGGTTGGGCTGTTCGCCCATTAAAGCGGTACGCGAGCTGGGTTCAGAACGTCGTGAGACAGTTCGGTCCCTATCCGTTGTGGGAGTAGGAAATTTGAGAGGAGCTGTCCTTAGTACGAGAGGACCGGGATGGACGGGCCGCTGGTGTACCTGTTGTCGACCAGGTCCATGGCAGAGTAGCCAAGCCCGGACGGGATAAACGCTGAAGGCATCTAAGCGTGAAGCCCCCCTCAAGATGAGATATCCAAGAAAGTAGTAAGACCCCTTGAAGACGACGAGGTAGATAGGTCAGAGGTGGAAGTGTGGTAACACATGTAGCTGACTGATACTAATAGGTCGAGGGCTTAATTTGGTTAATAACTGAGAAAACAAATCGGATTTGTATGAAGTTTTGAAGGTACAAACCTTTTAAATATGAATTATTTAAGACATCCAATGAGATGTCTTTTTTTTGTAAAAAATAATGAAATAATAATTAAAAACTGCTATAATGTTTTCGGTTACTTATCGAAAACATTAATTTATTAAGGAGGTTGTTATGGAACAAAAGAAACAGGAGCCAATTCGTGATGCGAGACAGCTTGGAACGGCCAAGATGCTTATTCTTGGTTTGCAGCATATGTTTGCTATGTTCGGCGCAACAATTCTTGTGCCTATTCTTGTATCAGGATATTTTCAGAAAGCTTGTGGGGAGCCGCTTACCAGAGGTCTTTCTGTATCGGTTACCCTATTTTGTGCAGGCTTTGGCACGCTTATATTTCATCTGTGTACAAAGTTTAAGGTACCGGCTTTTTTGGGTTCGTCATTTGCTTTTTTAGGAGGCTTTTATACTGTTGCAAACCTTGACAGTGGTATGTATGCAGATATGGCTGTCAATGATAAGGCCGCGTATGCGTGTGGTGGAATATTTGTTGCAGGTATGCTTTATTTCGTACTTGCACTTATCATTAAGCTGGTTGGAATTAAGCGTGTAATGCGCTTCCTTCCACCTGTAGTGACAGGACCTATTATCATATGCATTGGTCTTTCACTTGCCGGCTCAGCTATCAATAATGCTTCAACAAACTGGGTTCTTGCAATTATTGCACTTGGAGTTATAATTATTTTCAATATATGGGGAAAGGGCTTATTTAAGATCATTCCTATTCTAATGGGAGTAATTATTTCCTATGTTGTGGCTTTTATTATGAATGCTGCTGGAATTACTAATCCTGATGGTTCAGCAATTCTTGATTTTACATCAATTGCATCATCTGCGTGGGTCGGAATACCTAAATTTCAGTTCATGAAGTTTGATATTACGTCCATTCTTGTTATGGCGCCTATCGCTATTGCGACTATGATGGAGCACATTGGCGATATGTCTGCTATTTCTGCTACAGTAGAGCAGAACTTTATTGCTGATCCGGGTCTTCATAGGACACTTATAGGTGATGGAATTGCAACTGCATTCGCAGGAGCCATCGGAGGACCGGCTAATACAACATATGGTGAGAATACAGGAGTACTTGAGCTGTCTAAGGTATATGATGCGAGAGTTATCCGTATTGCGGCTGTTTTTGCTATTGCACTTTCGTTTATTCCAAAGTTTTCGGCTGTAATATCTACTATGCCATCAGCGATTATTGGTGGAGTTTCATTTATGCTTTATGGAATGATTTCAGCAATAGGAGTTAGAAATGTTGTTGAAAACAAGGTAGATCTGACGAAATCAAGAAATCTGATTATTGCAGGTGTTATTTTTGTATGTGGTCTTGGCTTTGGAAATGGACTGACATTTACTGTAGCAGGAACATCAATTACACTGACAGCTTTGGCAATTGCAGCTATCGCAGGAATTTTCTTAAATGCTATTCTGCCGGGAAATGATTACGAGTTTGGAAAGAATCCTGATGGAGATGCAAGCAGGGGTGTGTATATGATGAACACTGACAATGATGAGGAAGAGGAATCATAGAAGTTAATTTGTATTTAGACTGATTTGTTAGTTGTAACAGTAAATAATTTAACAAACATTAAAAAGATATTAATAATATTTTACTTGATAAAGTTATATATATTCTCTACAATAAACTGGTATGGTGTATTTTCATAATTCACTTTACCAGTTTTTTTAAGGGATTAGATTTAATGGACAGAAAAAAGATATTTTGGGCGATAGCTTCTGTTTTTATAGCTATCTTAAGCATATGGACCGTTGTCTCACAGAGCAAGCATTTTTCGTTTGAAATTCTTATGAGTTTTATCAGAAATGCAAATAAAGGCTGGCTTTTTATGAGTTTTGTTTGTACGTTTGGGTTTATTTGGTTTGAAGGCTTTGCTCTGGTACGCATGGCAAGACACTTTGGGTATAAAACCAGCGCGATTGATGGTACTGTGTATGGTGGAGCCGATGTGTATTTTTCGGCTATTACACCATCGGCATCGGGAGGACAGCCAGCCAGTGCGTATTTCATGATAAGGGATGGCATACCGGGCTATGCTGCTACAGTGGCCTTACTGATTAATCTTGTTATGTATACACTTTCACTTTTAACAATTGGCTTACTATGCATGATTTTTAAGTATCCATTGCTGAAAAATTTCTCAGGTATTTCGCGGATATTTATATGTTTGGGGATTGTGGTGCTGATTTTTCTGGCTCTTGTATTTTATATGCTGCTAAGGAAGGGAAGCATACTATACTCAATTTGTGATAGTCTTATCCGGCTTTTTGAAAAAATACATATAATACGGCATGGTGACAGGCTTCGAATAAAGCTTAAAAATACTATGAAAGAATATCAGGAGTGTTCAAACAGTATCACAGGGCAGACCGGGCTTCTCATCGAGATTTTCTTTTGGAATATAATGCAGAGAGTTTCACAGCTTTTGGTATCGTTTATGATTTTTATGGCAGTCGGCGAAGGCGTAAATAAGGCAGTTGATGTGAGTGTGATACAGTGTTTTGTGGCGATGGGCTCCAATTGTGTGCCTATACCCGGTGCTATGGGCGTGGCTGATTATATTATGATTGATGGGTTTAAACAGCTTGTTGGTAGTAATGCAGCAAATATGGAGCTTTTGTGCAGGGGAATGACATTTTATGGAAGTGTCATAACAAGTGCTGTTATTATTCTTATTGGATATATAATTAGAAAAAAAAGTAGCAAAATAGTCTAGTACTTTTGCACAATAATATATTGTTATATTTGTTAAAATGTGTTATTATTCTATAGTAATATATTAGATATTTTTTATGAAGGTATTGGACAATGAGTAGCAATGATAGTACTGCTAAGGAGCAGAGCTTTCTATTTAATGTAAACAAAATATTTCTTGTCATCCATCTGCTGATGCTATTTATGTTTTCATCATTAGGTGTAGATTTGATGGCAGGAGTCAGTCTGATCAGCATATGCTTTTATTTCCTTGCATTCAGTCTGACAAAATCTGAAAAACTGAGCATATATGTTTATAGTGTGGCTGTTGAGATATTGCTTTATATGATACTTGCGGTGGTTTGTCTCGGAATTCAATGTAATTTTCAGCTTTTTTGATCGATGCAATGTTTTTTCTTTTTTCCATGGATTATGTGGTCCTCAGGAAGAAAAAAAAAAAAGAATCATGTTGCCATTCTGCTTTGCTGTGTATATGCTATTGCTCTGATTATTCTTTATATGCTTGATGGCTTTTACGCACCTTTATATAAGTTGGATTCTGTTGTAATTAAGAGTATTTCTATTGCTATGATTTCTGGTGTAGTTTTCTTGATAATAACATGTATGATGTGCCTTTTGCATTTTATGTCTTCCGAGGAGGGGGCAATGGAAAAGCAGGCACAGTTTGATGCGCTGACGGAGCTTCCAAATCGTTTCTATATGATGGCGAAGCTTAAGAATCTTTTTGAGGCTGAGAAGCAGGGGGAATATTTCCTTGCAATGATTGATATTGATGATTTTAAGAAAATTAACGATTCATTCGGACATAATGTAGGAGATGATGCACTTAAGATGCTCGCTCGTACTATCGTAAACAAGGCTCGAGGTGTTGAGCTTAGCTATTGCAGATGGGGAGGAGAAGAGTTTTTACTTCTTGGCAAATGTGTCGACGGAGAGGTGCCTAAGAATTTTCTCGATGAGCTTCGTGTGGAGATTAATTCAAAATCCTTCTGGACATCTAAGGGCAGCGGAAGGATGACAGTGACCATAGGTGCAGGGAAATATAAAGTGGGGCAGGATTACAAGGAATGGATTAATTTTGTTGACAAACAGCTTTATGTCGGAAAATGCACCGGTAAGAATAAGGTTGTATGCTGAGACATATTTCAAGGCTTTGACATTTTTAAATGAGCTGTAATCGTTGCCGGTCACACTGTTAGGCGTGAACAGTCACAATCGCATTGAAATTATATTGAAATTACAAATTTTAGTTGCATGAAGTCAATAATTGTGATAAAATATTGTCTGTTCGTAAGACGCCGGCATGTCGGAATGGCAGACGATGCAGACTCAAAATCTGTTGGGCGCAAGCCCGTGTGGGTTCAAGTCCCACTGCCGGCACTATTTGCAAAACCCCGTAAATCCAAGATTTTCAGTAAAATCAAGGGCTTGCGGGGTCTTTCTTTACTTACAATCTTTCAAAAAATTAAAGAAATTAGGGTACTTTTAAGAAAAATCTGCCCCCAAAAAGGTACCCAAAAATCTGCCATATAGGCTGTAATACCAGATAGTAAACAGGAGCATTATGATGATAAAAAAGATTTATAAAAAATATGAAATTATATTCAATGTTGTATTATTCTCGATTTTCCCGATTACGGCTTTTTATCTTATGGAGTTCTACGAACATAATCCTTTTGAAGAAGTCAGATTTATGGCGGGATTTTTTAATATTATTTTGTTTGAGCTGATTGCCTGGATTCTTTATTTTGTTACTGGCAGGGCGAAATGGGCACTTCGTGCAGTTTTTATTGTGGCCATGGTTTTTGGACTGATTAATCATTATGTTATGCTTTTCCGCTCGACTCCTTTTGTTCCATGGGATATTTTTTCAATTGGTACGGCGACAAGTGTAGCATCCAATTATGATTTCGCACCGACTGCAGTAGTAGTTGTTGTTACAGTTATATTTATAGCTCTTATTATGCTGATGCATTTTGTTGATTTTAGAATTAAGTGGAAATTCAGGTTCAGACTAATTCCGACAGTGCTTGGATTACTTGTGATGTGCCTGTTTGTGAATGCCCTGCAGGATGAGGATTTCCAGACGGACAATTACCTGTATCCGTTTCTATTTACACCTGCATATATGACAAAGGTGAATGGAATGGCGGTGACCTTTGCGATGGATCTTAAGTTTGTGGCGGTTGATAAGCCTGACGGGTATAGCAGACAGAAGGCTAAGGAGCTGCTTGACAGCTATGCCGGTACAGATGATAATTCAGATGCAGCTAATAATACTGCAATTACAGATAAAAGTGATTATCCGAATATTATAGTTGTGATGGATGAGGCATTTTCAGACCTGTCAGTGCTCGGTGATTTTGATACAAATACAGACTATATGCCGTTTGTGCACAGTCTTGAAAAGGGCAATGAGAACACTATAACAGGATATCTGAATACGTCTGTATGCGGTGGAAATACCGCCGATACCGAGTTTGAGTTTCTGACAGGCAATACGATGGCTTTTCTTCCGGTAGGAAGTATTCCTTATCAGCAGTATATAAAGAGCACGACACCTTCCCTTGCAAGCTATTTAAAAAGCATAGGCTACGCAACGTATGCACAGCATCCGTACTATGGCAGTGGATGGAACCGGGATACGGTCTATCCTCTTTTGGGATTTGACAATCTTTCGTTTATGCAGGATTATTCTAATCAGAGGTTTGTGCGCAAATATATAAGTGATGAGACATCATTTGACAGGATTCTTGAGACCTATGAGAACAAACCGGATGGTCAGCCGGCATTTATATTCAATGTCACTATGCAAAACCATGGTGGATACACGGATACCTACTACGGCTTTGACAATACGGTGACAGCGGATAAGCTCAATAATTCTGCACTTGACCAGTATCTTTCTTTGATTAAGATGACAGACGAGGATTTAAAGAGCCTAATTGAATATTTCTCAAATGTGGATGAGAAAACTATAGTGGTATTTTTCGGTGATCATCAGCCAAATGATACTGTGGCAAGCTCTGTTCTTGCGGCAAACGGCATGGACTATAATAATTTATCAAATGAAGAGCTTAAGCTGCGCTATCAGGTGCCGTATGTTATCTGGGCAAATTATGATATTGATGAGGCGGCAGGAAAAGACACGAGTGTTAATTATCTGGCTGCAAACGTACTTAAAGCGGCAGGGGTGCCGACAAATGACTATCAGAGCTTTCTGCTAAAGCTGCAGGAGGAGTATCCAATTATATCAGCGGTACGCACTGATAAAACTGCAGATAAGACATTAGATAAAGCATCAAATAAATCAGACAAGGCAACCGGCAGCAAAAATAAGCAGGCCGATTCGGATATGCTAAACGATTATAAGCTTTTTGCAATATTACAGACTGTTTGACTGGGAGGATAAGTGATGAATTTTGTTAAAAAGCATCCACTTTTGACAGCGTTTTTAATTCCGTTTTTCATATGTATAATCATCTGTATAGGAAATGGTGTATATCCATTTGGCGATTACTGCCTTTTGCATATGGATTTGTATCACCAGTATCTGCCTTTCTATAATGAGCTGTGGGAGAAGCTAAGAAATGGTGCGAGCCTCATGTATACATGGAATATCGGGCTTGGCAGTGATTTTGTATCGGTATTTGCCTATTATCTGGCGAGTCCGTTAAACTGGCTTGTTGTGCTTTTTCCAAAGAGCCATATTATTGAGTTTATCGAGCTGCTAATCATTTTTAAGATTTCGCTAAGCGGAGCAACATTTTTTTATTTTCTCAAGGAACACTTTACTTCTTGGAAAGGATAACAGATATCACGATAATACATTTGTGCCGGCATTTGTTTTCTCAACGGCATATGCGCTTTCCGGCTTTGTAGCTGCGTATAGCTGGGATGTTATGTGGATGGATGTTGTGGCGGTTGCACCGCTAGCGATAGTAGGACTTGAGAAGTTTGTGCGGGACAAAAAGCCGGTGCTTTACTATGTATCACTGGCACTTTGTATATTGTCAAACTATTATCTGAGCATCATGCTTTGCATCTTTTTGGTATTCTGGTTTGCATGGCTTTTCTTTACGCAAAATGGCGGTAAAATGGCTGCAATTGTGAGATTTGCCGTTTACTCGCTTTTTGGCTGGAGGCACTGCGATGGTGCTAATCATCCCGGAGCTTATCATTTTAAGCTACAGCGGTTCGTCGGGCATCGAGTTTCCAAAGCAGATAGAGTGGTATTTTAATCTCTTATCAGAGGTCGGCAGGATGTGCACGACAGCAAGCGTCTATGAGGGTGCAGAGAACTGGCCGAATCTGTATGCCGGAGCCTTTAGTGTGATGCTTTTGATACTGTTTGTGCTCAATAAAAGGATTAATTGGAAGAAAAAAAAAATAGCTCCCGTATTGTTTGTGTTGTTTTTCATGGCAAGCTTTGCCAATAAACAGCTTGACTTTATATGGCACGGACTGCATTTTCCGGATTCGCTGCCTGGCAGACAGTCGTATCTGTATGCATTTCTTGTATTGACCATAGGCTATGCTACAGTAAGAAAGTGGCGTGGCATAAGACTGTGGCATATTGGCGTGGCAGTGGAATTTGCATCGGCGCTTATGGCAGTAAGCACGATGTTTGCCGATGAGGATGTGACAGATTATTATGCAGTTATCATAAGCATATTGTTTGTTGCGCTGTACGGCATTATGACAGTACTTTTAAAGCTTGCAGCAAGGAAAAACAGGGAGCTTTTTGATGGTCATAACATGCGGTATTGCGATTGTGGAGCTGGCTGTATATGGCTGTGACAGGACTTGGATGTACCGGCAGAAGCAGCTACAATGCCAATGTGGACGATATGCAAAAGGCACTGGAGCTGGCAAAAGAGGATGCAGCTGACAACGATGTACCATTTTACAGGGTTGAGGATACAGGCCGACTTACTAAAAATGATGGCACACGATACGGATATGCTTCTGGAACACAGTTTTCTTCCCTGATGAATATAAATGTGAGCCATTTTTATCAGGCTCTTTATATGGAGGGAGGCAAGAATTTCTACTGTTATAACGGTGCCACACCTGTCACGTCAGCCATGCTTTCGGTCAGATATATGGTTACAAAATCAATACAGCCACAGAATGAGCTGACTACACTTGTGGGAAAATGCGGAAATCACTATCTGTATCGGAATAACTACACACTTCCACTTGGTTTTATGATGGATGAGGGAGTGATTGATGCGTGGAAGCCATCATCGTCATCGAAAATCTATTCGATTAACTCTCTTGGCACTTCTAGGTGCAGCAGATGATACGCTGACCCTGACAGAGTGCACTCAGGATGAAAATCCGGGAACTACGACTCTCACCTTTGACCATGACGGACATTATTATGCGGCATACGATGCGTGCAGCACTGACAGTCTGACCTTCAGCCACGGAGAGTATGAGACCACACTCTGAAGACCACTCACAGGTATCTGTTTGACCTGGGATACGTGAAGGCGGGGGGAGACAGTTTCCGTCACAAACACTGATGCCGATGCTGTACGATTTAATGTATACGAGCTTTCCATTGCTGCAGTTGAGAGTGCTTACAATACACTCAATGAGCAGACACTCTCGGTGGATGATTTTTCAGATACACACATAAGCGGACACATTGATGTGAAGCAGGCAGGACAGCTTGTACTTTCTATTCCGAGTGAAAAGGGATGGACTATGAAGGTGGATGGGAAGGATGCAGAGTATGAGGATTTTTCAGATACCTTTGTTAGCATTCATCTGGATGGGGGGAGAGCATGAGATAGAGCTTTATTATGAGACACCGGGGCTTAAGGCAGGTGCAGCTATAAGTGCAGGCTGTGTGGGCGTCTTTCTACTGCTTTTATTGTTTCGTCAAATAGTTAAGAGACGCAGCCGTTTAAAGTTTAAAGCGAACAGTGACAGATAGCGAATGCACTGACAGACAACGCATACTGTTCATTTATGCGAAACACAGAATGTTCAAATTGTAATAGTATAATTCAATAATAAAAATAAAACAGGAGATTAACAAAATGAACAAACAAAACAAAAAAATCGCACAGGAAAAAAAAGAAGAATCGAGAGAGAGAAGGCAGAAAAGAAGGCAAAGGTTGTGAATCTGCTGAAATTCTGGGTGCCGGTAGTGGCAGTTGTTGTGGTGGTCATAGTGCTAATCTGGGCAGTTGCGACATCGGGCGGTTCATCGTCAAAGGGCACTGCCGGTACGCAAGCTGCATCACAGACCACGGAATCTCAGGCATCCGAGACACAAAGCAGTGATTCACAGACAGAGGCAGCAACACTTAATACAGAGGTTGACACGGTTGCAGAAAACGGAGATAAGGTAAATATTGACTACACCGGATATATGGACGGTGAAAAATTCGAGGGTGGAAGCACTGATGGACAGGGCACAGACCTCGTGCTCGGCTCAGGCAGCTATATAGATGGATTTGAGGAAGGAGTGGTAGGTCACAAGGTGGGAGAAACCTTTGATTTAAACCTTAAATTCCCGGATGATTATAAGACAAATACAGAACTAGCCGGAAAGGATGTTACGTTTGAGGTGACTCTTAACGGTGTATACAAATAAAGAGGATAACACACATATATGGAAAAATCGTTTGAAGAGGTACTGGTACAGTTTTATGTTGACCAGTACAGGGAGAATGCGAAGAGAAGTACAGGTAAGCCTGTAAAGCTGGCACACTATATTCACAGGCTAAATAACAAAGCAAAATCAATTAAATATGCGCGATTTTCAAAAAATGAGACCGTGGCACTCGACAAGCTGCATCAGGAAATAAAAAGGCTTGCATTGATCACCTACTATTCCAACAATAAGAATGCAAGGCAGATTTTAAATAGAGAAATCCTTCCGCAGCTAGTCAGGGTGGATATGGAGCAGTTTGATGAGAATGAGGCAGAGTATCTCACAGAGGATTTTCTAAAGCTTTTGCGCAAGGAGTATATAGGTGCGATATGTACAAGGAGCATGAAGGCGCTTTACAATGAGTACCGCAGCAAGGAGCTTAGAAGAGAGATTGTCACGCTGGTTCCGGCACGGCCGGAGCTTGAGTTTCAAAAGCACAGAGCATGAAAAGGCACTTCATACTCCATATAGGCCCGACTAACAGCGGTAAGACATATCAGGCGCTTGAGAGGCTTAAGCTGGCGCAAAACGGAGTTTATCTGGGACCGCTTCGCCTTCTGGCACTTGAGGTATATGAGAAGATGAATGATGCAGGCATACCATGCACCATGCTTACAGGCCAGGAGTGTCTTGAGGTATCAGACAGCAGAATTACAGCATCGACAGTGGAGATGCTTGACTGTGACAAGGAATATGATATCGCAGTGATTGATGAGGCACAGATGGTTGCAGATGATGACAGGGGACATTCATGGACCAGGGCAATTCTTGGTACACTTGCAGGAGAGATTCATATATGCATGAGCCCGGTGGCAAAGGATGTAGTCATTCATCTGATTAATCTGTGCCACGACGAGTATGAGATAAGGGAGTATGAGAGAAAGACAGCTCTAAAGCTGGAGGATAAGCCTTTTTCATTTCCACAGGATGTAAGAGAGGGCGATGCCTTTATCGTCTTTTCAAAGAAGTCGGTACTCAATATAGCAGGGCGTCTGGAGGAAAACGGCATAAAGCCAAGTGTCATATACGGAAGTCTGCCACCGGAAATAAGGCGCAGGCAGATGACGCTTTTTAATGAGAAAAAGACACAGGTTGTCGTGTCAACAGATGCGATAGGAATGGGACTCAATCTGCCGGTCAGAAGAATTGTATTTCTGGAGGTGGAAAAGTTTGATGGAGTATCAAGACGTCCGCTTGTCATCTCTGAGATAAAACAGATAGCGGGCCGTGCAGGCAGATTTGGTCTGTATGATACAGGCTATGTGACAGCTTTAGGACAAAAGAATCTGAATTATCTGAAGAATACGCTAAATATACCGGAGCAGGATATTGATATAGTAAGTCTTGGCTTCCCACAGGTGCTCCTTACAATGGATGCGCCGCTTGATGCGATAATTAAGCTCTGGCATGAGGCAAAGCCATCAGCACCGTTTAGGAAAATCAATGTCGATGAGATATTGTTTTTGTATGGATATGCGTATAAGGAGCGATACTTTATCGCAGATTTTGATAACAAATATCTGCTTTATAAGATGATTACATGTCCTATAGATATAAAGGACAGGGAGCTTGTCAGACAATGGCTGCGCTACTGCATGTCGTATACATCTGATATCTCTCTCGACAAGCCTGATAAGCATTCAAAGTATCAGGGGCTCATGAAATACGAATCCTATTACAAAAAGCTTGATTTGTACTATCAGTTTTCAGTCCGCATGGGCAAAATTGTGGAGGAGGACTGGCTTGAAAACGAGCGCGACAAAACACAGGCAAAGATTATGCAGCTTCTATCAAAGAGCAAGGATGAGTATATTATCAGATGCCGGTATTGCGGCAGAATACTTCCGATTGGAACTTCACGCAATATATGCAGAGACTGCTACAGTATGATACGCAGGTAGCAGCCGGTTTATATTTTACGGTCAAGTCGTTGAATTTAGCTGTCCAATGTGGCATAATAGAAATAAGACCAAAATATGAATGGAGGAAGTTTTTATGGCAAACAATGAGTTACAGATTGCCGGCTCACAAGGTGAACTTAGAATCCGTCCTTACGAGCACCACGCAAAATATTATGAAACAGATCAGATGGGTATAATCCACCATTCAAACTATGTCAAGTGGATGGAAGAAGCAAGACTTGATTTGATGGATCAGATAGGACTCAACTACAGGCAGATGGAGGATATGGAAATCATAAGTCCGGTGCTGTCGATATCGGTAGAGTATCACAGTATGGTACATTTCGATGATACGGTCGTCATCTACACAAAGCTGCTTAAGTATAACGGAATCAAGATGGAGCTTGAGTATGTCATGAAGGACAAAGAGACAGGCGAGCTTCGCACCACTGCAAAAAGCAGCCATTGCTTTTTGAACAAATCCGGCAAACCAATCTCATTAAAGAGAATGTATCCGGAATTAGATACAAAATTTTTGAATTTAAAGAGGCATAATAAAATGATACAGGATAGATTAAAAGCATTGAGAAGCGAGATGGCAAAGAGGGGCATCTCGCTGTATGTGGTACCTACTGCTGATTTTCATGAGTCCGAATATGTAGGGGAGCATTTTAAGGCACGCAAATATATTACAGGCTTCACGGGCTCAGCAGGTACCGCAGTCATCACTATGGATGAGGCCGGACTATGGACAGACGGCAGGTATTTTGTGCAGGCGGCTGCGCAGCTTAAGGATACCACTGTAAAGCTCTTTAAGATTGGCGAGGAGGGCGTACCGACTGTTGATGAGTATATAAAGGATACTCTTTCGGATGGCGGTGTAATAGGCTTTGACGGCAGAGTGGTAAATGCCGCATGGGGCAAAAGGCTTTCTGAAATTGCAAAAGAAAAGCACGGCAGCATGTATGTAAATGAGGATCTGATTGACCTTATATGGACAGACAGGCCTCCTATGTCAAAGGCACCTGTCATGATTTTTGACAATAAATACACCGGTGAGGATATAAGCTCAAAGCTTAAAAGAGTCAGAGAGCATATGGCACAAAAGGGTGCAACACTTCATCTGATGTCATCACTTTACGATATCGCCTGGCTTTTTAAATGTCAGGGGAGGCGACATAAGCTATGTGCCTGTAGTGCTTTCATACCTGGCACTGTCACAGGACAGCTGCATATGGTTTTTGCAGGAAGAGGTTGTGACAGAGACTCTTAAGGCATATCTCGATAAGAATGGTATACAGACAAGACCTTACGATGATTTTTATGAATATGTGAAGCATATTGATGAAAAAAGAGACAGTGCTTTTAAATACATCGATTGTAAATTATCGCATCTGCGACAGCCTGCCGGATGGTGTTAAGGTGATTGATGCGGAGGATCCTACAGTTGTCATGAAGGCCGTAAAGAATGAAGTACAGCTTGAAAATCTGCGCAAGGCGCATTTGAAGGATGCAGTTGCGATGTGCAAGTTCATGTACTGGCTTAAGACAAATATAGGTAAGATACCTATGACAGAGATTTCGGCTTCAGATTATCTTGCATCGCTTAGAGCTGAGCAGGAGGGCTTTCTTGATTTGAGTTTTGCCACAATATGCGGATATGCTGATCATGGTGCTATTGTGCATTATTCTGCAACAGAGGAGTCCGACAGGCAGCTTAAGCCTGAGAGTCTTCTTTTGGTTGATTCAGGAGGACATTATCTTGAGGGAACCACAGATATCACGAGGACCTTTGCACTAGGCCCTGTGACTGACGAGATGAAGGATATGTTTACGAGAGTGTGCCGCTCAAATATGAACCTGGCAAATGCAAGGTTTAAGGAGGGCTGCTCGGGTCTTAACTTTGATATTCTGGCAAGAGAGCCGTTCTGGGAGATTGGCATGGACTACAATCACGGTACCGGACACGGTGTGGGCTATGTGCTCAATGTGCATGAGGGACCAAACAGCTTTCACTGGAAGCAGTACCCGGGCAGGACTGCAGAGCGTGTGATAGAAGAGGGCATGGTTACTACAGACGAGCCGGGCATCTATTTAGAGGGCAAATTCGGTATTCGTACAGAGAATGAGCTGATTTGCCGAAAAGGCGAGAAAAATGAGTATGGCCAGTTCATGTATTTTGAGAATCTGACCTATGTACCGATAGATCTCGATGCGATTGATCCAAATCAGATGACAGACAGGGAAAAGGGATACCTGAACGCTTACCATGCGAGAGTTTATGAGCTTGTTTCACCATTTTTGAATGATGAGGAGGCTCAGTGGCTTAAGAAATATACAAGAGCTATTTAACGTTACTGCCTGCACTGCAGTGTGACCGGCAGCGATTACAACAATATTAAGTAATAAGGAAAGTATAAACTGAGTGAAAAGCTTGTACTTATAGACGGACACAGTATTTTAAACAGGGCATATCACGGACTTCCTGATCTGACCAATTCAGAGGGGCTTCACACAAATGCAGTCTATGGATTTTTGAATATCATGTTCAAGATTCTTGACGAGGAAAAGCCAGACTATCTGACGGTGGCATTTGATGTGCATGCGCCGACGTTTCGTCACAGAATGTTTGATGCGTACAAGGGCACGAGAAAGCCTATGGACGAGGAACTCAGGCAGCAGGTGCCTATGATAAAGGAAATGCTTACCGCTATGGGCATTAAAATCGTGGAAAAGGAGGGCTATGAGGCCGACGATATACTTGGAACATTATCTGTCAGGGCAGAAAAAGCCGGTATGGATGTCGCCATCATTTCCGGAGACAGAGACCTTTTGCAGCTTGCGACTGACCATGTCATGGTAAGGATTCCAAAGACAAAGAAAACAGGAACCGAGATAGAAAACTACAATACAGCAGATGTTATCGAAAAGTACGGCGTCACTCCAAAGGAGTTTATCGATGTAAAGGCTCTGCAGGGAGATACGTCTGATAATATTCCCGGGGTACCCGGTATCGGCGAAAAGACATCAGGCGCACTTATAGCAAAATATCACTGTATAGAGGCAGTACATGAGGACGCTGAGAATGTAAAGCCGCCAAGGGCTTCAAAGAATATAGTGGAGTATTGGGAGCAGGCGCTTATGAGCAAGGAGCTTGCGACAATCATACTTGATGCGCCGGTTGACTATGAATTTTCTGATGCAAAGCTTAGTGGCGGAGTAGAGTCACTCTACACTGAGGAAGCCTTTTACTGTGCAAAAGATACGAATTCAAAAACATGCTGTCACGGTTTAACGTGGAGGCTCCTAAAAACAATGCCGAGGAGCATTTTGTGATAGTAAGGGACTTAAAGACTGCAGAGAGTGTGTTTGAGAAGGCAAAGGGCAGGGAGGTCGCTTTTGCGGTAGTACCGGGAGAGTCTTTGGAAAACAGCGAAAGTGATGGACAGCTAAGTCTGTTTTCGGAGCCGGTTTCGAACGATTATCTTGCTGTTTCGATTTGTTTTTCAGAGGAGGACATTTATTTTATCTGTACAGGTGATGAGATTTCAAGCAGCTTCCTGGATGAAAAATTAAATACCCTGGAAGTAAAGTCATGGATATCACCGGATTTAAAGACCAATCTACACAGATTTAAGAGCAAAGAGATAAAGGCAGATGACAGAGGCAGATATTTTGACATGATGGTGGCTGCATACCTTATCAATCCGCTTGTCGGGGAGTATCCCTATGATGCGGTTGCAAAGGACTATCTGGGGCTTATGCTCTCATCTAAAAAGGATTATCTGGGAAAGCTTGATTTTACTCAGATGATGAAGGAGGATGAGAAAAAGGCAGTGGACTGTGCCTGCTACGAGGTGTATACTGCCTGGAAATCAAAGCCGGTTCTTTTGCAGAAGCTAAAGGAAATGGATATGCTCACTCTTTACAGAGATATCGAGCTGCCACTCGTTTTCGTGCTGTATGATATGGAAAATGAGGGTATAAGGGCTGATGGAATAAAGCTAAAAGAGTATGGAGACAAGCTTGCTGTTTCGATAACTGAGCTTGAAAAGAAAATATATGAGGCAGCAGGTGAAGAGTTTAATATAAATTCGCCAAAGCAACTTGGAGTCATTCTCTTTGAAAAGCTTGGACTTCCAAATGAAAAGAAGACAAAGACCGGTTATTCTACTGCGGCAGATGTGCTTGAAAAGCTGGCACCGGAGTATCCGATTGTCGCGGATATATTGGAATACAGACAGCTCACAAAGCTAAAGAGCACATATGCTGACGGACTTTCGGGATATATTGCATCCGATGGCAAAATCCATACTACCTTAAATCAGACAATCACTGCGACGGGCCGTCTTTCAAGCACAGAGCCTAATCTGCAGAATATCCCGATAAGGATTGCGCTGGGCAAGCTTATCAGAAAGGTATTTCTGCCGGAGGATGGAGATCTGTTTGTTGACTCAGACTACTCGCAGATCGAGCTTCGGGTGCTTGCGGCGCTTTCAGGGGATGAAAGGATGATAGAGGCCTTTAAGAATGGTCAGGATATCCACAGAAGTACAGCGTCCCTTGTGTTTGACACACCGTTTGATGAGGTCACAGACCTTCAAAGACGAAATGCAAAGGCTGTAAATTTTGGTATCGTATATGGTATCAGCGCGTTTGGTCTGTCTAACGACCTGGGGATTTCAAGGAAAGAGGCACAGGGCTATATAGACAGCTATTTTGTCAAATATCCAAAGATTAAGGAGTTTTTGGATCAGACGGTTTTGGATGCCAGGAAAAATGGCTATACAAAGACCATGTTTGGACGTATCAGACCGATTCCCGAGCTGAACTCGAGCAATTTCATGCAAAGACAGTTTGAGAGAGAGTTGCGATGAACTCACCTATTCAGGGTACAGCAGCCGATATCATAAAGATTGCCATGATACGTGTGCATGACAGGCTTCTTGACGAGGGCTTAAAGTCAAGGCTTATCCTTCAGGTGCATGATGAGCTTTTAATTGAGACAAAGGAAGCTGAGAAGGATAAAGTGATTAAGCTTCTGGAGAAAGAGATGCGTGGTGCGGTGAACATGAAGGTATCCATGGAAGTGGGCACTGAGTGTGGCTATGACTGGTATGATGCGCATTGATGACAGAAAAGGAAACAGTATGATTTTTATAGGAATAACAGGTGGTGTAGGTGCCGGAAAATCGGCAGTGCTTGGCTATCTTAAGGAACTTGATGGCGTAAGGGTCATGCTCTCTGATGAGATAGCACATGAGCTGATGGAGCCGGGAAGCGACTGCTACAACAGATTAGAGGAATTGTTTGCGGGCGAACCGATATGGCTTGAGGACGGGCATTTTGACAGACCGGCACTTGCCGGAGTGATTTTTTCGGATGAAAAAAGAGAGCTTCTAAATGAAGTAGTACATCCGGCAGTAAAGGAATATGTGCTTAATGCAGTTAAAGAGGCAAAAAAAGATGGTCTTTTCATGCTTGTGCTTGAAGCAGCACTCCTTATAGAGGAGGGATATGGTGAAATCTGCGACGAGCTGTGGTATATTTATGCAAGTGAAGAAGTCAGAAGAAAAAAGACTTAAGTCATCAAGAGGCTATTCAGATGAGAAGATAGATAGTATCTTTGCAAGCCAGCTTAAAGAAGCTGAGTACAGAAGGCACTGCAAGGAGGTTATCGATAATGATGGAGATATCGAAAACACGATAGCTTCAATAAATAACGCTTAGCAAATACAAGGAGTAGTGGAAATGAATAATGTATTCGGTTTGGATATTGGTACAAGAAATGTTGTAGGAACTGTCGGCTATCAGACTGATGACAAGGAATTTGTGGTTACAGCACAGTATGTCAGGGAGCATGAGACCAGAGCCATGCTTGACGGTCAGATACATGATATAGGCAGGGTGGCAAAAACCATTAAGGAAGTAAAGGACGAGCTTGAAAAACAGACAGGACAGCCACTTGAAGAGGTGTGTATAGCAGCCGCAGGACGAGTATTAAAGACTGTCACGACGCATGTGGAGTATGAGTATGCGCAGGAGTCTGTGGTGACCGGCGAGGATGTCCATACGCTTGACCTGCTTGGCATAGAAAAAGCACAGGAGGCACTCAAGGAGGTTAACGATACAAGCTATAAGTTTTACTGCGTGGGATATTCTACAGTCAAATTCTTTTTTGAATGATGAGGTGTTTATCAGCCTTGAGGGTCATAAGGCAAACAAAATAGGCGAGGATATCATAGTTACATTTCTGCCGGAGGATGTGGTGGACGGACTTTATGCCGCAGTGGGACAGGCAGGGCTTAGTGTTGCCAATATGACATTGGAGCCTATCGCCGCTATCAATGTGGCAATTCCGGAGAACTATCGTATGCTTAATATCGCACTTGTCGATGTGGGATCCGGAACGAGTGATATCTCAATCACAAGAGACGGAAGTATCATAGCCTATGGCATGATACCGCATGCAGGAGATGAACTGACAGAAGTTATTGTGCAGCATTTCCTCGTGGATTTCAATATGGCGGAGAGCATCAAGCTTCAGTCTACGACAAGTGATACGGTTACATACAAGGATATCATGAGCATCGAGCACACAATTCCTGCAAAGGATGTCTGGGATGTGGCAGCACCTGTTGTAGATAATATTGCACAAGAGGTATCGACTAAAATCAGAGAGCTAAACGGTGACAAAACAGTGAGTGCCTGCTTTGTGGTCGGAGGCGGAGGCAAGATACACGGCTTCACGGAAAAGCTTGCGGAAGACCTTGACCTGCCGGAGGAAAGAGTTGCTCTAAGAGGTGAGGAAGTGCTTGGCGATGTGACCTTTGAGCAGGAGGATATTAAGAAGGATCCGCTTCTTGTCACTCCAATTGGTATATGTCTGAATTATTATGACCAGAGAAACAATTTTATCATGGTCAGATTCAACGGTGAGAGAATAAAGCTCTATGACAATAACAGGCTTACAATAGTTGATGCGGCGCTTCAGGCGGGATTTCCAAACGATGAGCTGTTTCCAAAGCGCGGCACCCCGATAAACTTTACGGTAAACGGTGTGGCAAGGCTTGTAAGAGGCGAGGCCGGAGAGGGCGCAGTGGTGACCATGAACGGAAAGCCAGCAAGCATCAACACACCGCTTGAGCCAAACAGTGAGATAGTCATCGAGCCGTCCACAGCAGGAGAGGCAGCAGTGTATAAGATATCGCAGCTTGATGAGTACAATCATTCTGTCATTACTTTTATCATAAACGGCAGAAGGGTTTCATGTCCTAGGTTTGTCCAGGTAAACGGACAGCTTGAGCCGGAGGATTACAGCATCAGGGAAAATGATGTGATTGAGACAAGAAATTACTATACAGTGCGCCAGATTGCGCAGTTTATGGACCTCGTTATTGACACAGACCAGATGATATTTGTAAACAATGAAGAGGCAGGTCTCGATACTCTTGTATACGAAAATTTCTCTGTTGAGTGGAAAACAGATGAATATGGTGTTGCAAGAATCGACAATAACACTTATAATGACTCACAAGAGTCTGATTCAGATGATGCTTCGGTCTTAGTTGAGCAGGATGCAAACAGTACAGAGTCAGACAACACAGTGGCCAGAACATCAGAGCAGATGATGAATCAGGTGCTCGATGAGCTGCATGATGATTTTGCTAAAGAAGCTGAAGCATCTGCTGTGCCGGAAAACGAACTGCCGGAAAATGAATTGCCAAAAAATGATATACAGGAAGATATACAGGAAGAAGACTCATCAAAAAAAATACAGTTACAGTAATTGTAAACGGTGAGCCTGTAGAGCTGTCCGGCAAGGATACATATATATTTGTCGATATATTTACCCATATCTCATTTGATTTACAGGCAGGAAAGGGCAGGGCAATAGCCACTGTAATAAATGGCAGAGATGCCCGGTTTTCCGAGGAGCTTCATGAGGGAGACAAAATAGAATTATACTGGAAAGAGAATTAACATGTTAGAATTATGCAGCATTGCCAGCGGCAGCAGTGGAAACTGTATATGTGTGGGTACGGATGATTGTCATGTGCTCATAGACGCGGGCATCAGCGGTAAGAAAATAGAAAACGGCCTGAATGAATTTGATATGACGGCCACAGATATGCAGGGGATTCTCGTGACACATGAGCATATAGACCATATCGCAGGGCTTGGTGTCATGGCAAGACGCTATCATATTCCGATTTATGCAACAAAGGCCACAATCGGGGCCATAAAATGTACCAAATCCGTTGGAAATATTGATGATGAGCTGTTTCATCCTGTTGAGGCAGGCGGCGATTTTACACTAGGCGATATAGAGTTTGAGCCGCTTCACATATCACACGATGCGGCTGATCCTGTCGCGTACAGATTTAAAAACGAAAATCATGCGATGGCGGTCGTGACAGACCTTGGCACGTATGATGATGCACTGGTTTCAAAGCTTCAGAACCTGGATGGGCTGCTGCTTGAAGCCAATCATGATATAAATATGCTCCAGACAGGGGCATATCCGTATCCGCTCAAGCGCAGAATCATGGGTGACAGCGGACATTTGTCGAATGAGAGAAGCGGGCAGTTGTTATGCGAGCTTCTTCATGATAAATTTGGCTCAGTAATACTGGGACACCTTAGTAAAGAAAACAACTACGAAAAGCTGGCGTATGAAGCCGTCAGGCTTGAGGTCACAATGGGAGACAATCCATATAAGGCAAGTGATTTCCCTATGTATGTGGCTAAGAGAGACAGGGCATCAGACCGCATAGCCGTAGAATAAGAGAACAGGAGAATAAGTTGTTATGGATAACACAAAGAACAAAGTAATCATCACAGTTGTCGGAAAAGACACAGTAGGAATCATCGCAAAGGTATGTACATATCTGTCAGAGGGCAGTGTAAACGTGCTTGATATCTCACAGACTATCGTTTCAGGTTATTTCAACATGATGATGATTGTTGATATGGCAAATGCTACAGCTTCATTTGCAGAGATTTCTGACCAGCTTGATGCACTTGGAGAAGAAATTGGTGTAACAATAAAGTGTCAGAAGGAAGAAATCTTTGAGATGATGCATCGAATCTAGTTTAGCATAAAAATGTCATACACAGTTAAAGGAGAACAGCAAAATGATAAATATTGGTGAAGTAATTGAGACCAATGACATGGTGGAGAAGGAAAATCTTGACGTGCGTACAATCACACTCGGTATCAGCCTGCTCGACTGTATAGACTCAGACCTTGCAAAGGTAAATGAGAATATCTACAACAAGATTACAACACTTGCAAAGAATCTTGTATCAACAGGAAAAGAGATAGAGAACAACTACTGTATCCCTATTGTAAACAAACGTATTTCAGTTACACCTATCGCCCTTGTCGGCGGTGCGGCCTGCAAGAGCTCAGAGGATTTTGTTACCATAGCAAAGACACTTGACAGAGCTGCCAAAGAGGTAGGTGTCAACTTCATCGGTGGATACTCAGCACTTGTGTCAAAGGGCATGACAAAGGCGGATGAGCTTTTGATCAAATCCATCCCTCAGGCAATGCTTGAGACAGACCTGGTATGCAGCTCTGTAAATGTTGGCTCTACAAAAACCGGAATCAACATGGATGCAGTAAAGCTGATTGGTGAGATGATAAAGGAGACAGCAGAGGTGACAAAGCACCTTCCTGTATCAGGCTGTGCCAAGTTTGTAGTATTCTGCAACGCTCCTGATGACAATCCGTTTATGGCAGGAGCCTTCCATGGTGTGACAGAGGCTGATGCCATCATCAATGTAGGTGTCAGCGGACCGGGAGTTGTAAAGACTGCTCTTGAAAAGGTAAGAGGCGAGAATTTTGAGGTGCTCTGTGAGACAATCAAGAGGACAGCCTTCAAGGTTACACGAGTAGGACAGCTTGTGGCAAAGGAGGCTTCAAAGAAGCTTGGAGTGCCATTTGGAATCATAGACCTCTCGCTTGCACCTACACCGGCTATCGGAGACTCTGTAGCTGATATTCTCTGTGAGATAGGCTTAGAGAGAGCCGGAGCTCCGGGAACAACAGCTGCACTTGCACTCTTAAACGATCAGGTGAAAAAAAGGGCGGTATCATGGCATCCTCATATGTTGGCGGACTCTCAGGTGCCTTTATTCCTGTATCAGAGGATCAGGGAATGATAGATGCCGTAAACGATGGTGCACTCACTCTCGAAAAGCTTGAGGCTATGACCTGTGTGTGCTCAGTGGGACTTGACATGATTGCAATCCCGGGCGATACAAAGGCCACCACAATTTCAGGAATTATCGCAGATGAGATGGCTATCGGTATGATAAACCAAAGACAACAGCCTGCAGACTGCTTCCGGCAATAGGAAAGGATGTAGGTGATGTGGTAGAAATCGGAGGACTCCTTGGAAGTGCACCGGTTATGCCGGTAAACAGATTCTCTTGCGATGCATTTGTAAACCGTGGAGGAAGAATCCCGGCACCTATTCACAGCTTTAAAAATTAGTAAATAATGGCATTGTTTACAAGCATGTACTTATAAGAATAACTTATAAGTACATGCTTATTTTAAAGTGGTACTTGACAATGACAAAAATACATGATTAAATAAAGACAGTTATATGACTGACGGAAGTGGATAACCACATGGAGTATAACAGTTGATTGCCGACCGTCTGGGCGCACATTTATATAAGTTTCCTGCAGAGCTTTATATTATTATGTGTGTTCAGACGGTCTTTTTTATTCCGGCAGGCCCGAGTAATTTGGGAATGCAGTCCACATTATCAGAAAACATGGAGGATGACATGGAAAGAGTATCATTAGCAAAGGAATTATCAAGCACAACATACCCTGGCAGAGGTATCGTAATTGGCCGCACAAAGGATGGTAAGAAGGCTGTAACAGCATACTTTATCATGGGCAGAAGCGAAAACAGCCGCAACAGAGTATTTGTAGAGGATGGCGAGGGCATCAGAACACAGGCATTTGACCCTTCAAAGCTTGAGGATCCAAGTCTTATCATTTACGCACCTGTAAGAGTGCTTGGCAACAAGACAATTGTCACAAACGGTGACCAGACAGATACTATCTATGAGCTGATGGACAAGCAGCAGACATTTGAGCAGGCCTTAAGGACAAGAGAGTTTGAGCCTGACGCTCCTAACTATACACCTAGAATTTCAGGAATCATGCATATTGACAATGGCGAGTTCAATTACGCTATGTCAATCTTAAAGAGCAACAACGGCAATCCTGATGCATGCAACAGATACACATTTGCATACTCAGCACCGGTTGCGGGAGAGGGACATTTTATCCATACATATATGGGCGATGGAAATCCACTGCCAAGCTTTGAGGGTGAGCCTACATGGGTAGACATCGAGGGAGATATCGATGAGTTTACCGATATGGTATGGGAGAACCTTAACGAGGACAATAAGGTATCACTTTTTGTCAGATATATTGATATCGCAACAGGTGAGTATGAGAGCAGAATCGTAAACAAAAACAAATAAAACACTATATAAACGGTCAAATATACAAGATAAGCAGATAAAAACAGGAGAACAGAAAAATGCAGGAATACGAATTAAAATACGGATGTAACCCAAATCAGAAACCAGCCAGAATATTTATGAAGGAGGGAGAGCTTCCTATAAAAGTGCTTAACGGCAGAGCCGGATATATCAACTTCCTTGATGCCTTTAACGGATGGCAGCGTAAGAGAGCTTAAGAAGGCAACAGGTCTTCCGGCCGCAACATCCTTCAAGCATGTTTCACCTGCAGGTGCAGCAGTAGGACAGCCACTTTCAGATGTGGAGAAAAAAGATTTACTGGGTTGATGATATGGATATTGAGTTTACACCACTTGCAAATGCATACATCAGAGCAAGAGGAGCTGACAGAATGTCATCATTTGGTGATTTTATTTCACTTTCAGATGTATGTGACAAGAGCACTGCACTTGTAATCAAGAGAGAGGTATCAGACGGTGTTATCGCTCCGGGCTACACAGACGAGGCTCTTGAGATTTTAAAGGCTAAGAAAAACGGCAATTACTGTGTTATCGAGATTGACCCGTCATATGAGCCGGCCCCTGTCGAGAGAAAGGATGTATTTGGCATCACATTTGAGCAGGGCAGAAACGAGCTTCATATTGATGATGATTTCTTCTCAAATATCGTGACAGAGAACAAGGAGCTCACAGAGCAGGCTAAGATCGATCTGGCAATCTCTATGATTACATTAAAGTATACACAGTCCAACTCTGTATGCTATGTAAAGGGCGGCCAGGCAATCGGTATCGGAGCAGGCCAGCAGTCTCGTATCCACTGTACCAGACTTGCAGGCTCAAAGGCAGACAACTGGTGGCTTCGTCAGTCCCCACAGGTGCTTGGACTTCAGTTCGTGGATGGTATCAGACGTGCAGACCGTGACAATACTATTGACCTTTATATCGGTGAGGATTATATGGATGTGCTTGCAGAGGGCGAGTGGCAGAAGTTCTTCAAGGTAAAGCCGGACGTATTTACAGCAGAGGAGAAGAGAGCTTGGCTTGACAAGAATACAGATGTAGCACTTGGCTCTGATGCATTCTTCCCATTTGGTGACAACATTGAGCGTGCTCACAAGAGTGGCGTGAAGTATGTAGCCCAGCCGGGTGGATCTGTGAGAGATGACCATGTTATTGATACATGTAATAAGTACGGTATGGTAATGAGCTTTACAGGAATCAGACTTTTCCATCACTAATCACAAGGTATAGCGGTCATTAAGCTGAATTAAAGCACAATAAGTAATTCAATAATAAGGGACTTCATGATATAATTACAGTATACATTTTACACAGTAGTTAATCATGGAGTCTTTTTATGTCATTACAGTTTATCACAGGTAATTCAGGAAACGGAACAACGAAATATCTCTTTCACAGGATAGTGAAAGAGGCAAAGGCAAACCCAAGGGACAATTATCTTGTAAGAGTGCGTGAGCAGTTTACAATGCAGACGCAGAGACAGCTTGTAGATTTGTCGGAGAATAAAGCTATCATGAATATAGATGTGTTAAGCTTTAAGCGCTTAGCCTACAGAGTGTTTGATGAGCTTGGAATCACAAATCTCACGGTGCTTGAGGAGACAGGTAAGAACCTTGTACTCAGAAAGCTTGCGGCACAGGAGGCGGATAAGCTTGGCGTAATAGGCAGAAACTTAAACCGCATCGGCTATATAAGTGAGGTAAAGTCACTGCTTTCGGAGCTTGTGCAGTACAATATATCACCTGAGGAGCTCGGAAGATATATTGCCTCAGGCAGGCTATCGGATACACTTTCAGATAAGCTCAAGGATGTGCTCGTGCTCTACGAAGCATTTGAGAAGTTTATGCAGGACAAATATATCACTGCAGAGGAAATACTTAATGTGCTTAGCAATGTGGCGGAGGAGTCTGCCATTCTTAGAAATTCAGTCATTGCATTTGATGAATTTACTGGATTTACACCTATACAGAACCAGCTCATCAAAAAGCTCTTTGTCATTTCAAAGAAAATATATGTAACGCTCACAATAGATTGTCGTGAGGATATCTTTAAGAGCAGAGGCATGCAGGAGCTGTTTGACATGCCAAAAAGGACAGTGAAATCACTCACCGAAATGGCAGCGTTTTATGGCATAGAAGTCGAGGAACCTATTATCCTTGATAAAAACTACCGGCTTGCAGAAAACGAAGAGCTAAGCTTTATGGAACAGCAGCTTTTCAGAAAACGAAGACACTCCTTTAAAAAAGCACCAAAGCACATTCATATAGACTGTCTGCGTGACCCGAAGCAGGAGCTGACAAAGATAGCCAGAAGAATTAATGAGCTTGTAAGGAACGAAAACCTGCGTTACCGCGATATTGCTATAGTCACAGGAGATGTGAATATATATGCAGGTTATGTGCGTGAAATATTTGACAAATACAATATTCCTTACTTTATCGATGCCACACAGGAGATACTTTTCCATCCGTTTATTGAGTTTATCAGGTCAATACCCGATATTGCGGCACAAAATTTCTCGGCAGATGCGGTGTTCAGATTTTTGCGGTGCGGCTTTAGTGAGCTATTGGACAGTGAAATAGATGTACTTGAAAACTACGTGCTCGCCTGTGGAGTAAGAGGTAAAAGCGCATGGAACAAAAAGTGGGTCAGGCTGCCAAAGCATAAGGCAGGCTATGACCTTGAGCTTTTTAAACCAAAGCAGGGAATATATAATGGAGCTGCTAAAGCCGGTATATCAGGTGTTTTCCGATAAAAAGTCAACGGTAAAGGACTATGTGCTCGCTATATATAAGCTGATAGTTTTGCTTGATATACCTGATAAGCTTGCAAAAAAAGGAGCAGGCACTGCTTGATGCAGGGGACCAGACCGCATCAAAGGAATACGGACAGATATACAAAATAGTCATGCAGCTCTTTGAAAAATATGTGGCGGTGCTGGGTGATGAATGCATGGATGCAGAGGAATTTACACAGATACTGGATGCAGGACTGGATGCGGCAGATGTAGCAGTCATACCGCCGGGATACGATACTGTGACCATCGGAGATATTGAGAGAACGCGTCTGACCAACATAAAGGTCATGTTTTTTGCAGGCGTAAACGATGGGATTGTTCCAAAGGCGGCAGGAAGAGGAGGCATTATATCCCAGTATGAGAGAGAGGCACTTAAGGAGCTGGATATAGAGCTTGCGCCCGGGGCAAGGGAGCAGGCATTTATACAGAGGTTTTATCTGTATCTGAACATGACAAAGCCATCCAGGGAGCTTTATATCAGCTATACGAGGCTTGACAGTGAAAAAAAGGCTGCCCAGCCATCGTACCTCATAGGTATATTAAAGGGGATGTTTCCGGAGCTTGTCGTGACTGAGACAGAGGATGTAGAACAGCTTTTGGATATATCAAGCAGGCAGAGTGCTCTGGATTATCTGCTGTCAAATGAGGTGGATGACAGATGGTGCGAGATTGCAGCAGCAGTGATGCTCTATGACGCATCAGTCAGTGATGCAGGGGACGGTAATGAAGTAGACGATAAAGAATTTACTCAAAAAAATTCCGTGGAGAGGCTCATAAATGCAAGGTTTGAGCATTATTCAAAGGATCCGATTAGCCGAAATGTGGCAAGAAGCATATACGGCAGACACATGGAGGGCAGTATCACGCGCTTTGAGCAGTTTGCCAGGTGTGCATATGCGCATTTTTTAAATTATGGATTGAGGCTTACAGAGCGTGAGGAGAGCGGCTTTACATCCCTTGATATGGGTAATATATACCATGAAGCACTGGAAAGATACAGTAAGAAGCTTGATAAGGAGAGTACTGACTGGTTTAGCGTGACAGATGCAAAAAGGGATGAGCTTGCGATGGAAGCAATAAATGAGGTGATTGATGAGTATGCAGGCTTTGGCATATTTGATACAGCGGAAAGCCAACATTCGATATCACATATGAAGGCGGTCTTTAAGCAGACAGTATGGGCACTCACAACCCAGATACGAAGAGGCAGCTTTGTGCCTGAGAGGTTTGAGTTTTCCTTTTACGAGAGCCTTGATATGGCAAATGATGTGACGGTTGATATAAAGGGACGCGTGGACAGGACTGACACATATACGGATGAGGGCAGGCTTTTTGTGAAGGTACTGGATTACAAGTCGGGAAATACAGTTTTTGACCTGGTGAAGCTGTACTATGGCACGCAGCTTCAGCTTGCAGTGTACATGGACGCTGTCATGGAACAAAAGAAAGAGGCGCTAAAGCAGGTAAGTGTGGAGCCGGGCGGTATGCTGTACTATCACATCGACGATCCTGTAATTGATTTAAAGGATGTGACACCGGGCACTGAGTTGTCTGAGGAAGAAATCAATCAGATGATATTAAAGAAGCTCAAGCCTGACGGGCTTATCAACTCGGACGAAAAGGCATACAGAGGCATGGACAGGGACTTTGAGAAAAGCTCTGACGTAATCCCTGTCACCTTAAAAAGGATCAGACACCGGCTGCAGGCTCAAAGGTGGCAAACGCCGAAGAGTTTGATGTGATAACAAGGTTTGCGCGAGAGAAGCTTCGCGAGATAGGAAGAGAAATATACGATGGAAATGTTGCCGTCAATCCTATCAAGAACAAGAAAATAGACAGCTGCGCATAGTGCGCTTTTCAGGCCATATGCAGGTATGATTCAAGGATACCGGGCTTTAGCGAAAGAAGCTTTAACGGTGACAATAAGGAAGATGTACTTGATAAAATGCGTACACAGATTGCAGCGGCAGAGCATAAAGCATGCTATGGAGATAATAATATAAAGCCATAATCGGGAGATATAATATGGATGTTAAATGGACCAGTGAACAGAAAAAGGTTATAGATTTAAGAGACAGGGATATACTTGTATCGGCGGCAGCGGGCTCAGGAAAGACAGCTGTACTCGTTGAGCGTATAGTAAACAGAATATGTGTGGATAATCCGCCGGTGGATATCGACAGGATGCTTGTGGTGACGTTTACCAAGGCTGCAGCTGCTGAGATGAGGGAGCGTGTCAGCCGTGCGATAGACAGCTTGAAGGAGCGAAAGCCGGACGATGAGAACCTGCAGAGGCAGTCGACACTGGTTCACAATGCGCTCATCACTACAATCGATTCGTTTTGTCTGTTTGTGGTGCAGAATAATTTCGCACAGCTTAATCTGGATCCTGATTTCAGAATCGGTGACCAGGCAGAGCTTAAGCTTATGCTAAAGGATGCTTTGGCACAGGTATTTGAGGACAATTATGCAAGAGAAGACAACGAGGCATTTATCAACCTTATAGATACCTACAGCAAGGGGAGAAATGACTCTGCCGTCAGGCAGATGGTGGAGGATATCTACTATAAGGCGGGCAGCTCATCATGGCCGAGAAAGTGGATGAACAGCCTCCTAAGGCTCTATGATATAAAGTCAGCTAAACAGCTTGAGGACTCAGAAATCATTAAGGAGATAGTGGATTACAGCAGGGGGCTTTTGGAGGAGGCTGTTCAGGATCTTACAATGGCGAAAGACTTGGCATCAGCTACACTCGGGCTTGAAAAGTATGCGCTTACACTTTCAGAGGATATAGCATTGTTTGATGGAATGGCTGATGTGACAGGATATGTCGGCATGCAGGAGTTCTTAAACAAAATATCCTTTGGCAGAATTGCTGTCATCAGGAAATTTGACGGAGACGAGAAGAAAAAAAGGAGCGCGTGAAAAGCATGCGCGATGCTACCAAGAAGAAGGTAGACGGAATAAAGCAGAAATACTTTGGCATGTCAATTGAGCTTATGTATGGGCAGCTAGAGAGTCAAAGGCCATTTGTTAAGGAGTTGATAAGGCTCTCACTCGAGTTTTATGATGCGATGGAGGTTGTAAAAACAAGAAAAAGAGTATTTGATTTTTCTGATATAGAGCACTTTGCGCTTCTGCATACTGGTGGATGAACAGACACTGGAGCCCACAGAGACAGCGCGTGAGTTTTCAAAACATTTTGAGGAAATCATGATTGACGAGTATCAGGACTCAAACCAGGTGCAGGAGGATATACTTACCGCTATTTCAAGAGAGCATCAGGGAGTCGGCAACATGTTTATGGTGGGCGATGTAAAGCAGAGCATATACAGGTTTCGAATGGCGCGCCCTGAGCTGTTTATGGAAAAATACAACACATATACATCAGATGACAGTGCACACCAGAGAATAGACCTGCATAAAAATTTCAGAAGCAGGAATGAGGTGTTAGACTTTACTAACGACATATTCTACAAAATCATGGCAGCAGATTTGGGCAATGTGCAGTATGATGACGATGCGGCACTGTATCCCGGTGCAAGCTATCCGGAGGAGACGATGCGTCCTGAGCTTTTGCTTGTTGACTACAAGGATGAGGATCTGTCTGAAATTATAGAGGATGAGGATGGAGATAAGGTGCAGATAGAGGCGCTTTTGATTGCAAACCGTATCAGGAGTCTGATGGAAAACGGCATGGTGACTGATAAAAAGACAGGGCAGCTAAGAGCCGTGCAGTACAGGGATATAGTGATACTTTCGAGAAGTGTTGCAACCTGGGGCAATACAGTGGCAGCAGTGTTAAAGGACTGTGATATTCCAGCGCATGTAGAGTCGAATACAGGCTACTTTTCATCGTATGAGATACAGGTGATTCTGTCCATGCTTCGCATACTCGATAATCCGCTGCAGGATATTCCGATGGCAGCAGTGCTTGCTTCGCCTATCGTGGGCATGGATGATGAGGAGCTGGCACAGATTAGGTCTGCCTTTAAGGGCGTAAGCTTTGCGCAGGCTGCACTTAGCGCCATGGCAGGTGAGAATGGCTATGAGGACGAGAAGCTTAAAGCCTTCGCTTTGGTATTTGAGAGACTAAGAGGTGCTGTAGCTGATACGCCAATCCATGAGCTTTTGTACATGATGCTTGATGAGACAGGCTTTTACAGGTATGCATCGGCCATGCCGGCAGGAAAACGGCGCAGACAGAATATAGATATGCTGATTGAGATGGCCGCAGCCTATGAAAAGACCAGCTACAAGGGGCTGTTTCACTTTGTCAGGTACATAGATATACAGCAGAAATACGAGATAGACTACGGAGAGGCCGATACCGCAGGGGAGAATGACGATGTGGTGCGCATTATGACAATACACAAGAGCAAGGGTCTTGAGTTTCCTGTAGTGTTTGTTTCCGGGCTTGGCAAGAGCTTTAACACGCAGGACACAAAATCAGACCTGGTGATACATGAAAAGCTTGGGCTTGGCCTTGTGGAAAAAAAAAAAAGCCCAAGGACAAAGCGACCATCGCTGATAAGAAATGAGATAGCAAGCCGAATTAAAAGGGAAAATCTGGGAGAGGAGCTGCGTGTGCTGTATGTAGCACTCACCAGGGCGAAGGAAAAGATTATCCTGACAGGGGGACTTTCAAATGCCCAAAAATCCTTTGAGAAGTATAGAGGCAATGTAAATGCGAACCAGCCAATAAGCTTTGGACAAAGGGAGGGAGCAGGGTGTTACCTGGACTGGATTATACCTGCCATGCTGTCGTACCCGGATAAGTATACGGTATCCACAGTCGATGCAACAGAGTTCGCTGCACGAACTGCGATGGATATGGCGGCAAACGATATATCAAAAGCGCAGCTTATTGGGCACATAAGTGCAGCGGATGAAAGAAAAGCCAAAGAGCTCGCAGAGGAATTTGATTTTGAGTATGTATATGCTTCTGATATAACTAAAAAAGCAAATATTCTGTATCTGAGCTGAAGCATGACTCTATGGTTGAAAAGTACGACAGCACAGAGAGGGAGGCAGAGCGTCCTAAGTTCTTATTGGAGGAGAAGGAGACGTATGTGCCGGACTTTGCGAGGGATGATGAGGCAGGCGGTGCTTCTAATGAAAGCAAAGAGCCTAAAAATGCAGCAGGTGTGAATCAGGGGCGCTGCGCGGAACTGCAGTGCACCGTGTCATGGAGTGTCTGGATTTCAAGAGCCTGTGTGATATAGATACAAAAGATCATGTGGCAGTCAGTGCATTTGTGAAGAAAAGCATGGATGAAATGCTAGAAAAGAGGCTTATCACAGATGACATGTACAGGCTGACCAGACCAAAGCTTATAGAGCAGTTTATATCATCAGATGTGGCAGCGCGTATGGCACAGGCGGATAAGAGAGGCGATTTGTATAAAGAGAAGCCTTTTGTGATGGACTATGAGGGAGTATTGGTTCAGGGAATTATTGATGTATTCTGGCTGGAAAATGATAAAATAGTGCTGCTTGATTACAAGACGGACAGGGTAAATGCTGCTAAAGAGCTTATCGACAGATACAGCACACAGCTAAAACTGTATGCTGATGCACTTGGAAGGATTTTTTTCTACAGATGGGGGAAAAGCATACAGGCGGATGAGAGCCTCATATATTCATTCCGTTTACAGCAGACAATTGTTACCAGTCGTGAATATAAAAAATAGTGGCATGTCACAGCAATCTATTATATAATGTCTAACAGGCGGTACAAAAATATACAATACATTAATATATCAGACATAATTGCTGTATGAACAGCTGTATATAAAGCCAAAGAAAAGAGATAATTTACATGGAGGAATACAATATGTACGAGTACGATGACGAGGTTTTAGACACATTTTTAAAGAAACAGACACAGCTTTTTAGTGAGGAGGTCGCTGATACTCCGGAGGCTGCAGAGGATTATTTTTAGAGGACTGCATGGCTGGGGTATGTAAGAATATAAAAGGAGTAAGAGATTACTTTGATGAGGCAGGCTCAGATATTTCGGGCATGTCAGATGATGAGCTTATGGACCAGAGTGAGGTCTTTGCCATTGCGGATGGCAGATTCCTTGTTGTGGAAGGATAGCAGGTATGAAGTATTTTAAGAAAACGATGTGTATGCTGCTTGCATCAGCGACACTTCTCACCGGCTGCAGTATTGGCGGCAAGGAGATAGTGCTTGATATAAATACCACGAACAGCCATACAGTTTTTTCCGTGGACAATATGAAGTGCGATAAGACGGAGGCACTCATATATTTAGCCAACTACAAAAAACTGTATGGCACTATGTATGATGTAAACCTGCTTGAGACAGATGATGCGTCGAACGTGGAAAAATATATCAGGGATGTCACTGTTGATGAGCTGACGCGCATATACTGCATGGTTTCAATTGCAAAGCAGAAGAAGATTACACTTACAGACAAGGAGAAGAGTAGTGTGTCAAAGGCTGCAAAGGAATACTATGATTCATTAAACGAAGCTGAAAAGAAATTCACAAAGGCTGATTTATCAGACATTGAGAGCGCATACGAGCATTATGCGATTGCGCAAAAGCTGTACAATTCTCTATCGAAGGGCGTTGATACAGAGGTGAGTGATGAGGATGCAAGAGTTATCCATATACAGAAAATCTTTGTAAAGAGCAAGGAGAGCGCAGACGCTGTGAGCCAGAAGCTTTTGTCAAAGGAAGATTTTGCAGCAGTTGCATCAGGCAGCAGTGAGGACAGCCAGACAGAGCTGTATGCTGCAAAGGGCACTCTGCCACAGGAGGTTGAGGCTGTAGCATTTGAGCTTGGCGATGGAGAGACATCTGATATGATAAGCACAGATGACGGCTACTATTTCATCAAGTGTATATCCAATGGACCGGGAAAAAACAGAGCAGAACAAGGTCACTATACTGCAAAAGAGACAACAGGAGCAGTTTAATGATGACTACGAGCACTTTGTAAAAAAAAAGCAGGCTTTAGTTTAAACAGTGACCTGTGGGATTCAATCAGTATAAAGGATGAAAAGGATGTGAAAACAAGCTCATTTTTTACTGTGTACAATAAATACTTTCAGACCGACAATTGAACAGGCAGATAATAATTAATAATAGACAGGAGCATATAATATGGACTGGGAATTTGACATCCTATATGCAATTCAGAGCATCAGAACACCATTTTTAGACAAGGTAATGGCGTTTTTATCCACCATCGGAGATGCAGGCGTATTGTGGATTGTGATAGGTGTAGTGCTTTGTGTTTCAAAAAAAAATACCGCCGTGGAGGCATGCAGATGCTTTCGGCAGAGCTTTTGAGCTTTATAGTGGGCAATCTGATAATAAAAAATATGGTCGACAGATTGAGACCATGTCAGATAGATGAGACTGTCAGTCTTATTGTAAAGATACCGTTTGACTCATCATTTCCTTCGGGACACACGTTAAATGGCATAACAGCGGCAGTGACACTTATGTTTATAGACAAAAGAATGGGAATACCGGCGATTGTACTTGCGGTACTTATAGCGTTTTCGCGTATGTACAACTTCATGCATTTCCCAACGGATGTCCTGGCAGGAGCAGTGCTTGGAGTGGTATCGGCTGTGTTTGTGAACTTTTTGTTTAAGAGAGCCGGTAATTAATAAAAAGCTGTACACATGCAGGTCTATGAAACCTGCATAGTGTACAGCTTTTTTTATGTGATGTTAACAGTAAAATTACTTTGTTGGATTACTTTGTGAGAAGAAGCATGATATCATTACTTCTCTTTACAAATTTAGTCATCTGGTCAACTGAAAGCGGCTGGTTAGAAAGCATTGCAAGGTCGTAAAGCTGCTCAGCAAACATTGGAACGTGCTCAGAATCCTTATTGTCTAAGATGTACTTCACAAGCTCGTTGTTGGCATTTAATGTGAGTGTCTGGTCAGCAGCAAACATGCTTGGATCCATTCCACCCATGCCTCCGGCTGCGTACATCTTCATCATATCCTGCATACGTCTGCCCTGCTCTGAGAGTGTGAGCACAGATGCTACATCTGCGTTCTTAAGGTTTTCTACCTTTACAGTGAGCTTGTCATTGTTCAAAGCCTTCTTGAATACCTCTGAGAGAGTAGTGGTTGCCTCAGTGAGGTCTGCACCGGATTCATCCTTGAGAGACTCTGTGAGGTCTGCATCTATTCTCATGAACTTGTAGTGGTCATTTCTCTGCTCAAGCTGTGTGATGAATGAGGTATCGATATTGTGGTAAAGAATAACAGCATTCATGCCCTGCTCCTTGAACAGCTTGATATACTGACCCTGCTGTACTACATCTGTGACATAGTAAACTGTATTTTTCTCAGGTTCCTTGTTTTCATCAGTGTTGGCTGAGCTGTCTGCATTTGCATCAGTATTTTCAGCTTTTTTTGTATCATCAGAAGCATCAGCACTTTCTGCATCTGTTTTTCCATCATCCGCAACAGGTGCGAGCAGCTCCGGAAGAGTCTGATACTTGTCATTGATATCCTTGAAAAGAATATAGTCGTTTATCTTGTCGCAGAACTTCTCGTCCTTTAAGCAGCCAAACTTGATGAATGGGCTGATATCATCCCAGTATTTCTCATAGGCTTCCTTATCTGTCTTGCACATACCGATGAGCTTGTCAGCTACTTTTTTGGTGATGTACTCAGAAATCTTCTTTACGAAGCCATCATTCTGGAGAGCAGAACGTGATACGTTAAGCGGTAAATCAGGACAATCTATAACACCCTTAAGGAGCATCAAAAACTCAGGAATGACCTCCTTGATATTGTCTGCGATAAATACCTGGTTGTTGTAAAGCTTAATAGTTCCCTCGATTGAGTCGTACTCTGTGTTGATCTTAGGGAAGTAGAGGATACCCTTTAAGTTGAAAGGATAGTCCATATTCAGGTGAATCCAGAAAAGAGGCTCCTTGTAGTCTAAGAATACCTTTCTGTAAAACTCCTTGTATTCCTCGTCGGTACACTCATTCGGGTTCTTGGTCCAAAGTGGGGTTGTATCATTGAGCGGAACAGGGCGCTTAACGATTTTAAGCTGATCCTTTGCAGGAGATACCTCTACCTGCTCCTTCTCGCCCTTGTCATTTTCTTTTTCCTCGTACTTGGCGTCCTCATGGATTTCCTCGATGATAGTGTCAGTATCACGCTTGTCGGCCTTGTCTATTGTCTCGTACTCTTCAGGAGCATTTTCTTTTTGCAAGGTAAATCTCAGTAGGCATGAAAGAACAGTACTTCTCGATAACCTCACGTGCGCGGTACTCGTTTGCGAACTCAAGACAGTCGTCGTTTAAGTAGAGAGTAATCTCTGTTCCGACGTCGTCCATGTCGCCATCCTCCATGTTGTACTCTGTGCCACCGTCACATGACCAGTGTACAGGTGTAGAGCCTTCTTTATAAGAGAGAGTATCAATTGTTACCTCGTCAGCTACCATGAATGCTGAGTAGAAGCCGAGACCGAAATGACCGATAATCTGGTCATCATTTGACTTGTCCTTGTATTTCTCGATGAAGTCGGTAGCACCTGAAAAAAGCGATACGGCTTATGTATTCCTCAACCTCATCAGCTGTCATACCAAGACCGTTATCTATAATCTTTATTGTTTTTTCGTCAGGGTTTACGAGCACCTGAATCTTGCCCTTATAGTCTGCAGGAAGGGAATATTCACCCATCATGTCGAGCTTTTTGAGCTTAGTGATGGCATCGCAGCCGTTTGAGATGAGCTCACGATAGAAGATATCGTGGTCTGAATATAACCATTTCTTTATAATAGGGAACAGGTTGTCGCTGTCAATTGAAAGATTGCCGTGTTTTTCTGTCATTTTTACACACTCCTTGTTTTTTTTATTTTACATTTACGCCGCGGTTATGAGCTGTGAAGTTGCGGTGTAGCAGCCAATAATTCCTCAGAGAAAATATGAAGTCAGCCACAGGATTTTGTATGGATAGTTTGTGGCATGATTTTGGTTGTGCCGCCTTGTCCGGTAATGGAACCCTGTGGCAGTTCATATTTTATCTTCGGAACAACTGTCTGTTACCCGCAATGTTAGCTTATTTCCGCGAATGTAGATTAAGTTAAATGTTTTACACCGCGGCTATGGGCTATGAGGTTGCGATGTATCAGCCAATAATTCCTCAGAGAAAATATGAAGTCAGCCACAGGATTTTGTATGGATAGTTTGTGGCATGATTTTGGTTGCGCCGCTTTGTCCGGTAATGGAACCCTGTGGCAGTTTATATTTATCTTCGGAACAACTGTCTACTACCCGCAATTAGCTTGTCTCCGCGAGTGTAGATTTAGTTAAATGTTTTACACCGCGGCTACGGGCTGTGAGGTTGCGATGTATCAGCCAATAATTCCTCAGAGAAAATATGAAGTCAGCCACAGGATTTTGTATGGATAGTTATGCGGCATGCTTTTTGGTTGTGCCACTTTGTCCGGTAATGGAACCCTGTGGCAGTTCATATTTTATCTTCGGAACAATTGTCTGCTACTCGCAAATTTAGCTTATTTCCGCGAGTGTAGGTCATTTATTATTTGTAATAAACCAGCTTGTTATATAAGCATAATAAAATAATAGTTCGCATTATCGGAAAAGTCAATAGAAAATTAGCACTCAAAAATAGTGAGTGCTAACAAAACAACAGAAAACCGCATGAATTGGGCATTTTTGGAATTGTGAAAAGTTTATAAACTTATTTTTCACTGGACATTGTGGCGTAAAAATGCTAGGATTTATTTTATAATTAATATAAATATAAGGAGACTGATATGTTACAGGCAGGTATTAAAGGTAAGAAAGAGATTACAGTGACTTTGGATAAGACAGCGAAGGCTATGGGAAGCGGCACGATGGATGTGTTTGCTACTCCGGCTATGATTGCGCTGATGGAAAATACAGCTTTTGAGAGTGTTGCGTCTGAGCTTGAGGAGGGAAGTGGTACTGTCGGTACTGCACTTGATATTAAGCATGTTTCGGCTACACCGGTTGGCATGAAGGTGACTTGTGAGTCGGAGCTTGTGAAGGTGGATGGTAGAGCGCTCACTTTTTCTGTAAAGGCTTTTGATGAGGCAGGACTCATTGGTGAGGGTACTCATGAGCGTTTTATAGTATTTGAGGAGAAATTCCAGAAGAAGGCAGATGACAAAGCAAAGTAGACCGGATTTAGATAGTAAAACACATAATAAAGCGGCTGATAAAAATACAGCTGAAAAAATAAACACAGAAAAAAGTAAAACACCGGAAATCAAAACGGAGAAACGTAAGGCCGTAGGTGGTGATTGTAAGGAATCTAACATCGAAGGAAAAAGTGCGAGGAAATACAGCAGAAGATGGGATATCATTGTGACAGCCTTTGATTTTGTGACCAATTTTTCAGAGAGCTCTATTTCTGCATACGCAGGGCAGGCAGCTTTCTTTTTTGATGCTGTCGTTTTTCCCGTTTTTATTGTTTTTCTTTTCGCTGCTGAGCTGGACACCGCTTACAGAGGCTGATTTTTTGATGTGGGCGAGCTCGTTTATTCCGGAGTCGTTTGGTGACATCATGAAGGATCTGGCAAGTGAGGTGTATGCCAGCGGCACAGGCAGGCTTTCTATTACGATGATTACAGCCGTGTACTTAAGTTCAAAGGCTTTTATTTCGTTTCAGCTTGGGCTTGATGATATGTACCATGTGAAGGAAAACAGAAATTTTATTTTGAGGCGAATATATTCGGTGCTTTACAGTATCGTTTTTGCAGTGGCGCTCATTTTTTTACTGGGTATCATGGTGTTTGGAAATATGCTTAGGAAGATGTATTTTTCGAATGTTCATCATATAATTGGAAGTATAATAGGCAGTGTGGTCGATTATCGTCTGGTAATCTGCCTGCCGGTGCTTATTTTATTTTTCTGGGTGATTTATGTGTTTCTGCCAAACAAGAAGCAGAGGGCAAAGTACCAGCTGCCGGGAGCGGTATTTGCGGCTGCTGCATGGATGATTTTTTCGGGATGCTTTTCTGTGTACGTGGATAAATACAATAATTATTCTTCATTTTATGGCACAATGACCACTATTGCGCTTATAATGGTATGGTTATATGGTTGCATGTATGTGCTTTTCATAGGTGGTATAATAAACCGCACATGGGAGGAGCGTATGGAGGCAAAAAAATATTATAAATAGTAAATTCGGAGGCTTCGAATATATGGATAATAATAAAGAAATGATAGAAGGGCTTGTATCACAGATACTTGACGATTATCATGATGACAAAATCATAAATCAGCAGGCACTTTTTTTCACAGCCAGACAAGGAGGCTGTTTGTGATCTGCTCTCAAAGCTTATTAAGATAATGTATCCGGGCTATTTCAAGGGCACAAGCTTCAGATATTACAACCTGGACAGCCAGATTGCTGTTCTTTTGGAGGATATCATGTACAATCTGCGCAAGCAGGTGGTGCTTGCCCTGCCGCAGAATCCTAAATACAGGAGCTTATCACATCACGAGCTTGTCAATATGTCTGAGAAAATCAGCAATGATTTCTTTAAAAGGATTCCAAAAATCAGAGCTTTGGTGGAGACTGATGTGGCTGCGTTTTTTGACGGAGACCCTGCAGCCTACAATTACAATGAGATTATCCTTTGCTATCCGGGACTTCTTGCTATCACTACAAACCGTATAGCCCACGAGCTGCATCTGCTTGGAGTACCGCTCATCCCGCGTATGATGACAGAGTACGCACACAGCAAGACCGGTATTGATATCCATCCGGGTGCCACTATTGGAAAGAATTTCTTTATAGACCACGGAACAGGCATCGTGGTAGGTGAGACCACTATTATCGGTGACAATGTCAAGGTATATCAGGGTGTGACTATCGGAGCACTCTCTACCAGAGGTGGTCAGAAGCTAAAGGGAGTGAAGAGACATCCTACTATTGAGGATAATGTCATCATCTATGCTGGAGCTTCTATACTTGGTGGTGAGACTGTCATCGGAAGAGGTGCTGTCATCGGAAGTAATGCATTTATTACTTCATCTATCGAGCCGGGGGCTCGTGTGAGCATCAAAAACCAGGAGCTTTCCATCAGAACAGGAGAGCGAAAGGAGCTTGTGGCCAGCGAGATGGAGACGGATTCGAGCTGGTTTTACGTAATATAATATTATAATATACTTTTTTGACTGAGGTCGGTACGCGCGCCCCGGGCATCGGGTGTCGCACACGTACTCTCCTGCAGACTACGCTTTACAGTTAAGATACTGTATGAATTATGCTTTTTAGGGTTTCTATGCTTGACGAAACCGTCAAAACGCGCCGTTCATGGCGCGGTTCTCCTCGCTCCTGCGTCCTTGCAGGAGCGTTTCTGCGTTTCGTGGGCATAATTCTAACAGTATCTAAACTGTTTCGCTATGTGCCTGCAGGAGAGTACGGGTGCGCCATCGGTGCCCGGGGCACGCGTACCGACCTCAGTCAAAAAAAAAGTATATTTATTAAGTAGGACTAAATTAGCATAATGTACAATAGCCATAGGTTGATAGCATAGTAGGCAGGCCCTTGTGGAGCTGTAATCCATAAAACTTTTAAAACAGCTCCCAAAATCAACCCAAAAGCCGAAAAAATCCAGAAAAAAGTAGCTGAAACCGCAGAAATCCCCAAAACAGCTCCTAAACCAAACCCAAAAGCCGAAAAAATCCAGAAAAAAAAAAGTAGCTGAAACCGTAGAAATCCACAAAACAGCTCCCCAACCCAGCCCATAAGCCAGAAAAATTGCGTGAAAAAGAAGCTGAAATTGCAGAAAATCCTAACAAGCATAATTTCGTACAGTATCTTAGTAGCGAACGCGAGAGTACTAAGCTGGTGAGAATCCGCGAGCAAGCCCGATGGTGCCGAGTCTTGGGCCCCCACACTATTAGCCACAACTGAAAAAAGTAAGAAAAATCTAAAAAATATTATTGACATCTAAGCTACGTTAGAGTATACTAACAGCCGTAAGGGGTACCAAATGATGTTTTTTATCATTAAAGTCGTGAAGAAAAGACGTGAAAAGAGGTAAATATGATGCCATTATCAATGAGTGGTGCTGGGGAGGCACAGATAATCAAGAAAATCGGCGGAAAGGAAGAGGTGAGATCTTTCCTTGAGAAGCTGGGCTTTGTAGTAGGCGGAGAGGTGACTGTCATCTCAGAGATAGCCGGCAATATGATAGTCAATGTAAAGGGCGCCAGAGTAGCAATCGGCAAGGACATGGCAAATAAGATCATGGTCTGATATAACATATGTAACAGGCATGGATATAGCATGTATGACATATATAACATATATAACATATATAACATATATAACATATATAACATATATAACACATACAACACATGCATCAATGTGCTGTATAAGCTGTAATAATTTAAGATTTAAACGACTTTGTATATGATATTATGCAAACGTTTATATAAATTTTTTAAACAACAATAAAATTAAAAAAGGAGCACTCAGCATGAAGACATTAAAGCAAGCCAAAGTAGGCGAGACAGTCAAGGTTGTCAAGCTCACAGGCCAGGGTGCAGTCAAGAGACGTATCATGGATATGGGAATTACTAAGGGTGTTGAGATATTTATCCGCAAGGTGGCACCGCTTGGCGATCCGGTAGAGGTGACAGTGAGAGGCTATGAGCTATCACTTCGTAAGGACGATGCCTCTATGATAGAAGTAGAGTAAATTTTTTTTTTTGACTATAGGTTAGCAAATACAAACTATAGGCAGAATGAGCAAACAAAAATAAGGAGATTAAAACATGGCAGTAAAAATTGCTCTCGCAGGAAACCCGAACTGTGGAAAAACGACGCTGTTCAATGCATTGACAGGTTCCAATCAGTTTGTGGGAAACTGGCCTGGTGTTACAGTTGAGAAAAAAGAGGGAAAGCTTATCGGTCACAAGGATGTAGACCTGGTGGATTTACCGGGTATCTACTCACTTTCTCCATATACTCTCGAGGAGGTTGTTGCAAGAAATTACTTAATCGGAGAGCAGCCTGATGCGATTATCAATATCGTGGACGGAACAAATATCGAGCGTAATCTGTATCTGACAACACAGATTATCGAGCTTGGTATTCCGGTGCTTATGGCTGTCAATATGATGGACATTGTAAAGAAAAACGGAGACACAATCAATATCAAAGCACTTGGAGAGAAGCTCGGCTGTGAGGTTGTTGAGATTTCAGCTTTAAAGAAGACAGGAATCAAGGAGACTGCAGAGAAGGCAATCCAGATTGCAAAGTCAGGTAAATCCGTTCAGAGGGTACATCACTTCGCAGATGATGTGGAGAGCACAATCGCAGGCATCGAGGATAAGCTTGGTCTTGCAGTAGCAGAGAACCAGAAGAGATTCTTTGCAATCAAGCTTTTAGAGCGTGACTCAAAGATTTCTGAGGTATTAAAGAGTGCTCCAAATGTGGACGCAGAGATTAAAGCTCTCGAGGACAAATACGATGATGACACAGAGAGTATCATCACAAACGAGAGATATCAGTACATATCTTCAATCATCGGCTCATGTGTAAAGAAGGCACGCGCCGGAAAAGAGACAGTATCAGACAAAATTGATAGGATTGTTACAAACAGATTTTTGGCACTGCCTATTTTCGCACTCATCATGTGGGCTGTATACTATGTTGCAGTATCATCACTCGGTGGAATTGTAACAGATTGGACAAACGACACACTCTTTGGTGAGTGGATTCAGCCGGCAGTACAGACATTTATGGAAAATGTAGGCTGCTCTGAATGGCTCGTATCACTTGTAGTTGACGGTATCATCGGAGGTCTTGGTGCACCTATCGGATTTGCACCACAGATGGCTATCGTATTCTTATTCCTCTCAATCCTTGAGGACTGCGGATACATGGCACGAGTAGCTTTCATCATGGACAGAATCTTCCGTAGATTCGGTCTCTCAGGAAAGTCCTTCATCCCATTCCTCATCGGATCAGGATGTGGTGTACCTGGAATCATGGCAACACGTACTATCGAGAACGAAAAAGACCGTCGTATGACAATGATGACAGTAACAAATATCCCATGTGGAGCAAAGCTTCCTGTTATCGCACTTATCGCAGGCTTTATCATGGGTGACGGCTGCTGGTGGATGGCACCTCTTATGTACTTTGCAGGAATCGGCCTCACAATCATCTACTGTATCATTTTAAAGAAGACAAGAGCATTTGCAGGAGAACCTGCACCGTTCGTAATGGAGCTCCCACAGTATCATATCCCTTCAGTAAAGGGTGTGCTGTTACACGTATGGGAGAGAGTATGGGCATTCATTAAGAAGGCCGGAACAATCCTTTTCCTCTGCTGTGCAGTTATGTGGTTCCTCTCAAGCTTCGGCATCCAGGATGGCGCATTCGGACTTGTTGACAAAGAAAACAGCTTACTCGCAGTAATCGGATCTGCAATCGCAGTTATCTTTGCACCACTTGGATTCGATACATGGCAGGCAGTTGCATCATCACTCTCAGGCTTTGTGGCAAAAGAGGGTATCGTTTCAACAATGGGTGTACTCGCAGGACTTGGAGAGGTAGAAGAGTATGCAGTAAGCATGCATGATCAGTTTGCAGCATTCTTCCCAACAACAATGGTAGCAGTATCATTCTTGCTGTTCAACCTGTTTGATTCACCATGTCTTGCAGCCATCTCAACAACAGCAAAAGAGCTTAACAACCGTAAGTTCTTCTGGTTTACAATCATATTCCAGAACGTATCAGCTTACTGTGTAACACTTATGTGCTACCAGATTGTGGGACTTTGCATAGGTGAGGTAGCCTTCAACTTCTGGACAGTAGTTGCATTTGTACTCCTTGCAGGTGTATTATACTTATTGTTCAGAAAAGACCCTAATCAGGCAACAGTAAAGAACACTTCATTTGCGGCATCAAACGTGTAATAGGCGTTTAAATGAGAATCAATCTGGAATTTAACACGGCAGACCTCATAGCAGTCATAGTTCTTCTATGCCTGCTGGGGCTTGCCGTAAAAAGATAATAATAGGATTTTTCAAGGAAAAGAAATAATGCAGTAGTATATTTAGTAGCATTTGTAGTGAATAGGAGATGATGACATGCTGGCTGATATCATTGTAATTGCAATTCTCGTAGTGATAGTTGCACTTGTAATCAGGACAATAATCAAATCAAAGAAAGCAGGCAAAAGCCTGCAGTGTGGAATGGACTGCAGCCATTGCAAGGGCTGTCATTAATCCACGGCATGGTGTGCATGAAGCACAGGATGGGCATTTCATGGAAAGAACTCATCTGCCGCTTAAGCTGCATCTGCCGGCATCGGTAACGATAGGAGGATGTATGTCGAAAGAAGCAATAGAGCAAAAAAGAGGTAATCGTTGGCAAGCTAAAGGACAGCGGATGCAGGATTACAAAGCAGAGACTTATTTTGCTTGATGTAATCCTCGAGGGCGAGTGCGGAAGCTGCAAAGAGATTTATTACCGGGCATCAAAGATAGATCACTCTATCGGGACTGCTACGGTGTATCGGATGATCAATACGCTCGAAGAGATTGGAGCGATTGACCGCAAAAATATGTATAGAGTGCAGGTGTCATAAGCCTGGTTTTATAGGAATTGTATAAAAAGAAGAACGGCAATAAGGAAAGCACACTGAGAATTAAAGATTCTTAGTGTGTTTTTTGTTGCAATTAATTGAGAATAAAAAGTGTAAAAATGGCAAAAAAATACTTGACATATAGGTACAAGTAAGATATATTTAACTCAGGTTAGAGATAACTAACAAGAAAGGAGCCAAAATGTGCCAGGAAGTATTTCAGATTGCTATGAGCATGGATTTAAAGAGCGTGGAAATGCAGCTTGCCCTCCAGTGTGCCCCACTAATTACAGGAGCGAGAATTTCAAATATGCTCATGATAGACAGCGCTGATGAGAGTGCCATGAGAGTGATTTTGAGAGCTTCCGGGATATCGCATTTCAGACTTGCAGCAAGGAATGAGAAAACCGCCTTCCTCTTATTCCGTAGGAGCCTCTTAGAAGCATATCTGAATAATTCAGAGGCTTTGGACATACTAAAGAAAGCGGGATATGAGGATTTTTCATTCGGCAAGATATTACTTAGATTCAAAAAACACTACGAAGCGTATCTGAATGATGAACACAAGCAGTTTCCGCATGAGATGGGGCTTTTGCTTGGATATCCGATAGAGGATGTGAGAGGCTTTATAGAGCATAACGGATGCGGCTGCCTGTATTCAGGATACTGGAAGGTGTACCGCAACGTACCACTCAAAAAGAAGATGTTTGAGGATTTTGAAAAGGCGAAGGAAAGTGTCATACAGCTATTGGCCGAGGATATAGATATGAGGCTGATACTGGAAATATATAAAGAAGAACCGCAGCAGATTGCGGTATAGGAGGAATTAAAATGAGCAAAATCAGTGTAGTTTATTGGTCACAGTCAGGCAATACAGCAGCAATGGCAGAGGCAGTGGCAAAGGGCGTCACAGATGCCGGAAAGGAAGCAGAAATCGTATTCGTAAGCAGTGCTTCAATAGATGAGCTTAAATCAGAGACAGCATTTGCACTCGGATGCCCGGCAATGGGTGCTGAGGTTCTTGAGGAGGGCGAGATGGAGCCGTTTGTCACAGAGCTTGAGGGCTGCGTGGCAGGCAAGACAATCGGTCTGTTCGGTTCATACGGATGGGGCGATGGCGAGTGGATGCGCGACTGGATAGAGCGAATGACAGCAGCCGGAGCTACAGTGGTAGGCGGCGAGGGTGTTATCTGTCAGGATGCACCTGACGATTATGCAAAGACTGCCTGCGAGGAGCTTGGAAAGAAGCTGGCAGCGGTATAAGTAAATCAGAACTATAGCGTGGCCGCGACAACAGGAATGGCCACAAAACAAAATGATAGATCACCAAATATTTGGTTTTCTATAAATATATTTTATCTCCGCAAAGTATAAACTTTGCTCCTAGTGTAAATCTGGGCCGGCGAACTTCCCATTCGCCGGCCCGCTCTTTTTAATGACATTTGGGCTATTGCATTGGATGGAGCTATTATTATATAATATATATGTCATAGGTTATAAATATAAGAGTATTAGGGAGGAGGAAGAAAATAATACCTATAACCTTTCTGCCTGGGAGAACAGAAAGGAGAATATAATGGCTGACAAAAAAGCAATTATAGATGAAACGCAATTTGAAGCTCAGTATGATGCAGAAGCGAAATTGCTATTAGCACAGAAACCATTTCTAGCAAATATTTTAGTGCGTACAGTAAAGGATTATATGGGATTAAATCCATGTGATGTTGAGGAGCTTATAGAAGGAGAACCTTATATAAGCACAATACCGGTCGAGCCAGGATTTACAAATTCAGTGCAGATTAAGGGGATGAATTCTGAAAATAAAGTTCGAAATGAAGGGGTTGCATATTTTGATATCTTATTTTATGTGCGTACATCAGATGGATTATCAAAGGTAATAATCAATATTGAGGCACAAAAGTCTGAACCAATAGATTATGATGTTGAAATGAGAGGTCTGTATTATGCGATTAGAGAGGTTTCATCGCAGTTGGACAGAGAGTTTGATTCTCAGAATTATAATGATATCAAGAAAGTATATTCGATTTGGATTTGTATGAATGAAAAGGATAATATGCTGGAAAAGATATATCTAACAAAGAATGATATTATAGGAATATCACGATGGAAAGATATGTATGAGATTGTTAATGTTGTCATTATTAGACTGGCTAAAACATTGGACTTGCAAACAGAACATGAACTTCATCGGTTTCTGGGTGCTTTGTTTCTGCCAGAACTAAGTGCTGAGGAAAAAAACGATATGCTGGAGAATGAGTTTGATATCAAAATGGAAGGTGACAGAAAGGAGTTGTTGAAATCTATGTGTAATCTCAGTCAAGGAATAAAAAAGAACAAGGAATCGAACAAGGAATTGAACAAGGAATTGAACAAGGACGAAGAGAAGAGCGAATTTCTACATTGGTGACCTTCTTCAAAAATGATGGTACTGTAGCTGCAGCAAAACAAATGCTTAATTCGTCAGATGAAGACATTAAGATTGCTAAGGAACGTCTTTCGATGATTGAAGAGTAAAGATACAAGAAAACACCTCTATTGCAGTGCAATGGAGGTGTTTTTTTGCTAATGCCTAATCAGAAAGAATGTAATAAAAAATTCGCAGATTATTACAATCTGCGAAAATCACCTCGGTTAAAAACACTAGATATATAATAAAACTTAAGTCGTTTTATGTCAACTATTGTGTCTTTTTTTTGTATCTTTTTGCATTTTTAAGGAAATATTGGGATGTATTTTATATATTTTTTAGTTTTAGATGGTCAAAATTGTGGTCAGAAATAAAACTGAAGATATTATATGGAGTTAATATTCTTCTTCCTATAAATTATATATACATATATATTTTTTAAGGAGGAAACAGACATGTCAAGAAGAGGAACCAACATCAGAAAGAGAGCCGACGGACGCTGGGAGGGGCGCTACTACATAGTAGACACAGCCGGCAGTAAAAAGTGCAAATCGGTATACGGCCACAGCTATAAGGAAGTAACAGAAAGGCTGCTTTCAGCAAAAGCAGCTTCACTTAATCAAACTATAGCCACAAAGCAGTCCGCTATCACCGTAAAAGCAGTCGCGGAGAAATGGCTTGAAAGTATAGCATCCAGCCGAAAGTGCTCTACCATTCAAAAGTATTCTACTATATACAATAAATATATCAAACCAAACTGGGGAGAAAGTGTCATAGATCAGTTAAATCAGAATGAAATACTCAAGCTACTGCCTGAGACAGCCGGTGAGAGCGTTACAAAGAGCATACTTTGTATATTCAACTCAATCCTTGCATATGGAGCTGCCACATATGGCACCGGAGAAATTCATCTGTCGTACAGGACAAAACGTTCATCCGTCACATCCTCAAACAACATAAATACAATCAATACAACAGACCAGCAAAAGCTAACAGAGTATCTTCTTACCGAGCTTGATATCTATAAGCTCGGTATTTTATTGTGCCTTTTTATGGGGCTGCGTTTAGGAGAAATTTGTGCCCTGAAATGGGAAGATATCGATATGATTAGTCGCACTCTGCATGTCAATCGCACAGTGCAGAGACTTCCGGTAGATACGGTACACACATTCGGTTCATCACAAAATAACCACACAGCCACGAGAAAGACTTCTTTATATATAGATTCACCAAAGACTTCAAATTCACTTCGTGAGATTCCTATCCCGGACTTTATATATGACAAGCTGTCAGATTATTATAACACTTCAATGAAAGGTGACTCTTATTTTCTAAGGAAAATCAGCCTATGGATCCTCGCACTTATCAGAATAGATTTCATATCTATTCAAGAGAAGCAGGTATCGGTAATACTCACTTTCATGCATTGCGCCACACCTTTGCCACAAACTGTATAAGCAGTGGGGCTGACGCTAAGAGTGTAAGTGAGATTCTTGGACATTCCAATGTAAATATTACATTAAATCGCTATGTGCATCCAAATCTGGAGACCAAGCGCTCCGCAATCAATTCTATAGTTATTCCATAAATGGTCAGAAAAATGGTCATATTTATATAAAATGCTCATTTTATACATAAGGGAGGTTGGATTTCGCAGATTGTAATAATCTGCGAAATCCAACCTCCCTTTTAATGTAGTGTTTCACCCGGAGGCAGCAAATGAGCATACATCTTTACAAGCACAACGAAGATGCATACAGAGCAGTCGAGACCATGCTGGAGGACAAGCAGATGGCAGCCGTCATCCATCCGACAGGCACGGGCAAGTCGATGATAGCCTTTAAGCTCGTGGAGCAACATCCACACAAGCACTTTCTATGGCTATCGCCAAGTGAGTACATCTACAAGACACAGCTTGAGAACATAGACACACAGTTCTCAAACATAGAATACATGTCGTACAGCAGACTCATGAAGCATGAGGACAGCATAGACACCCTACACCCTGATTATATCATACTCGATGAGTTCCACCGCTGTGGAGCCGCAGAGTGGGGCAAGAGTGTGAGAAAGCTTCTGGAAGCATATCCGAAGGCAAAGCGCCTGGGGCTCTCAGCGACAAACATACGCTATCTGGACAACCAACGTAATATGGCAGAGGAGCTCTTTGAGGGCAATATAGCCTCAGAGATGACACTCGGAGAAGCTATCGTGAGGGAAATACTTCCGGAGCCTAAATATGTGATAGCCATGTATTCATATAAGAAAGAACTCGAACAACTGAAAAAACGAATCGAGGGCTTATCAAACCCGGGACTTGTATCGGAAAACGAAAAGCTTCTAGAGCAGCTAAAGCGTGCACTCGAGCAGGCTGACGGTCTCGCAGAGGTCTTTGCAAGACAGATGACAAAGCCTGATGGCAAATACATAGTATTCTGCTCGAGCAGAGAGCATATGGATGAGATGAAGGAGCAGGCAGGCGACTGGTTTAGCAAGGTGGACAAAAAGCCACACATATACACAGCGTACTACAACGATGCGTCGACCAGCAAAGCTTTTGCCGAATTCAAAAAGGACACAGGAAGCCACCTAAAGCTCCTCTACTGCATAGACATGCTGAATGAGGGCATACATGTGGACGATGTGGACGGAGTAATACTGCTTCGCCCTACAGTATCGCCAATCATCTATCTGCAGCAGATAGGCAGAGCACTGTCAGCAGGAAGCAAAAACCAACCGGTCATATTTGACCTGGTCAATAACTTCGACAGTCTATACTGCATAGACTGCCTGAAAAACGAGATGCAGGAAGCATTTTTGCTGTATCCGGACACTCACTCGCCAAGAGAGCACTTTGACGACAGATTCCGCATTATAGACGAGACCAAGGACAGCAGGGAAATATTCATGCGCCTGCAGGAAAATCTGGGAAGCGCGTGGGACACATACTATGAGGCAGCAAAGCAGTGGTATGAGGAAAATGGAAATCTCAAGATACCAAAGAGCTATGTCACTGGGGCAGGCCTCACACTGGGAGCATGGATAAATACCCAGAGACGTGTGAAGTCAGGCAATATATCCGGAAACCTCACCTGGGAAAAGATACAAAAGCTAAACGACATAGGCATGATATGGGATGTCACGGACTCAAGCTGGCAGGAGGTACTTGAGGAGCTTAAAAGCTACCGCAATACCTACGGCAATCTGGACATCAAAGCCAAATACGTATCGCCTACAGGCTTTAGGCTCGGCTCATGGATCAACAACATGCGCTTCAAGGTGAAAAAAGTATGGCATAGAGCAGGCACTCACCGATGAGCAGAGAAAAGCACTCGAGGAGCTTGGCATGATATGGGATCACAACAAGCAGAAGTGGGAAGAGTACTACAGCGCAGCCAAGGCCTACTACAAGGAGCATGGAAACCTCGAAGTACCTGCAAAGTACGTCACAGCAGACGGCATACCGCTTGGCCGGTGGCTGTCAAACCAGACCAATAGCCACTCAATGACAGACGAGCAGCTAAAGCGCCTGCAGAGCATAGGCTACAGGTCAGAAAGCAAGACCACTATACAGTGGAACAGAAAGTTTGAGCTTGCAAAAACATATTACGAGAAAAACGGCAATCTGGACGTGCCGGTATCATATTCCACAGACGGAGTGAAGCTGGGGCGCTGGATATCAAATATCAGATGTAAAAGAAAAAACCCGAAGGCCAGCGGCATGGTGCTCGACACAGAGCGCATAGCAAGGCTTGACAGCATAGGGATGAACTGGAAATAGGGTAATCAGGAAATACAGGGAGACATAGAAAAAATGTACAGAAAGAAAGGAAGAGGCTGGACCAAGCATATAGACTTTATGCTCATGGATGTCCTGTGCATGCAGATAGCATTCATAGTTTCATACATATGGCGCTTTGGACCTGGCAATCCATACACAGATAAGGACTACAGGATATTGGCAGCAGCATTTCTGCTCATAGATTTTTCGTGGAAATAGTATCCGATGCCTTCAAAAATGTATTGAAGCGCGGCTATCTCGATGAGCTCATAGCTACATGTAAGCATGTGGTGCTTGTAGAAATATTAACAACCTTCTTCCTGTTCACCACACAGATGGGCGAGATATATTCGCGTATGTCTTACTATATCATGATTCCAATATATATTCTCGTATCGTACTTAGGCAGAGTGGTGTTAAAGAAAATTATCAAAAAAAAGAAGCTTTGCTTCATCGAAAAAATCACTCTTTGTCATAGCACCGGAAAAGCTCCTTGAGGAGACACTTCACGGACTAAAGAAAAATGGCTTTGGATACACACAGATTGTAGCAGCGGCAACATATACCGACCTGAAGGGTAAAACAATATGCGAAATACCAATCGTAGCAAACCATGACGGGATAGTGGACTACGCCTGTGAGGAATGGGTTGACGAGGTGCTTATCCCACCGTGTGCGGAGAGCGAATATCCCTACGAAATGGCAGACATATTCCTGGAGATGGGAATAGCTGTTCACAGAGGCATCACCAAAAACAAGGTCATGGCAGGCAGCTTTAATCAGATAGAAAAAATAGGTGACTACACAGTCATCACAGCCAGCATGAACTATGCCAGCACCACACAGCTTCTTGCAAAAAAGAGGCATGGACATAATCGGAGGGCTGGTTGGATGCATCATCACCTTGATAGTGACGATATTTGTGGGACCGGCAATCTATATAGCATCACCGGGACCGATTTTCTTCGCACAGGAGCGAATCGGCAGAAATGGAAGAAAGTTCAAGATGTACAAATTCAGAAGCATGTACATGGATGCCGAGGAGCGAAAGAAGGAGCTCATGGCACAAAACAAAGTGAGCGACGGAATGATGTTTAAGATGGACTTCGACCCGAGAATCATAGGAAACAAAATACTGCCGGATGGAACAAAGAAAACCGGCATAGGACAGTTTATCAGGAAGACATCCATAGATGAGCTGCCACAGTTTTGGAACATCCTAAAAGGAGATATGAGTCTGGTGGGAACACGACCACCAACACTCGATGAGTGGGAGAAGTATGAACCACACCACAGAGCCAGAATGTCATTTCGACCGGGACTGACCGGACTGTGGCAGGTGAGCGGCAGGAGCAATATCACGGACTTTGAAGAGGTTGTGAAGCTGGATACCCAGTATATTGGGGAGTGGAGTGTGAAGGGGATTTGAAAATTATTTTTCAAACTATAGTTGGTGTGTTGAAAAATGAAGGAGCGATGTAAGGACAAAATGAGTAACGTGCAAAATGTCTTCTTAGTTGGAGCAAAAAGTCTTGGTGCGTATGGTGGATATGAGACTTTTGTATACAAATTGACAGAATATCATCAGAACAATCCAAATATAAAATATCACGTAGGGTTATTGTGCTATTTTATAGCTAGACCGTTTATAAAAAAAAAAATATATGGAAGGGTTAATAGGTGGGCATAAATGGATATATCTATTATTGTTCCAGTATATAATGTTGAAAAATATTTAGATAGATGTTTAGAGTCTTTATTAGAGCAGGAAAAAGTAGAAACTGAAATATTAATTATAGATGATGGATCCACCGATAATTCTGGAAAAATCAGTGATATATATCAAAAAAATACAATAATATATATGTCTATCATAAAAAAAATGAAGGATTAGGGTTGACAAGAAATTATGGTATGGATAGAGCTAGAGGAGATTATATATTATTTGTAGATTCTGATGATTATATTAAAAAAGAATAGTTTATATGATTTGATAGATTTTATGAAAAAGCGAAAATTAGATGTAGCCTTTTTGGAAGAAATATTGGGATTTGATGCAGGCGGAAAGAAGATAGTGGACTCAGGCTGGCAGATTCAGGCCGGCAGACAAAAACATATACACTCGGAAAAGATGTGGCAAGCTACAGACTGTTATTCTCGTACAGTGATAACAGGAGTTTAAGCAGTGCAGATACATTGAAATTCGAGAACTGTCTCTTACATTAAGCACAGTACAGAATAGTAGCAGTGTAATAGAAGTTGGAACAGTAG